>Ga0102594_1002162_pt1 | contig 10499 bp, 11 predicted proteins | sample AraplaCol_mLB_r2_2_FD_76863 | JGI IMG/M metagenome (GOLD analysis project Ga0102594, IMG submission 76863) | Arabidopsis root microbial communities from North Carolina, USA - plate scrape MF_Col_mLB_r2 (SPADES assembly) (version 2) | ecosystem: Host-associated > Plants > Roots > Endosphere...
CGATTCACGACGAATATAAATAGTCCATTCCCGATTCGTACGGCTCGTCTCCACACGATCGATGAATCCATCCGCAAAATAAGCATCGATCATACTGCCTGGAATTTCAGCTTGATTCAGGAGTACCTCGAACCGCTTTCTTTTCTCCCCCAAATTTCCCATGATGTCCTCCCCTACAAAATCGAAAAGCTTCTGCAAAAGAGGCATCGACGAAACATCGAGATCTTCGTAAGAAGCTTTTCAACTTAATTATAACGATTAATAAGCTCGAGCGAATACTACCGTATGCTCTGCCTTCTCCCCACAGCAAAGGCATGTAGATTTCTGTTCTTGCGGCTCAAACGGGATATTACGGCTTGTCGCGCCTGTCTCTTCTTTGACTTGCGACTCACATGCAGCCGATCCACACCAACCTGCAAGATAGAATCCGCGTTGCTCTTCCATCGAAGATTTCAATTCATCTAGTGTATCCACCGATTTGAAATGATCTTCGCGGAACTGCTTCGCACGATTAAACATCTCTTGGTGAATATCGTCAAGCATCGTCTTCACTTCATCCACAAGATTCGCTTGCTGTACAATGCGCTTCTCGCCAGTGATACGCGATACTAGAACGCATACGCCATTCTCCATGTCACGTGGTCCAAGTTCAAGACGAAGCGGAACGCCGCGCATTTCATATTCATTGAATTTCCAGCCTGGGCTCACATCCGAACGATCATCCACACGAACGCGTACGCCAGCCTTCTTCAGCTCTTGGTATAACTCATCCGTACGTCCGATCACTTGTTCACGTGTCTTCGGTGGACCGATTGGGACCATGATCACTTGCGTTGGAGCTACCTTCGGCGGTAATGCAAGACCACGATCGTCACCGTGAACCATGATCATGGAACCGATGAGACGTGTACTTACGCCCCATGAAGTCGTGTGGACATATTCCAGGTTGTTCTCTCTGCTGAGGTACTTGATATCAAATGCAACAGCAAACTTATTGCCAAGATAATGAGATGTACCTGCTTGTACGGCACGTCCGTCTTTCATCATCGCTTCGATCGAATACGTGTCAACCGCACCCGCAAACCGCTCCGAAGGTGTCTTCGCCCCCATAATGACCGGAATGGCTAAGTAATTCTCAACGAAGTCGCGATAGATGTCAAGCATCTGCATTGTCTCTTGACGTGCTTCTTCCTCCGTCTCATGCGCCGTATGGCCTTCCTGCCATAAGAACTCACTTGTACGAAGGAATGGCAGTGTACGCTTCTCCCAACGAACGACGTTCGCCCATTGGTTTATCAGTACCGGCAAATCACGGTAGGATTGAATCCATTTCGAATACATATGTCCGATCATGGTCTCAGAAGTAGGACGAATCGCAAGACGTTCTTCTAGTTTCTCACCGCCTGCTTCAGTTACCCACGGAAGCTCCGGATTGAAGCCCTCAACATGCTCCTTCTCCTTCTGGAAGAAACTCTCCGGAATGAACATCGGGAAGTATGCATTGCGATGACCGGTTTCTTTGAACCGACGGTTCAATTCTTCTTGCATATGTTCCCATATCTCGAAGCCATCAGGACGGAATACAATACATCCACGTACTGGAGAGTAATCCATTAAATCCGCTTTCTTGATGACATCAATATACCAGCGCGAGAAATCCTCTTGCTGCGGTGTAATTTCTGTTACGAACTGCTTCTCTTTAGACATACGAATCTAAATGCCTCCCATGAAATGCTATAGCTCATTAATATGATTATATTTGTTCAATTCGACAAAACTCGTCGATTATCCTTTTACTAGCCTTAAAATATCATTATACGTGACAGCCAGCATTAACAACATTAACATGGCGAATCCTATAATATGCACCATGCTCTCCCGATTCGGATCGACCTTACGCCCTCGGATTGCTTCGACACCAATAAAGACGAGTCGGCTGCCGTCGAGTGCAGGAATAGGGAGTAAGTTGAAGATTCCCAGATATAAGCTCAGAATCCCCGCCCATGATGTTAACTGCGCAATCCCTTGTTTTGCAATTTGGCCTGTCACTTCGAACGTACGAACAGGTCCGCCTAGATCATCCAGTTTGAACTGACCAAAGATCAGCATCCGGAAGCCATCAAAAATTCGAATGGTCGTATTCTTCATCGCAATACCCGAATACTTGATCGTTTCTACAAAAGATGCAGAACGCATCGGGTAATCCGGCACAATACCTACTTTACCGCCTTCTTGCCCTTCAATAAGCTCAGGTGTCACATCGATATTTTTCGGAGCACCATCGCGAATAATCGTCCAATGCATCACTTTATCCGTTGATTTCCCGATCATCTCTATCATCTTCGCAGAATCCGTTCCAATATCTACACCATTAATTGTATCGATAATGTCACCTGGCTTGAGTCCTGCACGATCAGCAGGCTTGCCCTCTGTAATTTGTCCGATTTTGAGGTGCTGCGGGTTCTCTTCTGGTACACCAGCCATCATAATATAAGCCGCGAACAGAACAAAGGCAAGGAAAAAATTCATTAATGGCCCGGCAAATATAGCCATTGCGCGCTGACCTACCGTTTTACTTCCAAATTGGCGGTTATATGGAGCGATCTGAGTTTCTTGACCTTTCGTAACCATCATCGCCTGTGGATGTACAGCTAGCGTCTGAATATCACCATCTACATCCAGCTTCACGAATAAATGCTCTTCAAGATCAATTTCCTCGACTGTTCCACGCACCACATTTTTACGTTGATCCAATTGGTCTAGATAGAGATTCGTAACCTGATCTTGATTCACTCGTACTGCAATCGTCTGACCAGGCTGGATCTGAACCAATTCAGGGTCTTCTCCTGCCATGCGTACGAATCCTCCTAGAGGAAGAAGTCGCAGCGTGTACCGTGTCTCATTCTTCTTAAAGGAGAACAGCTTCGGTCCAAATCCAATTGCAAATTCACGAACGAGAATACCTGCGCGTTTCGCGAAATAGAAATGTCCCCACTCATGAATCGTTACGAGGACAAAAAAGACTAATACCGTTAAAAAAATGATCTGAACCATTTCCAACTGACAGCATCCTCCCTTCACTTACTTATGTCCATATAAATTATCAATATTCTCTACTTCGCTTCACGAGAATGCTTTGGCATAAGTTTTTTTAAGCGTATATTTCTAGGATAACCCAAAAGGGATGTTCAATGCCAATTGTCGTGTCAATCGATCCGTCTCTTGAATTTGTTCTAAGGTAGGTAAGGAAATCTGCTGGTGCTTATCAAGGGCAGAAGCGATTACATCTTCAATTTGAAGGAATGAAATTTCACCCCGCAAGAATCGTGCAACAGCTACTTCATTCGCCGCATTAAATACGGTTGGTGCTGTTCCGCCTATTTTACCACACTCAAAGGCCATTCTTAAACAAGGGTAACGGTCATAATCCATCTCACGGAAATGCAGCTTCCCTATTCGAGCTAGATCGAGTGAGGCAGCCGGTGATGCAATCCGGTTAGGATATGTAAGGGCGTATTGTATCGGAACACGCATGTCTGGATTCCCCATCTGCGCGATGATACTGCTGTCGTTAAACTCAACGAAGGAGTGAATGATACTCTCTGGATGAACGAGGACATCGATCTGTTCGTAAGGCAAATTGAACAACCAGTGGGCTTCAATGACTTCAAGTCCTTTGTTCACCATCGTAGCTGAATCAATGGTAATCTTCGCACCCATCGACCAGTTCGGATGGTTCAATGCTTCTTCAACCGTTACACCCTGAAGCTGTTCCCGCGTACGATCACGGAAAGATCCACCCGATGCCGTAATCGTAATTTTCTTGATATTTCCCATCGATTCCCCGTTCAAACATTGGAAAATCGCGGAGTGTTCGCTGTCGATAGGCAGCATCGTCACACCATATTCACGAACCATGGACGTTACGATATGGCCTGCAGTAACCAGTGTTTCTTTATTCGCGAGACCGATATTCTTCCCTGCTCGGATCGCCGCGAGTGTCGAAGGCAGCCCCTGACTCCCTACCAATGCCGTGACAACAAAATCAGCGTCCGTACCTGCAGCCACCTCAATAAGCCCTTCATCCCCGTAATACACTTCAATATCGGCGGGAATTTGCTGCTTCAGTTGATCTGCAAGTTCTTTGGTCGCAATCGATACTTTACGTGGTTTAAATCGATGGATTTGCTCTATAAATAAAGCAGCATTTGTACCTGCTGCCAATCCTTCAACTTTAAATTGATCGGGGTAATGAGAAATGACGTCCAATGTTTGCGTACCAATCGAACCTGTCGAACCCAATATTGCTATTCTTCTCACGAGCGTTCCTCTCCCTTATACATGCGGCAACAGCATTAACAGCTGTACGAATGGAAACACAATCAACCAACTGTCACAACGATCTAAAACACCGCCATGCCCCGGTAGAAAATTTCCGCTATCTTTAATGCCGCGAACGCGTTTATATGCCGATTGGATCAAGTCTCCTAATTGACCAACGACTGCGGCAACAATCCCAATCCCAACCGCCTTACCAAACGGAAGCAAATCCGGTGCGTACCAAGCAAATAATAGTGCAACAACAACGGAGATGACAACTCCGCCAAAGGCGCCTTCAATCGTCTTATTCGGACTGATGGAAGGCCATAACTTCGTTCGACCGAATGCACGTCCTGTAAAATAAGCGCCTGAATCTGAGGCCCAAATGCAGCCAAACAATAAAAATGTCCAGAACAATCCTTGATCATCTGGTGTATAACGTGTTGTTATCATCGCTTGGAACCCAACGCCCACATACACTGCGCCAAGGAACATCACGGCGATTCGATCAATATCAATACGATTCTTGGATATTACAGTTATCGTTAAGAAAAGAAACATGAGAAGCCACATCCACATCGGTTCGACACTGACGTCAAACCCTTCCCATGGGAATACAAAATAAATGACACCTGCGAAACCGAGCAGCGAGGTGATATTCCACCACTCGAAGTGGTTCATTCGGGCAAATTCATAATAGCCGATTAAGGATAACACGATTAGAAGTCCTTGGTACCAAGGTCCACCGATCACAGTGCAGGCAAGAAATGCTGACCCTGCAATTATCCCGGTAATGATGCGTTGCTTCAATGATATCCACTCCTACGAAGTTATACTAAACCGCCATATCTGCGCGTTCTCCGTTGGTATTCAGCGATTGCTTCATACAAATGTTCTTCCGTAAACGCAGGCCAATATACATCAGTGAACCAGAATTCGCTATAGGCTAGCTGCCATAGCATAAAATTGCTTAAGCGGAGCTCTCCGCTCGTCCGAATGAGAAGATCTGGATTCGGTAGATGATTCGTTAACAAATGCTGTTCGATGTCGGACTCTGAGATATCTTCAGGGCGCAATTCCCCATTCAACACACGTTGCCCAATCTCGCGAACACTCTCTACGATTTCTCTTCGACCGCCATAGTTCAATGCAAAATTAAGAATAAGTCCTGTATTGTTCTTCGTCTGACGTTCGGCTTCTTCGATCGCTTTGAGCGTGTGCGAAGGCAGATCTTCTTTGTGCCCCATCATACGAACCTGAACATTCTTCTCGATCAGCTCCGCCAATTCGATGGAAAGGAACTCCTCGGGCAGCTTCATAAGAAAATCCACTTCTTCTTTGGGACGTTTCCAATTTTCCGTGGAAAAAGCATACATCGTCAGACACTTCACGCCTAGTTCATCGGCAGCAATGGTCACTTTCTTCACAGCTTTCATGCCATTATGATGCCCTGCAATGCGAGGTAACCCACGATTTTTAGCCCAGCGGCCGTTCCCGTCCATAATTATCGCGATATGCTCAGGAATATTATCTTTTGATAAATTGAATGACGTTTGGCCTTTGGGCCTCTCATCCAACCATTTCTGGAATCGCTTAATCATTCCATTTCCTCCAACCTAGATGATGAGAACTACTCATAAGTAGAAAAAAGACAACAAACCCCACCGTTCGGAGGGGCAGCAGGCCTTACATTATACTTCCATGATTTCTTTCTCTTTGGATGCAGTTACTTTATCAACTTCACCAATATATTTATCCGTTGTTTTCTGAACATCTTCTTGGTGGCGACGAGATTCATCTTCCGAAATGTCTGATTTCTCGAGTTTTTTAATGTCATCATTCGCATCACGACGGATATTACGAATGGCTACCTTCGCATCTTCTCCGAATTTCTTCGTCGATTTCACGAGTTCAACGCGACGCTCTTCTGTCAGCATCGGAATCGAGAGGCGAATTTGCGATCCATCATTCGATGGCGTCAATCCCAAATCTGATTTCAAGATTGCTTTTTCAATCGCGCCTAACGAAGTTTTGTCCCAAGGCTGAATCATGAGTGTACGAGAATCTGGCGAATTGATGTTAGCGAGCTGATTCACTGGAGTTGGAGCACCATAATATTCGACTTGAATACGATCCAACATCGATGTCGATGCACGTCCGGCACGTAGCGTTGAAAGATCGCGTTTCAACGATTCAATCGCTTTTCCCATACGTTCTTCTGCATTCTTTTTGATTGATTGTGGCATTAGTCTACACTCCCTTTTACAATCGTTCCAATCTTCTCACCTTGTACAACACGTTTGATATTGCCCTTCTCCGTAATGGCAAAGACGACAAGTGGAATATTGTTATCCATGCACAATGAAGAAGCGGTTGAATCCATTACACCAAGATTGCGATTCAATACTTCAAGATATGTTAATTGTTCAAACTTCTCTGCAGTCTCATCCTTAAATGGATCTGCCGTGTAAACACCGTCTACTTTATTCTTCGCCATCAGAATGACATCTGCTTCAATCTCAGCTGCACGAAGCGCTGCCGTCGTATCTGTTGAGAAGAATGGGTTCCCCGTACCTGCTGCGAAAATAACAACTCTGCCTTTTTCCAAGTGGCGAATCGCACGTCTACGGATATAAGGCTCGGCAATTTGCTGCATTGCAATAGAAGTCTGAACGCGTGTAGGTACATCGATTTGCTCTAGCGCGTCTTGCAAGGCAAGGGAATTCATTACTGTAGCAAGCATACCCATGTAGTCCGCTGTAGCACGGTCAATCCCTTTTTCGCTGCCTGCGATTCCGCGCCAAATGTTGCCTCCGCCGCATACAATTGCAACTTCAACGCCAAGTTCAACGACTTCCTTCACTTGTTCAGCAATGGAATTAATAACATCAGACTCAATACCAAAGCCCGTCTGGCCGGAAAGAGACTCACCACTCACTTTTAAGACGACTCGTTTATATACTGGTTGTTTCAATGATTTACCCTCCACTTTCGGATGATTCGTCCATCCCTATTGCCTTCAAAACAGATGTTGCTTGTATGTAGTTAAAAAAGAAGGAACACAGCGTGTTCCGACCTTTTAACTCATGATGCAATTGTATCGTTAGTAAGCGTTAGCTTACATTTTTGCTTGCGCCATAACTTCTTCTACGAAGTTATCCACTTTTTTCTCCATGCCTTCGCCAAGCTCGTAACGAACGAAACGACGAACGGAGATGTTCTCACCGATTGTGCTGATTTTTTCTTTAAGCAATGTTTCGATTGTTTTGTCTGGATCTTTAACGAAGGATTGCTCCATCAAGCAGAACTCTTCGTAATATTTGTTGATACGGCCTTCAACCATTTTATCAACGATTTTCTCTGGTTTACCTTCGTTAAGCGCTTGTGCACGAAGGATTTCTTTTTCTTTCTCAAGGTCTTCCATTGGCACTTCTTCACGACGAACATAACGAGGGCTCATAGCCGCGATGTGCATAGCGATGTCGCGAGCAAGTTCTTTAAATTGATCTGTTTTACCTACGAAGTCAGTTTCACAGTTGATCTCTACAAGAACACCAATACGTCCGCCTGCATGGATGTAAGCTTCACATACGCCTTCAGTTGCAATACGTCCGGATTTGTTCGCTGCAGCAGCCAAACCTTTTTCACGCAAAATTTCGATTGCTTTTGTTACATCTCCGTTAGACTCATCAAGCGCTTTTTTACAATCAAGCATACCTGCGCCTGTTTTTTCACGAAGTTCTTTTACCATGCTAGCCGTAACTGCCATTGTATATTCCCTCCAAAGTTAAATTCGCCAGCTTATCTGACGATCAGTTTGTTTTCTCAAAAAAAGGGCGGCGAGAGGTTTCACACCTACCAACCACCCTTTTCATTTAATTATCATTTAATTAAGCTGTTGTGTCTTCGCCTTGGTTTGCTTCGATCATCGCATCAGCCATTTTCGCAGTCAACAATTTAACTGCACGGATCGCGTCATCGTTACCAGGGATAACGTAGTCGATCTCGTCTGGATCACAGTTCGTATCAACGATACCAACGATTGGGATACCCAATTTACGAGCTTCTGCTACTGCAATACGCTCTTTGCGTGGATCGATAACGAACAATGCGCTTGGCAAACCTTTCATGTTCTTGATTCCGCCTAGGAATTTCTCAAGACGATCTTTCTCTTTGCGAAGCAAGATAACTTCTTTCTTCGGAAGAACTTCGAACGTGCCGTCCTCTTCCCACTTCTCAAGAGTTTTCAAACGATCGATACGTTTTTGGATTGTTTGGAAGTTAGTCAACGTTCCACCCAACCAACGTTGGTTGATGAAGAAGTTGCCACAACGCTCAGCTTCTTCCTTAACGGAATCTTGAGCTTGTTTCTTCGTTCCTACGAATAGGATTGTGCCGCCTTCTTCAGCGACAGATTTAACGAAGTTGTAAGCTTCCTCAACCTTTTTAACTGTTTTTTGCAAGTCGATAATGTAGATACCGTTTCTTTCAGTGAAGATATAACGATCCATTTTCGGGTTCCAACGACGAGTTTGGTGACCGAAGTGAACACCAGCTTCCAAAAGCTGTTTCATGGAGATTACTGCCATCTTCACACACCTCCTAATATGGTTTTTATTTTGTCCGCCGCTAATCTCATCTTTCGACAAGACTTCTACAATAGAAGCACCCTTATCGAAATTAAATAGCGTGTGTTTTTAACACCGTCATTTACTATATCATAAGTCAAATTTCGTTGCAAGCGTGATGTACGGAAAAACTTGTTTTTTCGACTAAGGTCTCGTCGTAATGGTCTTCGCGATCTCTGCAAACGTCTGATCAGCTGACAGTTCGTATGTTCCTGTACGGATTTTGCTGTTAATGCCATGCTTCTTCCCATATGCGACAAATTTCGCGGAAGAATCAACGATTCCTAAATCCTCAAGCTTGTCGCTCACTTTAACGAGGGACATCCCAGCTACGATTTTAAATGCCTTCTTAGGCGCCTCTTTCTTCTCTTGGGTAGAAGTTGTCGTCACATTGGTTGTCGCTTTGCTTACTTCCTGAGCAGGGGGCAACGAGGCACGCCATTCTGCTTCCTTCTTTTTCAATAGGTCTTTTAATTGATCTTCGGTATATGCTGTCGAATCAGCAGGCACAAGTTGCATATTCAGCTTCTCAGCCGCTGCTTCAAGTTGTTCTACTGTATAAGAACTTTGATCGTTAGCTGTATTCTTCGATTGTTCCGGATTAGCAGCGAGCATGAGCTGAAGAAGGACACTGCCAAGAATCAACCCGCTACCTAGTCCGAGAAAAAAATTACGTTTATTAATCACGGCCCGCCTCCTGCTTCGACAGCTGAAGGATAAGTTGAATTTCACCGCGAGGAATCCCTGTTTTTTTCGAGATCATATCCATCGATTTTCCGTCCTCATAAAGCGCAAACACTTCAGCATAACGACCTTTTATAGACCCATCTTCCTTCATTGGTTCTGGTTCTAAGGTTTGCTGCGGCTCCACAACCGGAACGATGCTAGGCACCGTTGAGTCAACGGCTTGCTCGGGCTCTACAGCGGCGGCTACATGTTGTTTCACTAGCGATTGCTGTGCTTGCTGTACAAGCTGCAGCTCAAGCTGTTGGCAACGATGCTCTAGCTGTTCAATTCGATGTCCCAGCACATTCTGCTGGGTGACGAAGTCTTGTTTCATCTGCGAGACCAATTGAACAAGCTCTTTATTATCTTGATCAATTTCGTCCATGAAATGTTCCAGCGTCTCTTCCACTTCTCGTACGATTTCACTCTGATTGCCGGTCTGCTGTTTGCGCTGTCTTGGGATCATAAATGCGTAAGTAATAGCCGCAGCACCAATGATGACAACGTACCACAAGGGGTCAAGATTCAATCAAATCACCTTTATTCTACTAATTTATAGAGTCAAATCAATGCGATGTCCTTTATATGGATGAATAGGGACCTCAGTGTCTTGTTCTGAGCTCCCTTCTGACGACTTGCGCTTTTGCTTACGTTCTGATGACTGCTTGTTACGACGTTCTTCCTCATGAATAGGCAGCTGTACAGTCTCATCGACCTGTGTATTTTTGGATCGAAGCTGCTCTGTCTTACGAATTGCTTGCTCCGCAAGCATGGTCTGATCAACAAATGGTTTATGTAATGTCTGATGATGTACTGATGATGCAT
>Ga0102594_1002163_pt1 | contig 10492 bp, 10 predicted proteins | sample AraplaCol_mLB_r2_2_FD_76863 | JGI IMG/M metagenome (GOLD analysis project Ga0102594, IMG submission 76863) | Arabidopsis root microbial communities from North Carolina, USA - plate scrape MF_Col_mLB_r2 (SPADES assembly) (version 2) | ecosystem: Host-associated > Plants > Roots > Endosphere...
GACGACCGCCGAGCGCATCAAGAAGGAAATCGGCACCGCCCGCGCCCCGGCCGACGGCGAAGGCCTGTCGATCGACGTCAAGGGCCGCGACCTGATGCAGGGCGTGCCGCGCGAAGTCCGCATCTCGGAAAAGCAGGCCGCCGACGCCCTGGCCGAACCGGTCGGGCAGATCGTCGAGGCCGTGAAGGTGGCCCTGGAAGCCACCCCGCCGGAACTGGCCAGCGACATCGCCGACAAGGGCATCATGCTGACCGGCGGCGGCGCGCTGCTGCGCGGCCTGGACGCCGAGATCCGCGACCACACCGGCCTGCCGGTCACCGTGGCCGACGATCCGCTGTCGTGCGTGGCCCTGGGCTGCGGCAAGGTGCTCGAGCATCCCAAGTGGATGAAGGGCGTGCTTGAATCGACTCTCGCCTAGGCGTCAATTCAGTCTGGACGCCGCGGGGGGCGTCGGGAGAACTAGTACGTGCCCTTTCGCGAAGGTCCGCTCGGTGACCTGAAAGTGCCGCTGACGTGGACCGCGGCCGTGGCGTTGATCGTCGCGGTCGTGATCGCGGTGGCGTTCCTGCTGGCCGATCGGCGCGAGACCCTTCAGCAACAGGCCTATGGCGTCACCCGCCAGACGGTCGACACGGTGTCCAAGCCGGTCAGCGGCGTGATCGCCGCGCCCGGCCGCTGGACCGGCCTGGGCGTCGACTTCATCAGCAGCTACTTCTTCACCGCCTCCGAGAACCGCCGGCTGAAGGCCGAGCTGAAGGAGATGCGCGGCTATCGCGACATGTACCTGGCCGAGGTCGACAAGAACCAGAGCTACCAGTCGCTGCTGGGCCTGCGCACCGATCCGCCGATTCCGATGGTCGCCGCCCGCGTCGTCAGCGACACCCGCGGACCCTTCGCCAACACCCGCCTGGCCGACAGCGGCTCGGAAAAGGGCGTGGTGGTCGGCAATCCGGTGATGAACGAGCGCGGCCTGGTCGGCCGCGTGGTCGGCGTGGCTCACGGGGCCAGCCGGGTGCTGCTGTTGACCGACATCGCCTCGCGCACGCCGGTGATGATCGACCGCACCAACGCCCGCGCCATCCTGACCGGCGACGGCGGCCCCAATCCCAAGCTGGAATATCTGCGCGGCGTCGACCCGATCAAGGAAGGCGACCGGGTCGTCACCTCGGGCGACGGCGGCGTGGTGCCGCGCGGCCTGCCGGTGGGCGCGGCGGTCAAGGGCCTGGACGGCCGCTGGCGCGTGGTGCTGTTCGCCGACGACGCGGCCATCGACTATGTCCGCATCCTGCTGTTCAAGGACTTCTCGCAGCTGGCCGACCAGAAGGCGCTGCTGACCCGCAGCCTGCCGCCGGTCACCACCGAGGACCCCGACGTCTCGATCCTGGGACCGACCGCGACCGCTCCGGCCAAGCCGCCGGCCCAGACCGCTCCGGCGACCTCCACGCCGCCGGCCGCCCCCGGTGCGACGACGGTCGCGCCCGCCGCCAAGCCGCCGACCACCCCGGCCCCGAAACCCGCGACGCCGAAGCCGACGCCGAAGCCGACCGCGGGCCAGCCGGCCGGCGGGGCGATCTAGGATGGGCGGCGCGCGGCCTCTGCATCCCGGCCGCTGGCTGGGCGTGCCCGCGCTGTTCTGCGTGCTGGCGACCATCGCCTTCGCCGCACCGATCCGCATCTTCGGCCTGCAGCTGCCCGAGCCGGTGTTCGCCATGGTCCCGGCCTTCGCCTGGGCCCTGATCCGCCCCTCGATCCTGGCGCCCTTCGCCCTGCTGCTGCTGGGCCTGTTCCTGGACATGTTCTGGGGCGGACCGACCGGCCTGTGGGGCCTGTCGCTGCTGATCGCCTACGCCACGGCCCTGACCGGCCGCAACATGATGACCGGCCAGAGCCGGCCGATGATGTGGGCCTGGTTCGCCGGGGTCACCGCCGTGGCCATGGCCGGCGGCTTCCTGTTCAGCATGCTGGACAGCCTGGCCATGCCCAGCCTCCTGGCCGTGTTCTGGCAGTTCCTGGTCACGGCCCTGTTGTTCCCGTTCGCCCACCGGCTGATCGACCGGTTCGAGGACGCGGACGTTCGGTTCCGGTGACGCCATGAGCGAACCGTCAATCTTCTTCTTCGAGGTCAACGAACGTCAGGGCGTGTTCCACCGCCGGGCGTTCCTGATGGGCGGCCTGGCCGGCGGCGGCCTGCTGGCCCTGGGCGGTCGCCTGGCCCAGCTGCAGCTGGTCGAGGCCCGCCGGTACCAGAAGCTGTCGGCCGGCAACCAGTTCAACTACCGCCTGACGCCGCCGCCGCGCGGCCTGATCCTGGACCGCAACGGCGTGGCCCTGGCCTCGAACCGCCCGAACTTCCGGCTGATGGTCAGCAAGGAGTCCAAGGACTTCGACGTCGAGGCCACGCTGGACGACCTGGCCAAGCTGGTGCCGATCGACGGCACCCGTCGCGCCCGCCTGATCAAGGACATCGCCCGCGCGCCGAAGAAGGCCCCGGTGGCGGTGATGGAGGACATGACCTGGGAGGAGTTCTCCCGCGTCAACATCCGCGCGCCCGAACTGCCCGGCGTCACCGCCGACATGGGCGAGGTGCGGGTCTATCCGTTCGGCGGGGCCTTCGCCCATGTGATCGGCTACGTGGCCAAGGTCTCGGACCGCGACCTGGAGAAGGCCAAGGACGAGCCCGACCAGGACCTGCTGCACCATCCGGGCTTCCGGATCGGCAAGCAGGGCGTGGAGAAGGCCCTGGACCGCGAGCTGCGCGGCCGTCCCGGCGCAACCAAGGCCGAGGTCGACGCCCAGGGCCGCGTGGTCCGCCTGGACCCCGAGGGCGACATCCCGCCCACCCCGGGCAAGGAAGTGCGCCTGACCCTGGACGCCGATATCCAGAACCGGGCGCTGGAGGTGATGGGCGACGAGAGCGGCGCCATCGTCGTGATGGACATCCGCAACGGCGACCTGCTGGCCATGGTCTCGGCCCCTAGCTTCGACGCCAACCGCTTCGTGAAGGGCCTGTCCGGCCCCGAGTACAAGGCCCTGGCCGAGTACGAGCGCAAGCCGCTGCTGGACAAGGCCCTGACCGGCAACTTCCCGCCCGGCTCGACCTTCAAGCCGACCGTGGGCCTGGCCGCCCTGACCGCCGGGGTCGATCCGGAGGTGCGGGTCAATTGCGGCGGCAGCTGGTACTACGGCGGCCGCACCTGGCGGTGCTGGGAAAAGCGCGGCCACGGCTCGCAGAACCTGCACGACGCCATCAAGAACAGCTGCGACATCTACTTCTACCAGACCGCCCTGAAGATCGGGCCGGACGCCATCGCCAGCGCCGCGCGGGCCATGGGCTTCGGCCAGGTGTTCGACATCGGCATCCCCGGCCAGAAGAAGGGCCTGGTGCCCGACCGCGAGTGGAAGAAGCGGGCCTTCAAGAAGAATCCGGCCAACCAGATCTGGTTTCCGGGCGAGACGCCGTCCTACGGGATCGGGCAGGGGGCGCTGCTGGTCAACGCCCTGCAGCTGGCGGTGATGACCTCGCGCCTGGCCAACAGCAAGAAGGCGCTCAATCCGCGCCTGATCAAGTCGGTCGGCGGCGTCGAGCAGCCCAGCGGGGCGGCCGTGCCCGACCTGCCGTTCACGCCCGAGCACCTGGCCTATGTGCGCGGCGGCATGGAGGCCGTGGCCAACGACGTGCGCGGCACGGCCTATCGGCAGAGCCAGCTGGGCCTGGGCGACGTCAAGATGGCCGGCAAGACCGGCACGGCCCAGGTCCGCAGCTACGACAAGGTCGCCGACCGCAAGAGCACCAACGTCGCCTGGCGGCTGAAGGACCACAATCTGTTCGTGGCCTTCGCCCCCTATGACGATCCGCGCTACGCCGTGGCCGTCATCATTGAGCACGGCGGCCTGGGCGGCGCCACCGCCGGCGCCCCGCGGGCCCGCGAGGTGATGCGCGTGGCGCTGCTGAAGGACCCCGAGGTCCGCGCCCGTATCGAGCGTCCCATGCCGCTGCCGCCGGAACCGGATGACGCCGCCGCGGACGGTTCGGTCGAGGGCGCCGCCCCCGACGATCCGACCGTGGGCGCGCCGCCGCCATTTCCAAGTGGTGGGGCGCCCGCCACGCCTATCGTTCCCGCGCCTCCCGTCCCTGGAGCTCCCCGATGACCCTCAGCGGCGGCCTCAGCCGGCCCGGCGAACGCGACCGGCCGATCATCAAGTTCATGGAGATCGACTGGACCCTGTGTCTGGTCCTGTGCCTTATCGCCGGCACCGGCGCGCTGATGCTGTTCTCGATCGCCGGCGCCTCGTGGGAGCCGTGGGCCGACAAGCACCTGCTGCGCTTCGGCATCTATTTCGTGATGATGATCCTGCTGGCGATGGTGGACCTGCGCGTCTGGTTCACCCTGGCCTATCCGATCTACGGCGTGGCCCTGCTGCTGCTGGTGGCGGTCGAGGCGGTCGGCGACGTGTCTCTGGGCGCGCAGCGCTGGCTGGCCATCGGGCCGCTGCGCTTCCAACCGTCCGAGATCATGAAGATCGGCGTCGTCCTGGCCCTGGCCCGCTACTATCACGGCCTGTCGGCCGACAGCGCCCGGCTGTCGTGGAAGCTGTTGATCCCCGCCGCCCTGATCGGCGCGCCGACCCTGCTGGTCGCCCACCAGCCCGACCTGGGCACCGCGGTGCTGATCGCCCTGCCGGGCCTGGCGGTGATGGTGCTGGCCGGCCTGTCGCTGCGCCTGATCATCGTCGGGATCGTGGCCGGCCTGGCCGCCTTGCCGCCGTTCATCTTCTTCGTGCTGCACGACTACCAGCGCAACCGGATCCTGACCTTCATGGACCCGGAGAAGGACCCGTCGGGCAACGGCTACCACATCATGCAGTCCAAGATCGCCCTGGGCTCGGGCGGGCTGCTGGGCAAGGGTTTCGGCCTGGGCTCGCAGAGCCAGCTGAACTTCCTGCCGGAAAAGCAGACCGACTTCATCTTCGCCACCCTGGCCGAGGAGTTCGGCTTCCTGGGCTGCGTCAGCGTGCTGTTCCTGTACGGCGTGGCGATCTTCATGGCCCTGCGCATCGCCTCGATCAGCCACAGCCACTTCGGACGCCTGTGGCCGCCGGGGTGACCGCCACCTTCGCCCTCTACGTGCTGATCAACGGCGCGATGGTGATGGGCATGGCGCCGGTGGTGGGCGTGCCCATGCCGATGCTGTCGTACGGCGGCACCGTCATGCTGACGGTCATGGTCGGCTTCGGCCTGGTCCAGGCCGTGCGGGTGCACCGCTATACCGAAGTGACCAGCGGCAAGGGCTCGCTGATGTAGTCGGCCGGGCGGCTACTGGCCGTCCAGCGTGTAGTCCATGACGTAGAAGTGCTTGCCGTCCTTGATCTCGATCCTGAACGTGCCGGCCAGCCCCTTCAGCGCGCCGCCGCCGGAGTCGGGCACGATCATCACGTCCATCACCCGCTGGTCGCCCTGCTTCCAGCCGTGCTGGACGACGGCGAAGCTGCCGGCGCGGCCGTCCAGGGTTCCGGTGATCCGCTCCACCGCCACATAGGCCGCCGAGGTCGGCACCGACCCGCCGGCCGCCAGCATCTCGCCCTTGCTGGTCGCCGTCAGGGCGCCGGCATAGGCCTTGTCCAGGGTCAGGCGGCTGAGCGTCGAGCCCCCATCAGGGCCCTTGTCCTCGGTCGCCGGGACGATCTTGACCTCGAAGGTCCCTGTGGCGTGATGTGGCGTGGCGGCCAGGGCGGGCGACGAGACGGCCGGGGCGGCGGCGGCCAGGGCGGCGAAGGTCAGGTGGCGGAAGATCATCGGGCGCTCCAGGTTGGACGCCGAAACCCTTGCGGGACCGCAAGGGTCTTTCAACCGGAATGCTGCGAACGGCGCGATCCCGCCCGCCAACGGCGGCGCGTCACTCCTCGGGCGGCGTCTTGGCCGGCGCCGCGCCCTTCAGCGCCCGGCCCGTGACCACGGCCGCCGCGCCGAACTTGCCCCGCAGCCCGTCGATCACCGTCTCGCTCTTCAGCGCCCGGCGCTCGTCGCCGGCGAAGAAGTCGTCGGCCGCGCCCTCGGCGGGGACGAAGTCGGTGAGGCCCGCGCCGATCAGGCGGTAGTGCAGGCCCTTGGGTTCCGCCGCCAGCAGTTCGCGGGCCACCTGGAACAGGGTGCGGGCCGTCTGGGTCGGGACGGGCAGGGTGCGGCGGCGGGTGTGGATCTTGAAGTCGGGCGTGCGCAGCTTCAGCGTCGCCACCCGTCCCGCCACCCCGCCGGCCCGGGCCTGGCGGGCGACCTTCTCGCACAGGGGCCACAGCTCGTCCTCGAGGTCCTCGCGCTTGTAGAGGTCGTCGTTGAAGGTGGTCTCGGCGCTGATCGTCTTGCGCTCCTGGTCGGGATCGACCAGCCGGGTGTCGCGCCCGTGGGCCAGGTGGTGAAGGCGCAGGCCGCCCGAGCCCAGCACCTTGACCAGCCATTTGAGGTCGGCGTTGGCGATGTCGCCCACGGTGCGCAGGCCCTCCTGGGCGAGGGCGGTCACCGTGGCCGGGCCCACCCCGGGCAGGATCGACACCGGTCGCGGGGCCAGGAACGCCTCGATCCCGGTCGCCCCGATCACCGAGAAGCCGCGCGGCTTGTCCAGCTCGGACGCGATCTTGGCCAGGAACTTGTTGGGGGCCAGGCCGATCGAGACCGTGATGTTCACCTCTTCCTCGATCGCCTTCTGCACCCGCGCCAGCATCACCGCCGGCGGCGCGCCGTGCAGGCGTTCGGTGCCCGAAAGGTCGATCCAGGCCTCGTCCAGCGACAGCGGCTGCACCAGGGGCGTCAGGGCTTCCAGCTTGGCCATGATCCGCCGGCTCTCGTGCTTGTACTTGGCGAAGTTGGGCTTGATGACCACGGCCTGCGGGCACAGCTTCAGCGCCTTGTACATCGGCATGGCCGAGCGGGGGCCGCTCATGCGGGCGATGTAGCAGGCCGTCGTCACCACCCCGCGCTTGCCGCCGCCCACGATCACCGGCTTGTCGCGCAGGGACGGGTCGTCGCGCTTCTCGACCGACGCGTAGAAGGCGTCGCAGTCCATGTGGGCCATGGAAAGCCGGCCCAGCTCCTCGTGGAAGACCACGCGCGGCGAACCGCAGGCCGGACAGCGCGAGACCTTGGCCTCGCCCGTCGCCAGGCAGTCGCGGCAGAGCGCTTTCATTTGAACAGCGTGCGCTCGATGGCCGTCTTCAGGTCCGGCCACAGGTCGATGCGGGCGTGCCGCTCGGGATCGGAGGGGGCGAGGGGACGCAGGCGCTCGTCGGCCACCATCTGGAAGCGGGTGACCCACGGCGCGCTCTCGGCCACCGAATCCAGTTGCGGCAGCAGGTCGTCGACGAACACCGAGGGCGAGGCCGTGCGCTGCGACAGGTGCGCCGCCGACGGTCCCTTGGGACCGCTGTTGATCACCAGCGGATAGTCGAAGCCGTGGGTCTTCAGCCAGCGGGCGCGCGACTGGCGGCCGTGCTCGGGGGCGTTGGTCAGGATCACCACGTCGGCGCGGGTCGACAGGTCGGCCAGGGCGTCGGCCGCGCCCTCGGCGGGCAGCAGGTCGTCGGCCCCGTCGCGGAAGAAGTCGTTGAACAGCGCCCGACCGGCGATCAGGTCCAGGTGCTCGGTCTCGCCCGGGCGGTAGATGTTCTGGAACAGGGCGAAGCGGTCGAATCGCAGCTCGAATCCATGGCGCCCGATGAACGTTCCGAAGCCATGCATGAAACGCGCGAGCACCTCGTCCACATCGACGATGACCAAGGGCGCGTCAGGGCGCACCGTGCAGGCTTCGAGGTCTGAAAAACAGGGTTCCATGATTTACGGTCGGCGGGGGTAAAACGCGATTAGCGCGGGCTTAAGGATATTCGTGCGATCTGGAATCCAGAAGCGACGCGAATCCCTCACGCATCGCCACGGACCGGAATGGTCGGGGTCAGGATGACGAAGAAGGTCCTCATCGTCGAGGATAACGAGCTGAACATGAAACTCTTTCATGACTTGCTCGAGGCCCAGGGTTACGAGACCCTGCAGACCCGCGAGGGGCTGCAGGCGCTGTCGATCGCCCGCGAGCACCGTCCGGACCTGATCCTGATGGACATCCAGCTGCCCGAGATCTCCGGCCTTGAAGTCACCAAGTGGCTCAAGGAGGATGACGATCTGTCACATATCCCCGTCGTCGCCGTTACGGCATTCGCCATGAAGGGCGACGAGGAGCGCATCCGTGAGGGCGGGTGCGAGGCCTATATCTCCAAGCCCATCTCGGTGTCGCACTTCCTGGACACCATCCGCCGGTTGCTGGAGAGGTAGGCCGTGAGCGCGCGCATCCTGGTCGTCGACGACATCGAGGCCAATGTCCGCCTGCTCGAGGCCAAGCTGACGGCCGAGTACTACCAGGTCTCGGTCGCCTATGACGGCCCCACCGCCCTGGCCCTGGCGGCCAGCGAGCTGCCCGACGTGATCCTGCTGGACGTGATGATGCCCGGCATGGACGGCTTCACCGTCTGCAAGAAACTCAAGGAAGACCCCGCCACCCGCCACATCCCGGTGGTGCTGGTCACGGCGCTGGACGGCCGCGCCGACCGCATCCAGGGCCTGGAGGCGGGCGCCTCGGACTTCCTGACCAAGCCCATCGACGACGTCATGCTGTTCGCCCGTGTGCGCAGCCTGACCCGCTTCAAGCTGGTCCTCGACGAACTGCGCCAGCGCGAGGCCTCGGGCCGCCGCATGGGCGTGATCGCCGGCGCCGCCTCGCGCCTGGACGGCCTGGGCGGCCGGGTGCTGGTGGTCGACGACAACGAGCGCCAGGCCCAGCGCGTGGCCGCCGAGCTGGCGGTCGAGCACCGCCCGGTGGTCGAATCCGATCCGATCAAGGCCCAGATCAGCGCCGGCGGTCCGGTCGACCTGGTGATCATCAACGCCGCGGCCAAGGGCTTCGACGGCCTGCGCTTCGCCGCCGGCCTGCGTTCGGACGAGCGCACCCGCCACCTGCCGATCCTGGCCATGGTCGATCCGGACGAGCGCCCGCGCATCGTCAAGGCGCTGGAGATCGGGATCAACGACGTCCTGCCGCGTCCGATCGACCCGCAGGAGCTGTCGGCCCGGGTCAAGACCCAGATCCAGCGCAAGCGCTACACCGACTATCTGCGCCAGAACCTGGACCACAGCCTGGAGCTGGCCGTCACCGACCAGCTGACCGGGCTGCACAACCGCCGCTACATGGCCGGCCAGCTGGACTCGCTGGTCAAACGCGCGGCCCTGGGCGGCGACCCGGTCTCGGCCCTGCTGATCGACATCGACCACTTCAAGAAGATCAACGACACCTTCGGCCACGACGTCGGCGACGAGGTGCTGCGCGAGTTCGCCCTGCGCCTGGCCTCCAACGTCCGCGCCGTCGACCTGCCTTGCCGCTACGGCGGCGAGGAGTTCACGGTGATCATGCCCGACACCCAGCTGGCCGACGCCCTGCGCATCGCCGAGCGGATTCGCATGCACGTCTCCGGCTCGCCCTTCCACGTCGCCCAGGGCGCGGAGGTTCTGACCGTGACCATCTCGGTCGGCGTCTCGGCCAGCAGCGGCCCCAACGACACCCCCGAGACCCTGATGAAGCGGGCCGACGAGGCGGTGTACGAGGCCAAGAAGTCCGGCCGGAACCTCGTGGTGGGGAAGGCGGCCTAGCAGGGCCGGGGACATGCCCTCGGGCGTGTCCCCATCAGCATCCGCTGAGCCTGGAATTGGGGACACGCCGCAAGGGCATGTCCCCGTCAGCGCTTCGGCGCCACCAGCCTGATCTCGTACAGCCGCGGCCACAGCTTGCCCGTGACGATCAGCTTGTCGGCCTTGGCGTCGTAGGCGATGCCGTTCAGGACGTCGGCCCGGGCCCGCTCCTCGGGCGGCAGCAGGCCGGTCAGGTCGATCCAGCCCTTCACCTTGCCCGTGGCAGGGTCGATGCGGGCGATGCGGTCGGTCTGCCAGATATTGGCCAGGATCTCGCCCTTGACCCATTCCAGCTCGTTCAGCTGGTCCACCGGCCGGCCTTCGTCCGTGACGGTGACGCCGCCGGTCTCCTTGAGGGTCTCGGGGTCGATGAACCGCAGGCGCGAGGTCCCGTCGCTCATGATAAGCCGCTTGTCGTCGCGGGTCAGGGCCCAGCCCTCGCCCTGGTAGGCGAATTCGCCGCGGGTCTCGAAGTCGTCGATGCCGTAGACGAAGCCGATCTGGTCCTTCCAGGTCAGCTCGATCAGCCGATCCTTCCAGTCGACGATGCCCTCGCCGAAATACTGGCTGGAGATCTGGCGCTCGTTCTCGACGCTGCCCGTCTCCAGCACGATCTTGCGGATCGACGAGGCGCCCTGCAGGCCGGTGCTCTCGTACAGGAACCCGTCGCGCAGGAAGAGCCCCTCGGTGAAGGCGTTGGGATCGTGGGGATAGGTGCGCACCACCTCGTAGCCGTAGACCGGCGTGGCGGCATGGGCCTGAGCCAGCGGC
>Ga0102594_1002169_pt1 | contig 10471 bp, 10 predicted proteins | sample AraplaCol_mLB_r2_2_FD_76863 | JGI IMG/M metagenome (GOLD analysis project Ga0102594, IMG submission 76863) | Arabidopsis root microbial communities from North Carolina, USA - plate scrape MF_Col_mLB_r2 (SPADES assembly) (version 2) | ecosystem: Host-associated > Plants > Roots > Endosphere...
AAGATGAGATTTCCCAATTAGTAAGACCCCTTGAAGACGACGAGGTTGATAGGTTGGAGGTGGAAGCGCAGCAATGTGTGGAGCTGACCAATACTAATCGGTCGAGGGCTTATCCTAAATAAAAACGCAAATTTATTTCGCATCCGGTTTTCAGGGCTCAAAGCTCTGAACTGAATATTCCCTGATAGCTCAGTTGGTAGAGCACTCGACTGTTAATCGAGTTGTCACAGGTTCGAGTCCTGTTCGGGGAGCCATGTGGAGAGGTGTCCGAGTTGGCCGAAGGAGCACGATTGGAAATCGTGTAGGCGTCACAAGCGTCTCGAGGGTTCGAATCCCTCTCTCTCCGCCACTAAATATTTATAGTATGGCCCGTTGGTCAAGGGGTTAAGACACCTCCCTTTCACGGAGGTAACAGGGGTTCGAATCCCCTACGGGTCACCATTTATATACTTTGCAACTGGTAAAAATTGATGGTTGCAAAATTGATAGAACATCTGATACAATAATAGATGTCGCTGTAAAACGGAGGCTTAGCTCAGCTGGGAGAGCATCTGCCTTACAAGCAGAGGGTCAGCGGTTCGATCCCGTTAGCCTCCACCATAAATAATTTGTTAGATGACGCGGGGTGGAGCAGCCCGGTAGCTCGTCGGGCTCATAACCCGAAGGCCGCAGGTTCAAATCCTGCCCCCGCAACCAACTCTTAATTGAGCCGATAATATGGAGCTGTGGTGTAGAGGCCTAACATGCCTGCCTGTCACGCAGGAGACCGCGGGTTCGAATCCCGTCAGCTCCGCCATCTAGAATACGAATAAGGCTCGGTAGCTCAGTCGGTAGAGCAGAGGACTGAAAATCCTCGTGTCGGCGGTTCGATTCCGTCCCGAGCCACCATGAAAATCTAATATGCCGTTGTAGCTCAACTGGTAGAGCAACTGACTTGTAATCAGTAGGTTGGGGGTTCAAGTCCTCTCGACGGCACCATGTAATTCATTGTGGAGGCTTAGTGAAGTGGCTAAACACGGCAGACTGTAAATCTGCTCTCTCCGAGTTCGGTGGTTCGAATCCATCAGCCTCCACCACAATATAGGGGCATAGTTTAAAGGTAGAACAAAGGTCTCCAAAACCTTTGGTGTGGGTTCAATTCCTGCTGCCCCTGCCAAGAGCATTACAACTGGATACATTTTAATTATGGCGGTCGTGGCGAAGGGGTTAACGCACCGGTCTGTGGCTCCGGCATTCGTGGGTTCAAGTCCCATCGATCGCCCCATTAATTAAAACAAAGCACCAACAAAAATTGTTGGGGATTAGCCAAGCGGTAAGGCAACGGACTTTGACTCCGTCATTCCAAGGTTCGAATCCTTGATCCCCAGCCATTTATGCGGACGTGGCTCAGCGGTAGAGCATCGCCTTGCCAAGGCGAGGGTCGCGGGTTCGATTCCCGTCGTCCGCTCCATTTATAATTTGGCGCCATAGCCAAGTGGTAAGGCAGAGCTCTGCAAAAGCTTTACCCCCAGTTCGAATCTGGGTGGCGCCTCCACCATTTTCACTCCGTGCCGGAGTGGCGGAATCGGCAGACGCACAGGACTTAAAATCCTGCGGTAGGTGACTACCGTACCAGTTCAAGTCTGGTCTTCGGCACCATGTTTACCATAATGATTGCGCCCTTAGCTCAGCTGGATAGAGCGTTTGACTACGAATCAAAAGGTCAGGAGTTCGAATCTCTTAGGGCGCGCCATTACTTTCAAGAAGTATAATAAGCCGGTGTGGCGGAATTGGCAGACGCGCGCGACTCAAAATCGTGAGGGAAACCGTGGGGGTTCGAGTCCCTTCACCGGCACCACTTATTCAAATGAAAATGAAATGATAAACACCTTAGGGATCCAATCCTTAAGGTGTTTTTGCTATATATACATGAATTAGTCTATATGAAAAAGACGCAGCAATGAATTGCATACGTCTGTCTCCTACATTAAACTTCAACCGACTTAACTATTCTACGCAAGAACCTCTTCAATCTGAATGGAGCATTTGCTCAAATCCACGAATGCATCGCCTACTCGAACTAGCGGATGAATCGGATCATGGGAATTGATCATGACGATAATCGCTCTGCGGCCGTCCGTCAGAAGGACCTCATTTCCTACAAGCGCTTGCATTAATCGATCTAAGAATAAACGGACGATCTTGGCGTCCAGTTTACCAAAAGCAAATTGATACAATTCATTCAATAAGGTATAGAAGGGAGCTGCATTGCGATAGACACGTTCTGAGGACATGGCATGAAATACATCGGCAACGGCGACGATACGGGAATAGAGATCGATATTATCGCTACGAAGTCCTAGCGGATAGCCACTCCCATCTTGGCGTTCATGATGTTGGAGTGCAACGAGCGCTTGGCGCATAGTCGTTCCGGATGTCGCTTTGATCAACTCATAGCCATCTATCGTATGTTGTTTGACGATTTCGAATTCTTCTGTGGATAGTGCTCCTGGTTTATTGAGTATCTCTAGAGGGATATTGATTTTGCCGACATCATGTAAGATGGCTGCCATTGAAAGATCTTGAAGTTCAGTTTCATTTAATTGAAGCCATTTGCCTATTAACGTGGAGAGGATGGAGACAGCCACCATGTGGCGATAGGTATAATCATCTGAAGATTTGAGCCAAGAGAGTAATGTGAACAAATCTGTATGTTTGACGGAGTGCTGGATAATCGGAAGAATGAGCTTTTGGATATCAAGTAATGGAATGGCCCGTTTGTAACTTACTTCCTCATATAAATCCTGAATAATAAGAACACTGCGATCAATTAATTGACAGCCATCTGTTTCTTCGGAGAACGTAATCTCTTCTAGATCATAAATCGAGATTGGAATGTGATGCATGGATACGATCTGCAAATGCTCTTCGGTGATGACTGTTTTTGCTGGGATGATGAGAACTCCTGAATGGTTGAACAGATCGTGTTTTAATCGCTGACCTAATAGAATATTCGCGAATTGCGATTGAAGATTAAGCATACGATATTCCTCCCGAGCCATCTATGTACAAAGGGTTTGGTTCTTCTATATATTCCCAAATTAAATACCTTCTATATCTTACAATGAAAATTGGAATTATACAATTGATATGAATAATTCATATGTTCCTAAGGTCTGTGAACGGACTGGACCAAGGTCTAGGATCAAAAACCGCCGGGGGTCCGTTTTGGAAAAGTCTTAAACCGCCTAAAATAAAGACATAAGCAAGAGAGAAACGAAAGGCGGTGAACGACAATGAATCGAAATAACAAAACAGGATTTGCAGCCTTGCTCATCGGACTCGGGGTTGTCATCCTACTTGGGAAGTTCGCATTTGGTTTCTTAAGCGGGTTAATGGCTTACTTGATTCCAGTATTGATGATCGCCCTTGGGTACTATGGTGTGAAGAATGGCAGTCGGTATTTTGGATGGATCATCATGGTCCTCGGCGCCATAATCCTGTTCAGTAAGCTCGCTTGGATCTTCGGTTTGTTACTCGCTCTAGGGTTGATAGTTGTAGGTGTATCAATACTGAGTAACAAACGCAACAATAGAACTTACTAATATGGCACATTAAACGAATAAGGAGGTTCGAGAGAATCATGAGTGTGATGAAAAGAGTACGTGATATTACGGCAGCAACATTAAATGACCGTTTGGAGCGTGCAGAGGACCCGGTAAGATTAATCGATCAGTTCCTCATGTCGACTAAACATGAAATCGTAGAATCAGAGAAATTGTATCAACAAGTACTTATGCATGCGAACCAGCTGAAGAATCAAGTACAACAAGCGGAGAGTATGCGGGATAAACGTGAACAGCAAGCATTACTAGCGCTCAAAGCTGATGAAGAGCATGTTGCGAAGATGGCGCTTCAAGAGAAGATGATCCACGAGGAGAAGGCAGCTCAATATGGCGAACTGTATGAACAGAGCAAGAGCACGATCATCGAACTCGAAGAGCAGTTGAATTCGCTGAAGCTTGAGTATCAGACGGTATACGATAAACGTCAATATTATGTTGCGCGAATGGAGAATATTCGGATTCAACAACGAATGAACCAGCGTACTCAAGCTTACGGATCGAATTCGATTCCTCGCATGTTCAATCGCCTTGAAGATCGGGTATCGGACCTAGAGCTAGAAACACGAAGTCTGAGAGATCTGAAGCGAATGGGCCAGGATATGATGTATCAAGCAGGTACGCAAATTCAAGGCGTATTAGATCGAGAACTCGATCGTCTGAAGCAGAAGCTGGAGAATGATAGAAAGGAGTAACATGGGATGAATAAGCTGTATCGTTCAATTTATGACAAAAAAGTATCGGGACTATGCGGTGGGATTGCGCAGTACATGAATATTGATTCAACATTCTTGCGCTTAGCACTCATCATCGTAACGGTCTGTACCGGTGGAACTGCGTTGTTCATCTATATTATCGCTAGCTTGGTTGTTCCAAAAGAACCAATGGATCCAATGAATCCTTATCATCAAGGACCTAGGCATGGATGTGGAACGAATTATGGCCAAGGACCAACATATGGTTCTGGACCTTCCTATACATCAGGCGGTTATGCAGACATGAACAAGTACGGTGCACCAAAGACAAACACTACATCATCTACAACATCATCCACATCTTCGTTCGACTCCATGATGGAGGATATCGAGAAGAAAGCAATGCAAAAAGAATTAGAACAATTACGCGCCAAAGTTGCGCAATTCGAGAAGGGAGATAAGTAAAATGGGAGTATTTAAAAGAATTAAGGACATGACAAAGGCATCGGTACATGAGTTGTTGGATAAGGTTGAAGATCCAGTGGTAATGTTGAATCAATATCTTCGTGATATGGAAAGCGAAATTCATGAAGCAGAGGTTACTGTAGCAAAACAAATGGCGAACGAGCGCCGCGTGAAGCAGCGTCTTGAAGAATCCATCCGTCTAAGCGGCGAGCGTGAGCGTCAAGCGGAGCATGCACTTCGTAACGGTCAAGAGGAAGTTGCTCGTAAATTGCTCGAAGAGAAATTGTACCACGACCAGAAAGTAACGGAATACACAGATCTTCATACGCAATCGAGCGAACAAGCGAAAGACTTGATGCAACAGCTTCATGAGATGAAGGATGAGTTCTACAAACTGCGCAATAAGCGCAATGAGCTTGCATCCCGTGCTCAAATGGCGAAAGCGAAGAAACAAATGGCTACGATCAGCAGCTTGCATACGATCGAAGGCGGTAGCGCATCTCGCGGATTCCACCGCATGGAAGAGAAAATCATGCAATTGGAAGCAGAAGCTGATGTTATGCGCGTACCAGGCGGTGTAGCAGGACGCTATCAAGCCCCTGTAGATCCAAGCAAAGAACTTATGGTTGATGAGCAGCTTCAAGCACTTAAGAACAAACTGAATCAAAATTAGTATTTCGTAATAATGTCGAATTGTGATATGCTATGAAAGGTTAAGCCATACGACGCAAGGTTTGCGTTGTCATGGCTTTTCCATCCTTATACCAACAAGAGAGGAGGGCGGCAGATGCAAGACAAGAATCGCAATATTGCATTTATCATGATCGGTATAGGTCTATTTATGTTATTAGGCGATTGGATTAGCTTCTTCACGATTGCCGCACTCATTCTATTTTTCATAGGCGTAGATCAAATTCGTAAACGAGGAAATACACGAAGGGGCTATATGCTCTTTGTCATTGGTGGCATTCTATTGCTGCTGGATCATTTTACACTATTGCTCGGAATCATCTTAATTTCACTCGGCCTATTCTATGCAAAATCGAAAAAAGAGCAGCGAGATGAACGATATATACAGAAGCAAAACCTAATGAGCAGCTTGAAATGGGATCGCGAGCCATGGGTATTGCGGAATATGAGCCTCTGGCATGTCGTGGGTGAAGTGAATTTTGATCTATCTCTTGCTATTATGGAGGAGAAGGAGTGCACTATCGTACTTCAAGGTGCGCTGGGGGATATTGATATCTCGATTCCTGATGATATTGGGCTCGAGCTTGAAGCGAATGTCGTCTTGGGGCAGATTAATTTCAACCGTGAGAAAGAAGCTGGATTTATGAATAAACGGGTGTGGAAGTCACCGCATTATGATTCGTGTGATCAAAAAGTGAAACTCGTCATTTCCTATATCGTAGGAGATATTGATATTCGAATCAATTAACAGAAGGGGATCGGTACCATGGATACGACCAAAACGACCAATATGGTTATACGAAGTATGGGACAGACGATCCTCTTCTCCATGTTGTTATTCGGAGCGTCGATTTATTTCTTACAATCTTATGGCTATATGAAACCGCTCACCACATGGCTGCAGGGCGTCTGGATTAGTCTTACGGGCGTATCGATAGCCATAGGGCTAGGAGCAATATTCGGGTTCTATCAGAGTTATCATGTGCGTAAGAGATTAGAGACACTCAGAGATTCCGTTCTTCAGATGGAGAAAGGCAATCTATCCCGGCCGCTGCCGGATCTAGGCGAAGATGAGGTAGGACGTCTGGCAGAGCAGTTAGGTCGAATGAGTAAGAAGTGGGAAGAGCAAGTGAGCTCGCTGCAACGCCTATCAACCAATAATGCGCAGCTGGCGGAGAAAGCGCGGTTCACGGCGATCATTGAAGAGAGGCAGCGGCTTGCAAGGGAACTGCATGATGCCGTAAGTCAGCAGCTATTCGCCATCTCGATGACGGCAACCGCGGTAGGGCGTACACTTGAGAAAGAAGATTTCGATCGAGCGCTGCGGCAAGTGAACCTGATTGAGGAAATGGCCTCTGTCGCACAATCGGAGATGAGGGCGCTGCTGCTTCATTTAAGACCTGTACACCTTGAAGGCAAGCCGCTTGCTGAAGGTCTTAAAGAGCTCCTGCAAGAGATGAAGGCGAAAGTTCCGATGGAGATTATGTATGAGATGGATGAGGACATCGCCTTAATGAAAGGCATTGAGAATCATCTTTTCCGCATTGTGCAGGAGGCTCTGTCGAACACATTAAGGCATTCCAAGGCAACGAAGATGGAGATTAAGCTGCATCAGCGTCAAGACGGCGTTCGCTTATTAATACGGGATAACGGGGTAGGCTTTGAACTCGATGTGAAGAAGCAGACCTCATACGGGCTGTCGACAATGCAGGAGCGTGTAAATGAAATTGGTGGTTCATTGCAGTTAATTACTGCGCCAGGGAAAGGGACAAGAATTGAGATTCGTATTCCGGTATTAAACGAGGAAAGTGGATGGGGTGAAGGGATTGGAGACGCCGATTAAAGTATTGCTCGTGGATGATCATGAAATGGTTCGTATCGGTCTTGCCGCAGTTCTAGGCACAGAAGATGGCATCGAAGTTGTTGGTGAGGCCAGCAATGGAATCGAAGGCATTCGACTGGCTCAAGAATATCGACCAAATGTCGTACTCATGGATTTGGTGATGGAAGGCATGGATGGAATCGAGACAACACGTAAGCTGCTTGAATTGTACCCGGAATGTAAAGTCATCGTGCTTACGAGCTTCTTGGATGATGAGAAGATGTATCCGGTGATTGAGGCGGGGGCGTTCAGCTATCTCTTGAAAACATCCCGTGCGACCGAGATTGCAGATGCGATCCGAGCGGCAGCTCGCGGTCAATCCGTACTGGAGTCTCAAGTTGCCTCGAAGATGATGAGTCGTCTTCGTCAGCCGAAGCAGCATACGGCTGCACACGAAGAGTTAACAGAACGAGAGATGGATGTGCTCCGTCTTCTCGCGGAAGGCAAATCGAACCAAGATATTGCCGATGCGCTGTTCATTGGAATTAAGACTGTGAAATTTCATGTGACGAATATTCTGGCGAAGCTCGGTGTGGATGATCGCACGCAAGCCGCCATTTATGCGTATAAAAACGGATTAGCTGAATAATAGATACGTACAAATAGGAAGAACCCGAATTGCTGCGGTTGTGAGCAATTTCGGGTTCTTTTGTTTTTTAGAGCACAAGCAGGAAGAGGAGGGAAATGAGCGCGAGATCGATTTCAAAGAATCTGCGGCGATGATCTGGGCCTGGGAAGAAGTTCGATGTTTTGGCAACACGGCAGGAACACTTTTTATGGCGCTTGTGCCTTTTTAGCTTACGGTGTTTGTGGTCGCAGTGATGCTTTTTACGTTTCTTATGGTGTTTCTTATGCTTCTCATGATGCTCTTCTTCGTGTTTAGGATGCTCATGGTGATGTTCATGATGATGTTCATGGTGATGTTCATGCGATGGGCTATGAGCGTCATCATCACATAAGACAAGCTTGCCATTCCGACAGCCAGCGATCCGTCCAATAAAACGCTGTCCATGGCAGGTCACCACACATACCATCCGGCCTGTTAAATGACCGATACGTTCTTCATTGACAGGATAAACCGGAATCATAAGGTTCGACACCTCCTATAATTAACGATCCGTTTCAAGTGAATACGGCATTTGTCTGTTGGTTCACAATAATCTATTCAGAGGGGGATAATCGTGTATGGTTACTTACCTAGCGGTGAGGTGCCTATTTTTGTGAGGAGACGTATAAGGAAGTGGCAGAGCGGATATCCTATTTACTAGATTCATAGAATCGAAGATGTGAATGGGGGAAATGGTGATGATACGGAAGTGGATGGCAGGTTGCATGTGCATAAGTCTCGTATGGCTAAGCGCCGTAATTCTCACCGGATTCATGCAGCGTGATGAAGTCCCGACTGCAGAACACCGCCTCGCACAGCTATGGAAATTAAGTGAATCGATGCATACGCAGCCGTCGCGCTGGGTTGTGAAAATAAATGGTGAACAGGCATTCTTGGATAGCAAACCGCTAGAAGATCAAGTTGAAGCGTGGAGCAAAGAGCTTCTTGCCGGGAAAAAGAGCGAAGTGCTTACGAAAAACGGTAAGATTAGCGTGAGCGCGAATTGGCAAGAAAAAGATGTTACGGTCCATTGGATGGCGGTTCAACGCGAAGGGAATCGATTCTATTGGGTTTATCAGATGGAAGCGAAACAGGTAGGTACTGCGCAATCCGTAAAGCAGCTATATACAGAAGTGCAGTCGACACAAGCAGCATTCGTGCACCAGTTGAATGGCCTAGGGGTGGAGTATAACTGGAACGGTACGGTGCAAGGAGAGAAGAAACGCCAAGGGAAAGGTTCAGCACAACGAACCGTAAATCAACTGGAGCTAGAAGTGGCAGAGCAGATCAAACTTGTTCAAATGGAAAATTATACAGACAATGGGACCTATAGTGCATCTTATTCAGCTCCTGAGTTGGGGCAAGGTGTCATAAGTGGAACGCATGAGTTGAATCTTCAATTGGCGGTTCATCAAATCAGCGGCACAGATCAAGAACGAGTGTCCATCGGTCTTCCCCTTATAACAACGGAATATTAAGCGATGCGTGTAAATAAAATTATGTAGGAATGTGCAAAAATTTGGCCGTCTGAGAATAGCAACAACGAGATGGTTGTGATAAAATGGCATAAGATACAGATGTGCAACACTTGGATGATGGGAGTCAATTTTTTGTATAAAAATACATAAGGAAGAGAATGAGGAGCCATGAACGAAATAGAGAATAACCTAACGAGTTTAGCATCTGGCGCTGTCTTTTTTATTTTTGGAGCGACAGGGGATTTGGCGCGCCGCAAGTTGTATCCAGCCATCTATAGTCTGTACCGTGAAGGCAAGCTTGGCGAGCGTTTTGCGGTCATCGGTGTTGCTCGTCGTCCGCGTACGAAGGAACAATTCCGTGAGGACATTATTCAATCCATTAAGGAATTCTGCCGCTACAAACCAGAAGCCAATACGGATTGGAATGATTTTGTAAGGCATTTTGAATATAAATCACTCGATATTAATAATGTTGAAGGGTTCCGAGAGCTAGATCAACAGACACGTGTACTCGAGCAAGAGTTCAAGATCGAGGGCAATCGTCTATTCTATCTTGCACTTGCACCAGAACTGTTCAGCGGTGTATCGCAGAATTTGCGGAAGGGCGGTATGCTGGATTCAGAGGGCTGGCATCGTCTCGTCATTGAGAAGCCATTCGGTTATGATCTGAAATCAGCGGAAGAGCTGAACAAACAGATCAACGAAGTATTCCGTGAAGAAGAAATTTACCGCATTGACCACTACCTTGGCAAAGAGATGGTTCAGAATATCGAAGTCATTCGATTCGCGAACTCCTTCTTCGAGCCGTTATGGAATAATAAACATATTGCGAACATTCAGATTACACTCGGCGAGACCGTTGGCGTCGAAGAACGCGGCGGATATTATGATCATGCTGGCGCGCTGCGTGATATGGGACAGAACCATATGCTGCAGCTGCTCACGATGATCGCCATGGAGCCACCTAGCCGGTTAGTTGCGGAGGATATCCGTGACGAGAAGGTGAAGGTGCTTCGCTCTCTGCGCGCGTATACATCGAAAGAAGAAGTCGA
>Ga0102594_1002170_pt1 | contig 10470 bp, 8 predicted proteins | sample AraplaCol_mLB_r2_2_FD_76863 | JGI IMG/M metagenome (GOLD analysis project Ga0102594, IMG submission 76863) | Arabidopsis root microbial communities from North Carolina, USA - plate scrape MF_Col_mLB_r2 (SPADES assembly) (version 2) | ecosystem: Host-associated > Plants > Roots > Endosphere...
CGCTGGTGCGCCCTCTTTCGCCTTGAATCCGCCCGGCCGGCAATGCGGTTTCGCGGCAGACCACGGCGACGAAATCATCACCCAGTGCGTCCAGCTCATCGGCAATCGCATCGAGAAACTGCGCGCGACGTTCGGCGCTGAGGCTGCGATACGCCGGATACGCCGCCGCAGCGGCCTTGGCGGCGGCGTCGACTTCCGCTTCCGTGGCCTGAATGAAATCGTGGGGCAGTGCTTCGCCCGTGGTGGCGTCGACGCTCTGCAGCTTGACGTTACCCGCCGCGCTGCGACGACCGCCGATGTAGTTGTGACCGAGAATCTGAGTCATGGGATCTCCTTAAAGGGTGCCAATGCTGTCCGGTTCGAATGCCGCTGCGACCGGGGCGATGCCGTTGACCAGCGGTGCGCCGAATTCGGCCTGGCTGATCTCGAACACGTCGCCCGGCTGAGTGCGGATGCCATCGGCGAACGACAGGGTCGCGGTGCCGAAAAAGTGAATGTGCACGTCGCCAGGACGCAGGAACTGGCGGTACTTGAAGTGGTGGTATTCGAGGTTCGCCAGGCTGTGGCACATGTTGGCCTCACCGCTGAGGAACTCGTTCTGCCAAAGTACTTCGCCGTCGCGCAGGATGCGGCTGGTGCCCGCCAGGTGTTGAGGCAATTCACCCGTGCGAAGTTCCGGGCCGTAGCTGCAACTGCGCAGTTTCGAGTGGGCCAGATACAGGTAATTCTTGCGCTCCATGACGTGATCGGAGAATTCGTTGCCCACCGCGAAACCGAGGCGATACGGCTTGCCGTCGTGGCCGATGATGTAGAGCCCGGCCATTTCTGGCTCCTCGCCGGCGTCTTCGGCAAACGGCGGCAGCGGGAACGGCTGACCGGGACGCACAACGATGCTGCCGTCGCCCTTGTAGAACCATTCCGGCTGCACACCGGCCTGCCCCGCCGCCGGTTTTCCGCCCTCCACGCCCCACTTGAAGATGCGCATGGTGTCGGTCATCGCCGCCTCGTCGCCGGCCTGCTGGTGCATCTTGTCCCGGGCCGAAGCGCTGCCGAGGTGCGTGAGGCCCGTGCCGCTGACCAGCAGGTGCGCCGGGTCCGGGTGATCCAGTGGCGGCAGGATGCGCAGTTGGGCCAGCAACTCGGCGTAATCATGGCTGATGCCCAGGCCGAGGGTCTGCACTTGCTGCGCGAGCGTGTTGCCGGCCTCGATTGCGGCCAGGGCAAGATCACGAACCGTGCGCGCATCCTGCACTTCACGCACCAGACCGCCCTCGACCACCCCGACACGGCGCTCGCCGTTACTCAATTCGAATTGAACCAGATGCATGATGTTCTCCTGTTAAAACAAATCCCGGATCGAAATCAGGTGCGCGTCGCACCGCGTGCGCTCGCTGCAAATTGCTCGACTGGCAGCACATGTTTGCGCTCCAGCAAGCGATAAACGACGCCCGTCAGAATCAGCCCGAACACCATCACCCCGGACAGGAAGTACAGGCCCGAAGCGAGGTTGCCGGTGTATTCCTTCAGCGCGCCGATCACGAACGGGCCGATGTAACCGCCGAGATTGCCCACCGAGTTGATCAAGGCGATCCCGGCCGCCGCGCTGGCACCGGCAAAGAATCGGCCCGGCAGCGTCCAGAACACTGCCGTGCAGGAAAACAGCGCAAACGCCACCAGACACAACGCCGCCAGTTGCGCTACCGGCAAGGACAGCCAGGCACTGAGGAACAGGCCCATGGCGCCCAGCACATAGAGCACCGCCAGATGGCCGTAGCGGTCGTTCAAGCGGTCGGAACTGCGCGGAATGATCAGCAGGCCGATGATCCCGAAGATGTACGGCACCGAGGACACGAAACCGGTGACCAGATCACTGCCGCCAAACTGTTTGATCAGGGTCGGCAACCACAGACCCAGGCCATAGATGCTCAGGGTCACCGGCAGGTAGAACAGCGCCAGCAGCAACACGCGTTTGTCCTTGAGCGCATGCAACGGATTGCCGTGGCGGGTCTGGCCGTATTCCTGCAGGTCCTTTTTCAGCTCGCCGGTCAGCCAGTCCTTCTCGGCCTGATCCATCCATTTCACTTGCTGCGGGCCGTCCGGCAGCCAGCGCAATACCGGCCAGGTCAGCAGGATCGCCGGGGTGCCGATAACGATGAACAACCACTGCCAGCCGTGCAGGCCGAGGATGCCGTCCATGCCCAGCAGGCCGCCGGACACAGGGCCGGTGATCATCATCGCGATGGGTTGGGAAAGGATGAACAGCCCGAGGATCTTGCCGCGATGGCGCACCGGGAACCATTGGGTGATGTAGTACAGAACGCCGGGAAAGAACCCCGCCTCCGCCGCGCCGAGCAGAAAGCGCATCACGTAGAAACTGTGCGGGCCCTGGACGAAGGCCATGCCGATGGTGATCGCGCCCCAGGTGATCATGATCCGCGCGAACCAGCGCCGTGCGCCGAAGCGTTCAAGCATCAGGTTGCTGGGAATCTCAAACAGAAAGTAGCCGATGAAAAACAGCCCGGCGCCGAGGCCGTAGGCGGCATCGCCGATACCGATGTCGGCGCCCATGTGCAGCTTGGCGAAGCCGACGGCGGAGCGATCCACATAGGCGATCAGGTACAGCAGGATCAGGAAGGGAATCAGTTTCAGCGTGATGCGCCGGACAAGCCGCAGTTCCTGGCTCATGAGATCGGTCTCCGATTGTTGTTTTTATGGAACCTCGGGGGACGCCTCTCGCGGAAAACCGCCAGGGCCATCCCTCCGTCGAAAACGACTATATAGTAATACTAATTACGCAACAACACTTCCAAACCGGCGATTTTGCGCTTATGTTTAACCAAAGCTCGCAAACAATAGTCTTACAATAAGAGAATCGATCATGTCTGATAAGAAACCCACCCTGCGCTCCGCCCAATGGTTTGGCACGGCCGACAAGAACGGCTTCATGTACCGCAGCTGGATGAAGAATCAGGGCATCGCCGACCATCAGTTTCACGGCAAGCCGATCATCGGCATCTGCAACACCTGGTCGGAACTGACCCCGTGCAACGCGCACTTCCGCCAGATCGCGGAACACGTCAAACGCGGGGTGATCGAGGCTGGCGGCTTCCCGGTGGAATTCCCGGTGTTCTCCAATGGCGAATCGAACCTGCGCCCGACCGCCATGCTCACCCGCAACCTGGCGAGCATGGACGTCGAGGAAGCGATTCGCGGCAACCCGATTGACGGCGTGGTGCTGCTGACCGGTTGCGACAAGACCACCCCGGCCCTGCTGATGGGCGCGGCCAGTTGCGACGTACCGGCGATCGTCGTTACCGGCGGGCCGATGCTCAACGGTAAGCACAAGGGCAAGGACATCGGCTCCGGCACCGTGGTCTGGCAGCTCAGCGAACAGGTCAAGGCCGGCACCATCACGATTGACGATTTCCTGGCGGCCGAGGGCGGCATGTCTCGCTCGGCCGGCACCTGCAACACCATGGGCACCGCGTCGACCATGGCCTGCATGGCCGAAGCACTGGGCACTTCCCTGCCACACAACGCGGCGATTCCGGCGGTGGATGCACGGCGTTATGTGTTGGCGCACATGTCCGGCATGCGCGCGGTGGAGATGGTTCGTGAGGATCTGAAACTGTCGAAGATCCTGACCAAGGAAGCCTTCGAAAACGCGATCCGGGTCAACGCGGCGATTGGCGGTTCGACCAACGCGGTGATCCACCTCAAAGCCATCGCCGGGCGCATCGGCGTCGAGCTGGATCTGGACGACTGGACGCGCATCGGTCGCGGCATGCCGACCATCGTCGACCTGCAACCGTCCGGGCGTTTCCTGATGGAGGAGTTCTACTACGCGGGCGGTTTGCCGGCCGTGCTGCGGCGTCTTGGCGAGGCCAATCTGATTCCCAACCCGAACGCTTTGACCGTCAACGGCAAATCCATCGGCGAGAACACCAAGGACGCGCCGATTTACGGTGAAGACGAAGTGATCCGCACCCTCGACAACCCGATCCGCGCCGACGGCGGCATCTGCGTGTTGCGCGGTAACCTGGCACCGCTGGGTGCGGTGCTCAAGCCGTCAGCCGCCACGCCGGAACTGATGCAGCACCGTGGCCGCGCCGTCGTGTTCGAGAACTTCGACATGTACAAGGCGCGGATCAACGACACGGAACTGGACGTCGATGCGAACTCGATTCTGGTGATGAAGAACTGCGGGCCGAAGGGTTATCCGGGCATGGCCGAAGTCGGCAACATGGGTTTGCCGGCCAAGCTGCTGGCGCAGGGCGTGACCGATATGGTGCGCATCTCCGATGCACGGATGAGCGGCACCGCTTACGGCACCGTTGTTTTGCACGTCGCCCCGGAAGCAGCGGCCGGCGGACCTTTGGCAGCGGTGAAGGAAGGCGACTGGATCGAGCTGGATTGTGCCAGCGGGCGCTTGCACCTGGACATTCCGGACGCCGAACTGGCAGCGCGCATGGCGGATCTGCAACCGCCGCAGCAACTGTTGGTGGGTGGGTATCGTCAGTTGTACATCGACCATGTCCTACAGGCGGATCAGGGTTGCGATTTCGACTTCCTCGTTGGTTGCCGAGGGGCTGAAGTCCCGCGCCATTCCCACTAAAACCGCCGACTGATCGTTCCCACGCTCCGCGTGGGAATGCAGCCCGGGACGCTCTGCGTCCCATTCGAGAGCTGGAACGCAGAGCGTCCCTTCAGGCATTCCCACGCGGAGCATGGGAACGATCATTGCGTAACTCCAGATTACGCCGTGCCTGCTATGATGCGCGGCATCTCCATCGCTCAGGATCGCGTCACTCCCCATGGATTACCGCAAACCTTCCGACCGTAAAAGCATGCACTCGCGCATCGTCCAGGAACTGGGCATGCAGATTGTTTCCGGACGTTTTCTGCCCTGCGACAAACTGCCCGCCGAAGCCCTGCTCTGCGAGGAGTACGCGGTCAGCCGGCCGGTGTTGCGCGAAGCCACCCGAGTGCTGGTCGCCAAGGGCCTGGTGTATTCGAAACCCCGCGTCGGCACCGTGGTCAAGCCGCGCCGCGAATGGCACATGCTCGACCCGGACGTATTGCACTGGTTGATGCAAAGCAGCCCGCAGAACGAGTTCTTCAATGTTCTGACCAGCGTGCGCAGCATCATCGAACCGGCCGCCGCCGCCCTCGCCGCCCAGCACGCCACCGATGCCGACATTGCGTCGATTGCCGAGGCTTACCAGCGCATGGAAGCAGCGCCAACGCCTGAGGCCTTGCTGCAACCGGATCTGGACTTTCACAGCCGGATTGCCGACGCGACCCATAACGACTTGCTGGCGAACCTGTGCAACATGCTTGCGGTGGCGATTGCCGAGGCGTTGAAGCATTCGAACCAGCGGCCGAATCTGCATGAACTGGCGTTGCCTCGGCACAAGGCGATTTTGACGGCGATCGAGAATCGGGATGCGTTGGGGGCGAGGCATGCGACGTTGGTGCAGTTGGATGATGCGCGCAGTGCCTTGAGTGTTGTGCTGGGGGCGGATCTTTCGTAAGCCTTGAGACCGCCTGCCCTCACCCTAGCCCTCTCCCGGAGGGAGAGGGAACCGATCCGGGGATATTAGCGATCTACACCGACTTGAACGACCTGCTTTGAATCCATAATCGACTCGGTTTTCCAGGTCGATGTATCACGCGAGACATTGCGGTCGGTCCCCTCTCCCATGGGAGAGGGCAAGGGTGAGGGGGCTTTTGATCTCACACCATAAAAAAAGCCGCAACCCTTCAAGGTTGCGGCTTTTTCATTTCAGCCAAACGGATCAGTGAGCAAACAGAGAATTGCCCTTCTGCCCCGCCAGTTTCTCCGGCTTGATCAGGAACTTCGCCAGTGCCGGCAGCAGCCACAGCGCACCGAACATGTTCCACAGCAACATGAAGGTCAGCATCAGGCCCATGTCGGCCTGGAACTTGATCGCCGAGAAGATCCAGGTGCACACGCCGATGGCCAGGCACAGACCGGTGAACAGCACTGCCTTACCGGTGGATTTCAGGGTCTGGTAATAGGCTTCCTGCAACGGCAAACCGGCACGCAGGAAACTTTCCAGACGGCTGTAGATGTAGATGCCGTAGTCCACGCCGATCCCCACGCCCAGCGCCACCACCGGCAACGTCGCCACCTTCACGCCGATACCCATGAACGCCATCAGCGCGTTGCCCAGCACCGAGGTCAGCACCAGCGGCAGCACGATGCACAGGGTCGCCGCCCACGAGCGGAAGGTGATCATGCACATGACCGCCACGCAGATGTACACCAGGATCAGGATGGTCAGCTCGGACTTCTTGATCACCTCGTTGGTGGCCGCCTCGATCCCGGCGTTACCGGCCGCGAGGATGAATTCCAGGCCTTCCTTGTTGTTTTCCTTGGCGAAGTCCTGCACCGCATGCACCGCGCGATCCAGGGTTTCAGCCTTGTGGTCGTTCAGAAACACCAGCACCGGCGCCAGCGAGCAGCTGTTGTTGTACAGGCCGTCAGCACGGGCGATGGAGTTGTTCAGCACGTCAGGGTTGCGTGACAGGGTTTCCCATTTCAGGTTGCCCTCGTTCATGCCCTTGATCATCTGCTTGGACACGGTCACCAGCGAGATCGCCGACTGCACGCCCTCGGTGTTCTGCATCTTCCACATCAGTTCGTCAATCGGCGCCATGGCTTCATAGCGCGAGCAGCCTTCGGACTTGGTCTTGACCATCACCACCAGCACGTCGGAGCTGGTCGAATAGTTGCTGATGATGAAGTTGTTGTCCTTGTTGTAGCGCGAGTCCGGACGCAGTTCCGGCGCGCCCTGGTCAAGGTCGCCGATCTTCAGGTTCTGGCTGTACCAGAGGCCGCCACCGAAAGCGACCAGCGCCAAAGCGATGGAAATCGGGGCGACTTTCGGGTTGGCGAAGTTCGACAGCAGGCGCCAGAACGGATGTTCGCGGTGCGCGTCCTTCTTGCTCTTGGCGATCGCACGCTTGCTGATGCCGACATAGGAAATCGCCACCGGCAACAGGATCAGGTTGGTGAACACGATCACCGCCACGCCGATGGAAGCGCCGATGGCCAGCTCGCGAATCACGCCGATGTCGATGATCAGCAGCGTGATGAAGCCGACGGCGTCCGCCAGAATCGCGATCATGCCCGGCAGGAACAACTGACGGAAGGTCCGCCGTGCGGCCGTCAACGCGTTGTCCGCCTCACCGGATTGCAGGGCGATACCGTTGATTTTCTGCACGCCGTGGGAAATGCCGATGGCGAAAATCAGGAACGGCACCAGCATCGAATAAGGGTCGAGGCCGAAGCCGAAGAAGTGCATCAACCCGAGTTGCCAGACCACCGCCACCAGCGTGGTGCTCAACACCGCCACGGTGCTGCGCAGGCAGTTGGTGAACCACAACAGCAGGATCAGGGTGATGACGAAGGCGATGCCGAAGAACATCACCACCATCACCAGGCCGTCGATCAGGTCACCGACCTTCTTGGCGAAACCGACGATGTGGATCTTGACGTTGGGGTTCTGCGCTTCGAACTTGTTGCGGATCTTGTCTTCGAGCTCATGGGAAAACTGGCGATAGTCCAGCGCCAGCAGCTTGCCCTGGTCCTGCGGGTCCGGGTAGGACTCCAGCAGCGGGATGTCGACAATGCTCGACTTGAAGTCGTTGGCCACCAGACGCCCGACCTGACCGGACTTGAGCACGTTGTTACGCAGCAGATCGAGGCTGTCCTGGGAGCCGTTGTAGCTCTGCGGGATCACTTCGCCGCCGGCAAAACCTTCCTCGGTCACTTCGGTCCAGCGCACGCTCGGGCTCCACAGCGACTTGAGGCCGGAACGGTCGACGCCGGAGATGTAGAACACCTCGTCGTTGATCTGACGCAGGGTCTCCATGTACTCCTTGGAGAAAATGTCGCCGTCCTTCGCTTCCACCGAAATGCGCACGGTGTTGCCCAGGTTCGCCAGATCGTTGCGGTGCTCCATCATTTTTTCAATGAACGGATGCTTGAGCGGGATCATCTTTTCGAAACTGGTGGACGGACGGATCAGCGTGGCCTGCCAGAACAGGAAAATGCTGACCAGCAGGCAGATCACGATCACTGCCGGGCGGTTGTTGAAGATCAGGCGCTCGAGAAACGTCGCCTTGTCCTGATGATGAGTGCTCAAGGAAGTCATAGCCCCGCCTTCTTATTATTGATTCGGCTCATTTGCCCAGCTCGGCGCCGTTCGCAGTCGTGACCCGAACGCCACCCTGCCCGCTCAGGATCAGATTGCCGTTGCCGGCGGCGGTGACCGACGACAGCGAGATGCGATCCGGACGGTTGAACACGCTGAAGGTTTCGCCGTTGTCACTGCTGCTGACCACCGAGCCGCCGTTGCCGACGATGACGATGGAGCCGTCCGCAAGCAGTGTGGCACCGGACAGGCCGAACTCCAGCGAACCGCGCGCGGCTTTCAGTTCGACCTGCTCCCAGGTGCTGCCGAAATCGGTGGAGCGGTAAAGGTTGCCCCGCAGACCGTAGGCCAGCAGGGTTTGCGGCTGCGCCGTGCCGATCACGCCGAACAGCGAGCCTTCGTACGGGCCTTCGAGTTTTTCCCAGGTCTGGCCCCAGTCGGCGGAGCGGAACATGCTGCCCGACTCGCCGACGATGAACAGGCCGGCGTCTTTTACCGAAGCGATGGCGTTGAGGTGGAACTGGTCTTCGTTGTCGAGGCGATCGCTGACGTCTTCCCAGTTTTTGCCGCCGTCGGTGGTTTCCAGCAGCGCGCCGTAGGCACCCACGGCGAGGCCACTGTTGACGTCCTTGAACCAGACGTCGAGCAGCGGCGATTCACGCTTGAGGTCTTCGAACTGTTTGGTCCAGGTCAGGCCGCCGTCTTCGCTGGCGAGGATCTGTGCGTCGTGGCCGACGGCCCAGCCGTGCTTGTCATCGACGAAATACACGGCGGTCAGCAACTGGCGGCTCGGCACTTTGGCCTGGGTCCAGGTCTTGCCCTGATCGTCGGAATAGAGAATGTGCCCACGATCCCCGACCGCCACCAGGCGGGTTCCGGCGTGAACGACATCGAGCATCAGGCTTTTCGAGGCCTTGGCCGATTCGGTGGCATAGACCACGTCGGCGGGCGCTTCGGCGGCGAGAACCGGCGCCGACAATGTGGCAAAGCCCAGCAGAGAGAGTGCTGTGGCCAGCAACGCGGTGTTGCGTAACGCCGGCGGGCGGCAACGACTCATAGACCTTCCCCTGTTTATTATTGTTGGTCATGGACCTGAAGGGCGCCGCAAGGGTGCTCACGGTGACTGCCTGGTCACAAGCATAGTCCTGAAACCCGCTGTCCAGAGCCCCTTCGGAAGCTGGCTCATCCTATCGGGCATTCGAAACGTCTGACAATCGGCGCAACGTTATCTTTTGTTAACCGAAAGGGACTACAGCGGCAGCTGAATGCGCGGGCATTCGTCCGACTGATGGCAGGGATTCTTGCGAGGGGGACTTGCGCGATCGGTATTATGGTATACCATCAGACGCACAGACACTTTTTATCCCCTACGGAGCAGCTCATGAGTTTCGAAATTCGCAAGATCGTCAGCTATGTCGAAGAGACCTTCATTGAAGGCGGCAAGGCGTCCGACACCCCGGTGACCATGGTCGGCCTGGCTGTCGTGATGAAGAACCCGTGGGTCGGCAATGGCTTTGTCGAAGACCTCAAGCCGCAGATCCGCGCCAATTGCTCGGACCTCGGCGCGATGATGGTCGAGCGTCTGGTGGGGATCATCGGCGGCGCCGAGAAGATCGAGGCTTACGGCAAAGCCGCGGTGGTCGGTGCCGATGGCGAAATCGAACACGCGTCGGCGGTGATCCACACCCTGCGCTTCGGCAACCACTACCGCGAAGCGGTCAAGGCCAAGAGCTACCTGAGCTTCACCAACAAGCGCGGCGGTCCGGGCACTTCGATTCAGATTCCGATGATGCACAAGGATGACGAAGGCCTGCGCTCGCACTACATCACCCTGGAAATGCAGATCGAAGACGCCCCGCGCGCCGACGAAATCGTCGTGGTGCTCGGTTGCGCCGACGGTGGTCGCCTGCACCCGCGCATCGGTAACCGCTACATCGATCTGGAAGAACTGGCCGCCGAAAAAGCCCAGTAACCACAATAAAAAAGGCATTGCAGGAGCGCTCCATGATTCGGCTCACCGCTGAACTCACCCCGGCCGGCACCAGTTATCTGGCGACAGGCGTTGGCCAACCCGTGGTGTTGATCCACGGCGTAGGCCTGAACAAAGAAATGTGGGGCGGCCAGATCGTTGGCCTGGCCACGCAATACCGGGTGATCGCCTACGACATGCTCGGCCATGGCGCCAGCCCGCGACCGGCCAGCGGCACCGCCCTGCTCGGTTACGCTGATCAGTTGCTGGAGCTGCTTGACCACCTGCAATTGCCCGAGGCATCAGTGATCGGCTTTT
>Ga0102594_1002172_pt1 | contig 10461 bp, 10 predicted proteins | sample AraplaCol_mLB_r2_2_FD_76863 | JGI IMG/M metagenome (GOLD analysis project Ga0102594, IMG submission 76863) | Arabidopsis root microbial communities from North Carolina, USA - plate scrape MF_Col_mLB_r2 (SPADES assembly) (version 2) | ecosystem: Host-associated > Plants > Roots > Endosphere...
CGTCCGCCTCGCTCATGCGTTGGGTTTCCAGTGCAGCAGGGTCTCGACCAGACGGCGCAGCACGGCTTCCAGCGGGGCGGCGCGCTGCGGGTCCCAGCGTTCGAGATCGGCCTCGTCCATGTAGCAGCTTTGCGCCATTTCGAGTTGCAGGGCGTGCAGGCCATCCACAGGCCGGCCATACTGCCGCGTGATGTAGCCGCCCTTGAAACGGCCGTTATGGATATGGGTGAAGCCCTTTGCTTCGCTCAGCACGCCATAGGCAGCCGTGGCGAGATCAGGCGCGCAGCTTTTGCCCTCGTTGGTGCCGAGATTGAGATCGGGCAGCTTGCCCGCGAAGAAGCGCGGCGCTTCCGAGATGATGCTGTGGCCATCGAGCAGGATAGCAAAGCCATGGCGCACGCGGATCGCCTCCAGCTCGGCCGCGAGGCGCGCGTGATACGGCCGCCAGTAGCGCGTGGCCCGCTCGGTCACTTCCGCCGGCGTCGGGGCCTGGCCGTCGCGATAGAGCGGCGCGCCGTCGAAGCCGCCGGTCGGGCAGAGTTCGGTATTGTCGGCGCCAGGATAGAGCGCCTTGCCGTCGGGATCGCGGTTGAGATCGACCACGTAGCGCGACTGCGTCGCCACCATCAGGCCGGCGCCCAGCTGCGTCGCGAAGGCATACAGCTTCTCGACATGCCAGTCGGTGTCGGCGAGCCGCGCGGCATGCGGGGTCAGCCGTCCGGCGAGGCCGGGGCTCAGGCCCAGGCCGGCATGCGGGATATTCACCAGCAGCGGGGTGCTGCCGGAAACCAATGTAAACAGGGGTGTTTCTGTGCTCATGACCAAAGATACGCAAAAAGAATGACGCATAGGTAACAAAGCGGCCGATAGCCGCCAAGCTGCTCATCCGCCGACATAAAATTCCCATAAACTATAAAATCTGCATAAACAAACCGCTATACGCGATACCCGAGAATGGGGTTTCCGCCTAAAGTCCGCGCCCCGCAGCGTCGTTAATCTTTATCTTCCGGACTCCAAGGCTTCCTCGATGGATTTCTCCCTTCTCGGCTTTACGCTCTCCCCCGCCCAGCTCAGCGCCTTCCTCGAAGTCATCATGATCAACATCGTCCTCTCGGGCGATAATGCCATCGTGATCGGCCTCGCCGTTGCCGGCCTGCCCGAGCAGCAGCGCAACCAGGGCATCCTCTGGGGCATCATCGGCGCCACCGTGCTGCGCCTCGTCTTCACCGGCATCGCAGTGCAGCTCATGGCCGTCATCGGCCTGATCCTGCTCGGCGGCCTGCTGCTCTTCTGGGTCGCCTGGAAGATGTTCACAGAACTGCGCCACCAGGCCGCAGAAGATGCCGGCGAAGCAAACGATGCGCCGAAGTCGATGAAGCAGGCGATCATCCAGATCGTCATCGCCGACGTCTCGATGTCGCTCGACAACGTGCTGGCCGTCGCCGGCGCCGCCCGCCAGTATCCCTACATCCTCGCCTTCGGCCTGATCCTGTCGATCGCGCTGACCGCCATCGCCTCCAAGGCGATCGCCAAGCTGCTCGATAAGTATCGCATCCTCGGCTATGTCGGCGTCGCCATCATCTGCTACGTCGCGGTCGAGATGGTCTGGGACGGCGGCTTCCAGGTGCTGGCCGCGACCGGCCTGGACCAGACCCTGCACCTGGAGCATCTGCGCCCCAGCCACTGAGGCAGCGATCCGCGCAAGGACAATCCGCACCGTCTACGGACGGTGCGGATTTTTTTATGCCCTGTATACTCCGGGCATGACCGCCCTTCCCCTCAGCCGCCGGCAGGCCGTTTCAGGCCTGGTCCTTGGCGGGATCGCCATTGCTCTCCGCCCGCTGGATGCCGCCGCCACGCCGGACGTCCTGCGTCGCCGGCTGGGCGAACTGCTGAAGGGCGGCGAGGCGAAATCCGGCCGGGTGAAGATCGCCGCACCCGAGGTGGCCGAGAACGGCAACACCGTGCCGGTGACGGTGAGCGTCGAAAGCCCGATGACCGAGACCGACCACGTGACGGCCATTCATGTGCTGGCCGAGCGCAATCCGCAGCCGGGCGTGCTGAGCGCCGCGCTGTCCCCGCTCAGCGGCAAGGCGGAGCTGAGCTTCCGCATGCGCCTGTCGGAAAGCCAGACGATCATGGTGGTGGCGCAGATGAGCGACGGCAGCGCCTGGAGCGCGACGCGCCAGGTGATCGTCACCATCGGCGGCTGCGGGAGCTGAGCATGGCCGCCGATATCAAACCCCGCATCCGCGTGCCGCAGACGGCGAAGCGCGGCGAGATCGTCGAGATCAAGACGCTGGTCGCTCATGCCATGGAATCCGGCCAGCGCCGCGACGAGCAGGGCAAGCCGGTGCCGCGCAACATCGTCAATCGCATGACCGTCACCTTCAACGGCAAGCCGGTCTTCAACGCGCAGCTGGAACCGGCGATCTCGGCCAATCCGGCGATCAGCTTCTACCTGCGCTGCATTGAAAGCGGCCGGCTGGATTTCACCTGGACGGATGACGAGGGCGGCATCCACAAGGCCAGCCAGACCATCACGGTCAGCTAGCCGACGCCAACTAGTTTGCGGGGGGCGCCGCTTCTTCCGCCGGCACGGCGGGCGGCGCGGTCTTGCGGGCGCGGAAGCGGTCGATGGCCGAGGCCACTTCGCCGGCCAGCGTCGAGGCCTCGCGGTCGGGATGAAACAGCGCCAGCACCGCATCCGCCAGCGTCTTCACCAGGTCGAAGGATTTCTGCCAATCGGGCGAGAAAACGAAATCCTCGCCGCGTTCGGCCATCTGCCGGGCCGGCATCAGCAGGCGGTCGCAGATCATCGCCACATGCGCGAATTCTGTATCGGCGACGCGGCGCTGGATTTCCTCGGTCGAGACGATCAGGTCGCCCAGCATCGTCAGCGTGTCGGCATCGGGCATGTCCTGCGCCTTGTAACGCGGGATGATCTGCTCGGCGACGAAGGAGATGCGGAAGGCCGAGGCGCGCAGGCGCTGCTGGTTGACCTGATCGTTGGTCGCCATGATCGCCTGCTGCAGCAGCTTGGCGTCGATCGGCTCGCCGGTCAGCTTGGCGCGGATCGGGTTGGGCACCTCGATCAGCGGCACGCTGCTTTCCCGCCGCGCCGCCGCGCGGCGACGGTCAGGGCCGATATAGTCGGAGGTGACGACGAAAGGCTTGCGGTTGAGACCCACGGTTTCGATGCGGTCGATCAGCGCCTTGATCGACAGCGGCTTGATCAGCAGATCGTCGGCGCCGGAATCGACGATCCTGCGCACCACCGCCTGTTCCGCTTCCCAGGTGGTGAGGATGATCGGCAGATACGGATTGACGCCTAGCCTGCCATGCCGCAGATCGCCGATCAGCTTGACCGGATCGCCACCGGGCAGCCCGATATCCATGAAGACCAGATCGGGCTGCGCCACCAGGATCACATCGGCGAAGTTTTCCAGGCTGTCGAATTCGCGAAGGTTGGTATAGCCGGAACCGATCAGGGCCTGACGGTACAGCGACCGCGTTCCCTGGGCGGGATCGCCGTAAAGTATACGTACCTCGCTCCGCCGGTCGGACGACATGGCGCGATCCTACGGAGCCACGCCTGCAACAACAAGAGTCTGTCCCTGCAATTGCCAGACGTTAGCGCGAGCGCGGCTTGGCCCGGGTGGTCGGCGTGGCGAGCAGCGGATTTTCCGGCCAGTCGTGTTTGGGGTATTGGCCACGCATCTCTGCCCGCACTGCGCGATAGCTCGACTGCCAGAAACCGGCAAGATCGCTGGTGACCTGCAACGGACGCCGCGCCGGCGAAAGCAGATGCAGCAGAAGCTTCACAGTACCGCCGGCAATCGTCGGCGTATCGGCGTGACCGAACATCTCCTGCAGGCGCACCGCCAGCACCGGCACATCGCCCGATGTATAGTCCAGCGTGATATTCGAGCCGGTCGGCACGCGCCAGTGGGTGGGCGCTTCAGCGTCCAGCAGTTTCTGCTGGGCATAGTCGAGCTGCGCGGTAAGCGCCGCATGCAGATCAATGCCGGCAAGCTGTGACAGTTTCGTCAGGCCATCGAGATACGGACCCAGCCAGTCGGCCAGCCGCTCGGCCAGCGCCGCATCGCTCATATCGGGCCAGTCCGCTGCCTTGGCCAGATGCCGACGCAGTAGCGCGATGCGCGCCTGCCACTGCCGCAGCCCCTCGGTCCAGGGCAGGATGCCGAGGCCGCGTTTGGCGATCGCTTCCAGCAGGGCGGTGCGGATCGCCTCGGCCGGCGGATCGCGCAGCGGTTTTTCCTGCAGCACTACGGCGCCCAGCCGGCGTTGCCGACGCGCCAGCACCGCCGCGCTGCGGTCGTCCCATTCTACGACATCGCGGGTCTGGATCGCGTCGCCGAGCTGCTCTTCGATCTCGGCCTCGCTCAGGGGCGCGGCCAGAAAGACGCGCGCATCGGCCTGCGCGCCATCCACTTCGGCAATCGCGAGATAATCCTGGCTGCTGAGCGCATCCAGCGCATCCAGCTTGGCGCCACGCCCGCCGCTCAGCAGGAAACTGCCGGGACTGCGGCGCTTGGCGATGCGGTCGGGATAGGCCAGCGCCACCAACAGGCCCGCCTCCTCCACCGATCCGCGATGCGGCGCGGCCTTGATCTGCCGGCGCCAGTCAGAGGCAAGCTGGCGAATCTGACGCACGGCATTCATGTCGACGCGCAGACCATGCGGCGTCGTATCGCGTTCGGATTCACCCGCCACGATTTCCAGCCGCCAGCGCAGGTCGGCATCGCGCGGCGCGCCTTTCGGAACCTTCGCGATGTCGCGTTCGCCCAGCAGGGCCGCCAAAGCGCAGGCCAGTCCGCCCAGTCCCATCGCATGACCGCGGATCACCATATGCGCCAGACGCGGATGCAGCGGCAGCTCGGCCATGGCCTTGCCGTGATCGGTGATGCCGCCAGCATCGTCCAGCGCGCCGAGGTCCTGCAGCAGGCTGCGGGCATAGCGCATCGCAGCCGCCGGCGGCGCATCCAGCCAGGGCCGCGCGTTGGCGTCGCGCACGCCCCAGGCGGCGAGATCGAGCGCCAGCGGCGTCAGATCAGTGACGGCGATTTCCGGCGCGGTGAATTTCGATAAGGCCCCATGGGCGGCTTCGGCCCAGAGGCGATAGGCCATGCCCGGCGCCACGCGGCCGGCGCGGCCGCGCCGCTGGTCGGCCGAGGCCTGGCTGACGCGGATGGTTTCCAGCTTGGCCATGCCGGTGCTGGGCGAAAAGCGCGGCTGGCGCATGAAGCCGCTGTCGACCACGACGCGCACACCTTCGATGGTGAGCGAGCTTTCGGCAATGGATGTGGACAGCACGATCTTGCGCTGACCGGGCGGACTGGGCTGCAGCGCCTGGTCCTGCTGTGCGCCGGACAGATCGCCATACAGCGGAAAGACCTGCACACCGGGCGGCAGCCGTGCTTCCGTCAGCAGATTTTCCACCCGGCGGATTTCGGCGACGCCGGGCAGGAAGACCAGCATGTCGCCCTCGGTTTCGCTTAAAGCCTGCCGCACCGTATCGGCGACGCCGTTTTCCAGCCGCACCTGCGGCGGCACCGGCCGCCACAGCGTCTCGACCGGATAGCTCTGCCCCTCGCCCGTCACCACCGGGCAGTTGCCCATCAGTCTGGCGAAAGGTGCTGCATCCAGCGTCGCCGACATGGCGATCAGCTTGAGGTCCGGTCGCAACGCCGCCTGCGCCTCCAGGCACAGCGCCAGCGCCACATCGGATTCCAGTCCGCGCTCGTGACATTCATCGAACAGTACGGCGCTGATCCCCTGCAGTTCGGGATCGCGCTGCAGCCGGCGCAGGAACACGCCGTCGGTGTTCAGCTCCAGCCGGGTCTTCGGTCCCACCTTGCTGTCGAGGCGGACGCGGTAGCCCACGGTCTCGCCCACCGCTTCGCCCAGCAGCGACGCCATGCGGCGGGCGGCCATGCGGGCGGCCAGCCGACGCGGCTCGAGCACGATGATCCGGCCCTGCTGCGACCAGGTCTCATTCAGCAGGGCAAGCGGCAGCACCGTGGTCTTGCCTGAGCCCGGCGGCGCCTGCACCACAAGGTTCGGCGATTGGTTCAGCGCCGCGGAAACAGCGGGCAAAACGGCCTGGATCGGCAGCGCATGGGTGAGTTGCGTTTTTTGCAATGTTCGCGGGTCCGGCAACCTGAAATGTTAATATTTTAGCGCTACACAGAGCCGATGTCCGAAGTTCCAGTCGCCGCCACACCCGCCGCCACGTCTCCCCTGATCAAGGCGATGGCGATGATGATCGGATCAGCGCTCTGCTTTACCGTCATGCATGCCTTGGTCGCCAAGGTGTCGCAAGGCCTGCCCCCGGTCGAAGTGGCGTTTTTCCGCAACCTGTTCGGCTTCGTGGTGCTGTTCCCCGCCATCGCGCGCAGCCGCTTCAGGGCCTTCAAGACCACCAAGATCCATCTGCATGCCGTGCGCGGCGCGCTGAACAGCACGTCGATGATGATGTTCTTCTCGGCGCTGGCGATCACGCCGCTGGCCGAGGCCACCGCGCTGTCCTATACCGCGCCGCTGTTCATGACCATCGGCGCGGTGCTGCTGCTCGGCGAGAAACTGCATGCCCGCCGCATCGCCGCCCTGGTGGTCGGCTTCCTCGGCGCGCTGATCGTGCTGCGCCCCGGCGTCGTGCCGATCGGTCTCGGTCCGATGCTGGTGATCGGCTCGACCGTGCTCTGGGCCGGCTCGATGATCGACATCAAGATTCTCGCCCGCACGGATTCCAGCCTGACCATCGCCACCTACATGGTGGTCTTCCTGATGCCGATCACGCTCGTCGCCGCGCTGTTCGTCTGGCAGTGGCCGACCTGGGACCAGCTGCTGCTGCTGTTCATCCTCGGCGCCTGCGGCTCGGCCGGCCATATGCTGTTCACCGAAGCCTTCAAGCATGGCGATACCACCATGCTGATGCCGCTCGATTTCACCAAGCTGATCTGGGCAGCCATGATCGGCTTCTTCTTTTTCGGTCAGGTGCCTGATTTATGGACATGGGTGGGCGGCTCGGTGATCTTCGCCTGCGCCACCTATATTACCTATCGCGAGCATCAACTCGCCCGCAGGGCAGCCCAGGCCGCCGCTGAGCCCCCCAAGGATACTGTCCTGCCCCGAAGTTAGGCACAATTATCCTTAATTCCCGAGACAACGCTTTGTAGCGTCGGGGCTATTTACAAGCCCGGGCGAATCCCGTTTGATTTGCACCGCGTCCGGAATACCGGATGCCAGGGAGCACATAAACAACGGGCGTTCGGGATAATGGCCGACGACTATATTCTTGCGACTTCAGGATTGACCAAGGAATTCGCCGGTTTCATAGCGGTGAAGGACGTCAACCTGCGTGTGAAACGCCACACGATCCACGCTTTGATCGGCCCGAACGGTGCAGGCAAGACGACCTGCTTCAATCTGCTGACCAAGTTCCTGCCGCCCTCGCGCGGCACGATCACCTATAACGGCCGGGACATCACGAGCCAGAAGCCGGCGGACATCGCGCGGTCGGGCATGGTGCGGTCGTTCCAGATCTCGGCGGTGTTTCCGCATCTGAGCCTGCTGGAAAACGTGCGCGTGGCGCTGCAGCGTCCGCTGGGCACCAGCTTCCACTTCTGGAAGTCGGAAACCAGCCTGAACGCGCTGAACGACCGCGCCGAAGAGCTGCTGGAGGCGGTCGGCCTGATCGAGTGGCGCCGCCACACGGCGGTGGAACTCCCGTACGGGCGCAAACGCGCCCTTGAAATTGCCACGACGCTGGCGCTCGAGCCCGAGATGATGCTGCTGGACGAGCCGATGGCCGGCATGGGCCATGAGGACATCAACAAGATTTCCGACCTGATCAAGAAGGTGGCGCAGAACCGCACCGTTTTGATGGTCGAGCATAACTTAAGTGTCGTGGCGAAACTGTCGGACACGATCACGGTGCTGCGTCGGGGCGAGATCCTGGCGGAAGGCAACTACGAGACGGTGTCGAAGAACCCGGAAGTCATTGAAGCGTATATGGGGACCGGCCATGCATAATGGTACCGAACTGGCCGTTGCTGACCTGAACGCCTGGTATGGCGAGAGCCATATCCTGCATGGCATGCAGTTCGAGGTGAAGAAGGGCGAGGTGGTCACCCTGCTGGGCCGCAATGGCGCCGGCAAGACCACGACCATGAAGGCCGTGATGGGGATGATCCCGAGCCGCAAGGGCTCGGTGAAGTTCGGATCGGAAGAGCTGATCAGCCTGCCGTCGAACAAGATCGCCAAGCTGGGCATGGCATTCTGCCCGGAAGAGCGCGGCATCTTCTCCAGTCTGAACGTCTACGAGAACCTGACGCTGCCGCCGGTGGTCAAGGGCGGCGGGATGAGCCTGGAGGAGATCTACCAGATCTTCCCCAATCTCAAGGAACGCCTCAAAAGCCAGGGCACCAAGCTCTCGGGCGGCGAGCAGCAGATGCTGGCGATCGGCCGCATCCTGCGCACCGGCGCGACCTTGCTGCTGCTGGACGAGCCGACCGAAGGGCTTGCGCCCGTCATCGTGCAGCAGATCGGCGCGATGATCCGGCTGCTGAAGGAAAAGGGCTACACGATCCTGCTGGTGGAGCAGAACTTCCGCTTCGCCAGCACGGTCGCTGACCGTCATTACGTCGTCGAACATGGTAAAGTCATCGATATGATCCCCAACGATCAGATCGCAACATCGACCAAGAAGCTTGAAACATATCTTGGCGTTTAACAGGCAGGTAACAACCTAGGAGGAAGCGATGCGTTTAAAGACATTGGCTGTTTCCGCGGCAGCTCTGCTGGCCGCCGGCAGCGCGAATGCCCAGTACAGCGATGGCGTGATCAAGATTGGTGTGCTGAACGACCAGTCCGGTCTCTATGCCGATCTGTCGGGCCAGGGTTCGGTCTGGGCCGCCCGCAAGGCCGTCGAGGATTTCGGCGCCGCCGCCAAGGGCCTGAAGGTGGAAGTCGTCTTCGCCGACCACCAGAACAAGCCCGATATCGGCTCCAACATCGTTCGCCAGTGGTATGACGTCGACAAGGTCGACGTGGTCGCCGACGTGCCCACCTCCTCGGTGGCGCTCGCCGTCAACCAGATCAGCCGCGAGAAGAACAAGGTCTTCCTCGGTTCGGGCCCGGCCACGTCGGACCTGACCGGCAAGGTCTGCTCGCCGAACACGGTGCACTGGACCTATGACACCTGGGCGCTGGCGAACGGCACCGGCAAGGCGCTGGTGAAGACCGGCGGCGACAGCTGGTTCTTCCTGACCGCCGACTACGCCTTCGGCCATGCGCTGGAACGTGACACCGGCGAGCTGGTGAAGAACAGCGGCGGCAAGGTGGTTGGCGCGGTGCGTCATCCCTTCCCGGGCACCGACTTCTCGTCCTTCCTGCTGCAGGCGCAGGCCTCGAAGGCGAAGGTCATCGGTCTGGCCAATGCCGGCGGCGACACCATCAACTCGATCAAGCAGGCGGCTGAATTCGGTATCACCGAAGGTGGCCAGAAGCTGGCGGCGATGCTGATGTTCATCACCGACGTGCATGCGCTGGGCCTCAAGACCGCCCAGGGCCTGACCTTCACCGAGGCCTGGTACTGGGATCTGAACGATGCCAACCGCGCCTTCGCCAAGGAATTCGCGGCTGCCAACAAGGGCAACTATCCCTCGATGGTGCAGGCCGGCGTGTATTCCTCGGTGTTCCATTACCTGCGGGCTGTCGAAGCCCTGAAGTCTGACGCCGATGGCGTCAAGGTCGTGGAGAAGATGAAGGAACTGCCGACCGACGATAAGATCTTCGGCAAGGGTCACATCCGCGTCGATGGCCGTCACATCCATCCGATGTACCTCTTCGAGGCCAAGAAGCCGTCTGAATCGAAGGGTCCGTGGGACTATGTGCATCTGCGCGCCACCATTCCGGCCGAAGAAGCCTTCCGTCCGCTCAAGGACGGCGGCTGCGAGCTGGTGAAGGGCTAAAAGCGTAAAACCCGGGCGCCGGCCGGCCAATCAGACCGGCCGGCGCCTTACTATCTGTTTCCGGGGGACTGTCTGATGTTTGAGTTGCTTGGCATCGCGCCGCAAATGCTGTTCGGCCAGCTCCTGCTCGGCCTCATCAATGGCGCGTTCTACGCGATGATGAGCCTGGGCCTTGCCGTGATTTTCGGCCTGCTCAACGTCATCAACTTCACCCATGGCGCCCAGTATATGATGGGCGCCTTCGCCGCCTGGATGCTGCTCAACTGGTTAGGGATTCCCTACTGGGGCGCACTGGTTCTCGCGCCTGTCATCGTCGCCGGCACCGGCATCCTGCTTGAAAAGCTTTTCCTGAAGCGTCTGTATCACCTGGACCATCTGTACGGCCTGCTGCTGACGTTTGGCCTGGCGCTGATCATCGAGGGCTTCTTCCGCAAGCAGTTCGGCTCGTCGGGCCTGCCCTACG
>Ga0102594_1002174_pt1 | contig 10448 bp, 15 predicted proteins | sample AraplaCol_mLB_r2_2_FD_76863 | JGI IMG/M metagenome (GOLD analysis project Ga0102594, IMG submission 76863) | Arabidopsis root microbial communities from North Carolina, USA - plate scrape MF_Col_mLB_r2 (SPADES assembly) (version 2) | ecosystem: Host-associated > Plants > Roots > Endosphere...
TACAAGATACCATCGCATGTCCTATGCCTTGGCCTCGATGCTCTTCCGATACTTCTATCCACTCCATGGCAGCATAGCCGATTTCAGTTAAAGAGCTGGCGATTGTTGAAGGTGTCCACACATCGATTTCACCGATCATGTCATCGTCCAAGAACAACTCAAAATGTAGTTGAAGCTCTTGAAGATTATTTGTTAATTCCACGTTATACCCGATAGGAAGCGCTCGTCGATTTAACGGCTCATCCAACCAATAACATTCCCAAAGCTCTACCTCATTAGAGCCTACGCTTTGTACAGCTTCAAGCAAATGAGGCCAGCAGTCTGGAATACCAGCCCACCCCGCTCCAAATGGATTTCGTGAAATATGTATAGACTGACAGCCATTCTCAAGAACAATTTGGTTAAGGTGCTTATAGAACACTTTGACTTCATCCAAGTATTTGGAATCTCCGACAATCCAGAGCAAATCTGCCGTGTGTTCCAATGTGTTGTGCTGTTCCTCATCACTTGATAATGGAAATGATAGCTGAGCTGCTGCGATCAATTCTCCCTCTTTGAGAACCATAAATGTCTTCAAATCCTGTTCTGCAACCCCATACCATTGATCTGTCATATGACCGGGTTGATGCAGCATATGAAGGAACTCTTCATATTTCAGCTCTATGAAAGGAGGGACTTGACGAATGTGACTACGAATCAGTTCAAATAAACTTGAATGAAAAGCCTCTTGATATGCAATGATTTCCATACGTTTGATTCCCTTTCTATTATTTCCTGCCGATTCATTCAGATAACGTTCTACTCTTCCTGAATCAGTTATGTACCATTTTATGATGAAAAATATGTTAAGGTCTCATGCTCCAAGGCTCTAGCGATCCGACAACGGTTAATGGGTTCTTTTCCTGGATCGCGCGTATGACTCCGTTTGATATCTCATCATGTGTCAACCATCTGGATTGATTATGCTCAATCACGAAGCCTAATTTAATTTGATAGTAATGGCATGTAGACGGTACATTTAGCCCCTTCTTGACTTCTTGTACATCACTCCCACTTCCAAGAATATGGAACAATGTAAAGGATGACTGATCTTGATTCATTTCGTCTAAAATAGTCCGAAGCGCATCAGGTGCCGTCGTATGGATCCACGCTACAATCATTGTAAACCTGCCATTCTTCTTCTGTGCATCCTGAACACTACTTCTCAATTGAGGACTGTTCCCATAATCCAATGAAATGAGATGAATATCATCAGGATGCGTACACCCACTAGAGATTCACATTAACTTATCTGGGTCTCTAGCAATGATCGATAGCTTATATGCTCTATCATTCAGCCAGCGCGTTACACCTGCGAGCATACCCGTGCCGGCAACGATTAATATATGTTCCATCAGTGCACCCTCATCCAAGATTATTTCATAGCTTCATTCTGTAAAAGCCATTCCACGGCTTCGAATAGGTTCTTCGCAATATAATCTGGTTCGGTTTCTTTCCATTTATCTCGAAATGGACCTAGCGAGCCTTCTCCCCAGCCTGTTCTCACCAAGATCTTCATCGTACCAACCTGATGAGCAGCTAGCATATCGGTATCCCCTACATCACCAATAACTACGCATCGAGATAAATCCAAGCGATGATCTTGAGCTGCTTGAATTAACATACCTGCTTGGGGTTTCCGACAATTACAATGATCATTCGCCCCGTGCGGACAAACATAAGAATCGTCAAATCCATATGTTTTAAATTGCGCTTTAAATTCTTCTAATGTTGCCTCTCCACGAGAGATCCGATGTTGATTCGTAAATGCGAACACTTTGATACCATTCAACTTCAACATATTAATGGCCAGTTGTGCATATGGGAATAACTCAAAATGATTTGGATGGATGAAATGACCATTTCCACCAATCGTGCCGTCTCGATCGATAAATACAGCGTCAATATTTCGTATCATATGGATTCCACCATCCTTATCGTACCTGGATTATTAAGGGTGAGGCAGATACTTACGAATAATTGCACATGATCTGAGCCCTACATTATTTATCAAAATATGTATCTACACTCTACCTTCATTATAATATGTGACTTCAACATCTTTACGAATAATCCCTCTAAGCCCTTCCAGATAATAAGGCATCAATTGGTCAGCATATTCTACCCCAATCCATTGAATATCATTGATCTCGTCAGGCCTTACAATTTCTTGATTGCCACCCGTTATCTCCGCTCTAAATGTGATAAATACAGCATGTTCTCCTTGCTTCTCGAGAATCGCTTCGTTGACTGCTACGACGCCAAAGACTTTAATATCCAGTCCCGTTTCTTCCTTCGCTTCTCGAATGGCAGCAGCTTCAAGGGATTCTTCGTCTTCTACAAGTCCGCCCGGAAGTGTCCAGCTCCCGTTATCTCCATTTTTGACCATTAGTATCTTAGATTTTGACGAATCCGTAATTAATGAATATACAATATTTATCCTTCTCATGCAGGTGTCTCCTCGCATCATGATGTTATAGATTAGTTTTATCATTTGTTCGCATCTAGCTTCAGGTGATGACGATGCCATATCCCTTCCATCGATTCCCTCCGCTCTCAATATTTATATTTTACCTTTTGAACACCTAGCGTACAAGCGTTCTTATTACCGGAGCTACAAACGTTATGTATACCCATACGACTCACACTCTAAATTTCTTCAATGATGGAATGCCCCTTTGAAAAATCTTTACAAGTCCACTCCCACGCCTCGTGCAATATTAATCTCCCGTCTGCTAATATCTCTGGTCTTGACTGGCATTTCCCTGTCATCAGTTCGTTCCTATCATTCAGATGATGGTACCGCATATCTAAGTTTCCAGATGGATCAACGATCGCGATTAAATGCCCTTCGAACACACCTCCACCTGAATAGGTGGCCCAGACTCTATGATCGCTTTGATAATAGTTAAAAATCGTCTCATGATTCACTTCTCCATTTACCGTATTATTCATCGTTCTAAACTTCCTGCCATGATAATGGATTGTTGTCATACAGATCATTCTCCCGCTTGGAATATTACAAGATAAATTGAGATCGTTCAGCATCGACCTTCTGACCACCCTTTCTTCTCATACGGTTGGACGATGGAATTGGTCTCTTCTCTGATCATGCATTTAAACTCTACATCTTGCCCATGAACTTTGCTTATCACTTTGCAATGCTCTACGAAACCATTTTCCTGATAGACATGTAGCGCTCTATCATTGAAGCTCGCAACAACCAAGCGGAATCTCGTATGCTTCAAATGCTCTTCTAAGTAATCCATCCCTGCCTTGACGAACGCTCTTCCCAATCCCTTTCCAGTCTGAGACGGCTCAAGCCCTAACCCAATATCCAAGAAGTCTAACCTCTCATAGATTCCTGCACTGTATCCTCCCGGAACCCTGGCTGAGTTGCCGACACAGAAGAAACCAATTATCGATTCAACATCCGTATCGTTAACTACGCTATAATAATCGCCGTTCATGAGTTCACGCATCATTTCTTCGCTATTCTCAAAATCATAAAAATCATAAGGCTCCTGATATCGCCAATTCATCATAGTTTCCGCATGTTTTCTAGTCATTGATTGAAAAAGATAGGTCATGCTCGTAGTCTCCTCTTATTCGCACGTTCTGAATACAAATCCATATAATCCCAGTCTAACATTAATCATGCATTCCCCCAATAAAAATGTATATTAATCAACCAATACAAAAAAAGCCGCATCATCTGCGGCTTTCTCTGTTACTTACCCTATTATACTTCCACGTTGTGATACACTTGTTGAACATCCTCTAGATCCTCGAGCGCATCGATCATTTTCTCGAACTGTGCTTGAGAATCTTCCGGCAATGATACATCGGACTGAGCCAACATCGTAAGTTCAGCAACCGTAAACTCCGTAATCCCAACTTGTTTGAAGGCTTCTTGCACAGCATGGAATTGATCCGGATCCGCGTATACCATCACCGTCTCTTCTTCTTCGACAACGTCACGTACATCGACATCTGCTTCTAACAAGATTTCGATCACCTCGTCGACTGTTTTGCCTTCGAGTCCGATTACTGCAGTTGCATCGAACATATAAGCAACCGATCCGTTGACACCCATGTTGCCACCGTTTTTGTTAAATGCAGAACGTACTGCGGAAGCTGTACGGTTCACGTTATTCGTCAGAGCATCGACGATTACCATCGAACCATTCGGTCCAAAGCCTTCATAACGAAGCTCTTCATAATTTTCTTCTGCACTACCCTTCGCTTTATCCAGCGCACGATCAATGATCGCTTTAGGTACGTTATATGTCTTTGCGCGCTCAAGAACAACTTTTAAGGCGCGATTCGATTCAGGATCTGGTTCGCCTTTCTTAGCCGCTACATAAATCTCGACCCCGAACTTCGCATATACTCGACTCACGTTTGCATCTTTCGACGCTTTCTTTTCCTTGATGTTATTCCACTTACGACCCATGCTGTACCTACTTTCTCAATATCTAATATGTACTTACCATCTATTATAACGAAAAAAACCAACTTTCGCATCCCTCTTTGAGCAGCGAACCGCCCTGTCGAATCATATCATAAAAAAACTCCATTGAATTATGCAATGAATCACGTGTAATGCGTTTGTATTTGATGGAGATTGTCCAAAATTAAGGTTGAAACTCATTTATGTGTTCATACACCCACTGGCCATACGTGCGGACGGGGCGCCCAATCACTTGTTCAACCGAAGGACACTGTTCGACGGTCCACTTGAAATACTTATCAGGATACTTGCCGTATTCGTCTAACGCATACAGCGTTACTTCAATCGTATCGTCAGGCCAGCCCTGGTTACGCCAATGTTCACGAGCTTGATCGGGGGTCAACTCTTCCATAAGAATCTCGCGGCCAATCGCTTGGCTAATCAATTGTACGCGCTCCTTTGTACTAATCGGTACATTTACCGCTTCCAGTATTTTGCCGATATATATATCCTCCAGCAAGGCTGCGACAGCGACTCCAGCTAGGTCTTCCTCATGAATAAATGGATAGTGCCCCGTCTTCATATACGGCTCACGAACAACTCCTTCTTGCCTTATGGACTTCACCCAACCAGAACCGGTTGCTGGGTAACTGCCCTCCAACATACTCCCCATCACCGCTGAGGGCCGGATATGTGTCCATTCCATACCCGATTGCTCTACTGCCTTCTCAATAGCCAACCAGAACCAAGTCTCAGGCGGATAGTTAATTTCATATTCAGGCCCATGCGATGACAGTACGACGACGCGCTGTACACCGGCCCTTTTTGCCAAGATAAGGTTTTCATTTATCGTCTTCGCACTGGCACCCGCTAAGAATACGCGTTCAATGTCTTGGAATACCGCTTGTGACTCCATGGGGAGAGCGACGTTTCCTTTGACAATTTGAACACCATCAGGCCAATGATTTGCTTGCCGCCCATCGGCTAGTACACGTACCTTCTTACCAGCCTTGAGTAGTTGGTTGACTAGACAACGACCTACGAGTTCGGTTGGGCTCGTTCCCTCGCCTTTGCTTAGCGGCACGACGGTGACTAATATCATACTTCAACCTCCTTGTTCAAATCCGAATAGTGTACAACCTGCTATCAGCATTTACATTGTGTTATCCGTCTCCTGATATGGTAAATATTTCATTATATAATTTTGATTATAACGGACTCTTCTCTTACTTTCACCTCTTCTTCGGACACAAAAAAACCGCACCCCTTAAATTACCAGGAGATACGGTCTACAAAGCATTGATCTTTTATTTCACGTCGTAACCTTGATCTTCGATCGCTTCTTTAATTTGGGCAGCGGATAATTTGCTTCCGTCAAATTCTACAGTTACCGTACCTGCTTTAAGATCAACTTTACCATTCGCACCGATTTGCTTCAAAGCACCTTCAACCGAATTCACGCAATGATTACAAGACATACCTTCAACATGAAATGTTTTATTCTCCATAGCCCAGCAGCTCCTTTTAGGTCAATTGATGCATCTGCATCTTCTTCATAAATTTAGTATACCCCTCTACCCTATAAATGTCAAGTATAAAATAGGATTGCCCTTTATCCTTCATCCATACCATTGATTCGGGGCTCTCCTCTTCGTATCAGCATTACTTCATTAACTTATTCATCGTCGTCAATAGCTCATCGAGTACATCGTTATCGCCTTCTTGAATCCGCTCAACGACACAACTCTTCATGTGGTGCTCGAGCAACAGCTTACCTACACCGTTCAACGCGGATTGAATGGATGCGATCTGATTCAGCACATCATCACAATACGTATCTTTCTCGATCAAGCCCTTCACTCCGCGTACTTGACCTTCAATCCGATTCAATCGACTGATGAGATTACTCTTGGTTTTGTCGGAATGATGACTCTTCCGATGGTGCCCATCTGCGCAAGTATCATGCGTTGTTGTTCCCTGGTGCTCTACGTGCTCTTTCTCCATCATGGATCACTCCTCTCTTACGTACATCCTCATGACTTCATTTTAGCATAGCCCCCCCACCTATGCAATTCCTAAGTGTGAACTTGGCAACACCGCATCATTGGTAGCTTTGAGAACAATAGGCAGAGAAATTTAGATAGATTAATTAATTAGATTGCTTTATAATTGGTGTGTTTATTAACATAGGACATTTATCATAGAAAGGAGAATATGCATGGACAACAAGTTAAGAGTTCTCATGAAAGCTACTCGGATTCGCGTCATTCCGGTCATGCTTATTCCCGTTATTCTTGGGGCTCTCGGCGCGTATGTCTGGGACGGCGTCTTCCATCCTATCCTTTTACTGATTACGCTGCTCGGCTCGGGTGCTGCGCATTTATTCTCGAATATGATCAACGATTTATGGGATTATCGCAATGGTGTAGATGAAGCAGCTAAGCAAGCCGAAGGCTTGATCTCGACGAACTCTGGATTTCTTGCGAATGGTGTCATCCCCGAACGAATCTTCGCTTTCTTGACTTGGGGATTATTCGGAATTGCTGTCCTGTGCGGTGTTATTCTCAGCTTATTGAGCGGTTGGTGGGCTTTTGTACTCGGGTTGATCGGCGGACTTATCGCATATTTTTACGTTGCACCACCACTGAAATTCGGGTATCGCGGCAAAGGTTATAGCGAAATTGCGATCTTGCTGTCTTTTGGGATTCTTCCCATAGCCGGAGCCTATTATGTACAGACAGGACATTTCGATTACCGCGCGGTGTTATTATCCTTGCCTGTAGGACTTCTCACAACGCTGCTGCTGTTTAATCACCATTTCTTACATTGGCAAGCGGACAAGGCATCGGGGAAAAATACCCTTGTCGTTGTCTGGGGCGAGCTGCGTTCACTCAAGTTCTCAAGATTTCTGATGTTCCTCTCTTATGGATCCTTAATCTTGTGCGTGATCCTCGGTATCCTCCCAGTATTTGGACTCGTGGCGCTTATCACAGCCTTGCCAATCTATCATGTCTACGGACGACTTGGGAGTACGAATCAGTCCCATGCATATCTACCCCTGATGGGCGCATCCTCCAAAGCAGCTATTCGCTGCGGCGGGATCATGGCGATTTGTTTAATGATTCAAGGAATAATTCAATCCTTATAAATACAGTCAGAAATGAGGAATTACGATGGAAAAACAACTTATTTTTGGAGATTTCGATACGATACTATCCGAAGGAAAGGTCTGGAAAATCGGCGGATTCCCGCTCCCTGACGGTTCCTTCTGGGAATATCGCGAACCGGATGCGGTCGTAATTGTTCGCAACGGCATTCTCTATGTTCGTGCACCGCTTAGCAAGCAAAATAATAACATTCAAATTCTAGACAATGCGAAGCATATGTACTATTCCGTAGAGCAAGTTGTCGTACCGGAGCAAGGTGAAGTCAGCTTCGAGTTGCAAATTCGTGCGCGTACGCAGAACACCGTGCCAGGGGATTTATACGATGGTTACGTATCGCTGAATCTACTTGATTTTACGACAGGCGCAGCCCTCGATTTCTTCGCAGGTAACGATAAATACGCGAGTGTTTATGCCGTTCTTCCTTTCCCAGGCGTTGAAGTGCCGAAGATGGATAAGACACGTTACTTCTGTATTTTCAAGGAAGATACGAACTTCAAACCAAGAGAATTCAATACGTACAAAATTACTTATAACCGTGCCAAGGACGAGGTCATTTTCTACCTGAATGGTGAAGAAGTACGCCGTGAGAACGATGTGCCGATTAAATTCAATCAGTTCACGATTGCCTTAGGCATTATGACAGAGAAGGATTTAACGCCGGAAGGCAGTGTCTCCATTCATGGTCAGACCGTTATTGCAGAATACTCGCCCGTGACTGTAACCATTACCGAATAGAACCGAACTGATTCCGTACTTGTAAAATAGTTCTACTATACACAGACTTTCACCCGTCTTATGATGATAAGGTTACGTTTCGAACAAAGACAACTTAGATCATTCATGGGAACGGGAGAGAGACGGATTCATGTTATCTGTGCTTATTAGTATTTTTGCAATTCAAATTGTATATGTTTCATTTTTTACACTTCGGATGATATTGACCCTTAAAGGTCAACGGTATTGGGCTGCCGGGCTTAGTACACTGGAAATTACGATTTACGTGCTCGGTCTTAACATGGTGCTGCAATACGTGAATCAACCCATTAGCTTAATCGTCTATGCTCTGGGTTATGGACTTGGTGTTCTGGTCGGTTCATGGATTGAAGAGAAGATTGCACTCGGCTATGTCACGTTGAAGGTTATCGTAACGGATGTCCAATCAGGACTTCCCAACCAACTGCGCGATTTGGGGTACGGGGTAACCTCATGGATTGGTGATGGTCGTGATGGCCATCGACTCATTCTCGAGGTGCTCGCGAAGCGTAAAAATCAGAATCAATTATATACTTCCATCCTCGCTAGTGATCCGAAAGCCTTTATTGTAACAATGGAGCCAACACGATTGCACGGCGGATTCTGGACACGCGTAACTAGAAGATAGAATGAGACGCAAAAATTAGGGACCATACTCAAGTCGTAGCACACGACATCGGAGATGGTCCCTTCTTCTTCATAGTCTATGATTATACTGCTATATCAACCTCAACGATATCCCCTCTCATCGTCCATATATCCACACTTGACCTAGACCTTGCGACAGACAAAGATCAATTCTCGGCTATCCTCGGTGACCTCCTCCTTGCGCCATGAGCCATACCGATGTTCGATTTGAAAATGATGCTGCTGAAGCAATCGCTCTAGTTCAAGTGGGAACGTATATCGGATTTGGAGAGACTCTTCCGTTTGTTCGTGTTGATCCACTCTACTATATATGTTCTTGACGATTGTATGTGTTAATACCTGCGTCATCGGGTTATAGATTTCTTCGTGCTCCTCGACGACCACTTGATTCATCGCATTCCGATAACGTTCCTCATAGTTCTGGATCGATCCGAGCTCCTCAAGATTCGGTATGCCTATCCCGAAAATAAACACCCCGTCCTTCTCCAAATGGTGGTGAATGGCACGCAGCATCTGATCCTGCTCCATATTCGTCAATATATGTTGGAAGGTATTCTGGGCCATGAACATCAAGGCATAGGGCTTGTTCAGCTTCAGCTCCGTCAAATTCATCTTGTATAAGGTGATCTCGAGCTTATGCTCATCTGCTATTGATTTCGTTATGTCGAGCATAGATTCACTAAGATCCACACCTTCTACTTCGAATCCTTGCATCGCAAGCGGAATCGTGAGTCTGCCTGTCCCGCAGCCTAGATCCATTATCGCGCCATGTACACGGTCCGCCCATTCATGGATCAGGGTAAAATCGAGCATGTCATTCGAATACTTCACATCGTAATCATAAGCGTTTTCATAAATACTCTGAACCATTTAACCCTCTCCTATTGATTGTTATGTCGATGCCTATTTTGACTGAATGATATGTATGATTTGCTCTGCTAATTGCGTCATCTGTTTTCCACGGCTGCTCTGGTCACACGTGCTCCATTTTAGATGCCGTTCACCTCCATTGATCCGTACCTTGAGGTCATAAAGCGTATAGGCTGCTTCACTGCAGATCGTGTCGAGTGGCTTGTTACTCAAATAATTCGCGAGCACCATCTCTTTATAGATCCGCTGCCGTTCACCTTTCGTTAGTTGTAGATCATCCCACACAGCTACTTCTCCGTTTGGTTGAGATTTCACCCATTTATGATCAAAGGTACTAATCTCCATCAATTTCTCCTCCGACGACGCAACTTGCTTCATGCTCAAAGCAAATTCAAAATAATCTTGCTCTGCGACATCAAAAGAAATGTGTAAAACATCGACAGTCGACTCCTCCCCATCGCATCCTTCTAATGTGTAGATCAGGGCAGTCGCTGTCTCTTTTTTATCGAGCCGTGAAC
>Ga0102594_1002178_pt1 | contig 10428 bp, 10 predicted proteins | sample AraplaCol_mLB_r2_2_FD_76863 | JGI IMG/M metagenome (GOLD analysis project Ga0102594, IMG submission 76863) | Arabidopsis root microbial communities from North Carolina, USA - plate scrape MF_Col_mLB_r2 (SPADES assembly) (version 2) | ecosystem: Host-associated > Plants > Roots > Endosphere...
CCCCTTCGGCGACGACAAGTACCCGCGCTTCAAGACCTGGTGCGACGAGTATTTCTTCCTCAAGCACCGCGACGAGCAGCGCGGCATCGGCGGCATCTTCTTCGACGACTTTTCCGAGGGTGGCCTGGAGAACGGCTTTGCCATGATCCGCTCGGTGGGCAATGGCTTCCTGCCGGCGTACCTGCCGATCGTCGAACGCCGCCGCGCCATGCCCTACACCGAGCGCGAGCGCAATTTCCAGCTCTATCGCCGTGGCCGGTATGTGGAGTTCAACCTCGTCTGGGACCGCGGCACGCATTTTGGCCTGCAGTCGGGCGGGCGCACCGAGTCGATCCTGTTGTCGATGCCCCCGCTGGCCAGCTGGGCCTACCAGCAGCAGCCGGAAGCGGGCAGCCCCGAAGCCGCGCTGTACAGCGACTTCATCGTGCGGCGGGACTGGGTATGACCTCCGGTCTTCGCGCACTTCGTGCCGCTCCGGCAAGTGCCGTTCAGGTCGTGCTGCCAGGCATCCGTCAGGCGACCCGGATTCCGCGATGCTGCCGTCGAGTCCTGGCGTGACGCCGACCAACCCGCATCGCCGCATCGGCATCTTCGGCGGTGCGTTCGATCCGCCGCACAACGCCCATGTGGCGTTGGCCACCGCTGCGCTGGCGCAACTCGGCCTCGACGAACTGCACGTGATTCCCACCGGACAGGCTTGGCACAAGAGCCGGGCGCTCACGGCGAAGGAAGACCGCCTCGCGATGGCACGGGTGGCCTTTGCCGGATTGCAGGGCACCGTCGTCGTCGACAGCCGCGAGGTGCTTCGCGACGGCCCGACCTACACCCTCGATACGCTGCATGAACTGCAGCGCGAACAGCCCGGCGCGCAGCTGGTGCTGATCATGGGTGCCGACCAGGCCAGTGCCTTGCCGACCTGGCATGGCTGGCAGGATATACTCGGCATTGCTATCGTTTCTGTAGCGTATCGCGCACTATCGACGGGCGACACTGCCCGTTTTGATCCGAAAATGCTGCCCGGCCTCCCGGCTGGCGCGCGTTTCGAGGCGCTCGAATTGCCTCCTATGGACACCAGCGCCACCGAAATCCGGCGGCGTGCGGCGCTTGGCGTGGACATTTCCTCGCTGGTTCCGCCCACGGTTGCACGCTATATTGACCAACACCACCTCTACCGCTCTGCCTGATGACCACTGAAGCCGCCGCCAAGAAAGACACCCAGAAACTCCAGCGAGCCATCATCGATGGTCTCGAAGACGTCAAGGCGCAGGACATCCAGGTATTCGACACGGAGCATCTGTCTCCGCTGTTCGAGCGCGTGATCGTGGCGTCGGGCACCTCCAACCGCCAGACCAAGGCGCTGGCCGCCAGCGTGCGCGACGCGGTGCGCGAAGCCGGCTTCGGCAAGCCGCGTGTCGAGGGCGAGGACAACGGCGAGTGGATCATCGTGGACTGCGGCGCTGCCGTCGCGCACATCATGCAGCCGGCCATCCGCCAGTACTACCACCTCGAGGAAATCTGGGGCGACAAGCCGGTGCGCGCCAAGCTCGGCGGTGCCAAGCCTGCGGTGGCCACCAGCGCGTCGAAGGACGAGACCGAAGGCAAGAAGAAGGCCGCCAAAGAACCGACGCTGCGCCGCTCGAGCGCCGCCAAGACCGCGATCCGCGCCGCCGAGCAGGAGGCCAAGGCCGCCAAGGCACCGGCCAAGAAGACCGCTGCCAAGAAGGCTCCGGCACGCAAGACGCCCGCGGCGCGCGTGCCGGTCAAGGTGGTCGGCAAGCCCGCCGCGAAGAAGCCTGCAGCGAAGAAGGTAGCCGACAAGACGGCGGCTGCCAAGAAGGCGCCAGCCCGCCGCGCATGAAGCTGCTGGTGGTCGCCGTCGGGCAGCGCATGCCCGATTGGGCGCAGACCGCCTGGGACGACTACGCCAAGCGCTTTCCGCCCGAGCTCAAGCTCGAGCTTCGCGCGGTCAAGACAGAGCCGCGCGGCTCCAAGACACTGGAAACCCTCTACGCCGCCGAGCGCGAGCGCATCGAAGGCGCGATCGCGCGCGGCATGCGCATCGTCGCGCTCGACGAGCGCGGCACCGCGCTGACCACCAAGGCACTCGCGGCCCGCCTGCAGGCCTGGCAAGGCGAGGGCGACGACGTCGCGCTGGTCATCGGCGGTCCCGACGGGCTTGATCCCGCCTTCAAGGCCGCGGCCCACGAGCGCATCCGCCTGTCCGACCTGACGCTGCCGCACGCCATGGCGCGCGTGCTGCTCGTCGAGCAGCTGTACCGGGCGTGGTCGGTGAACGCGGGTCACCCCTACCACCGCGAATGACGGGCGCCGAAGGGCAGGCCGCGTGGCTCGCACGGAAGGGCTACGCGCTGCTGCCAGGGCTGCTGCCGCCCGACCTGCTCGACGATGCGGCACGCATGCTGGACGACCGGCTCGGCACGTCCGCCGGCAGCCGCAACCTGCTGGTGCAGCCCCATTGCCGTGAAATCGCCCGGACGCTGAAGGCGAGGCTCGTCGCCATCTCGTTGCTCGATGCGTCATCCGTGGCGGTGCAATGCACGCTCTTCGACAAGACGCCATCGCGCAACTGGCTCGTCGCACTGCACCAGGACACGTCGATCCCCGCCTCGGGCGAAGGCGTGGCGGGTGTCGTCAAGGAAGGCGAGCCTTACCTGCAGCCGCCGGACGAAGTCCTGCAGTCGCTGCTGGCGGTGCGCGTGCACCTGGACGACTGCGGCGAAAGCGCGGGTCCGCTGCGCGTGGTTCCCGGCAGCCATCGCGCCGGCCGGCTTGGCGACGCCGAAGCGCAGACCCTGCGCGACGAGCATGGCGAAACGGTCTGCACGGCCGCGCGTGGCGACGCCTTGCTGATGCGTCCGCTGCTGCTGCATGCATCGTCCAGGGCGCATGCGCCGCAGCGTCGCCGCGTCCTTCACTTTCTTTTCGGACCCGCGCACCTGCCCCACGGGCTGGTCTGGAACCGCACCGTGGCCGGCATTGAGCCGGCTTCCCAGGAGAACTGAACTTGCCGGACTTCATCTACCTCGCCTCGCAGAGCCCGCGCCGCGCCCAGTTGCTCGGACAGCTCGGTATCAGTCACGCGCTGCTGCTGGCCGACGAAAGCGAAGATGCCGAATCGCTCGAGGCGGTGCTGCCGAACGAGGCTCCCGCCACTTACGTGCAGCGCGTCACCGCACTCAAGCTCGATGCCGCCGTGGCCCGGCTGCGGCGCCGTGGGCTCGCCGATGCGCCGGTGCTTTGCGCCGACACCACGGTCGCGCTCGGCCGCACCATCCTCGGCAAGCCTGAAGACGAACAAGATGCCGCGCGAATGCTGAAGATGCTGTCCGGCACCACGCACCGCGTGCTGACTGCCGTGGCGCTGCAGCACGGCACGTGGCGCCAGGCGGCGCTCAGCGTGTCGCGCGTGCGCTTCGCGGAAATGACCGACGCGCAGGTCGCCCGGTATGCGCAGGGCGGCGAGCCGCTCGGCAAGGCCGGCGCGTATGCGGTACAGGGCGCGGCGGCCGCGTTCATCGAGCACATCAGCGGCTCCTATTCGGGCATCATGGGCCTTCCGATGTTCGAGACCGCGCAGCTGCTTCGAGGCGCCGGTTTCCATACCTGAGAATTCCATGCAAGACATCCTGATCAACTGGTCCCCGCAGGAGACCCGTGTGGCGCTGGTCGAGCACGGCGCGGTGCAAGAGCTGCACGTCGAACGCACGCTCGAGCGCGGCCTGGTCGGCAACATCTACCTCGGCAAGGTGTCGCGCGTGCTGCCGGGCATGCAGTCCGCCTTCATCGACATCGGCCTGGAGCGCACCGCTTTCCTGCATGTGGCCGACATCGTGGCGCCATTCACGCCGGGCTCGCGGCCCAGCGCACCCGCCCCGGAGCGCGACCACCGCAACGGCGGGCCGATGGTGCCGATCGAGAAACAGGTGTTCGAAGGCCAGTCGCTGCTGGTGCAGGTCATCAAGGACCCAATCGGCACCAAGGGTGCCCGCCTGTCGACGCAGATCAGCATTGCCGGGCGGCTGCTGGTGTTCCTGCCGCAGGACAACCACATCGGCGTGTCGCAGAAGATCCCGTCCGACCAGCGCGAGTCGCTGCGCAGCCGCATGCTGTCGCTGATCGAGGCCGCGGCGGCGGCCGACAGCGGCGGCGTGGTGCCGGCCAACACGGGCGGCTTCATCCTGCGGACCAATGGCGAGGATTCCACCGACGCCGAACTGGCCGAAGACATCGCCTACCTGCGCAAGACCTGGTCGCGCATCCGCGAGGCTTCGATGCGCATGGCGCCGATGTCGCTGCTGCACCAGGACCTCAGCCTGCTGCAGCGCGTGCTGCGCGACATGACGATCGAAGACACGCAGACCATCCGCATCGATTCGCGCGAGCAGTTCGAAGTGCTGCTGAAATTCGGCCTCGAGTTCATGCCCAAGGCGGCCGGCAAGCTGCAGCACTACAAGGGCGAGCGGCCGATCTTCGACCTGTACTCGGTCGACGAGGAAATCGCCAAGGCGCTGGGCCGGCGGGTGGAGCTCAAGTCGGGCGGCTACCTGGTGGTCGACCAGACCGAGGCGCTGACCACGGTCGATGTGAACACTGGCGGCTTCGTCGGCGCGCGCAACTTCGACGACACCATCTTCAAGACCAACCTGGAGGCCGCGCAGGCCATTGCACGGCAGCTGCGGCTGCGAAACCTTGGCGGAATCATCATCGTCGACTTCATCGACATGGCGCGCGACGACCATCGCGAGCAGGTGCTGGGCGAGTTCCGCAAGCAGCTCGCTCGCGACCGCGTCAAGACGACCGCGGGAGGCTTCTCGCAGCTCGGCCTGGTCGAGATGACGCGCAAGCGCACGCGCGAATCGCTGGCGCACATGCTGTGCGAGCCCTGCGTGGCCTGCGGCGGCCAGGGCATCGTGAAGACCGCACGCAGCGTGGCCTACGACGTGATGCGCGAGATCCTGCGCGAGGCGCGGCAGTTTACGCCGCGCGAGTTCCGCATCGTGTCGTCGCCGCAGGTGATCGAGCTGTTCCTCGACGAGGAAAGCCAGCACCTGGCGGGCCTGAGCGACTTCATCGGCAAGCCGATCTCGCTGCAGTCCGAGCAGGCGATCGGGCAGGGGCAGTACGACATCGTGCTGCTCTGACGCCGCAGCGGCAGGTCCGTCAGAGCGTCGGGTCCTGCCCTGGCTGTGCGCTGCGCACGGCGAGCGTCTGCAGCCGCGCATAGAGACCGTCGAGCGCCATCAGCTGCTCGTGGCTGCCCTGCTCGGCAATGCGGCCCTGTTCCATCACGATGATGCGGTCGGCATGCTGGATGGTCGACAGGCGGTGCGCCACGATGAGCGTGGTGCGGTCCTGCATCAGCCGCTGCAGGGCGTCCTGCACCAGCCGCTCCGATTCGGTGTCGAGCGCCGAAGTGGCTTCGTCGAGCAGCAGCACCGGCGCGTTCTTGTAGAGCGCGCGCGCAATCGCCAGCCGCTGGCGCTGGCCGCCCGAGAGCTGGGTGGCGTTGTGGCCGAGCACGGTGTCGACGCCCTGCGGCAGGCTGTCGACGTGAGTGCTCAGGTTGGCGGCGGCGATGCACTGCATCACGCGTTCGCGATCGATTTCCGAGCCCAGCGCCACGTTCGCTGCCAGGGTGTCGTTGAGCATGACCACATCCTGGCTCACCATGGCGAACTGAGCGCGCAGGCTCTTCAGCTGCCATTCGCTGGTGTCGTGCCCGTCGAGCAGCACCTGGCCCGCGCTGGGCTGCACGAAGCGCGGCAGCAGGTTCACGAGCGTGGTCTTGCCCGAACCCGAAGGTCCGACGAACGCGACCACCTGGCCGGGTTCGATGGTCAGGCTCACGCCGTCGAGCGCGCGCTGCTCGTCGTCGCCGCGGTAGCTGACGCGCACGTTGCGCAACTCGATGCGCCCCTGCGCGTGCCCGGCCTGGAACGTGCCTTGCGATTCCGGCGCGACGTCGTCGATCAGGATCAGACCGCGCTCCAGTGCGGCAAGGCCGCGGGTGATGGGACCGGCCACTTCGGCCAGCCGGCGGATCGGCGCGATCAGCATCAGCATGGCGGTGATGTACGCGACGAAACCGCCCACGGTGAAGCCCTGCTTGCCGCTTTGCCACAGCGCGATCATCACGACCACCGACAGCGCGAGCGAGGCCATCATCTGGGTGAGGGGCGTGGTGGCGGCCTGGGCGATGGTCGATTTCACGGCCAGCCGGTTGAGGCGCTGGCTCAGTTGCTCGAACCGATGGCCCTGCGCCTCTTCCGCACCATGCAGGCGCACCACGCGATGCGCAAGCACGTTTTCCTCGACCACGTAGGCCAATTCGTCGGTGGCCTGCTGGCCCTGCTGCGTGAGCCGGTACAGGCGCTTGGAGAACACCTTCATGATCCAGGAGATGCTGGGCACCAGGAAGGCGACGATCAGCGTGAGCTTCCAGTTCAGGTAGACCAGGTAGCCCAGCAGCGCGATCAGCGTGAAGCCGTCACGCGAGAGACCGAGCAGTGCCTGCACCAGCAGCATGGCGCCGGTCTGCACCTCGTAGACCACGGTGTTCGACAACGCACTGGCCGATTGCCTCGCGAACAGTGCCAGTTCGGCGCCGAGCAGTCGCTCGAACAGCACGCGCCGCAGTTTCTGCATGCCCTCGTTGGCGATGCGCGACAAGGCGTACTGCGAAATGAACTGGGCGATGCCGCGCACCGCAAAGAGGAGCAGCACGGCAGCGGGCACGAACCACAGCGGCATCTCGCCGCGCGTGAAGCCGCGGTCGAGCAAGGGCTTCAGCAGCGCCGCCATGAGCGGCTCCGTGATGGCCGCGAGCATCGCCCCGCTCAATCCGAGGGCCCACCACTGGCGCGAGCCGCCGAACCAGGTCATGAGTCGCGCCAGGCGGCGCATCAGGGGAGGGCGAGGGTTCTCGCCGCCGGGGGAAGCTTGCATGGCGGCGGATTCTACGGGGGGGCCTTTTCGGGGCCTGCCGCGGGTGCTTTGCGGCGGTTCTGTAGGACCGCATCGCTGGAAACACGTTTTGTGACGGCGCCTGCGAGCCAGTGTGTAACATGTGGCCCGTCAAGCCGGGGAGAACTTTTTACCCGGAAACCTCTCCGAACCGCATGAACAAGCCGTTGCCAACTCCAATTCCAACTCCTTCTTCATCGCTATTTGCACGCCGCACAGTCATTGCGGCCCTCGCTGCCACTCCCATGATTCCTGCGCTGGCCCAGTTCCGGGTCGAAGTGTCGGGCGTCGGGCTCACGCAGCTGCCGATCGCGCTCGTTCCCTTCAAGGGCCAGGAAAGCTCGCCCCAGAAGATCTCGGACATCGTCCAGGCCGACCTCGAACGCAGCGGCCAGTTCCGCGGCGTCGACGCCTCGGGCCAGGCGCTGGACGAGGCCTCCCGTCCCGACCTGTCGCTGTGGCGCCAGCGCACGGCCGATTCGCTCGTGGTGGGCAGCGTCAGCAAGCTGGCCGACGGCCGCTTCGATGTGCGCTTCCGCCTGTGGGACGTGGTGAAGGGCCAGGACCTCGGTGGCCAGAGCTACACCGTGCCGCAGGGTGACCTGCGCCTGGCGTCGCACCGCATCGCCGACTATGTCTACGAGAAGCTGACCGGCGAAAAGGGCATCTTCTCGACGCGCATCGCCTACGTCACGAAGGGCGGCAGCCGCTATTCGCTGTGGGTGGCCGATGCCGACGGCGAGAACGCCCAAGCCGCACTCGCCAGCCCGGAGCCGATCATCTCGCCGTGCTGGTCGTCCAATGGCCAGCAACTGGCGTACGTGTCGTTCGAGTCGCGCAAGCCCGTCGTCTACGTGCACAACGTGGCCAGCGGCCAGCGTCGCCTGATCGCCAATTTCAAGGGCTCCAACAGCGCCCCGGCCTGGGCACCCGACGGCAACTCGCTGGCTGTCACGCTCAGCCGCGACGGCGGGTCGCAGCTGTTCACTATTCCATCGAGCGGGGGCGAACCGCGCCGCCTCACGCAAAGCTCCAGCATCGACACCGAACCGGTCTACTCGGCCGACGGCAGCACCATCTTCTTCGTGAGCGATCGCGGCGGTGCGCCGCAGATCTACAAGATGGGCGCGGGTGGCGGCAACCCCACGCGCGTGACCTTCAGCGGCACCTACAACATCTCTCCGTCTGTCAGCGGCGATGGCCGGTGGTTGGCCTACATCTCCCGTGTGGGGGGTGCATTCAAACTCCACGTGATGGAGTTGGCGACCGGAACCGTCAATGCCATCACCGACACGACCGCCGACGAAAGTCCAAGTTTTGCACCGAACAGCAAACTGATCGTCTACGCCACGCAACTGCAAGGTCGCGAAGCACTGATGACCACCACGCTCGATGGGAAAATCAAGGCCCGACTGGCAGGACAGGCGGGAGACATAAGAGAACCGGACTGGGGTCCGTTTCAAAAGCAATGACTAAGGTTTATTTGAGGAGTTTGAAATGTTGAAACGTACGATTTATTCGCTGGCCATCGTGGCTCTGATTGCCGGTTGCTCGTCGGGCACCAAGCTCAACGACACCCCGGTGGCCGACCGTTCCGGCGGTGCCGGCCAGCAAGGTGGCGCGAGCGCCGTGGCTCCTGTCACCATCGATCCGAACGCGGGTACCGCGCAAGGTCCGGTGGGCGTGGCGCGCATCATCTACTTCGACTACGACAGCTACACGGTCAAGCCCGAGTTCCAGTCGGCCATCGACGGTCATGCACGTTTCCTCAAGGCCAACCCGCAACGCCGCATCTCGATCGAAGGTCACACCGACGAACGTGGCGGCCGCGAATACAACCTGGCTCTGGGCCAGAAGCGCTCGGAAGCCGTGCGTCGCGCACTCACGCTGCTGGGTGTGAGCGACAACCAGATCGAAGCCGTGAGCTTCGGCAAGGAAAAGCCTGCCGTCACGGGTTCGGGTGAAGAAGTGTGGGCGCAGAACCGCCGCGCCGAAATCACGTACCGCCGGTGATGCAACGGGCTGTATTGCGAGGCGCAGCGCTGGCTGCCGCCTTGCTGTGCGCCTCGGTCGGCTCGCAGGCAGCGTTGTTCGAGGATGACGAAGCCCGCAAGGCCATCCTCGACCTTCGCCAGCGTGTGGAGGCCATGCGGCAGCAGACCGACCAGCGCCTGACCGACGAGAACGGCCAGTTGCGTCGCAGCCTGCTCGATCTGCAGAACCAGATCGAGCAGATGCGTGGCGATCTCGCGCGCATGACCGGCCAGAACGAGCAGCTCACGCGCACGCTGAGCGAGATGCAGTCGCGCCAGACCACCATCGACGACAAGCTCAAGCAGAGCGAGCCCTCGAAGGTGTCGGTGGACGGCCGCGAGTTCAATGCCGATCCCAAGGAAAAAGCCGACTTCGATGCGGCCCTTGGCGTGTTCCGCTCGGGCCAGTTCGCGCAGGCGCAGACCGCGTTCGCCGAATTCGTCAAGCGCTACCCGCAGAGCGGCTACAACCCGTCGGCCCTGTTCTGGCTCGGCAATGCGCAGTACGCCACGCGCAACTACAACGAGGCCATCGCGAACTTCCGCTCCATGCTCTCGCTCGCGCCCGACCACGCCAAGGCCCCCGAGGCCGTGCTGTCGATCGCGAACTGCCAGATCGAGTTGAAGGACACGCGCGCCGCCCGCCGCACGTTGGAAGACCTGACCAAGGCCTATCCGCAGTCGGAAGCCGCGCAGGCCGGTCGCGAGCGTCTCTCGCGACTGCGTTGAGGCCGGCGGAGCATTCCGCTTGAGCACCATCGCCACCGACGCTTTCACACCCTCCGCCGCCGCGGCTGTCCTCACCGACACCGCGGCGCCCGACCTTGCGCGCCGCTTCGGCGGGCTCGAGCGCCTGTACGGCGTGCCGGGTGCTGCGCGAATCCGCAACGCCCATGTGGTGGTCGTCGGCATCGGCGGCGTCGGCTCTTGGGCTGTCGAAGCATTGGCGCGCAGTGGAGTGGGGCGGCTGACCATGATCGATCTCGACCATGTGTCGGAGTCGAACATCAATCGCCAGATCCACGCGCTGGAAACGACGGTGGGACAGGCGAAGGTCGAGGCGATGCGCGATCGCATCGCGCAGATCAATCCCGAATGCCGGGTGCAGGCGATCGACGATTTCGTGGAACCCGGCAACTGGGTGTCGCTGCTCGATGCGGCCCAAGGTGCAAACGGACCTGCAACGGCCGTCATCGATGCCTGCGACCAGGTCAAGGCCAAGGTGGCCATGGCGGCGTGGGCGCGTGCATCGCGTGCGGCATTCGTGACTGTGGGCGCCGCAGGCGGCAAGCGGCAGGCGCACAAGGTCGACATCGACGACCTGTCGCTCGTCACGCACGACCCGCTGCTCGCGCAGTTGCGCCAGCGGCTTCGCAAGGAGCACGGCGCACCGCGCGAAGGCCGCAAGATC
>Ga0102594_1002181_pt1 | contig 10399 bp, 8 predicted proteins | sample AraplaCol_mLB_r2_2_FD_76863 | JGI IMG/M metagenome (GOLD analysis project Ga0102594, IMG submission 76863) | Arabidopsis root microbial communities from North Carolina, USA - plate scrape MF_Col_mLB_r2 (SPADES assembly) (version 2) | ecosystem: Host-associated > Plants > Roots > Endosphere...
CATGAACAGCGCCGACATGCTGAACAGCACGGCCGCCATGCCGAGGATCCAGATCTGCTGGGTGATCACCTGCAGCGCACCGATCAGCATCGGGCCCAGGATGCGCGCCAGCCGCTGGCTGCCGTCGATCAGCGCGTTCATCGCGTTCAGCAGGCCGGGATCACGGCTGAGCCGCGGCAGGGCGGAATAGGCCAGCGGCAGCGGCAGCGGCCGCAGCAGCGCCATCAGGAGCACGGCGGGGGCGAAAATCCACACGGCATCGGGCGCGGCCCACAGCACCAGCACGGGCAGCAGCACCAGGCCGGCGCGAAGGCAGTCGATCACGGTGAGCGCGCGGAATTCGTCGAAGCGGTCGACCAGCAGGCCGCCAAAGAGGCTGAACAGCAGCGAGATGAAGGCGCAGGCGCTGACCACCAGTGTGGCCTTGGTGCCCAGCGCCTCGACCATGAACCAGGCGATCGAGCTGTCGTAGACCTGCAGGCCCAGCCCGGCGATGCTGGCGCCAAACCAGAGCACGGCCATGTTGCGGTCGGCGAGCGGACGGAACAGACGCATGGGACGATGAAAGGCGGGGACAGGAGCGAAGAGGCGGGGCGAAACGGCGGGAAAGCAAGGTTACGCCCGGTCCACGCTGGCCGCAATCAGCCGGGCGCGATTAATGATGCGGCGGTTATGTGCGAATGAGTAAGTTTACAAAAATTGTCACCCCCGGTTTGACCCGGGGCCATCTCACGGGCACGCCGACGCCGCGAGGATTTCACCGGTGCCGGTGCAAAGCTGTGACAAGGCTTTTGCGTTTGCGGCATGCTGCGAGTCCTTCGTGACGCGCGCGGAACAAACGGCCGCGCTTTCTGTTGGGGTTCGCACGGCGCATGTCCCATTGCGCTGCAAGACTGAGAACCAGCAACAGGAGATGCCCCATGGCGCGAGCCACCAAGACGAAAACGAAAGCCAAGACCGCCACCCGCCGCAAATCGACCGCCAGCCCGGCGACGCGCAAGGCGGCGGCCAGCCGCAAGGCCCAACTTCGCAAGACGGGGGCCCGCAAGGCCAGTGCCGGTCGCAAGACGGCGCCCCGGAAAACCGCGACCAGCAAGACGACCGCCCGCGTGACCGCCGCCAAGACGAATGGCGCCGCCAATGCCAAGGCCGGCAATGGCCGCGCCACGGTGGCGCAGAGCGTCGCCAAGCCCTCGGTGCTGGGCCTGACGCTCACGGCGGCCGAGACCAAGGTGGCCAGGGAGCTGATGACGGCGCTGGCGGTGCAGGAGATGCCCGACGACGCCATCGAGATGCTGAAGATGGATCACCGGAAGGTGGAGGGCCTGTTCGAGGAATTCGAGAATACCGAGAACAAGAAGCTGAAGGCCGAACTGGCGGCGAAGATCTGCCTGGAGCTGCGGGTGCATACCCAGCTCGAGGAAGAGATTCTCTACCCCGACGCCCATCACGAGATCGAGCATGACCTGGTGGACGAGGCGGTGGTGGAACATGCCGGCGCGAAAGACCTGATCGCGCAGATCGAGGCCGGCAGCCCGGATGACCATCTCTACGATGCGAAGATGAAGGTGCTGAAAGAGTACATCAAGCATCACGTGAAGGAGGAGGAAGAGGAGATGTTCCCCAAGCTGAAGGGACATGGCCTCGACTTCCACGCGATGGCCGGACAGATGGCCGAGCGCAAGGAAAAGCTGATCAAGCAGATGGCCAAGGGCCGCTAAGCGGCGCGCTGCATCTGAGCTGAAACGGAAAGCCCTGCGTGAGCGATCACGCGGGGCTTTCTGTATTGGTAGTGTGAATAACTATGTATTCGTTAGAATGGAAAAAGACCTGTGCTACTGTCCCCGTTGGGTGATGTGCGAGGGGGCTGGGATGGCAGGCAAGATCAAAAAAATAAAATCCATCATAGAGCTTGGCATATTTCGGGATTTTGTAGCGGCAGCGGACCTTCCTGATTTTAAAGGGCACAACCTGATCTACGGATTTAATGGATCGGGAAAGACCACGCTGAGTCGCATTTTTAGTAGCCTTGCGACTGGTGTGTATCACCCGGGTTTACCGAAAGAAGGTAGATTTGAAATTGAGTTGAGCGACGGCAGTACTATTAAAAGCTCAGCTGATATAGCAGCGCTTACAGGAAGCATCCTTATATTCAACGTGGATTTTATTGAAGAAAATCTGCAATGGAAAAGCGGTATTGCGAATCCTGTTTTTTACATTGGTAAGGAACAAGCCGACTTAGGAGCAAGGTTGAACGAAGTGGAAGGTGAAATTGCGCGCATTCAGTCCGAAAAACAGAAGGCGGACGCGACATATCGTGTGATCCAGAAAACGTTCGTCGACTTTAAGCGCGATGTGGCTAAATCGGTTGATCTGGTGGGGCTGGGATATAGATATCAAGCGCCCCAACTTGAAGAAGATTATGTCAAGAAAGTTTATGACACTTCGAAGCTATTGACTGAAGAGAAATTGGCGTCTCTCCAGGATTTTATATTGGAGAAAGAAGCGCATCCTAGACTTCAAGTATCCGGCATTAATTTTGGAAATTTATTTGATCTTCTAGAAGTAGCTCGCAAGTTAACTTCAGTCAGTCTGGGGACCTTGGCGCTTGAGGAATTGAGATTGCATTCGACTATGCTGCCCTGGGTTAAGACTGGCCTGGAATATCATGATTCGCACGAACTAGAGGATTGTCTGTTTTGTGGGGGGCAAATTACTGCAGATAGGCGCAGTAAGTTGGGAAAAGTCATCGATGAAAAGTTCGATAATTTAATGCGAGATTTGAAGGTATCTCAGAATGAGGTGAGAGCTTTTGCCAAAGAATTAGAGCGTAGTGAATTGTCTTTGCCATCTGATTTTGATGTTTCGCCGGATGTTCGGCCATATTACGCCGTGGCGCGGGAGGTATTACGTCGTCACCTGAGTGCGGGCGTCTCTTGTTCCGAGAGAATAGCGGTTGCCCTCGGTGATAAGATGCAATCCCCAAATAAAATAGAATTTCTTGATCTGGAAAAATTACTCACTGAGTTAACTGATTTTGTTTCTCAGGCTGCTAGTGGAGTGTCAAATTTTAATAACATTATTGCCGCGCATAATAGTGTCAGTGACTCATTCTTGAACCGGAAGGCGGAAGCAAAGGATCATCTAAAATCTCATTTCCTCGCAACCAATCAGGTCCGTTATTCAGAGCTTTTGGATGCCGTAGTAAGCGAGAACGAGAGGGTTGATGAACTTGGAGGGACGCTTGAAAAGCTAAAGGCTCAGGCGGAGGGACTGCGGACGAGTATGCGGCAACATGGGCCAGCGGCTGATCGTATTAATCAACTCATTCATAGCTATTTGGGGCGAGACGAGTTGCAAATTGGAGTGCAGGGAGAGGGATTTGAAATCCATCGAAATGGAAAGCTGTTAAGTGGTTATTTGAGTGAAGGTGAGAAAACGGCTTTGGCTCTTTGCTATTTTCTCTCCACCTTAGAGGCGGAAAATAGGAATGCCAAAGATTTAATTGTAGTGATTGATGATCCGATTTCCAGCTTGGATACTAAAGCCCTCTTTCATGCATTTAGCTTAATTAAAGGTCTCCTCAATGAAGCGGGGCAGCTAATAGTGCTGACCCATAATTTGTCATTTATGTTGGAGATAAAAAAATGGCTTAAGAGGAGGTATGATAAAGGAGAGGCTTCATTCTATTTTCTCGATGCGCGTCAGATTCCCGGAGAGAACCGGCGTCAAAGTAATATTGTCCCTCTTCATAAGCTCATAAGAGAGTATGAATCTGAATATCAGTATCTTTTCTTCTTGGTGTATTCATTTAATTTGAGTGCAGATTTTCAGAGCCGATATCTTTACTTAATGCCAAATGCTCTGCGGAAAGTATTGGAGCTATTTCTGGCTTTTAAGATGCCGAATTCAAGCGGGCTAGCTAATAAAATAGAAGCCATCGCTAAGGGTGGTTTTGATTTGGATGCGGCGAAAATCGTTGCTCTTGATCGATTGATCCAATCGGAATCGCATGCAGATAGTTTAGATGACTTCATTTCACTATCTGCGATCACATTGGAGCAAACACAGGAAGCCGCATCTGCACTATTAACGGTGATTCAAGTCATGGATGGAGCGCACTATGATCAGATGATTCGGCTGGTTAGTTGAGTATTTCGTATAGCGCCTCCAAATCCCCCTTCACCCATTTCGCATCACGCTCCCACATCGCGTCGTCCATGCCGGGCAGGCGATAGAGCGTGAGGATCACTTCGGCGCCGCCGTTATTCTCGATCACGCGCAGCGGCACATAGATCTGCTGGCCGCTCGCCGTCGTCACCGTGTGGTCGCAGATGCCGAAGGGATTGCGCGGGCTGAATACGATGGTCGCCAGGCCGTCATCTGACTCATTGGCGTCCTGCTGCGCCACCCAGCGACCGTCTTCCAGCTGCTTCAGCGTCCCCAGACCGCTGGCCCATGTTGGCCAGTTCGCGGGATCGGCCAGGAAGGCGTACACGGCCGCGGCCGGCCGGGGCACGGATATACTGAGATGGCGACAAGGGAGTGGGGAACTGGGCAGCGGAAGACTGGGGAGCGGGGCAATCCGCGCGGCGTCCTGGGACATGACGGCCTCCTTGACTTCTGGGTCATGTTCATTATATGTTCTCGACGGATCGTGGTCAAGGGCAGGTGAATGCAATGGTATTCAGCGGTCGTTATGAGCCGGAAGAGGCGGGAAAGCGGCGAAACTGCCGGTCTGCTATCGGGGCGGACGTCCCGGCCTTGCCGCCGCTTAACTTGCCCTGTCTCCGCCGGGCGCTATAGTCCGCCGCCATGACCGCCGCCGCTGCCACCACGCACCCCCTCAATTCGCTGGGCTTCGCCAAGCCGCCGGCCGAGACCCGCGTGGTTGTCGCCATGTCGGGCGGGGTGGATTCCTCCGTGGTCGCCGGCCTGCTGAAGCGGGAAGGCTACGACGTCATCGGCATCACACTCCAATTGTATGACCATGGCGCAGCCATAGCGAAAAAAGGCGCCTGCTGCGCCGGCCAGGATATCCACGATGCGCGCATGGTGGCCGAGCGCTTAGGCATTCCGCATTACGTGCTGGATTACGAAAGCCGTTTCCGCCAGTCGGTGATGGACGAATTCGCCGACAGCTACATGCAGGGCGAGACGCCGATCCCCTGCATCCGCTGCAACCAGCGCGTCAAGTTCCGCGACCTGCTGGAGACCGCGCGCGACCTGAGCGCCGACTGCCTCGCCACCGGCCATTACGTGCAGCGCGTGCTGGGCGAGGACGGCCAGGCACGGATGCTGAAGGGCCGCGATCCGCGCCGCGACCAGAGCTATTTCCTCTACACCACCACGCAGGCGCAGCTCGACTATCTACGCTTCCCGCTCGGCGACATGGAAAAGCCCGCCGTGCGCCAGCTTGCCGAAGAGCTTGGGCTCATCGTGGCCGACAAGCCGGACTCACAGGATATCTGCTTCGTGCCCAATGGCGATTATGCCTCCGTTGTCGCGAAGCTGCGGCCCGAGGCGATCGAGGCCGGCGAGATCGTGGATGTGCAGGGCAATGTGCTGGGCCAGCATGACGGCGTGATCCATTTCACCGTCGGCCAGCGCAAGGGGCTTGGTATTTCAGCGGCGGAGCCGCTGTACGTTGTACGCATCGACGCCGTGAAGCGCCGCGTGATTGTGGGCCCGAAATCGGCGCTGGCGCGCAGCACGGTTGCGTTGCGCGAGCTCAACTGGATCGCCGAGGCGATTCCGACTGACGGCCTGGATGTCACCGTGAAACTGCGCTCGGCGCAGCCGGCCGTCGCCGCGCGCATCTTTGCTGCGGAAGAGGGTGCGGCGCGGCTGGAACTGCTCAGCCCCGAATTCGGCGTCGCCCCCGGCCAGGCCGGCGTGGTCTATGCCGGCGACCGGCTGCTCGGCGGCGGCTGGATCAGCCGGTCCAGGGCGGATTCCAAGGCCCCGGACGGTGAATTAGCCGCTTGAAAACAAGGTGTTGGGCCGCTCTTGACATTGCGGGCCGGCATCCGTATCCATGCGGCCTCCGTGACCCACGGGGACATGGCGTGGCTGGATAGCTCAGTTGGTAGAGCAAGGGACTCATAAGCCCTGGGTCGGCGGTTCAAATCCGCCTCCAGCCACCATTTCCCCTCCCTAGAGGGGCTCCCCCAGATGTCCGACAAGCTCAAGATCACCGCCGGCGACTATACCTTCGGCGCCCGTTTCGAGACCGCGCTCGCGCCCAAGACGGTGGCGAAGTTCCGCAGCGTGCTGCCCTACGTGGAAAAGATCATCCATGTGCGCTGGAGCGGCGAGGGCTGCTGGATTCCGCTCGGCGATTACGACTTCGGCCTCGACTACGAGAACCACACCAGCTATCCGGCGCCGGGCCAGATCATCCTCTATCCGGGCGGCATCTCGGAAACCGAAATCCTCGTCGCCTATGGCGCCGTGCATTTCGCATCGAAGGTCGGCCAGCTTGCCGGCAACCACTTCATCACCATTACTGACGGCTTGGAAAACCTGGTCGCCATGGGCCGCTCGACCCTGCTCAAGGGCGCGCAGCCGATCCGCTTCGAACTGGCCTGAGAGCGATTATCATCCGGACATCGTCCGAACCGGGAGGGCCGCGGAAATCCGCGGCCCTTTTTCGTGGCCCGAAAGGGTTATGCAGGTTGTCACATTCCAACCTGCCGAAACGGTACGCATCTTGCTTAGTATTCCGGCGGAAGGGATATCGGTTTTGGCTGGCGTACGCATTCTTCTGATCGACGAGGACCCGGAGCGCGCCGTGGTGCTGTCCGATGCGCTGATGGCGCAGGGCTATGACCTGATCGCGCAGCTGGCGCCGCGCGAACTCAGTGCCAAACGCGTGCAGGAAATCGCGCCCGACGTCATCATCGTCGACATGGAAAGCCCCTCGCGCGACACCATCGAAAGCATGCGGCAGATCAACGCCGACCAGCCGCGCCCGATCGTGATGTTCGTCGACCAGTCGGACGAGACGATGATCAGCGAAGCCATGCAGGCCGGGGTTTCGGCCTATATCATCGACGGGCTGAACGTGAACCGCGTGAAGCCGATCGTCGATGTCGCCGTCGCGCGCTTCAAGGAATTCCAGGCGCTGCGCGACGAGCTGAAAAAGACCAAGGCCACGCTATCTGAGCGCAAGACCATCGAGCGGGCGAAAGGCCTTCTCATGCGCGAGCGCGGCATCGGCGAAGACGAGGCCTATGCGGCGCTGCGCAAGCTCGCCATGGACCGCCAGCAGCGCCTGGTCGACGTGGCGGAAACCCTGATCGCCTTCGCCGATATCCTGAAGAGCAAGTAGCGGTCCAGACAGGTCAGGCTTGCTGCCCTTTTGTTCAGCAGGCGACAATCGTCGCCTTTTTTATGTGCAGTGCAGCACGCGCGGCCCGACTCGCGGGCGCTCTCCATCTCCTTGAAAAGACGCGCAAAGCGGCGCGGCCCCGGACTGGCATGCTTCATGCTTTATTAAGTGCGAGCACCGGGTGCAATGGCGCAACCGGTCGATAGTTCCGACCTCCCAGCCAAGGGCCTCCCCAGGCATTTGCTGATCGGTCGCGAAACGGACAACGGCGTCCGGCAATGCAGTCTCTTTCGAGGCTTCAATTGCTGGGCGCTTTTTTTATGGCCGCGAGACAGGGCGCGGCCGGCAAAAAACGGAGGGGTGCAATGGTCACGAAGTCGAATAAGGGTTTCAGCCGCCGTCAGCTCTTTAAGGGTGCGACCGGCGCCGCCGCGCTGCTTGCCGCGGCCCGTATCCAGCTGCCCGCCGGCGCGTTCGCGCAGGCCGCCGGCCCGGAAGTGAAGGGCACCAAGCTCGGCTACATCGCGCTGACCGACTCCTCGCCGCTGATCATCGCCAAGGAGAAGGGCATCTTCGCCAAATACGGCCTGCCCGACATGGTGGTCGACAAGCAGGCCTCCTGGGGCGCCACCCGCGACAATATCGAACTGGGCGAGGCGGGCGGCGGCATCACCGGCGCGCATATCCTCACCCCCATGCCGTATCTGATCGCGGCCGGCAAGATCACCAAGACCAAGATTCCGATGGCCATGCTGGCCCGCCTCAACACCAACGGCCAGGCGATCTCGGTGGCCAAGAGCTATGCCGACCTCAAGGTTACCACCGATGCCAAGTCGCTGGGCGACGCCTTCCGCAAGGCCAAGGCCGCCGGCAAGGACATCAAATGCGCCATGACCTTCCCGGGCGGCACGCATGACATGTGGATCCGCTACTGGCTCGCCGCCAACGGCATCGATCCGGAGAAGGATGTCTCGACCATCACCGTGCCGCCTCCGCAGATGGTGGCGAACATGAAGGTCAACACGATGGAAGCCTTCTGCGTCGGCGAACCCTGGCCGTCGCAGCTGGTGAACCAGGATATCGGCTACACCGCGCTCACCACCGGCGAGCTGTGGAAGGATCATCCCGAGAAGTCGCTCAGCCTGCGCGCCGACTGGGTCGAGAAGAACCCGAAGGCGGCCAAGGCGATCCTGATGGCCACGCTGGAAGCCCAGCAGTGGTGCGACAAGGCCGAGAACAAGGCCGAGATGTGCAAGATCGTCGGCGGCCGCGACTGGTTCAAGGTGCCGGTGGAAGACATCCTCGACCGCCAGACCGGCAAGATCGATTACGGCAACGGCCGCAAGGTCACGGTGGGTCCGGAAAGCCCGCTGGTGATGAAGTTCTGGCGCGACTTCGCCTCCTATCCTTTCCAGAGCCACGAGCTGTGGTTCCTCACCGAGAATATCCGCTGGGGTTATCTGCCGGGCGATACCGACGTGAAGGCGCTGATTGCTGCGACCAACCGCGAGGATATGTGGCGCGACGCGGCCAAGACGCTCGGTGTCGCGGCGGCCGACATCCCGGCTTCCACCTCGCGCGGCAAGGAAACCTTCTTCGATGGCAAGGTCTTCGATCCGGCCGATCCGGCCGCGTATCTGAAGAGCCTCGCGATCACCCGCGTGTGACCAGATGTCTGCCCACGACAAGGAGCTGTCCATGGCAGTGAAGACCGATACGCTGGACAAGGCGGCACTGGGCGGCGGCGAGGGCATCCTCGCCGCCATCCTGCCGCGTCTTGTCGACGGCGCGAAATTCATTGGCACCCGCGTGCTGCCGCCGCTGCTGTTCCTGGCGCTGGCAGTGCTGGTCTGGGAGATCGCCTGTTCCAGTCCGAAGGCGACGCTGCCGCCGCCGTCCAAGGTGGTGGCCGATACCTGGGAACTGATCATCGATCCCTTCTTCGACAAGGGCGGCCTCAACAAGGGCATGTTCTGGCATCTCGCCAGCAGCCTGAAGCGCGTGGCGGTCGGTTTCGCCATCGCGGCGGCTGCCGGCATCGCGCTGGGCGTGCTGATCGGCCAGTCGACGCTGGCCTTCCGCGGCCTCGACCCGATCTTCCAGGTGCTGCGCACCGTGCCGCCGCTGGCCTGGCTGCCGCTATCGCTGGCTGCTTTCCGCCATGCCGACCCGTCGGCGATCTTCGTCATCGCGATCACGGCGGTCTGGCCGATCATCCTCAACACCGCGGTCGGCATCCGCAACATCCCGCAGGACTACCGCAACGTCTCGCGCGTGCTGCGGCTCAATGGCTTTGAATTCTTCTTCAAGGTCATGCTGCCCGCCACGGTGCCGTTCATGTTCACCGGCCTGAAGATCGGCATCGGCCTCAGCTGGCTCGCCATCGTCGCGGCCGAGATGCTGATCGGCGGCGTCGGTATCGGCTTCTTCATCTGGGATGCCTGGAACAGCTCGCTGATCAGCGAGATCATCCTGGCGCTCATCTATGTCGGTCTGGTCGGCTTCATGCTCGACCGCCTGATCGGCTTCATCGGCAGCCGCATCGGCGGCTATACCTCGGCCCAGTAAGAGGACCGTCCGCATGGCTCGTCGCCCAGGGAAGCAGACAGTGAGGGCCGCCACCAATACGGCGGTCCCCACAGCCATGCGGATCGGTTTCATCGCCCTGACCGATTGCGCGCCGCTGATCGTCGCCAAGGAGAAGGGCTTCTTCGCGCGTCATGGCCTGGACGTCACCCTGCAGCGCGAGCCCAGCTGGGCCAACATGCGCGACAAGGTGGCGCTGGGTGCGCTGGATGCCGCGCATATGCTGGCGCCGATGCCGCTGGCCGCCACGCTGGGCGCCGGCGGCTGGAAGAAGCCGCAGATCACCTCGTTCGCGCTGAACCTGAACGGCAATGCCGTCACCATCTCGACACCGCTGTGGAACCGTCTGCTGGAGGCCGAGCCGGCCCTGCTGCATGACCGGCACGAGGCCGGCAACGTGCTGCGCCGCCTGATCGCCGCCGACCGCAAGGCCGGCAAGCCGCAGCTGACCTTCGCCACTGTCTTCAACTATTCCTCGCA
>Ga0102594_1002183_pt1 | contig 10393 bp, 9 predicted proteins | sample AraplaCol_mLB_r2_2_FD_76863 | JGI IMG/M metagenome (GOLD analysis project Ga0102594, IMG submission 76863) | Arabidopsis root microbial communities from North Carolina, USA - plate scrape MF_Col_mLB_r2 (SPADES assembly) (version 2) | ecosystem: Host-associated > Plants > Roots > Endosphere...
GCACAGCGAGATATTCTTCTCCGGTGGATGTGGATGATTTTATTAAGAAATCGAGTCTCATTCATTATAGCAAGGAAGCTTTGCTCGCGAACGGTGCGACGATCATGGAGCTAGCGCGACATGAGGGCTTGGAAGGACATGCGAGAGCGATACAAATTCGGTTGGAAAAGGAAGGGAACTCACAATGACAGATGTAGTGAACGAACAGCGTGCTGGACGTTCGTCTAGCGTGGCGCGCAAGACGAATGAAACGGATATTCAGTTAGCCTTTAAAGTAGACGGCACGGGAATTTCTGAAATTGAGACGGATGTGCCGTTCTTGAACCATATGCTTGATCTATTCACAAAGCATGGACAATTCGATCTGAACGTTGTCGCTCGCGGTGACGTGGATATTGATGATCACCATACGGTTGAGGATATCGGCATTTGTCTCGGACAGACGATTCAGGAAGCGCTAGGCGATAAGAAAGGGATCAAGCGTTATGCATCCGTCTTCGTTCCGATGGACGAAGCGCTCGCGCAAGTGGTTATTGATCTTAGCAATCGCCCACATTTCGAATATCGTGCGCAGTATCCATCGCAGCAAGTCGGCAGTTTCTCGACAGAGCTCGTACATGAATTCTTGTGGAAGCTTGCGCTCGAAGCACGTATGACGCTGCACGTCATCGTTCACTACGGTCAGAATACGCATCATATGATTGAGGCGATCTTCAAAGCGCTGGGACGTGCCCTCGATGAAGCGACGAGTATTGATCCGCGCGTGCAGGGGGTTCCTTCGACGAAAGGAGTGCTGTAGGCATGGCAACAATCGCGATTGTAGACTATGGCATGGGCAACCTGCATAGCGTTGCCAAGGCCGTAGAGCGCCTCGGCAGCGAGGCGCTCGTCACGAGCGACGCGGCCGCCATTCTCGCGGCGGACGCGGTGATCTTGCCCGGCGTCGGCGCGTTCGGCGACGCCATGGCTTGCCTGCGCTCCACCGCGCTGGACGCGGTGGTCGCGCAAGCGGCGGCAAATGCCAAGCCATTGCTCGGCATTTGCCTGGGCATGCAGCTGCTCTTCACGCGCAGCGAAGAGCACGGCGACCACGAGGGCCTTGGGCTGCTGCCCGGCCGCGTGGTGCGGTTCCAAGGCGGCACATACAAGGTGCCGCATATGGGTTGGAACCGGCTGCAGGTGCAGCAGCCGGACAGCCCGCTGTTCACTGGCCTCGAAGAAGGCCATGTGTACTTTGTGCACTCGTATCATGTGCAGCCGGAGCGGGCGTCGGACTTGCTCGCGACAACCTCGTACGGCGGCGGTCCGGTGACGGCGATTGTCGGCCGCAACAATGTGTACGGCATGCAGTTCCACCCCGAGAAGAGCGGCGAGTTCGGCATGCAGCTGCTCAGTAACTTCTTGAAGCTAGCGGCAGGAACCGTACGCGTATAGCTGTTTCGCTTCACCCATGCCTGGATGTTAGTCAGCATTCATTCCATTTCAGAAGGAGAACGAATTATGTCATCGTTTATCATATATCCTGCGATCGATATTCGCGGCGGCAAGTGTGTACGTCTTGTGCAAGGTGATTACAATCAAGAGACGGTCTACAATGAGAATCCGGTGGAAGTCGCACGCGAGTGGGAAGCCAGCGGCGCGAGCTGGATTCATCTTGTCGATCTCGACGGGGCGAAGGCAGGTCACCCGGTCAATGATGAGCTCATCGGCCAAATCGCGCGCAGCGTGAAGGTACCTGTTCAGATTGGCGGCGGTATTCGTACCCTCGCAGATGTTGAACGTTATATGGAGCTTGGTGTCTCCCGCGTGATTCTAGGAACAGCAGCTATCGAAGATCGTACGTTTGTCGAAGATGTACTCGCGAAATATGGCGAGAAAGTTGCTATCGGCATCGATGCGCGTGATGGTCTGGTTGCGACCCGCGGATGGCTTGAGACGTCGGAGGTTCGTGCTGAGGATCTCACGGTGGAACTCGCAGCCAAAGGTGCGAAGACGTTCATCTTCACCGACATTTCCCGTGACGGCATGATGGGCGGACCGAATACGGAAGCGATCGCGAACCTCGCTCGCATCTCCGGTCAGACGGTGATTGCGTCTGGTGGCGTTAGCCAAATGAGCGATTTGACCCGTCTTGCGGGACATGTGAATGAAGGGGTCGGCGGAGCCATCGTGGGTAAAGCGCTCTATATCGGCAATATCGACTTGGCGCAAGCGATTGAAGAAATTCGCAATGTAACCGCGCCGAACTAAGGAGGAGAGATCGATGCTAGCCAAACGAATTATTCCTTGCTTAGATGTGAAGGATGGACGCGTGGTCAAAGGCGTGAACTTCGTCAATCTGCGTGATGCAGGCGATCCTGTTGAGCTTGCCGCATTGTATGACCGTGAAGGTGCAGATGAGCTCGTATTTCTGGACATCTCGGCATCTGTCGAAGGACGTGCGACGATGATCGAGGTCGTACGCCAGACGGCTGGCGAAATCGCCATTCCATTCACCGTAGGTGGCGGGATTTCTGAAGTCGACGATATGAAACGGATCCTGCGTGCGGGTGCGGACAAGATTGGCATTAACACGGCGGCTGTGCGTAATCCGCAGTTGATCTCAGATGGGGCTCGCAAATTCGGCTCCCAATGCATCGTTGTCGCGGTGGATGCCAAGTTCAATGACGCATGGGGCGAGTGGGAAGTGTACACCCATGGCGGGCGGACGCCAAGCGGCCTGAAGGCACTCGATTGGGTGCGCGAAGCGGAGCGTCTCGGTGCAGGCGAAATCCTGCTAACGAGCATGGATGCGGACGGTACGAAGGATGGGTTCGATATCCGCTTAACCCGAGCGGTATCCGAATCAATCGGAATCCCGGTGATCGCTTCTGGCGGTGCAGGGCGTAAGGAACATTTCTATGATGTATTTACGGAAGGGAAGGCAGACGCAGGTCTTGCTGCCACCATTTTTCACTATAAAGAAATGACGATTCAAGAAGTGAAAGACGATTTGAAGGGCAAAGGGGTGGAAATTCGATGACACAATCCGAGGTGCAAGCTGACAATCTACTTCATCTAGATGAACTATCCGCTAAGCTCAAGTGGGACGCATCTGGTCTGATCCCTGCAGTTGTGCAGGATTATAGCAGCAAAGAAGTATTGATGCTGGCCTATATGAACCGCGAGTCTTTGAAATTATCGGCAGAATCTGGCGAGACATGGTTCTGGAGCCGTTCCCGTCAGGAGCTCTGGCATAAAGGCGCGACCTCCGGCCATACGCAGCGCATCAAGTCGATGCACTATGATTGTGATGGCGATACTTTGCTCGTTCGCGTTGAACAGCAAGGTCCGGCTTGCCATACAGGCAAGTACAGCTGCTTCTTCAACGAGATCCCTACGGCAGAAGCGGATAGCTACGAATCGGAAGCCACGGGGGCAGATCGATTCGCCGTCTTGTCGAAGCTCGACCAGACGATTGCGGAACGCTACGCTGAACGTCCGGAAGGCGCTTATACGACGTACCTATTCGATAAGGGTCTGGATAAGATCTTGAAGAAAATCGGCGAAGAGTCTGCAGAGGTGCTTATTGCGGCGAAGAACAACGATCAGGAAGAACTACGCGCCGAAGCGGGCGACCTGATCTATCATTTGATGGTGCTCCTCCGCGCGCAGAACATGCCGATCGACGATGTGCTGCACGTATTGGAGCAACGCCATTATTCATCCGACATTAAAAATAAAACCAAATAAAGAGAGGCCGATAACTTATGCGGATCGATTACCATACCCACCATGCCCGTTGCGGACATGCTGTTGGTGAACTCGAAGAATACATTCTTCGCGGAATAGAAATCGGGATGCAGCAGATCGGCCTTTCCGATCATATGCCGCTCCTTCACGTGGATCCTGCCACGTACTATCCAGAAATGGCGATGCCCATGGAAGAGCTTCCCCGTTATGTCGAGGAATGCTTTGAATTGAGAGATAAATATAAATCCCAAATCGATGTTCGCATCGGGATGGAAGCCGATTATATCGAGGGTTACGAGGAACAGATCGAGAAGATCATTCAGGCGTATCCTTGGGACTATGTAATCGGCTCTGTTCATTTCCTTGGGGAATGGGATGTTACGGATTTCCGGCAGACGCATGGCTGGGAAGGGCGCGATCGTCTCGCCGTGTATGCGCAGTATTATGATGCGATCGAGAAGGCGATTCGTACCGGGTTCTATGATTATATCGGGCATATCGACGTCATTAAGCGGTTCGGCTTCGCCCCTCCTGCGGAGCAAGCAGCTGAAGTGAGAGCGATGGAAATGTCTGCGTTAGATACGGTTCATGCCCATAATCTAGCTATTGAGCTGAATGCCTCGGGACTGCGCATGCCATGTGCCGAGATGTTCCCGAGCCGGCAGATGCTCGAAATTTGCTATAGCAAAGGCATTCCAATCACGATCGGTTCAGATTGCCATCAGCCGGAACGACTTGGCCAATATTTGGATCAGGCACGTGCTATGCTCTTTGATATCGGCTACAGGGAACTCGCGACCTTTAAGGAACGAAGACGCAACCTAGTCCCTTTTCAAACGTAAATTAATCCATGTATAATAATATAACTATCAATAAGTTACGTAGTTCGACAATGTTCTTGCGTGGCGTCGAGCTAGGGTTGATGCGTTTCTATTCATATTTCAGGAGGGTACCATGTCAAGCAATAAGTTACGTGTGTTTTCCGGATCTTCCAATCCGCAATTGGCCGCGAAGATCTGTGCCGATCTAGGCGTCGAGCTCGGAAATGTCAAGCTATCTCGATTTAAGAGCGGAGAAATCTATGTTCACTATGAAGAGACGATTCGGAATTGCGATGTATTTATCGTCCAATCGCTCTCTCATCCGATCAATGATCATTTCGTAGAGTTACTCGTGATGATCGATGCAGCGAAGCGTGCTTCCGCACGGACAGTCAACATTGTGATGCCTTATTACGGATATGCAAGACAAGAACGCAAGGCAGCTCCGCGTGAACCAATCTCTGCGAAAATGGTTGCAGACGTACTAACGACAGTTGGAGCAAATCGTGTGGTTACGATCGATCTGCATGCACCGGCGATTCAAGGATTCTTCAATATCCCCGTCGACCATTTGACCGCACTCGATCTGATCAGTGAATATCTCCGCAAAGAGAATATCGAGAACCCGATTATTGTATCCCCGGATGCCGGACGCGCATCGACAGCAGAGAAGCTTGCCAACCAACTGGATTCCCCTTTTGCGATTATGATTAAAAAACGCCCTAGCCATAATGAATCCGTCATTACACATGTTATTGGTGATGTGAAAGGCAGAACGCCGATCATTATTGAAGATTTGATTGATACCGGAACGACGATCGTGAACGTTGTGGAAGGTTTGAAGGAGCGCGGTGCGCATGACGTGTACGTCTGTGCGACACACCCTGTATTCTCCGGACCTGCCCTGCAGCGACTTGATCATCCGAATATTCGTGAAGTGGTCGTTACCGATTCCATCATGATACCTGACAATCACCCGGCAAGATTCAAAGTGATCACGGTCGCGCCAATGCTCGCTGAAGCGATGCGAATTATTACGAATGGCGGATCCATCAGCACATTGTTCAGAGATGCAGGGATTTGATCTATTACCAAATATAAGTAATTTTTGGAAAACGATTTAGGTAATCTCTTCGATCTATGGTATACTTAGTTGCGAATAAAGCATGGTTTGGAACCATAGGAGGTGCCTTGTAGATGAAAGAAAAAAAGCTGCTACCTGAAAGCCATCGAAAGAAGATCATACCGATCCAAATGGATGCTACTTTTTTCTTTGAGCGGGCCGTTCGTTCCTTGGATCGCTATCATTATGACAAGGCATTGAAGTATTTCCGCAAAGCGGTAGAATATGAGCCGGATAATCCTGTGAACCATTGTAATATGGCCGGGATTCTGTCGGAGATGGGCAAGTATGAGGACTCTAATGAGATTCTGCAGATGGTGCTCGATACAATTGAACCGAGTCTCTCAGAATGTCATTTCTATATGGCTAACAATTACGCGAATATGGATCAGTTCGAAGAGGCTGAAGAAGCGTTGATCAGGTACCTTGAGGAAGATGCTAGCGGACAATACTTGGGCGAAGCCGAAGAAATGATGGATTTGCTGCAATATGAATTGAACCGTCCGACGCGTCTGACGACCATCAAATCCCGCGAGGGCATGATGGAACATGACCAAGCCCGTTCAATGCTCGAAGAAGGACGGTTCGGCGAGGCTGTTAAGGTGCTCGAGCAAATTGTGGATGATCAGCCTGACTTTTTAGCGGCGCGGAACAACTTAGGCCTAGCCTATTACTATATGGGATTGTTTGAGAAAGCAATGGATACCATAAATGATGTGCTGGAACGTGATCCTGGCAACTTGCATGCGCTGTGTAATCTGGCGATTTTCTACCAGCATGAAGGCAATGTCAAAGATCTGGCACAGTTAATTGTTGCACTCAAGAAGACAGTACCTTTTCACCAAGAGCATGTATTCAAGCTTGCGACGACCATGGGTATCATGGGGCAGCATGAGACCGCGTATCAACATTTCCGGAGATTGCTGAAAGACGAAGAGGTTAATTTTGACCCGTGTCTCTATCATTATACTGCCGTAGCTGCTTGTCATATCGGACGATTAGAAGAAGCCTATCGGCTCTGGAATCATGCGCAGAAGCTGGATCCGGGATCTGAAATTCCGAAGTTCTATCTGGCGCAGCTGAAGGAGTATCGCCAGGTCGAAGAGAGCGGCGAAGGCATGGAGAAGCCGATGTGGAGCTATCATTATCATCTGCCGTTCGAAGAGCAGTTCCGACTATGGGAGAAGACTTCTGGCGGATTGCCGGATCATCTGAAGCGGGATCCGCTCGTGCGGTCCTCGTTCTTCTGGGCGCTTCGTCACGGAGATCAGCAGACCAAACTTCAGGTCATTCAGGCGTTAGGTATGATCGCCGACTATGAAGTACAAGAGGCACTGCTCGGGTTCTTGCTCGAACCGGATGAAGATGATTACCTGAAGCAAGTGGCCATCTTCGTACTGCGTTCCATGGGCTATGATACGAAGGTAGAAGCGATCATCGATGGGACGCGTACGCTCATCGAAGGGAATGACCTCTCCGCAAGACTCCCGGCTTGGGACGATCAGTGGCAGACGGTGCTTACGCTTGCGCTGCGTACGATGAATAAGCGTTATGATATGCTGCAGCAGTATGATCTGCAGACACTCTGGGTCGAGTTCTTGACTCGCGTCTATCCCGATATGCCGAAGATTCACAAGGCCGAGGGCTGGGCAGCGGCGCTGGAATATCTGACAGCGAAAATGCATCGCCGAGCGATCTCCTATCATGAAGTGGCACAGCGATATAGCACATCCATCACAACAGTTAGCAAGTATGTGAAATGGATGGATGAAGTATGCGGTATTAAGAAGAAGATGGATGCGATATTTCCATCCTACACCCAAGAATTCTAGAGGAAGGCGCAATCTTGCGCGTTCCTTCATACATAAGGAGGATATGATCGATGTATAAATCAATCGTAATCGGAACAGGGCCCGCTGGATTAACAGCTGCCATTTACTTAGCACGTGCGAACCTTAGTCCACTGGTCATCGAAGGGCCTGAGCCGGGCGGCCAATTAACAACAACAACGGATGTTGAGAACTTCCCTGGATTCCCGGAAGGCATTATGGGTCCAGAGCTTATGGACAACATGCGTAAGCAAGCAGAACGTTTTGGCGCAGAATTCAAGACGGGCTGGGTGAATAGTGTAGACTTCTCCAAGCGCCCATTTACGCTTCAAGTGGAAGGCATTGGTGAATTGCAAGCGGCAACCGTAATTATCTCGACAGGTGCTTCCGCAAGATACCTTGGTATCCCAGGGGAAAAAGATAACTTAGGACGCGGTGTGAGCGCATGTGCGACTTGCGATGGTTTCTTCTTCCGCAACAAGAAGATCATTGTTGTTGGTGGCGGCGACTCCGCGATGGAAGAAGCGAACTTTTTGACGCGCTTCGGCGATGTGACGCTTGTGCACCGTCGTGAAGAACTGCGCGCTTCGAAGATCATGCAGGATCGTGCACGCGAGAACAACAAGATCAAATGGTCGCTTAACCGCACACCCCTTGAAGTTCTTGCTGGCGACAACGGCGTAACAGGTCTCAAAGTGACGAACAATGAGACAGGTGAAGACGAAGTGATCGAGACAGACGGTTTGTTCGTTGCCATCGGTCATACACCGAACACGAAATTCCTCGGCGGTCAAGTGGATACGGATGAGCAAGGGTATATCATTGTGAAGCCAGGCTCCATGGAGACGAACATTCCGGGCGTATTCGCTTGTGGCGACGTACAAGATACGAAGTATCGTCAAGCGATTTCTGCAGCAGGTACAGGTTGCATGGCTGCGCTGGATGCCGAGAAGTTCTTGGAAGCGAACGAAATTCATTAATATTGTTCAGACTACTTATGTAGGATCGGATAAAGGCCCGAGGCATCAAGCTTGTTTATACAAGCCCAATGCTTCGGGCTTTTTAAGGTGCAAAATTGTTTGAAATTATCGATTTACGAGGTCATTGATAACGATTATCATTTAGAGTAAGAAGGATGAAGGAAGTGAAGTTGTGATCAATCTCAAGGAACAGTTCTCTTTATGGCATGATGCGGTCGTAAGAATTATGGATATTCGCCATATTATCATGGAGTTTGAGGAATGCTTGAAAGATTATCGGGTACCCGTGAGTGCATTTATTTACGCGACACGCGGAAGTGCTCGAATCAAGCTGGATGGGCAATTCAATCATGTTCGGAAGTTTCATGTGCTGCATTGCGGCAAAGGGGCATGGCTGGATATTGAAGCGAATCATGATTTTGAATATTTTCTTATCCTATATAAAGGGACGATTCCGCAGTATGGACAACTGACGGGGTGTAACCAAACGACAGCACACGAGCTCTTTCAACTGCAGTATAATTTCATCCCGCAATATCCGGCAGAGCTTCTTCATACGGTGAACAAGATGCATCAAGTATGGCAACGCGATGAGCCGCGCAAGCTGCAGGTGAAGATGTTATTCTATCAGTTTATTCATGAGTTGTTGTGGCAAATGGAGCAGCAGGGAGATGGAGCGAATACACCGGGATTGTCGGAGCAAGTCATCCGATATATGGAGCAGCATTATCATGAGGCGATCACATTGGAGTCATTATCGGAAATCATGCGTTACAGCCCGCAATATTTGTCCAGAAGGTTTAAAAGTCAGACCGATCATAGCCCGATTGATTATTTAATCCACATTCGAATGGACAAGGCAAGAGAATTGTTGTTATCGACAGAAGCTACGCTGCAGGAGATCTCCGCCAGCGTCGGGTATCCGGATATGTTCTATTTCAATCGAATGTTCAAAAAAGTGACGGGTGTCGCTCCTGGTACATATAGAAAACGAATGCGCACAGAAGGTCATGTACGATATTGTACAAATAAATCCGCAAAATCCTCTATTGAAGACGCAATGGCTCAACGATATATTATTGATGATAATGAAAATCATTATCAATATAGATCAAGGGGAGATTTATTTGTGCAGAGGAAATTAAGAATGTTGGTGGCAATGACATTGCTTCTTTGTTTTACGCTATTGTTAGGGGCTTGTAGTACAAGCGGAGGAGCCCAATCCAATAATACAACGAACGCGGAGCAGAAGGAATTGAGCCGGGGAACAGATGCTCAGACTCCATCAACAGCATCAGAAGCTGGAGGCACCAAAACGGTATCAACGCCTTTTGGAGATATTGAAATTCCGGTAAATCCACAACGCATTATTGCGGTGGACTATCTTGCGACGATCGTTGCCTTAGGGAAGCAGCCTGTCGGCTCAACCGAATGGATTATGCAGAATCCATACATTCAGGGGAAGATTAACGGAGTCGAGAATATCGGTGATTCGTTATCCCTCGAGAAGATGCTGAGCCTGAAGCCGGATTTGATTGTCACGTTATCAACGAAGCAAGAGGATTATGATAAATACAGCAAAATCGCGCCTACGGTAAGCGTTCCTTACAATAAGTTCAACAATGTGCATGAAGAGATCACGTATTTCGGTGAATTATTGGGTCTTCAGGACGAAGCATCATCTTGGTTAAAGGATTACGATAAACGAATTGCTGAAGCCAAAGCGAAGGTAAATGCGATTATTCCAGCAGGTGCAACGTTTACTGTGTTGGAAGATCAAGAGAAGAGCCTTTATGCATTCGGGAGAATTTCAGGTAGAGGCGGTCGCGTAGTATATCAAGCTCTGGGACAGCAAGCACCTTCGGGAATCAATGATGAAATCATGAAAGAAAAATATTCGTCCGTTTC
>Ga0102594_1002184_pt1 | contig 10387 bp, 9 predicted proteins | sample AraplaCol_mLB_r2_2_FD_76863 | JGI IMG/M metagenome (GOLD analysis project Ga0102594, IMG submission 76863) | Arabidopsis root microbial communities from North Carolina, USA - plate scrape MF_Col_mLB_r2 (SPADES assembly) (version 2) | ecosystem: Host-associated > Plants > Roots > Endosphere...
TCAGACTGCGGATTTCAGCACGGCACCCGTGGCGAAGAAGCTCTGCAGATTGTCGAAGACCAGTCCTGCCATGGCAGCGCGCGTTTCGTGCGTGCCGCTGGCAACGTGCGGCAGCAGCACGACGTTGTCGAGACCGAACAGTGCTTCGGGCACGCGCGGCTCGTCCTCGAACACGTCGAGTCCGGCGCCTGCAATACGCTTGTTTGTCAGAGCATCGATCAGCGCCGCTTCATCCACCACCGTGCCGCGCGCGATGTTGATCAGGTAGCCTTGCGGACCCAGTGCCTCCAGCACGCTGGCCGACACCATATGACGCGTTTCCGGCCCGCCCGATGCGGCGATGACAAGGAAGTCGGCCCACTTCGCCAGCGCTTCCAGCGAGGGTTCGAAACCATACGGCACCCCTTCCTGCGCCTTGCGGCCAAAGTAGCGCACTTCCATGTCGAAGCCGTTCGACCGCTTGGCGATGACCCGGCCGATACGGCCCATGCCAACAATACCGAGCCGCTTGCCGCTCACGCGCGTGGTCAGCGGATACGCGCCCTTGAGCCAGTCACCGCGACGCACGAAGCGATCCGCGGCGCTGACCTGGCGCGCGGCGTCCATCAGCAGCGCAAAGGCGGTATCGGCCACGCAGTCGTTGAGCACGTCGGGCGTGTAGCCCACGGCGATGCCGCGTGCGCGGGCAGTGTCGAGGTCGAGCTTGTCCAGGCCCACACCGAAGCTGGAGATCACGCGCAGGTTGGGCAGGGCGCCCAGCATCTTTGCGTCCACGCCGATAGCGGCGCGCGTGGTCATCGCCACGAACTCGCCGCCGTGTTGCGCGAGGTAGGCGGCTGGGTCGCTTTCGGCCCAGAACGGATGCACATCGAATTGCTCGGCCAGGCGGGCTTCGGTCTGTTCGGGGAGCCGGCCGTGCTGCAGGAGGCGTGGTTTCATGCGAGAAGAGTCCTATCTTGTTCCGGGAGGGCGGGCGCGTGTCAGTCCGCGCTCAGGTGATTATCCGCGATGATCCTTGCGTAGCGCTTGCGGTCGTTGGCGATGGTCTGCGCAAATTCCTGCGGCGTGCTGCCCACCGGAATGGCGCCCTGATCCACCAGTTGCTTTTTCACTTCGGGTATCGCCACCACTTTCTTCACATCGGTGGCGATCTTGTCGACGATATCCTTCGGCGTGCCGGCCGGCGCGAGCAGTCCGACCCACGATCCCGACTCGGCGTTCTGGATGCCGGCCTCGGCCAGCGTGGGCACGTCCGGCATCGACGGCGAACGCACGGTGCCCGTCACGGCCAGCGCGCGCAGCTTGCCGGACTTCACATGACCCGTGGTTTCGAGGATCGACGCGAACAGCATGTCCACGTTGCCGGCCATCAGGTCGGTCATCGCCGCGCCGCCGCCCTTGTATGGGACGTGCAGCATGTCGGTGCCGGTGGCGGCCTTGAAGATCTCGCCCGAGAGGTGCGGCGATCCACCCGTGCCCGAACTCGCGAACGTGAGCTTGCCCGGCTTGGCCTTGGCCAGCGCCACGAGTTCCTTCGGCGTCTTGGCCGGCAGGCCCGGCGTCACTACCAGCGCAAACGGCAACTCGGCCATCATCGTGACGGGCACGAAGCTGTCCGGCTTGTAGTTGAGCTTCTTGTAAAGGAACGGGTTGATCGATTGCGTGCCCACGTTGCCTGCCACGAGTGTGTAGCCGTCCGGCTTGGCGCGTGCGGTCAGTTCCAGCCCGACGTTGCCAGCGGCACCGGGACGGTTATCGACGACCACCGGCTGACCCCACAATTGCGACAGCCGCTGCGCCACGAGCCGCGTGCCGATATCGGTGCCGCCACCGGGGGTGAACGGAACGATGATGGTGACGGGCTTGGTCGGCCATTCGCCCTGGGCGTGAGCGGTCAGGGTGAAGGCGGCAAGGGCGATGGCGGCGAGGACGCGGGGGGGTTGGGTCATGGTGTCTCCTGCTGATGTGTGCACTGCTTTTTTGGGTGGCTCCCCTCTCCCGCGTTGCGGGAGAGGGGTTGGGGGAGAGGGCATCGAGGTTCTGCTTGCCGAAACGTCGCAATTTGCACTGCCGGCCCTCTCCCCCGCCCCTCTCCCACTGCGCGGGAGAGGGGAGAAAACAACGAGGGTTTGAAAACTCACCGCCCCTTACTCTTCCTCCACCCTGCAAAATCCTCCCTCGCCTTCTCCGTCGTCGGCGGATACAGCCCGATGATCGAGCGGCCTTTCTGGACTTCCTCGGTCACGAAATCCTCGAAGGCCGTCATCTCCACGGCCTCGGCGGCGATTTCCTCGGCCATGTGGCGCGGGATCACGACGATGCCTTCGGCGTCGCCCACGACTACATCGCCAGGGAACACGGCCACATCACCGCAGCCAATCGGTACGTTGAACTCCAGCGCCTGATGCAGCGTGAGATTGGTCGGTGCGGAAGGCCGATGGTGATACGCGGGCATCGCCATCTGTGCGATTTCGGGCGAATCACGGAAGCCGCCATCGGTGACGATGCCCGCGCCGCCGCGCTGCATGAGCCGCGTGACGAGGATCGATCCTGCGGAGGCTGCGCGTGCATCCTTGCGGCTGTCGATCACCAGCACCGCGCCGCTCGGACATTGCTCGATGGCTTGCCGTTGCGGATGGTTCGGGTCCTGGAACACGGTGATCGGGTTCAGGTCCTCGCGTGCGGGGATGTAGCGCAGCGTGAAGGCCGGGCCGACCATCGTGCCGGGGTTCGATTGCAGCGGACGCACGTCCTGGATGAACTGGTTGCGCAGGCCGCGCTTGAACAGTGCAGTACAGAGCGTGGCGGTGCTGACGGTCTTCAATGCATCGCGCAGGGCATTGCTAAGTTCGGTCATGGAGATTGCCTCGGGTTCAGTAGATGCTCGGCTCGCCCACGGCGTCGCCAAAATCGGTTTGCAGGAAATCGAAATCGCAGCCGTCGTTGGCCTGACGCACATGCTTCGAGAACATGTAGCCGTAGCCGCGCGCATAGCGCGGAGGCAGCGGCAACCATGCGGCGCGGCGCGCAGCCAGTTCCTCGTCGGAGACTTCCAGATGGATGCTGCGCTGGTCGATATCGACTGAAATCAGGTCACCCGTGCGCACCAGCGCGAACGGGCCGCCGACGTACGCTTCGGGCGCCACGTGCAGGATGCAGGCGCCATAGCTGGTGCCGCTCATGCGCGCATCGGACATGCGCAACATGTCGCGCACGCCCTGTTTCACGAGTTTCTTCGGGATCGGCAACATGCCCCATTCCGGCATGCCGGGGCCGCCCTGCGGACCGGCGTTGCGCAGGATCAGGATGTGGTCGGCGGTGACGTCGAGATCTTCGTTTTCGACGGCGGCCTTCATCGACGGATAGTCGTCGAAGACGAGTGCCGGACCCGTATGTTTGAAGAAGCGCTTCTCGCAGGCGCTGGGCTTGATCACGCAGCCATCGGGCGCGATGTTGCCGCGCAGGACAGCCAGTGCGCCTTCCTGATAGAGCGCGTTCTCGCACGTGCGGATCACGTCGTCGTTGTGGACCTCGGCCCCGGCGATGTTTTCGCCCAGCGTGCGGCCCGTGACCGTGGGCGCATCGAGATCGAGCTTGTCGCGGATGCGCGTCATCAGCGCGGGCAGGCCGCCCGCGTAGAAGAAATCTTCCATCAGGTACTTGTCGCCGCTGGGCCGGATGTTGGCGATCACAGGCACATGGCGGCTCGCACGATCGAAGTCGTCCAGGCCGATGTCGTGGCCTGCACGACGCGCCATGGCAATGACGTGGATGATGGCGTTGGTGGAGCAGCCCATCGCCATGGCGACGGCAATCGCGTTCAGGAACGATGCGCGGGTCTGGATGCGCGCGGGCGTGAGGTCTTCCCACACCATGCCGACGACGCGGCGGCCAGCTTCCGAACACATGCGGATGTGATTGGCGTCAGCAGCGGGAATCGACGACGCGCCGGGCAGCGTCATGCCGATGGTTTCGGCAATCGCGGTCATCGTGCTGGCCGTGCCCATCGTCATGCAAGTGCCGTGGCTGCGGGCGATGCCACCTTCGATGCCGATCCACTCGGTCTTGCTGATATTGCCGGCGCGGCGCTCGTCCCAGAACTTCCACGCGTCGGAGCCGGAGCCCAGTACCTGGCCCTTGTAGTTGCCACGCAGCATCGGGCCGGCGGGCACGTAGATGGCCGGCACGCCGGCACTGGTGGCGCCCATCAGCAGGCCCGGCGTGGTCTTGTCGCAGCCGCCCATCAGCACGGCGCCGTCGATGGGGTGCGAGCGGATCAGTTCCTCGGTCTCGATGGCGAGCAGGTTCCGATAGAGCATCGTGGTCGGCTTGACCGAGCTTTCGGACAAAGAAATGGCCGGTAGCTCCACGGGGAACCCACCGGCCTGCAGGATGCCGCGCTTCACATCTTCAACACGCTGCCTGAAGTGCGAATGGCACGGGTTGATGTCGGACCACGTGTTGATGATGGCGATGAGCGGCTTGCCCATCCATTCATCGGGCGCGTAGCCCATCTGCATGATCCGGGAGCGATGCCCGGACGAACGGAGGTCGTCCGGGGCGAACCAGCGCGCGCTGCGCAACTGATCCGGCGTTTTCTTCTGTGCCGTCATGGTTGTCTCTTCCACCGTGAAATCTTCATCGCGGTCGTCCGCAACCCCGAGGTTGTACGACGACTACTGTTTTGGGAATTAAAGCACTAATGTATTAGTACGTCAACGCAGCAATTGCCCGAAGCGTTTCGGCTAGAATCGCGCCCAATATTCCTGTTCTCCAACGATGGCTGCCACGCTACCCAACCCGTCCCAGTTCCAGTTCGACCGCACGCGCCAGGCCGCGCCGCAGGTGTTCGAACATATGCGCGAGCAGATACTTTCGCTGGTGCTGCCACCCGGCACGGTGCTGTCGCGCCCGGAACTGGCGCTGCAATACGGCATCAGCCAGACGCCGGTGCGCGATGCGCTGATGCGGCTGGCCGAAGAAGGGCTGGTCGATGTCTTTCCGCAGCACGCCACCCGCGTGAGCCGCATCGACGTGGCGCTGGCGCGGCAGGCGCACTTCCTGCGCCGCTCTATCGAACTGGAGATCGCGCGAACGCTGGCCGCTACCGCCGACCCGGCGCTGGTGGAACGGCTGCGCGCCACGGTGACGCGCCAGCAGCACATGCTGGAGATGGACGATCTGGCCGAATTCACGGCCAACGATCAATACTTCCATCGCCAGATGTACGAGGCCGCGGCCGTGCCCGATTTGTTTGCGCTGGTACGCCGCCAGAGCGGCCACCTGGACCGACTCCGCCGCCTGCACCTGCCGATTCCGGGCAAGGCTCATGCGGTGCTGCGCGACCATACGGCGATCGTCGATGCGATTGCCGCTGGCGATCCGGTGCGGGCCGAGGAAGCACTGCGCAAGCATCTCTCCGGTACGCTGGCCAATGTCGATGAAATCCGCGCGCGCTATCGCGACTATTTGAGTTGATCGGCGCCGCGAATTCGTAAGACCGTTTGATTTTGGCAACGACTCGGCGCCCATCTACCCATTGCATGGGTAATGATGGTGATGTCGATCAAATCGTTTGCGGAGAATTTGTCAATCACCGGCTGGGATTGATAGATTGCAGGGTGTTTACTTCCCGGTAGCCTGCGATGTCCGCGAGAGTCACGATTACTACCAGCGATCAGCTGGGGCTGGTGCTCCAGGGCGCGCGCAAGGTCGCGGGCCTGACCCAGGCCGAAGCCGCCACGCGGCTTGCCATCAGCCAGAGCCGCGTTTCCCATATGGAACTGAATCCCGAGACCATCAGCGTTGCCCAGTTGCTGGCGCTGCTCGGGGCCTACCAGCTCGATCTCGTCATCGAGCCGCGCCAGGTGCGCGACGCCGTGCTGGAGAAGCTCGACTGGTAGCCCAGCCTGTTCAAGGCAGATAGCCCAGCAGTTTCCACCACAGATAGTCCAGCGGCAGCAGCACCACCAGCGTGACCCCCGCCATCGCCAGGCACAGCCGCGTGCCGTGACGCAATCCCACGCCGCCCAACTGCATCGCAATCACGATCGGCGGCGACTGGTACGGGAAGAACACGGTGGAGAACACCGGCACCTGCAGCATCAGTACCGATTCCAGCGACAACCCTGTAGCCGATGCCAGATCGCGTGCCAGCGGGGTCAGCACGGCAGGTAGCGCGGGCAGCGTGGAGAGCATTCCCAGCAAGGCACCCATCGCACTGATCGTGCCGACATTCGCCGCAGTCTGGCCGGGCGTCAGCGGGAGCACATGCAGCAGGCCCGCACTGATGGCGCTGCCCAGCCCAGTCGATTCCACCACCGCGCCCAATCCCAGAAAGCCTGCCACATAGATCAGCGGCACCAGTTGCACGCCATCCGCCAACGCCTTCGGCGGCACCAGTCCCACACCGGGCAGCAGGCAGATGATGCACGCGGCCAGAGAGATCCATGCTGGCGAGATGCCGTGCCACGCATCGGTGGCGAACCCGGCCACGGCCAGCGCCAGGATGACGGCCAGCACGCGCTCCTGCGGGCCCATCACGGTACGCACCGTGGCGGGCTGCGGCTTCATGGGGCCGTTCTCGGGGAACAGCTTGCAGATCATCCAGATCAGCACGAATGTCTTCAGCACGCCCAGTACCGGGAAATGCAGCAGCAGGTAGCTGCCGTAGCTGAGGTTGATGTGGTACAGCGAACTTGCGGCGCCCAGCAGCACGCTATTCGGGATGTTGGCAGGCAGGATCGCAGTGGGCGGCATATAGCTGGCCAGCGCCACGGTCATCACCATGCCGATGCGGCCGTTGGACCCCGGCGCAAAGCCGAGCCGATCCGACAGCGCCAGCACGATCGGCATCAACAGCAGCACGCGCCCCGTGGTGGACGGCATCAGGAACGCCAGCCCCACCGCGCTGATCGCCACTGTGGTGATGACCTGCGGATAGGTGCCTACGCGCTTGTGGAAGATGATGTCGGCCAGCCGCAGCGCCAGCCCCGTATTGCGCAGCGCCACCCCGGTCACGGCGCCGCCGAACATCAGCCACCATGCCGTGGAGGTGAATCCGGAAAAGACCACTGTCGGCGGCGCGATATGGAACACCACTGCGCTGAGAAAGAACAGCAGCGTCGCCGTGGGTTCGGGCAGTACGCCCACGGCCCAGCAGCAGACCGTGGAGAGCACCAGTGCACCGGCCCAGATCAGCGCGGGCGGCGCATGTACGGCGCTGCCCGCCAGCCAGACCAGACCGATACAGGCGCCAATGAGCAGGGCAGCGCGGATCGAATCCCGGGGGTTGCCGGCGAGCGGCGCGGGCTTTGGTGGCTTCGGGGGCGGCGGAGAAGGCGGCATGTCGGGACGTGCGTCGACGCGTCCTGGAGTGGCTGACATCGGGTGTTGTCTCGGGTGTCCCGGCCGCATGGGACCGGTGTTTTTATGAGCGGAAAGACTGAGCCGCTGATCTGGCCGCTATCGTAGGGTTGTATTACGTTGCAGGCAACTGCGATGGTGACGGGCGTTACCGTGCCTGGCGCGTCTTAACGCGTCTTGCGGAACGTCAGGTTGATGCGTTCGCCATGAGTGAGTGGGTGATCACCTGCGGCCAGCGGCGCAATGCCATGGAAGACGAGCCGCGACGGACCGCCCCAGACCACCACATCGCCATGCGCCAGCCGCACCCGCGCAGGCCGGTCCGCGCGACGCAAGCCACCCCAGAGAAAGATCGCCGGCAGGCCCAGCGAGACCGAGACAATGGGCGCTCGCAAGTCCAGTTCGTCCCGGTCCTGATGCAGGGAGAGCCGCGTGCCGGGCAGATAGCGATTGATCAGGCAGGCGTCCGGCGCAAAGCCGGCGTATCCGGCGGCATCGGCGGCACGCACGGCCAGATCGAGAAACGGACGCGGCATCGACGGCCATGGCTGGCCCGAATCGGGATCGATCTCGTCATACCGGTAACCGGACCGATCCGACACCCAGCCCCGCTGCCCGCAATTGGTCATGGCCACCGACATCCGCAGCCCGCCCGGTGTGATCAGATGCCGAAAATGTGAGCCTGCGCTGACTTCGCCCACACCCGCCAGCAGTGCAGGCGCCGCCTCACGCGCGAACCCGCGCAACACCATCGCGCCGGGGCCGAGATTGTCCACGGCAGGTGCATCGGCATCGGCAGGGAGGGGGTCGAAGAGGTCGAAGGTCATGGCGGCACAGGGGCTCGTTCATGATACCGGGGCTGGCGCCACGGTGGGTTTGCTCCCCTCTCCCGCGAAGTGGGAGAGGGGTTGGGGGAGAGGGCAAGCCTGTCAATCACAGACCAGCGGCAATTTGAACCGCCGGGCCCTCTCCCCCGCCCCTCTCCCGCAAGGCGGGAGAGGGGAGAAAACCGAGAGTTGAGCAAACCAGAACTTACTTTGCCAACCCCTCCAGCAACGCCTTGTGGAACCCCTGCGGGTCTTGCATCTGTGGGGCGTGGCCGAGTGTGGGGAACTCGACCAGTGTCGCGTGGGGGATCGCCTTGGCGGTGAGCTTGCCGAGTTCGGTATAGCGGCCCAGCGTCGGCCGGATTTCGGGCGGGGCGAGGTCCTTGCCGATGGCGGTGGTGTCGGTCAGGCCGATCATCAGCAGCGTGGGGGCCTGGATGGCGCCCATCTCGTAGACCACGGGCTGCGTGTAGATCATGTCGTAGAGCAGGGCCGAGTTCCAGGCGACGATCTGCTTGCCAGGGCCTTGGTACATGCCGGCCAGCATCTTGACCCAGATCTCGTACTCTGGCTTCCACTGACCACCGTAGTACGTGTTCTTCTCGTAGTTGCGCACGCGGTCAGCCGTGGTGTCGAGTTCACGCGCGTACCACTGGTCCACCGAGAGTGAAGGCACACCTTTGGCCTTCCAGTCCTCGAGTCCGATCGGGTTCACGAGCACCAGTTGCTTCGTGTCGGCGGGATACATCAACGCGTAGCGCATCGCCAGCATGCCGCCCGTGGAGTGGCCCATCACGGTCACGTCCTTGACGCCAATCGATGCCAGCAGGTCGTGCGTGTTGCGGGCGAGTTGCTGGAACGTGTACTGATAGTGCGCGGGTTTGGTCGATTTGCAGAACCCGATCTGATCGGGTGCGATCACGCGATATCCGGCGCCGCTGAGCTGGCGGATGGTTTCCTGCCACGTGGCCCCGCAGAAATTCTTGCCGTGCAGCAACACCACGGCGCGGCCGTTGGGCTTCTGCGGCTTGACGTCCATGAACGCCATCTGCAGCGGCTGGCCCTGCGAGTTGAATTTGTACTGCTGGACGGGATACGGGTAGTCGAAGCCTTCGAGTTCGGGGCCGTAGGCGGGGGCGTCCTGGGCGCTGGCGAAGGAGGTAGTCAGCGCGAAGGCGGTGAACAGCAGGGGGCGGAGGGAGCGCATGGTCGGAGGAGTCGTGGACGGGGGTGTCGCACGAGTGACCATGGGGAGGGTGGGGAAGTTCCGGGGGATTCGATGGCAATCCTGCGGGTTTTCTCCCCTCTCCCGCGGTGCGGGAGAGGGGAGAAAATCGAAGCTAAAGCAATCGGTGCATCAAGCAAACGTATCCACTTCCCCCCGAGCCAGCACGCGCGGAGCGCGCGGTGCCGGAGCAGCAGGCGCTGCCGGCTCATTGCCAAAGCCCATCGCCTGGCTGAAGCCGTTGCCGGACTGGCGTTGCGGTTGCTGTTGTTGCTGGCCGCTGTTGCCGGCTTGCGCAAAGCTGTCGGCGCCAACCGATGCCTGGCCGAGCTGGATACCCGCTTCGGCCATCGACGTGCGCAGTTGCGGCAGCGCGGCTTCCACGGCGGCGCGCACGGCCTGGTGCGGCGAGACGAACTGGGCCTGCGCCTGATCGTTGACCACGTTCAACACCACCTTGAGCGGGCCGAGGTTGGGCGGGTTGAGGTCGAGTTCGGCGGTCTGGTTGCCTTGCGTGGACAGGCGCACCATCTGCTGGCCGAGTGCCTGCGACCACTGGCTGTCGTTCAGGTTCGGGGCGATGGCCGCGCGCGTGGCGGCGGCGGTAGCTGCCTGCGTGTGCTGGGTGGCGGTCTGGGCGGCCAGTGCCGATGCCATCGTGGCAGCGCTGCTGGCGTTGGTCGCGCCGGTATCGGCAGCTTCACCGGTTCGTGCGCTGGCCTGGGCAGCAGCGAACGGGTTGGTCGTCGTCGTGGGCTGCGTGGCCTGCGTATCGGCTTGCGGCAGTGCCTGCTGGTTCGACTGCCCCAGGTTGGCGTGCTGCTGGCCGGCGCCCTGCCCACCAGTGTTCTGTGCGGAGGTCTGGGCCGGTGCGGTAGCGACGGCGGCCAGTTTGTCGGCGGCGGTCGGCGTGGTGTTCTGCAGGGCCGCGCGTTGCTGGGCGATCAGGGCCAGCGTATCGCCGGCGTTC
>Ga0102594_1002186_pt1 | contig 10383 bp, 10 predicted proteins | sample AraplaCol_mLB_r2_2_FD_76863 | JGI IMG/M metagenome (GOLD analysis project Ga0102594, IMG submission 76863) | Arabidopsis root microbial communities from North Carolina, USA - plate scrape MF_Col_mLB_r2 (SPADES assembly) (version 2) | ecosystem: Host-associated > Plants > Roots > Endosphere...
CATCGAGGGCATAACGGGACTGGGAAAGTCGACGATTGTCGATCGGGTGTTGGGCCTACTACCTCAAGTAGTAGTGCATGGGCGAAGCGACGCCGCCGGATGGAACTCGCAGAAGCAGCTCGTCTGGATCAAAGTAGACATGACTTCCGATGGGAGCCGGCTTGGCTTTCTGATGCAGATCTATCAGCAGGTGGACAGCGCGCTTGGGACCGACTACTTCGTTCAATACTCAGCAAAAAAATGGTCCATAGAGCATCATATGGTTGCTGTGTCGAAAATTCTCTTCAACACCTTCTGCGGAATGTTGGTCATCGAAGAGATTCAACTGAGGAATTTCGCTGAGGCTAAATCGAGGGATCTGATGTTGCTGTTCTTCCTGCGGCTCGCCAATCTGGGTGTACCTATCGTGCTGATTGGTAATCCGCTGGGCTTCATCGGGTTCGAGAGGTTCACTCAAGATGTGCGCAGATTGACGTCTGGCGGAAAGTTTGAGCTGTGGCCTGCTGTGCTACCGGATGAGCCGGATTGGACTGAATTTTTGGTGCCGGGAATGCTGGCGTATAACGTTTTGCCTGAACCGCCGATGGTTCCAAATGCTGCCGAGCTGCTTTTCCACTACACGGGCGGAGTACCTGCGTTTCTCGCGAAGATCGTCACTGAGGCGCAGCTCCTTGCTTTGAGGCGCGGGAAGACACGATTGACTTGCCGAGAAATCGAAGAGGCATACGAATCGGCGAGGATGACGGCGGACCATCGTTTGATTCGTGCTCTTGCCGATCGGGATGCCGTGGAGCTTGGTCGACACGTCGACATTCCTCACGACGCGTTCAAGGATAGGTGGGAACGAAGGCCTAGCCAGGCTGCAGGTACGGGTCATGTACGTGCGCCACTTGGGAAGTCCCTGAGACCCGTTGCGCCACGGCCTCGATTCGGAATTGTCGAAACGACCTACAAAAGGAAGTTGACCACTCAGGCTAATCAGGAAGCACGCGCTACAGAAATGAGGAAGCATCTCTCTCCGGATGACCTGCGTGCAGGTGGGATGGAGGATGTATTGCTGGACAACTTCGAGGTGCTAGCAAGAACTGAGGCGGCGAAGAAGAAGTAGATCCGGCGAGGCTACTTGCGAAGGAGTCGGATCTGATCGGCGAGTTCCGAAAGCCTGACTCGGGCTTTGGGCATGCGATGCAGTTGTACTGAGAACGGTAGTGGTCCAACACTCCGGAGCACAGTATTCGGTGTCACTCGTGCTGATGTTGGGAACGACGCAACGCGATCCGAACGATCGATCAGTTCGATGAGCTTCGCGTCTCTGTTGGGCCAGTCGACCCACGTTGAGTATCGTCGCCCCCGGGGAAGTGCTGCGGGTGTGTTGGCGTTTAACCATTCCTGATCATTTCTATAGAGCCAGCGCCATACAGCACCGCATACTTTGGCGCGTTGCGATCTGCTCGCCGAGGCGTTCCGAAAGACGCAGTCAATCAACAGCGCTCTACACGCATTCCGCTTGAACTCGTGCTTTTCCAGGCGGGCGCCAAGATGTCTGTGCGCGTACGTGTTCACAGACGCATCACCGGTACCTGTCGAAAGACTGTTGTGGTGCAGCAGCGCGCTTTCCCACTGGTATATTGACGCGAAGTGATCCCAGGTCTCGAAAAGCAGATCGATAAGAACCAGATGAGGGAGCGTATTGAATGTCTGCGTCTGTGTCCTGATGATGCAGATCAGGCTCTCTACCTCGCGAGAAAGCTCGGGGCGGCAAAGACGAATAGCTTCCGGCAGTGTCGCGATGTGACCGGTGAGGGCATGCCGAAGGTTCTCAGCGCGAAGTCGACCACGCCTAGAGACCAGTCCTTTGGTCCTCAATGCGTGTCGATAGGTGAAGTGTAACGTCTCGGGTTGGAATCCTCCGGGCAAGGACGTTAGCAATGCGCTTTGAGACAGTGCGGCAATGCGCACTGCATGCTGATATGCGTTCCTACCTTGCGATAACCCCTGGCGGCGATCCCAACTAAGTTCGTCCGGTAGGAAGAAGGAGCGTTGTTTTCCTTGTGCAATGGCGCTCGATTCAAGTAGCGGCGTGCCGTGACTTTGGCAGACCACGACCCCAGGTAGTTGCAACGAGCGATGCCAGTAGGCAACCCCATGTGTGTCGCGATCTTCGGCCATGCATTCGGGGCATGCCCTAACGGGAAATTTGGGTCCGTTCGCGCTGGCCCGTAGCCCGAGGTTGTCTTTCAAAATCGCCACAGACGACCCGCAAATCTGTCCCAAGACCTTCTCTGCAACTTCGGCCTTCCGAAACTTCGTATAGTAGGGCGCCACGGTCAAATCCATCGCAAGGCGTCGAGGATCTTCGTGAGCGCCTCTAATTTGTCGCGATAGCTCGCTTAGCCCTCGAGGGAAGTCGAAGATCAATCCCGCCCGAGCGTCGCCCAAAATTGCTTGACCGGCAAGTGAGCTCCGATATCCACTCAGGCGACACGCGCGAGCCAACAGGCTAAACGCAGTTTCGTCCTCTGCTGGGAGTGGTAGATCGAGGCGCTGCTTCTTCGCGATCGGCATTCGGCAGTTCCCGATTGAGTTTTAGGCATCCAGCTAGTACCAGTTGACGATCCCACGCGGCTGGCGGTGCCACTTACAGATTCATAGGGCTGTGGGGATTTAAGCGTCATCCGAGCATTCTCCGCCGTTTCGTTTCCTTCGTCGCCTGACCTAGCGTTTTCCCTAGCCAAATAAATTCGGTCGCCTCCGCGTAGCGGATGCCGATATGTTGCATATTAAAATGCAAATGTGCATACTCTACCCATGAACAAATCCGACGTGAGTCTGATTCTCTGGCTGCGTGATGCGGTCAAGGACAGGCGCTTTACCCAGCTTCAAATTGCACATGCAACCGGCGTTGATCAGTCTCAGGTGAGTCGCATCTTGAGCGGGAGCGCAAAGCGGTCGTCGGAAAATGTCATTGCACTTTGCCGATTTGCAGAGGAGGCCCAGGCGGTAAGACTTCGCAAGGGCAAGTCAGCTACAGAGAAAGCTCAGTCGCTCCTGGAGGAACTCATGAATGCTGAGCCGGAACAGCAGGCTTTGGTTGTAGAGATTCTGGCGCGTTTGGTGGCGCTGCGTGCGAACTGAGACGGGAGTGCGGAGAATGGAACATAGGCAAACCATCTGCGCCCCGAGGGCGCCCAGAGGCGCCACGTTGTTCTCTCTTGTTGTCGCGGCGCACCAAATATCTGGTAGCGCATCCCCGGAGCTAACGCTTCTTCACTTGTTTGGCCGGTCGAATGCGTACATTGCGAGTTGCTTCGGAAGAAGTATCTGCTTGCCTGAGTCGCATTTTCTAGGTGGAGATGCAGGTAGCCTCATAAAGGAAGCCAGCCTTTTTGGCCTATATGCTGCTGCGATGCCTCCAGCTCGGGAAAGGCGTTGGCTGAGCGCGTTGACAAAACGTAGCCAACGCGGACCTAATCCACAACAGTTTGTCACCGGTATGGCCGGGCAACAGCTCCAAAAGCGTGTGATGCACTGTTGCCCGGAGTGCATGAGGCGTGATAGAGCCGAGTTCGGGGCGCCATTTTGGCGGCAGGTTCACCAGATTCCTGGCGTCGATCATTGTCCCGAACATAGATGTGTTTTATGGGGAGCTTGTCTGGACTGTGGTCGCAGTCAAGGCTCCGAGCGCCACTGGAATCTACCGAGTTTCTCTTGTCCGCATTGCAGCGGACGGCGCTTTGCCGCTACTACGCGCAGGATGACGATAGGGTATGCGCATCATTTGCATCTCGTTGGTAAAGTCTGCTCTGATAGTAGTCGCTTTCTGCGTCCAGAAGCGCGAACCGAAATTCTTACGGCTGCCTTTGGCGATCCCAAGGAACCAGAACTGCAGGCGATCATCGATCAGTTGCTCGCAATGTGGGGATGCGGGAGTCTCGAGGAACTTTCTAAGGACCTGGGTGCCAAGATCAACGCTAAGTTTATAGCGCAAGTAATACGAGGGTCCTATCCCGGTATAAATCCTCTTGCAACCCTAGCGCTGCTGTCATTGGCGGGGGTGGCTCTCAAGAAGAGAGGCAAGATAAGCAAGAACGGCGAGTTGCTAAAGGATCCGTGCAGTTAGGTAAGGTTGCCAAGCTTGTTCGTTGCTCTAGATAGTGCACTGGATGTAGTGGGGCTCAATCCCCTTACGAGTTACGTTCTTGCGTCAAGTCGAAGTCTTACGCAAATAAGTGAGAGTTTGCATATCCCATATCCGCGTCTGCGACGGCAGTTGATGCGCGCATTTGAAATGATTTCTGAGGAACTACCCGTCGAGAAATGGGACGCTTGGGCACATACACCTGAAATTGAAAAGCTTCGAAAGCTTTGGGAGAAATTGCGCTCGCCAGTCCGGCAGAACAATGTCTTCAAGCGAAATATCCTAGCAAAGGACATGGACGAACTGCGCACCATGCAACGAGCAAAGCTCGCAATCTATCTCGAGCAGGGCATACGCAGCAGGAAGCAACTGTATCAAAAGAACACGGACTTGGTTTTCTGGTGTCGAACGCACGACGCGCAATGGTTTGATGCCGTACTCCCTGCTATTCCTCACGCAGAGAGGAAGGGCGTAGGCCGGAGACGAACTCGTTTCTAGTGGCCGTGGAATTGGACAGTAGCGACTGCTGGCGCTCTTGGGTGTCTCAGTGTGCTGAAATCGGTCGAAGAATCATCGCGGCGAGGCTGCGAGAAGGAAAGTTTACACATGCTCAGTTCGCAGCGTCTAGAAAAAAATACTCGGCATCATCTGCTTTCGCTGGACATCTTGCTGGAAGAACTTCGGCAAGTGATCGCTGAAAGCGAACTCAGTGCTGGTGAATCCGCATCGACCTCGCGGGCCGTCCGGATCCTTCAGTGGGTGAGTGCCGCTGGGCTGGCGTTGGGTTGGGCCGCAGCGATACTGATATCCATGGAAATCGTTTCGAAGGGGAATAGTCTGGCGCTTGCCCTGATGATGGTCGGCGCAAGTGCAACGGTAACGTTGGCGTGTATCGGTGCAAGTAAAACTGCAAGGGAATGGAAATCCGTAGAGACCGATACCTTGTCCGCCGTGGGGATGAACATGGCGAGATGGTTTGACGCAATTAACAAGATCAGAAACGTCTACACATACGAGCAGATCGCTTTTGCTCAAGGCTACATGTCGGCAGTCGCGGCACAGGCGCGTGCGCGGCTTTCGTTATTTGTGGGTGCCTTGGACAAGGTTGGCATCATTCCGCTGGTGGCATCAATGGCAGTCACAGTTGCGAAGTTTTCTGAAGATGGCAAGCTTCCTTTGCTTTGGTGTACCGCTGCTGCAGTGGCGGGTGTGATCTACTTGTTCGCTTTGCGGCTTACGGACGTAGCGTTCACGCTCGAGCGCTTTGCGTTCATCCTCGGGCATGCTATGCCTCGCCCGGAAACTCAGATCAAGGTCTAGAGATTTGGCGTCTATAGTCGGCTGCACAGTGCAACTTGCAGCCAGTCCTCTCCGGGCTTGGCTTGCCATGTACGTACTGTTGTTCGCCTTATTGGTCGCCAGCCGTCAGCTCGCCGGGGCGCCGTGGCCGGCATTCGTTTCCAGCCACACAAACCAGCGTTCTCGCCTCGATATATTTCTTCGCCGCCGACTCGCCACCCTTCAGCCCGCCCAGTTCGGCGCACTCTTTCCTTCCTCCGAAGAAGGCGAAACCTTGTGCGCCGACCGCGTTGCGCACTTCGACGCGCTCGATATTTCCACCGCCCCACGCTTTGGCCTTGCCTTCCCACAATGGAGCGCAGGCACCCCAGGTGACCATGTTGTAGTACATCGCCCACGTTGCGATTGGGCGGTCCATCACGATCCGCAGCACCCCCGCTTGCAGGCTGGCGTCCTTGATGGTGTACGGCTTCAAACTCTTTTGCAAATCGGGAGGCAGTGGGGTCGCCTGAGCGCTGGTAGCAGCAAGGGCCAGCGTGCCGGCGACGGTTATCGCGAAGCGAAACAACGGTTGCATATAGTCTTCCGGTGGATTTGAGTCCGGCATTATATGCAGCGTAGGCAGCACTCGAACAGGCGCTCTATGGTCGCCCCTTGCTGGCTGTAAGTCTCCATCGGCGGCTGCCGACCCATCGCTGCCGTTCAGAAGGGCAAGGGCCAGCGGCAGAATCCGGCACATGAACGGACATTGCGCTTCATCACGGCGTTGAGGTAGAAGCAAATCGCCCGTAACCACCCGTGCCCAGGATCCAGATATTCGTGCGGCTGCCGGAAGGGAAGCTGCCTGCTCTGCTCGGCAATGTCTATCGGCCGAGCCAGCACGGCGATCGCTTCTCGAGGAAGGCGGACACACCTTCCTTCTGGTCTTCACCATCAAAAAGGCAGAGGAACTGCTCGCGCTCGACAGCCAGTGCTGCGTTTCTCGGTACGCCTTCCCGCGCCAATTGGAGCAGCTTCTTGCTCGCCGCGGCGGCGGTAGGACTCACCGAGGATGCCCGCTGCGCCAGCGCCATTGCCGTCTCCAGGCTGGTACCTGTTGGCACAAGCTCTTCGACTAAACCGATCCTCAGCGCCGTCTCGGCATCCACGCGTTCATTGCACAGAATCATGCGCTTCGCCCAGCCTTCACCTACCAGCGCCGGCAAGGTCTGGGTGCCGCAGCCCGCAGGCAGAAGCCCGACCGCGTTTTCCGGCAACGCCATCTGGACGTGTGCTTCGGCGATGCGGATGTCACATGACAATGCACATTCCAGCCCGCCTCCAAGGGCATACCCATTTATCGCGGCAATTACCACGGGTCGGGCGTTCTGAAGCGCTTCGAAGGCGCGGCCGAAGTGCTGGGCGACACGTCGAGGATGGTCGGGATTGCCATTTGCAATCTCTTTGAGGTCGGCGCCAGCGCTGAAGAACTTCCCTTCGCCAGTGATCACTATCGCCCGCACTTCGGCATTGGCGTTCAGTCGGCCGATCAACATTTCCAGTGCGGCAAGGCTCTCGATATTGAAGGCGTTGACCGGCGGGCGCCTGAGCGATACCAGTGCGGTATGCTCGTCTATCTTGCAATCGATCATAGTTCAATGCAGCGGATGGGATTAGCGCGGGCTAGCCAGGTCTGCAATGGCCTGGCGGCTGCCGGCCATTTCGCGCAGCCGGAACTTCTGGATTTTTCCTGTGCCGGTTTTCGGTAGCGCGCCGTAGACCACGCGAACCGGGCACTTGTAGTGCGCCAGGCGATCCCGGCAGAAGGCAATGACTTCCGCCTCGGGAGGTGCGGCATAGCCATCCTTGAGCTCGATGAAGGCGCAGGGCGATTCGCCCCATTTCGGGTGGGGCTGGGCCACGACCGCCGCGATCAGGACTGCCGGGTGCTGATGGAGGATATCCTCGACCTCCACCGAAGAGATGTTCTCCCCGCCTGAAATGATCACGTCCTTGGATCGGTCCGTAATCTGGATGTACCCGTCAGGGTGGACCACAGCGACGTCGCCAGTGTGGAACCATCCGCCCGCGAAAGCCTGCTCGGTGGCTTCCGGGTTCTTCAAATAGCCCTTCATGACGATATTGCCGCGCAACAGCAGCTCGCCATGTGTCCGGCCGTCCCACGGTACCGCGCGCATGGTATCGGGATCCGCGACATAGAGACCCTCGAGCGCTGCGGCACGATTGCCCTGCCGTGCCATCAGTCGGGCCTTGGCGTCCGGCGACTGAGCGTTCCAGGCGGGGTTGGCGTACGAACTGACCGGTGTACCGGAGGCCTCCGTGATCCCATACACGTGCTCGACGTCGAACCCCATCTCGCACACGGCCTTGAGTACCGCAGCAGGAGGGGGCGAGCCGGCCGTACGAATGCGAACCGGATGCGACAACGCTCGACGCTCTCCTTCCTTCGCGGTGGCGAGAGAAGCGAGAACGATGGGTGCGGCGCAGAAATGGTCCACGCCGTGCAAATCGATCGCCTGGAATATGTTTTCGGCCGTCACCTTGCGCAGACACACGTGAGTGCCCGCAGCGGCGGTAATGGCCCATGCAAAGCACCAACCATTGGCATGGAAGAGCGGCAGCGTCCACAGGTACTTCGGGCCGCGAGGCATTCCCCAGTCCGTGAGCTGCAGCAAGCTCATCAGATACGCGCCGCGATGGCTCGGGACAACGCCCTTGGGATCGGACGTTGTTCCGGACGTATAGTTCAGCGCGATCGCATCCCACTCGTCTTTCGGATAGATGCCTGGGAAATCTTCATCGCCTTGTCGGAGCAACTGTTCATACTCGAGCTTGCCGATGAGATCGCCTTCCTGTGCCAACGTATCGATGATATCGACGACCAGAGGGGGATTGTCGAGTCCGTCGAGTGCGGCCGCTGCCAAGGGAGAGAACTCCCGATCCACCAGCAGAATCTTGGCTTCACCGTGCTTGAGGATAAAACGCACGCCATCGGCATCAAGCCGGCAGTTGATGGCATTCAGAACTGCGCCACTCAGGGGGACGCCATGGTGGGCCTCCACCATGGCAGGGGTATTCGGTGCGAGGATCGACACGGTGTCGCCTCTTTCGACGCCGAGCTTGATGAGGGCGCTCGCCAAGCGTCGGCAGCGTGCTCTGGTTGTGCTCCACGACTGGCGGAGGTTGCCATGAACAATGGCGTCCCTGTCTGGGTACTGCTCGGCGCAGCGATCCAGGAAGTGCAGTGGGGTCAGCGGCACATGATTGGCGTTGTTGCGATCCAGGCCTGCTTCGTAGATGTTATTGCTCACGACTGTCTCCTACCGAGTTCTTATAAGTACCGCGCTGTGCGCACAAATTGAACCCGGACAGTAAGCCGATTCCCCTTGCGACAATGTCTTGCACAGGACAGTGTCGACATGCTCGGGGTGTGAGCAGGGATAACCCGGAATTGTCGGCTATGTGACAGTACCCGTTCCACGCGAAACCTAGTCTCTTACACGAACGGCTGATGCAGCCATTTCAGTAGAGAGCGTTTAGCGTGAACCTGAACCGATTGAGTCCCCCTCCCGATGATTTTCCCGCCGTCCGCCGCGCGGTCGAATGGGCGATCACGACGCGTCGTAGCGTCCGCGCCTTTCTCCCCGAGCCTGTGTCCACCGACGTCATCGAGGCGATCCTGAATACTGCGCGGTTTTCCGCAAGCGGCGTGAACATGCAGCCGTGGAAGGTGCACGTGCTGATAGGCGCCGCCAAGGACCGAGTCTGCGCGGCGATTCGGAACGTGAATGATGATCCGGCGCTTGCCGCCGAGCACGGCGACGAATGGGCGTATTACCCGCTCGAATGGACGTCCCCTTATCTCGATCGAAGTCGTGAAGTGGGCTGGAAGCTCTACAGCCTGCTTGGCATAGAGAAGGGCGACAAGGCGCGCATGCACAACCAGCACGGCCGCAATTACCAGTTCTTCGATGCGCCCGTCGGCTTCATTTTCACGGTGGACCGAGTGATGAACGAGGGAAGCCTCCTGGACTACGGAATGTTCCTCCAGAACATCATGGTCGTGGCGCGCACCTACGGGCTCAGTACCTGCCCACAGGCCGCGTTCATGAAATACCACCGGATTATCGAACGGGAGCTGGCCCTGGGTGCCGAGGAAAAGTTCGTGGTCGGGATGAGTCTCGGTTATGCGGATGAGGAGCGCATCGAGAACTCCTTGGCATCGGAACGCGAACCTGCCTCGAGCTTTACGACATATCACGAGGAATGACCGCAGTCTAAAAAATTATTTTGATCCATAAAGAATGGAGGAGACGATGACAAAGGAAATCGACGTTCAAAAGGTAGCCGATACGGCCAGATTCTCCGGCTTCCACCGGATGATTCTCTTCTGGTGCGTGTTGATCCTCGTGCTAGATGGCTACGATCTGGCGGTGGTGGGCGCAGCGTTGCCTTCCATCATGAAGGAGATGGGGGTCGACGCAACGAAGGCAGGCTTCATGGCCAGTTCCGCGCTGTTCGGCATGATGTTCGGCGCGATCTACCTCGGCACGCTCGCCGACAAGATCGGCCGCAAGTTGTGCATCTGTGTGTGTATCGCACTTTTCAGCGTCTTCACCGCGGCCGCGGGCCTGACGACGGACCCGATTAGTTTCAGTGTCACGCGTTTCCTGGCTGGCCTGGGCATTGGTGGCGTGCTGCCGGTGGTGACGGCGCAGATGGGCGAATTCGCGCCCAGCAAGATCCGGGCTCGGCTCGTCACCATCGTTTTTGCCGGATATTCGATCGGCGGGATTCTGGTCGCACTGACCGGCAAGGGTCTCATCGAGGCATACGGTTGGCAGGCGGTGTTCTTCGTTGCCGGGCTGCCGGTGCTTTTTATTCCGTTCATCCTGTGGACCATGCCGGAATCCATGGCGTTTCTTGCAAGGAAGCAGCGGCAAGAC
>Ga0102594_1002187_pt1 | contig 10382 bp, 8 predicted proteins | sample AraplaCol_mLB_r2_2_FD_76863 | JGI IMG/M metagenome (GOLD analysis project Ga0102594, IMG submission 76863) | Arabidopsis root microbial communities from North Carolina, USA - plate scrape MF_Col_mLB_r2 (SPADES assembly) (version 2) | ecosystem: Host-associated > Plants > Roots > Endosphere...
CTGGCGATTGCGGTGGTGGCGGCTCTGGGGCCGACGGTGCCGAACCTGATCCTGACCATCGCCATCGTCTACACGCCGGCCATGGCGCGGGTGGTGCGGGCGCCGGTGCTCAGCGTGAAGCAATGGGACCATGTCGAGGCTGCCCGCAGCGTCGGCATGAGCGAGATGCGGCTCGTGCTGCGTCATATCCTGCCGATCGTGGTCTCGCCCATCCTCGTCGCGACGAGCCTGACGCTGTCGCAGACGATCTTCACTGTGACGGCGCTCTCCTTCCTGGGCTTAGGCCCGCCGCCGCCCGATCCGAACTGGGGCGGCATGCTCTCGGAAGCCCGCCAGTTCATGGAACTCGCGCCGCTGACGGTAGTCGGGCCGGCTCTGGCGATCGTCTTCGCGACGCTGACCTTCATCATCATCGCCAATGGCTTGCGCGAGGTTCTCGACGTGGGGAGCGTGCGATGACCGGCCCGCTGCTCAGGGTGCGCGACCTCACCGCGACCGTGACCACGCGCCGCGAGGTGATCCAGGCGGTGCGCGGCATCTCCTTCGACATCAATGCCGACGAAGCGGTCGGCTTCGTCGGCGAATCCGGCTGCGGCAAGAGCGTCACCGCCAAGGCGCTGATGAGGCTGGCGCCCGAGGGGGCCTCTATCGGGCTCGGCGGTTCGGTCGCCTTCTGGGGGCAAGACCTGCTCGGGCTTGGCGAGGACGAGATGCGAGACCTGCGCGGCCGGCGCATCGCCATGGTCTTCCAGGACCCGATGACCTCGCTCAACCCGGTGATGAGCATCGGCGCGCAGATGGTCGACATGCTGCGCCGCCATCTCGGTTTGTCCGCAAAGGAAGCGCGCGAGCGCAGCATAGAACTGCTCGACCTCGTCGGCATTTCCGATCCGGCCCGCCGGATCGACGATTTCCCGCATCAGTTCTCGGGCGGGCAGCGCCAGCGCGTGCTGATCGCCATCGCGATCTCCTGCGAGCCGGACCTGCTGATCGCCGACGAGCCGACGACGGCGCTCGACGTCACCGTGCAGGCGCAAATCCTGCGTCTGCTGCTGCGGCTGAGAGAAGAGCGCGGCATGGCGCTGATGCTGATCACCCATGATTTCGGCGTGGTCGCCGGCATGGTCGACCGGGTCAACGTGATGTATCGCGGCGAGATCGTCGAGGCCGGGCCGGTCGACGATGCCTTTGCCCGGCCGAAGCATGCCTATACGCGGGCGCTGCTCGACGCGGTGCCGCGCCTGCACAGGGCGGTGCGATGACGGAGCCGCTGCTTCAGGTCCGCGATCTCTCAGTGCTGTTCCCGGCGCGGCGTGGTGCTGCGCCGGTCAAGGCCGTGGAGCGGCTCTCCTTCGAGATCGCACCGGGGCAGACGCTTGGGCTCGTCGGCCAGTCCGGCTCCGGCAAGACCACGGCCGGGCGCGCCATCCTCCAGCTCCAGAAGGCGAGCGAGGGGTCGGTTCGTTTGCTCGGGCGGGAACTGACGACGATGCGCTCGGGCGAATTGCGCCGGATGCGCCGGCACATGCAGTTCGTGCTGCAGAACCCTTATTCCAGCCTGCATCCACGCATGACGATCGGGCAGATCCTGAGCGAGCCCTTGCAGGTGCATCGCACGGTGCCGGCCAACCGCATCCGCGAGCGCGTCGAAGAGCTGCTGGAGCTGGTCAATCTCGATCCCGCGATGGTGCGGCGCTATCCGCACGAGTTCTCCGGCGGCCAGCGCCAGCGCGTCGTCATTGCCCGGGCGCTCGCAGTCAATCCCGATTTCGTCGTCTGCGACGAGCCGGTCTCGGCGCTCGATGTCCGTACCCAGGCGCAGATCGTCACGCTCTTGCAATCGCTGCAGGAAAGGCTTGGCCTGTCCTATCTCTTCATCGCGCATGACCTCGCGATCGTCCGCGAGATGGCGCATCGCGTCGCCGTGATGTTCCGCGGCCGCATCGTCGAGATGGGCAGTGCGAGCCAAGTCTATGATAGCCCGGCGCATCCCTACACGCAGCTCTTGCTTGACGCCGTGCCGGTGCCCGATCCCGTGCTCCAGCGCGAGCGGTTAAGGCGCCCGCCGCCGGATCTGCGCTTCCTCGAAGGCGATGGCGGCGCTTGCGTTCATGGTGCCGATCACGCCCGGGCGGGGACGCCCGAATGGCACGAGGTCGCGCCGGGGCATGGCGTCTCCTGCCGCTACTGGCCGAGAGCACAGAGCTCTGCTGCGTGAACGCATGTTCCTTCAGATGGAACATCCAATCCTTGACGCGAAATATTTGGCGCAACTACGCTTTTGACGATGAGGCCGGGCTGCCGATCGACCGAAATGCAGCCGGGAACGATGCCCTGAAGTTGACAAACCGCTTCGCCCGGCATCGGTCGGTGCAGCGGTCGCAATCCGGGAGGATGCCCGTGCGTCTGGCGCTGATCCACATCGTTCAGGAGACGAACGACTTCAATCCGCTGCTGACGACGCTCGCCGATTTCGAGGCCTTCGGCCTCGTCGAGGGCGAGGAGATCGCCCGGCAATTCGGCGAGATCGGCCAGATCGGCGGGCATTACGCGGCGGTGAAGGAGAGCGGGCTCGATATCGAGACGATCCCGATCATCCGGGCCTGGGCCGTGGCTGGCGGGCGCATCTCGCGCGAGGCCTTCGACTTCTTCCAGGCGAAGATCCGGGCGGGGCTGGAGACGGTCGGCCCGATCGACGGGCTCGTCCTGCATCTGCACGGCGCTTGCGCGGCCGAGGGCATCGACGATGTCGAGGGCGAGCAGGCCGAGCTTTGCCGCAGGATCCTCGGCCCGGATGTGCCGATCCTGCTCGGGCTCGATCACCACGCCAATATCACGCAGAAGATCATGGCGAATTGCACGGCCATCGTCGGGCACCGCACCCAGCCGCATGACGTGTTCGATACCGGCAAGGTCGGCACCGAGGTCCTGTTGCGCATCCTTGCGGAGAAGTGCCGGCCGGTCATGGCCTGGCGCAAGATCCCGCTGCTGTCGCATCAGGAGCAGTTCCTGACCTCGAAGGGGCCGATGAAAATCTGGTTCGACCGGGCCCGCGCCATCGAGGCGGACCGACGCGTGTTGCAGGCCTCCAACTACCCGATGCAGCCCTGGCTCGACGTCGCCGAGGGCGGCTGGTCGACGATCGTCGTCACCGATGGCGATCAGGCCCTGGCCGAGACGCTGGCTGATGAACTAGCCGATCTCGCCTGGACGATGCGCGACGATTTCCAGGTGCGCGAGGCCGTCTCCATCGACGATGCCGTGCGCAAGGCCGATGCGGCCGAGCGCGGCATGGTCGTGGTCAGCGATACCGGCGACACCGTCTTCGGCGGCGCAGCCGGTGACAGCAACCTGCTGCTGGAATCGATGCTGCGGCTCGGCATCAGGAGCAAGGCTTTGATCCCGCTGATCTCGCCCAAGGCCGTCGCGACGCTGACCGCGGCAGGCGAGGGCGCCGAGGTGACGCTGCCGCTTGGCGGGGATGCGGCCACCGCCTTCTTCAAGCCGCTGACGGTGACGGGCAAAGTGCGGAAGCTCGGCGGCGGGTCGATCCCGCTGAACTTCAACCATCAGCCCGAGGTCGACATGGGCCGGGTCGCGGTCTTCGATGTCGGGCCGGTCACACTCCTGATCTCGGAACTGCGCGGTGTCGCCGGCAATGTGCCTGACGTTTACGAGGCCTTCGGCATCGACCTCTCCGAGTACAAGATGGCCGTGCTCAAGACGGCCTCGAACTTCCAGTATTTCGACCGCATCGCCTCCGGGCTCGTGCGCGCCGATACGCGCGGGCCGGGGCAATCGGACGTGTTCACCCTGCCGTGGCAGCGGATTCCGCGCCCGGTCTATCCGTTGGAGACAATAAGCGACTGGCGGGCGCATTCGTCCCAGCCGGGAGCGGGGACGCGCTGAGACGAAACCAGACACAACAAAAGGGGAAAGCGATGACAAAGCTGTCGCGACGTCAATTCGGCATGGCCGGCCTTGCGCTGGCGGGCGCGTCCCTGGCGGGAACCTTGCCGGCTACCGCCCAGCAGCTCAAGGGCGGGAGGCTGCGCGTCGCCGTGCTGAGCGAGCTGGCGAATTACGACCCGCAGCAGCTCTCGACGGTGAATTTCCACGTCATCAAGAACCTCTATGACAGCCTGATCGAGTACACGCCGGAAGGGAAGCCGGAGCCTAGCCTGGCGACGGAATGGACGATCGCGCCCGACAAGACCTCGGTGACGCTGAAGCTGCGCAGCGGCGTGACCTTCCAGAGCGGCACGCCGTTCAAGGCGGATTCCGTGCTGGCGACCTTGCAGAAGGGCGCCGATCCCAAGCGCGGCAAGAATGTCTTCGCGACCATGTCGATCGTGAAGGACTGGTCGGCGCCGGACGATGCGACGGTGACGATCAACTTCAAGGCGCCGGTGCCCGAGCGCCAGATCCTCGACCTCCTGCAATTCCTGCTGCCGATCGACCCCAAGGGCATCGACACGGTCGAGACGGTGCCGGCCGGCACCGGGCCCTACACGCTGGTCAACCGCGCCGTCGGCCAGAGCCTGACGCTCAAAGCCAATCCGAAATACTGGCGTGAGAAGCAGCCGATCGTTCAGGATCTCGTCTTCACGGTGTTCAGCGAGGACGCTTCCGCCAGCGCGGCGCTCGAATCCGGTGCGGTCGATATCGTCTATAACGGCTCCTCGCGCAGTGCCGTCCGGCTCAAGAATGCCGGCTTCCAGGTCTTCGCCGGGCCGGGGCCATTGGTGCAGGTCTTCCGCATCAACTCGACGCGCGGGCCCTTCCGCAACAAGTCATTCCGGCAGGCCTTCAACCATCTGATGGACCGCGCGAGCATCCTGCGCGTCGGCTATGCCGGCATGGGCAAGGTCGTGGCACTGCCCTGGGCGCCGGCGAGCCCGGCCTATGACGAGAGCTATAACGCGACCTATGCCTATGACCTGGAAAAGGCGAAGAAGCTGATCGCCGCTTCCGGTCTCTCCGCCGACGAGATCAAAAACTGGAAGCTGCTGGTCAATGGCAGCGACGAACCTTCGGTGGCGATCAGCCAGATCGTGCAGGGCTCGCTGCAGAAGATCGGCATCCCCGTCGAGCTCGACATGCGGCAGGGCGCTGAATACGTGACCGCGCTGCTCGGCGGCGATTTCGCCGCGACCTTCGGCGCTGTCGGCAATGTCCAGAAATTCCCGTCGCGCGTCGCCACCAACTCGATCTACCGCACCTCGGGCAATCCGGTCCTGAAGGACCCGCATCCGGACTATGTCGCGGCGATCGCCAGGGTCGACGGCGCCTCGGGCGGGGCGGCCGAGGTCAAGGCGGCCTATGACAACCTCAACAAGGTCATGGTCGAGGAGGCCTTCGGCATCCCCACCAACTCCTACGATGTCGGCCTGATCGTAGCCTCCGATAAGATCGGCGGGATCACGCTCGATATGGATAACCTCTTCATCGCGCGCACCATCGGCTTCAAATGATGCGGCCTGACGGCGCCGGGCGGCGCGAGCGTGGCGCCCGGCGATGACGGAGACGTTGGCCCGGATGAAGGGATTGCTGCGCCGGCTGCTGGCCCGGCGCGGCGCGGCCCTGGGGCTCGGCTTTCTCGCGCTGGTCGCGCTGGCGGCGGCTTTCGCGACCGTGCTGCCCTTCGATCCGCTGTCGCAGAGTGTGGCGGCTTCGCTCTTGCCGCCCTCGGCGGAGAACTGGTTCGGCACGGACGAACTCGGCCGCGATATCCTGGCGCGCGTGATCTATGGCGCGCGGACCTCGCTGCTCACGGCGGTCGGCGCGGTCATCATCGCGGCGCTGGTCGGCGTGCCGATTGGGCTTGCGGCCGGCTTCTACGGCGACTGGCGCGATTCCCTGCTGATGCGCTGCATCGACGTGCTGCTGGCTCTGCCGAACATCCTGTTCGCGATGGCGCTGATCGCCGTGCTCGGCCGCAGCCAGGGGGCGGCGCTGATCGCGGTTGGCATCGCCGGCATTCCCGGCTTCGCCCGCATCGCGCGGGCGCAGGTCATGGCGCTGCGCCAGCTCGATTTCGTCACGGCGGTGCGCGGCTTCGGGGGCAGCCCCGGTTACATCATGTTCCGGACGATCCTGCCCAACGCCTTGAGTCCATTGGTGGTGCAGGCGATCGTGCTGGCCTCGATTGCGATCCTGCTGGAGGCGGCTTTGGCCTTCCTCGGGGTCGGCGTGCCGCCGCCGACGCCGAGCTGGGGCGAGATGCTGCGCACCGGAAAATCCTATCTCTACGAGGCTCCGACCTATGCGGTGCTGCCCGGCATCGTGCTGACGCTGACGATCCTGTCGCTCGACACGATCGGCCGGGCGCTGACCGCGATCCTCGACCGCGACGAGACCGATGCGAGCGGCGAGACGATCGGGAGCCGGCGATGACGGCCTATGTCCTGCGCCGCCTCTTCCAGATGCTGCCGGTGCTGCTGGTCGCCTCCTTCGCGATCTTCGCGATGATCTATGCCGTTCCCGGCGGGCCGGTCGCGGTGATCGTCGGCGAGAATGCCGGGCCGGAGGAGATCGCGGCTGCGATCCAGCGCTATGGGCTCGACCGGCCGATGGTGGTGCAATACGCCGACTGGCTCGGCCGGGCGATGACGGGCGATTTCGGGCTCTCGCTGCATAGCCGCCAGCCGGTGCTGCAACTGATCGGCGAGCGCCTGCCGGCGACCTTGCAGCTTGCACTGGCGGCGATCTTCGTCGCGCTCGTCATCGGCATTCCCGTCGCGATCGCGAGCGCTGTCCGGCCGAATTCTTGGCTCGACCGCCTGCTCAGCGGCTGGAGCGCGCTCGCGCTGGGCGTGCCGACCTTCTGGCTCGGCATCCTGCTGATCCTGCTCTTCGCGGTGGAGCTGCGCTGGCTGCCCTCGGCCTCGCGCCATATCCCGTTCTGGGAGTCGCCGGTCGATGCGCTGCGCAGCCTCGCGCTGCCGGCGATCACGCTCGGCACCTATGTCTCGGGCATCCTGGCGCGGTTCCTGCGGGCCTCGCTGATCGGCGAGGCAAGGGCCGATTACGTCCGCACGGCCCGCGCCAAGGGCGTGCCGGAGAGCCGCATCGTCGGCTTCCACATCATGCGCAATGCGCTGCTGCCCTTCGTCACCATCGTTGGGTTGATGATGGCGAACTTCATCGGCGGCGCCGTCGTGACCGAGGCGGTCTTCACCTATCCGGGGCTGGGCCGTCTGCTGATCCAGGCGATCAGCACCCGCGATTACCCGCTGATCCAGGGCTGCATCCTGGTCATCCTGGTCGCCTACATGCTGATCAACCTCACGGTCGACATGCTCTATGCCTGGATCGACCCGCGGATCGAATACCGATGAGCTCCTTAGCGCAGGTCCGCGGTCGGGCGCGAGCCGAGATGGGTCGAGATGCCGGCCGCGACATCGCGCAAGCGCGTACCGACCTTGGCCGCCAGCGAATGCGGCATCCGCATCAGCGGCGCCGAGACGCTGAGCGCCGCGACCGGATAGCCGTCCTCGTCGAGGATCGGCACGCCGACGCACATGGCGCCGTCCTCGTTCTCGCCCATCTCGGTGGCATAACCGGTGCGAGCGACCTGCCGGAGCTGCCGCTCGATCTCCTCGCGCTCCAGCAGGGTGCGGCCGGTGCGCTCGGTCAGCGGCAGGTCGAGCTGCCGCTGCCGCTCCGCATCGGGCAGGAAGGCGAGGATCGCCTTGCCGAGTGCGGTCGAATGCATCGGGTGGCTCTCGCCGATGCGAGCCTGCATTCTGAGCGAACGGTTGGCCTCGATCAGGTCGATATAGACGACGGTGCCGTTCCCCTTAACCGCGAGATTCACGGTTTCGTTGAACTCCTGCATCAGCTCGATCATGGCCGGGCGGGCCAGCTCGCGGACTTTGCTGACGCTGGCGTCGGCGCGGGCGATGGCGCGCAGTTGCGGCCCGAGATTGTAGCGGTCGGTCGCGCGGTTGTGGTCGAGGAAGCCGGCGGCTGTCAGGGTCTGCAGATAGCGGAAGGTCGTCGTCTTCGGGATCTTGAGCTCCTTGCTGACGGCGGTGAGCGCGATCTCGTGGCCGTGGCGGGCGACCAGTTCCAGCACCTTCAGCGCCTTCATCACCGGCTGCACGACGTAGGGGTTGTCGGGTTTCTTGGCCATCGCCGCTCCGGTGGTCGGGCTCGCTTCAAAGCCAGCATGGCCAAGGCCGACGAATTCCGCAAGACGAAACCGCTGTTCCTTTACGCGGAGCGGGCGGTCTGGTCTGGTCGGAGACAACAGCAGGAGGCAACGCAGTGATAGGCAAGGACAGCCAGCAGGCGGGCGCTCTGCGCTTCGACGAATCCGCCCGGCAGATCGCGGCGAATGCGCGCTTCATCGCCGGCGGCGTGAACAGCAATTTCCGATTGGGCATGCAGCCCGGCCCGCTCGTCTTCGAGCGCGGCGAGGGCGCCTATCTCATTGATGCCGACGGCAACCGGATCATCGACTATTACTGCGGCATGGGCGCGACCGTGCTCGGCCATACGCCGGCTGGCGTCATCGAGGCGGTGAAGCGCCAGGCCGAGAAGGGCATCCTCTTCGCCGGCCAGATGCCGATCGAGGCGGAAGCCGCGCAACTGATCTGCGAGCGCATTCCCTCGGCGGAGCGCCTGCGCTTCGGCTCGTCAGGTTCCGAGGTAGCGCAGGCCGCGATGCGATTGGCGCGCGCCGCCACGGGCAAGCGCATCATCATCAAGTTCGAGGGGCATTATCACGGCTGGTTCGACAATATCCTGTGGTCGACCGCGCCGGGTCTGAACGCCGCCGGACCGGACGACGCGCCGACGCCGGTGATCGGCAGCAAGGGGCAGGACCCGGAGGCGGGCGAGGGGCTCTCGATCCTCGGCTGGAACGATCTCGCGGCGCTGGAGGCGCGGCTTGCCAAGGGCGATGTCGCGGCCGTGCTGATGGAGCCGGCGATGTGCAATCAGGGCGCCATCGCGCCCGCGCCGGGCTATCTGGAGGGCGCGCTCGCCGCTTGTCGCAAGCATGGCGCGATCCTGATCTTCGACGAGGTCATCACCGGCTTCCGGCTCGGCCACGGCGGGGCGCAGGAGCGCTTCGGCGTGACGCCCGACCTCACCCTGATGGCGAAGGCGATAGCCAACGGCTTCCCGGTCGCGGCGATTGCCGGGCGGGCCGATTTGCTCGACCTCTTCGCCGACGGCGTGCTGCATGGCGGTACTTTCAATGCCCAGCCGGTCGCGATGGCGGCGCTGGTCGCGACACAGAAGGCACTGACGCCGGAACATTACGAGCGCAGCTCAGTCCATGGTCTGCGCCTGCAGGACGGCATCCGCGCGATCCTGAAGGAGGCGGGCATCAAGGCGCAGGTCGCCGGCTTCCCGCTGATGTTCCACGTCGCTTTCGGGCTCGATGTGCCAGCACGGAACTACCGCGACGTCGCGCGCGCCGACAAGGCCGCCTATAGCCGCTTCGCGCATGAACTGCTCAAGCGCGGCGTGCGCGTGCTGGAGCGCGGGGCGTGGTTCGTGTCGTCGGAGCATGATGCGGCGGTGGTCGATGCGACGCTGGCCGCCGTGCGCGAAGCGGCGCGGGCGGTAGCTTAGAATCCGGCAATGAGAGACATCCAAGCAGCGCTCGGCTTCAAGCCGGGCGCTCTTCGGTCATGCACCCCACTCCTGCATGCAGCATGCACTGCACCATTGACCGCGCCGCACGCCGTACCGGATAGTTCGCTCCGAGAGGGAGCGAAGACCGATGCCGCAGCCGAGACCGTCCACCGCGCTTGCCGGGCTCAAGGTGCTGGACCTGACGCGGGTGCGGGCCGGGCCGACCTGCGTGCGCGTCTTCGCCGATTTCGGGGCCGACGTGATCAAGGTCGAGAGCCCGCCGGGGCTCGATCCCAACGAGAACATGAGCGGGCCGCGCCTGGGCTACGACATGCAGAACCTGCATCGCAACAAGCGCTCGCTGGCGCTCAACCTGAAGACGCCCGAAGGCAAGGCGATCCTGATGAAGCTCGTCGACGAGGCCGATCTCGTCGTCGAGAATTTCCGGCCCGACGTGAAGGAGCGGCTCGGGCTCGATTTCGAGACGCTGCATGCGCGCAATCCGAGGCTGATCCTGGTCTCGATCTCCGGCTTCGGCCAGTCCGGCCCGTACCGGACGCGCGCCGGCTTCGACCAGATCGCGCAGGGCATGGGCGGCATGATGTCGGTGACCGGGTTGCCCGGCCAGGGGCCGGTCCGGGCGGGCATCGCGCTCGCCGATTCTTCGGCCGGGCTCTATGGCGCGGTCGGCGCGCTGGTCGCGCTGCAGGAGCGCGCGGTCTCGGGGCGGGGGCAGTGGGTGCAGACCTCGCTGCTCGAAGCCCAGATCGCGATGATGGATTTCCAGGCGG
>Ga0102594_1002189_pt1 | contig 10380 bp, 7 predicted proteins | sample AraplaCol_mLB_r2_2_FD_76863 | JGI IMG/M metagenome (GOLD analysis project Ga0102594, IMG submission 76863) | Arabidopsis root microbial communities from North Carolina, USA - plate scrape MF_Col_mLB_r2 (SPADES assembly) (version 2) | ecosystem: Host-associated > Plants > Roots > Endosphere...
ACGGGCTGGCGATCGAAGCGGGCAGCGGCTTTCGCAGCAAGGCCTGCATCTCGCCTTCGTGGTCGTCGACGGGCGGCAGCGGACGCTGCTCGCGGATGGCGTGGTGGGTCATGGGCCGGTGTCCTCCGAAGGCGGGGCGGGGGTGCGAAGCGGGCGGCCGAAGGCATCCCGCCCCGCGCGTTGCGGCCGGGAGCCGCGCGCCACCGCGCGGCGCTCGGCCTCGAACAGCGCAGGGTCGTTCTCGAGCACGCCGATGCGGTCGCTCCAGCGCGTTCCGTCCTGCATGGCGCGGTGCAGCTGCGTGCGCTGGAAGGTGGCGCCGCGCATGTCGGCGCCGCCGAGGTCCGCGTAGGAAAAATCGGCGTACACCAGTTCGCTGCGCGCGAACGAGGTGCGGTTGCAGCGCGCGCGATGAAAGACGCACTGCGTGAGCTGCGCGCCGGACAGGTCGGCATCGGCCAGCTCTGCGTCGACCCACAGGCTCTGCGCGAAATGCCCAGCGCGGGCGTCGGCTTGGCGCAAGTCGGCTTCGGGGAACAGGCACTGCGGCGCATGCACGTTGGCCAGCACCGCGCGCTGGAGCCTGGCGCCCTTGAAGTTGCACTGGCTCAGCCGCGCGCGCTCGAAACTGCAGCCCGTGAGGTCGGCGTCGATGAACTGGCACAGGTGGAAGTCCTGCGCGGAGAAGTCCTGGCCCGCCAGTTCGGCCTCGCTGAAGATCACGTTGTGAAAGCTGGCGCCCCTGAAGCCGGTGCCGCGCAGGGCAGCGCGATAGAACACGGTGGTGTGCAGCGCCACTTCGTCGAAGCGCGCCTCGGCGAGGCAGGATTCGCCGAACACCGCCTTCGTGAGATCGGCACCGCCGAAGTAGGCCCGGTCCAGCGCGCTTTGATGAAAGGCCGCCAGGTCGAGCCTGGCGCCGCTCAGCTGCGCGCCCTGCAGCTGCGATTCGCTGAAGACGGTGCGCGTCATCGCTGCCTGCCGAAGGTTGGCGCCGGACAGCGTGCACTTGTGGAAGGCCGCGCGCTCCAGTTCGGCACCGTCGAGCGTGGCTTCGTCGAATCGGCAGGTGTCGAACATCGACTCGGTCAGCCGCGCGCCGCCCAGGCTGGCGCCCGAGAAGTCGCATTCGCCGAATGCGCCGCCGCTCAGGTCGAGGCCGTCCATGACCATGCCCCTGAAGTCCTGGCCCTGGATGTGCTCGCCGCCGCGGATCTTCCGTACCAGCTCGCCCGGCGTCATCGGACCGGGTCCGCCGCGCGGCGCGGGACGGTCTTGGCCTGCTCGAGGTAGGCGCCGCGGGTTTCGGTGACGGTGTCGATCAGCGCCTGCGAGACGTCGGCGCGGAACAGGTTGGCGTCGCGCAGGTCGGTTCCGACCAGCGTCGCCTTCTGGAGACTGGCATGCATGAGGTTGGCGCCGCGCAGCGACGCGTGGGTGAAATCCGCGCGGATGAACAGGCTCTCGGGCGCGTCGATGGCGCTCAGGTTGGCGCCGACAAGGCAGCAGGAGGACAGGTCGCAGCTGTCGAGCGTGGCCCGCGCGAAGCGCGCGTGCTCCAGCGGCATCTCGCGCAGGCTGCACTGCACCAGGGTTGCATCCTCGAAGCCGGCCGTGCGCAGCGTGCTGGTGCCGACGAAGCAGGTGGTCCGCAGCGTGGCGCCGCTGAACACGATGCCGTCGTCCCCGCCGGTGTGCACCCAGGCGCAGGCTTCGAGGCTGGCGTGCGAAAAGTCCAGCTGCGAGACCACGCACGAGATCAGGCCGAACTTGTGCAGCCGGGCTGCATGGAAGCTGCAATCGTGCAGGCGGCTCTGCTCGAGCACGGTGACGTAGTCGAGGCGCGCCCCGTCGAAGCGGCAGCGTTCGAAATGCATGCCCATCAGGTTCAGGTGCTCGAGCCGGGCCTGAGTGAAATCGCAGTCGTCGAAGCGCGTCTTCTCGGCCACGGTCTCGTGGAACTTCGCTCCCGCGAACGATGTGCGCGTGCATTGCGCCAGGCTCAGGTTGGCGCGATCGAGCACGCAGCCCGCCAGCGATGCGCCCTGCAGGTTCGCGCGCACCAGCACCGCCTCGGTGGCGTCGGCGCCGTCGAGCAGGGCACCGGCCAGGTTCGCGCTCTCGAGCAGCGTGCGGTGCAGGCGGGCACCGCGCAGGTCCATGGCCGACAGGTCGGCGCCCGTCAGGTCCAGGCCCGACAGGTCGCGCGAGCTTTCCATGGCCTGCCGCACGCGGTGGCGCGCTTCGTTCGTCTGCTCGGTGTTCATCGTGTCGGCGGCCGATTGGTGCTGGGCTGCGAGCCGGTACATGTCGATCAGGCCGCGGCGGCCTCTTTCGGCGGTCTGTGCAAGTTCCGCCTGCTGCGCCGCCGACATCGGCGCGGTGCCGGTGGCACCGGCGATGCCGAGCATGCCCTGCACCACGGTGCGTGCGTCGAAGGCGGGCGGGCCCTTGGCCTGGCTCTGCGTGGCGGTCCGGACGAGCTCGCCGGTGTCGAAGCCCACCTTGCGCGACTCGGCGGCGTTGGCCTCGCCCAGTTGCGCCAGCTCGCGGCGCCCCTGGTCCAGCTTGCGTTGCTGCTCGCGCTCGTAGACCTTGGTCTGCTCGATGAACTCGGGCAGCTCTGCCAGGCTCGGCATCTTCGTGAACGGCGCGGGCATGGCCTGTTCCTTGAAGTGGCGCGGCTTGTGGCCGATGTCCAGCGCCTGCCGCGTCAGGTCTTCGCGCACGGTGCGGCCACGCTCGCGCATGTTGCGCACCAGAGGGGATTCCTCGTCGCCGCCGGTCTGGTCGATCCAGGGGCCGACGGCGGCGGACGGCAACAGCTCGTCGTCGCGAAACATGTGGAGCCCGCCGGTCTCGGGGTTGCTGCGGCGTTGCAGGATGGCGAAATAGTGTTCGAGCGGCCGCGGCGCTTCGGACGCAGCCTCGATCGCCGGCATCACGTGCGTGACGTCTGCGGCGTCGTCCTCGGCGATGGCGGTTTCGCCGTGGAAGATCAGCGCCACCTGCGACAGGTGCGGGAAGAACCAGGCCGTGGTCAGCCGCAGGTCGACTTCCTCGAAACGCTCCGGCTCGGCGAGGCCCGACGCGGTCTTGCGCGCGATGAAGCCCCGCGCGCGCCAGTCCGGCAACAGGCCGCGCTGCACGGGCTGCGACGGGTGCATGTTCCAGATCTCGTAAGGCGTGCCGCCCGGGATGCGGTCGCTGTCGCTCCAGCGCTGATCGGGCAGGGCGGCGTTGAAGAGGCGCCAGTCCATGTCCTGCGAGAAGCCCGGATACAGGTTCTCGCGCCAGTGGCCGTCGTAGTGCCGTCCGATCAGCTGCATGCGCGCGGGCCAGCTTACGTCCATCGCGCCCAGACAGGCGGGCGCGGGCTGCCGCGAGGGATGATCGATGCGCCGGTGCGGATGCTCGACGTTGGGCAGGCGCTGCACGAGTGAGCCGTCGGCAACCAGCTCGGGCGCGTGGCCGATGCCCAGCGGGTTGTCGGCGAAGCCGGGACCGCCGTAGGCTCGGCTCCAGTCGAGCCGCATCGACTCGAAGGGCTGCGGCGCGGTGGCCCGGCCGTCGATCCAGTGGCGGTCGCCGAACACGATGAGCTGCTTGGCCAGCGCGCCCACGCGCACCTCGACGGCACAGGCCGTCTTTTCCTGCTGGTGGCGGGTGTATGCGTGGCCGGTGGCCAGGAACTCCGCGCAGGGCTTGGGCATGCCCAGGTCGAGCACACCGGTGGTGCCGAGTTCTTCCGACACGGTGTTCCAGAATTCGGTTTCGGGCAGCAGCACGCCGGCGCCGAGGCCTTCGCCGTCGTCCATCGACAGCATGCCCATCACCGTGAGGCCCAGCCGCTGGTGGCCGGAGCGCAGGAACGGCCGCGTGATCACGCTCAGCCGAAGGGGTTTGACTGTTTTCACGAGGAAAGGGCGCTCAGCTGCCGGCGCGAGGAATCTCGAGCGGCGTGCGCGCCCGATCGATCGCGAGCACCGACGCGTCGCCCGGGTCGCGCAGCAGGTGCACCCGCTTGCCCACCAGGGCGAACTGCGGCACCAGTCCTTCATCGATCAGCGTGCGCAGCACGGCAGGACGCGAGCCGCCGTCGCCGTCGAACACGTTCAGCGCGAGCTCGCAGGCATACACCGTCTGGCCCTGCGTACCACCGCGCGACAACTCATGCTCGGAGCGCTTGAGCGACTGGACTTCGGCCTCGGCCGGGATGCCGGTCTGCGCCAGGCGTTGCCATGTCTTCGCCTCGGCCGAATAGATGCGGTTCTCGCGCGAGGCCACGATCACCACCGACAGGGCCACCACGAGCATCGAGCCCATCAGCACCGCGAACACGATCCACAACAGTATTTCCATCGATCTCGTTTCTCAGGCCACCAGTGTCAGCGCCTTGAACTTGGCCGCCAGCCCGCCAGTAGCGATGAGCATGCCCTTGTTCGCGATGGCCAGGCCCTTGGTGCTGACTTCGAGCGGCTTGTTCTTCATGGAGAACAAGGCCGTGTCGATCTTGACCGTGGCGATCTGCGCATTGAGGGCCGCGTAGTACTGCAGCCGTGCGCCCCACACGTCCAGCGAAGTGCCCACCAGGCTGATGCGGAAACCCACGCCACCCGCGCGGAACAACCGCCAGTCGCCGCTCTTGGCGTAGTTGTTGTTGTAGGTGACGGAGTTGTTGGTGTAGTCGTTCGTGATGTTGTTGTACGTGTTCGACGTGGTGTTGTAGATGGTGGTGTTGATGACGTGCTGCGTCGTGTTGTGGATGTGGTTGGTGGTGTTGAAGGTGACGTCGGGCGAGGTGTGCACCGTCGGGCCCGTCACCGTGGTGGTCGAGGGGCCGTTCACCAGCACGTCGTTCGAGGTGTTGATGGTGTCGTTGCGCCCGCCGCTGACGAAGCGGATCTCCTGGCCGTCGATGGTGCCGTTGAACCCGCCCGTGATCGCCAGCCTCACGCCGCCGGTGATGGTGTCGTTCAGCCCGCCGCTGAGCATGCGTGTCTTGCCGCCCGAGATGGTCTGATTCACGCCGCCCGTCACCGTCTCGGTGAAGCCGCCGGTCACGTCGCGGGTGTCGCCGCCGGTGATGGTTTCCTTGGCACCGGCGGTGATGTCGCGCGTCTCGCCGTTCTGGTAGGTGGCCGACTCGTGGTCCTTGATGAGCGTGGTGCGGGTGCCGTCGGTAGTGTGGGTTTCGTCGGCCTCCACTTCGACGTCGAGGTTGCGCTCGGCGTGCAGCAGGATCTGCTCGGCGCCGGTGCGGTCCTCGAAGCGCAGCATGTTCGCCTGGTTGGCCGCACCACCGGTGCTCGAGCGCGTGAGGATGCCGCTGGCCGTGGCGTTGGCCGGGAGCTCCCATGGCGGCATCTGGTCGCTGTTGTAGACGCGGCCGGTGATGATGGGCCGGTCGGGTTCGCCGCCGATGAAGTCGACGATGACCTCCTGGCCCACGCGGGGCATGTGCATCGTGCCGTAGTTGGCGCCGGCCCAGTTGCTCGACACGCGCACCCAGCACGAGCTGTTCTCGTCCGACTGGCCGTAGCGGTCCCAGCGGAACTGCAGCTTCACGCGGCCGAAGCGGTCGGTCCAGATCTCTTCGGGGCCGACCACCGTGGCGGTCTGCGGGCCATTGGTGCGCGGGCGCGGCGTCCTGCGCGCGGGCCGGTAGGGCACGCTCGACGGCAGCACGCTGAAATCGAACTCGCACACCGATTCGCTGCTGCCACCGGTGGAGTACTCGGGCTCCTGGAGGTCGTAGCGGGTCTCGGTGACCAGGTATTCGCGGTTGTCCGATTCGCGCGGGCAGTGCGTCATCTGGAACAGGTAGCCCGGCGCCATGCCGACCACGTTGGTGTGGCCCGCCGCCAGCTCGTGCGCGCTCTGCAGCTCTTGCAGACGGATGCGCGCATAGCTGTCGCCCTGCTGGTGCTCGGTGTAGCCGCCGAGCCACTCGTACACCTCGTAGGTCGAATGGTCGTGCGGCTTGGGGTCCTGCTGCACGCTCTGCAACGAGGCGCGCGACTTCTTGAAGTCGAAGTCGTCGAGCATCACGCGGCCCGAGGTGATCTGCTCGGTCACGCGCCACTGGTCGATGCAGGGCTCGAGCGCGTTCAGCACGCGGTCGCGCGGACGGTAGGGAATGCTGGCGTGGCCGGGCAGGGGGGTGTAGCTGCCGCTGTCGTCAGCCAGCACCAGCAGGTGCGTGCCGTTGGCGTGCTCGAAGTGATAGGCGATGCCTTCGTGCTCCATGAGGCGGCTCACGAAGGCGAAGTCGCTCTCCTGGTACTGCACGCAGTACTCCCACGTGGGGTAGCTGCCGGTGAGGCGCTTCTCGAACTGGAAGCCGTACTTGCCCAGCACCTCGTCGAGCACCTCGGGCACGCTCTTGTTCTGGAAGATGCGGCAATCGGTGGTGCGCGCGAGATACCAGAGCCACGGCTGCACCAGCGCGCGGTAGATGTAGTGGCGGCCGGTTTCGTTGGCGCGGCCGACCAGCTCGAAGCGCACCACGGTGCCGTTGAGAAATCGCGGCGCGCCTTCGTCGGCCAGTTCGAGCGTGAGCGAAGTGCCTAGCAGCTGCTTCAGGTCGAGGCTGAAGCTCGTGCTGACCATGTCCACCTCGAACTCGAAGAGCTGCGAGAGCCCTTCGCGTCCCCGCATCGCGCGGAACTTGAGCTGCTCGGCGCTCAGGACGGTGTGGACTTGGACGGTACGTGGCATGCGGAACTTCCCTGACCTCTCTGTGCTTTCGCGGTTGCGAAGCCTTCTGAGGCCAGTCTAGAAATTCCTCATGTCATACGAATGACGCGAAGTCTGTAGAAAAAGCGCTTACAAGAGCGCCGAATGCACGTCGACAGTGCCTCACATCGAGGCTTCGAGCATCGCCTTGTAGTCGTCGCGCGAGGCCAGACGCGGGTTGGTCTTGTGGCAGTGGTCGGCCATGGCGCCGTCGATGATCCTGTCGAACATCTCGGGCGTGACGCCCACTTCGCCCAGGCCCTTGGGCAAGCCGAGGCGCGCGTTCATGTCGCGGATGGCATCGCCCAGGTCGCCGGCCGAATCGAGATGCATCGCCTGCGCCATGCGCTGCAGCCGCTGCTCCTTCTGCACCGATTCGGCACCCGCATTGAAGTGAATGACGGCAGGCAGGAAGAGGGCGTTGAGCGTGCCGTGGTGCAGTCGCGGATCGACACCGCCCAGGCTGTGGCTCAGCGAGTGCACGCAGCCCAGGCCCTTCTGGAAGGCCATGGCGCCCTGCATCGATGCGCTCATGAGATTCAGGCGCGCCTCGCGGTCGCTGCCGTCCTTGGTGGCGCGTTCGATGTGGCCCCACGCGCGCTCGAGTCCGTCGAGGCCGATGCCGTCGGCCGGTGGATTGAACGCGGCCGACATGAAGGTCTCCATGCAATGCGCGATGGCGTCCATGCCGGTGGCGGCCGTGAGCCTGGGTGGCAGGCCGAGCGTGAGTTCGGGGTCGCAGATGGCGGCCTTCGGCATCAGGAACCAGCTGTGGAAGCCCAGCTTGCGATGGTCGTCCACGATGACGATCGCACCGCGCGCGACCTCGCTGCCGGTGCCGCTGGTGGTGGGGACTGCAATGAGCGGCACCACGCGTTCGGTGATCTTCGGCGAGCCGCCTTCGATGGTGGCGTAGGTCTTGAGCGGCCCTTCGTGCGTGGCCGCAATGGCCACGCCCTTGGCGCAGTCGATGGCCGAGCCGCCGCCCACGGCGATGAGGCCGTCGCAGCGTCCGGAGCGATACAGCTCGACGGCCGCGCGCACCGAGGCTTCGGTGGGGTTGGAGGGCGTCTGGTCGAACACCGACACCTCGAGATCCGCGATCGCATCCAGCGCCTTCTGCAGCACACCCGCCGCGCGCACGCCGGCATCGGTGACGATCAGCGGACGATGGATGCCGATGCGCGCGCACTCGCTGGACAGCAGCTTGATCGCGCCGAATTCGAACTGGATCTGGGTGAGGTATTGGATGAGGGCCATGGGTGTGGGGTGCTCGGGGCAGTACGATTGCCGACCAGCCAAATCTAACAAGAGCGACCAGTCTTGCACACGAAAGAAACCCTTGCCGGTGTCGCGCCCGGAACACCTCACGCCTCGCGGCTGACCCCGAAGATGGCAAGCGTCGTCGAACGCATGGCGCGTGCCGGCCATCCGCCGCTGGACCGGATGACGCCCGACGAGGCCAAGGCCTCCTACGAGAAAGGCGCAGGCGTGCTCGAAGTGCCCAAGCCCGAGCTGGCCCGCATCGAGGACTTCAGCATTGCCGCGCGCGACGGCTTCGCGATGCCCGCGCGGCTGTACGCGCCGTCGGCCGAAGTGCTGCCGGTGCTCGTGTACTTTCACGGCGGCGGCTTCACGGTGGGCAACATCCGCACGCACGACACGCTGTGTCGCGTGCTGAGCAGCAGGAGCGGCTGTGCGGTGGTGTCGCTCGACTACCGGCTCGCGCCGGCGCACAAGTTCCCGACCGCGTCGGAAGACGCATGGGACGCGTTCGAATTCATCGCGAGGCAGGGCGCAAGCCTGGGCCTCGACCCGTCGCGCATGGCCGTGGGCGGCGACAGCGCCGGCGGCACGCTCGCCGCCGTCTGCGCCATCCTCGCGCGCGACGCAGGCCTGCCGCTCGCGCTGCAGATGCTGATCTACCCCGGCACGACTGCGCACCAGGACACGGCCTCGCACCTGCGCCACATCGATGGGCCGCTCTTGACGAAGGCGATGATCGACTTCTTCTTCGCGCAGTACGTCCGCACGCCGGCCGATCGCGACGACTGGCGCTTCGCGCCGCTGCTGGCCGACGATGTCGACGGCGTGGCGCCCGCATGGATCTGCCTGGCCGAGTGCGATCCGGTGGTCGACGAAGGCATTGCCTACGCCGACAAGCTGCGTGCCGCGGGCGTGCCGGTCGACCTGGAGATCTATCGCGGCGTGATCCACGAGTTCATCAAGATGGGCCGCGCCATTCCCGAGGCGCTGCAGGCGCAGGACGATGCGGCGAAGGCGCTGCGCGAAGCCTTGCAGCCGTGACCTGACCCCTTCGCGTGGCCGCACATGCCGGCCGCCGAGCGATTTCCGATCCTCAGAACTTCCAACCTTTCCGGAGACAAGAATGCAACGCAGTGACTTCCGCTTTTTTCATCGGCTGCGCGTGCGCTGGGCCGAGGTCGACATGCAGAAGATCGTGTTCAACGCGCACTACCTGATGTATTTCGACACGGCGATTGCGGACTACTGGCGCGCGCTGGCACTGCCCTATGAAGAGGCGATGCACGCGCTGGGCGGCGACCTGTACGTGCGCAAGGCGACGATCGATTTCCGCGCTTCGGCGCGCATGGACGACATGCTCGACGTGGGCATGCGCTGCGCGCGCATCGGCACGTCGTCGATGGTGTTCGAAGGCGGCCTGTTCCGGCAGGACCAGTTCCTGGTGGGTTGCGAGCTGGTGTACGTGTTTGCCGATCCGGCCACGCAGACGTCGAAGCCGGTGCCGCAGGTGCTGCGCGAGGTGCTCGAGGGCTACGAGGCCGGCGAGCCGATGCGCAGCGTCGAGACCGGCGACTGGGCCACGCTGGGCGAAGGCGCCGGAGCGCTGCGCCGGGCGGTGTTCATCGAAGAGCAGAACATTCCCGAATCGCTGGAGTGGGACGCGCACGACGCCGTCGTGCTGCACGCAGTGGCGCGCAACCGGCTGGGCCAGGTCATCGCGACCGGGCGCCTGCTGCATGCCGAGGACGGCATGTCGCACATCGGCCGCATGGCGGTGCATCGCAACCTGCGCAGCGGCGGACATGGCGCCGCGGTCGTCCGTGTGCTCGAGGACGCCGCCAAGGCGCGCGGCGACCGCGAAGTGGCGCTCAACGCGCAGCGCAGCGCCGAGCGCTTCTATGCGCGGCTCGGCTATGCCGCGCACGGCGAAGGCTTCGAGGAAGCCGGCATCCCGCACATCGAGATGCGGCGGACCCTGAAGCCCTGACGCGCCCGATTCAGTAGCGCGGCGGCGGGTCGGGCACATAGCCCGGTTCCGATCCCGGGAACGGCGACGGACCGGCGGGACGCGGCCAGCGCGGCGGCGGCGGGACCGGGATCACGCCCGCCGCCACGAGGTTCTCTCGGCTGTCGTAGCGGATGCGGATCACCTCGTCGGGCGACGACTGCGCGCGCTCGAAGGTGGTCTTGCCCACATAGGAAGTTTCTCGGCGGCCATGGGCCGTGCCAAGGCTCGGGCTGGGCGCGGACTGGCGAGCCATGCTGCCCGAAGGGGACGCAGCGGATTCGGCCGCCACGCTCTTGTCGGCCGCAGCGCCAGGCGCTGCCTTGGCCCGCGCATCGCCGAGCGACGAGGACTCGCTGCGACGTTCCCGA
>Ga0102594_1002192_pt1 | contig 10375 bp, 13 predicted proteins | sample AraplaCol_mLB_r2_2_FD_76863 | JGI IMG/M metagenome (GOLD analysis project Ga0102594, IMG submission 76863) | Arabidopsis root microbial communities from North Carolina, USA - plate scrape MF_Col_mLB_r2 (SPADES assembly) (version 2) | ecosystem: Host-associated > Plants > Roots > Endosphere...
GCCGCCCGAGGAGATGGCCAGGCTGCGCGCCAAGGTCAAGCCGGTGATCGACAAGTACTCGGCGTCCGTGGGCGAGGCCACCGTCAAGGAGTTGATGGCGGAAATCGCGAAGGTGCGCAAGTAGCCGACGCGACAGCCGATGCGTGATCTCAGTTGATATTGCTTCCTGCGATTGCTTCATCCGGAGGTGGGCGTGGATGGAGTGGTGTCGAGCACCCGCAGGTTCATCAACGCCCTGATGTCCTCGAAACCGATGCGCGTCCGAGCGACCGACGTGGCACGGCGCGCCGCGGGGGGTGAAAAGTTCGCATGTGAAATACTTTGAGCTTCAATTTATATAAAAAGTTTCTCAAGGCGATACTTTTTCCGCTGGTATGGGAATACCTAATCCGGCAAAATTGCGTCATTAATTTCGATGCACCGAAAAGTGCTTCGTTAACTCATCAGAATCAAAATGACCAAGCCAAACGCTCAAATTCGCAGTGCGCCAGCACGCGGTGGCCGTGTTTCGGATCATGGTACCGATTGGGTTCGAGTGGTGGCAAAGACGGGCCGTCCCGTCACTTTGGCTGATCCCGAGATGGCCGAGTCTGTTCGCCGCCTTGAGAAGGCGGTGACGCAATCCCCGGTGAAAGCGCTCGAACTTCTGCAACTCGCTGGGATCGCGACGCCGACTGGACGCCTGAAGAAGGTATATGGCGGCTAGAAAGCCGCCTGACATCCCCGGCTACAGCAATTACCAGCGCCTGCCCAGCATGGTGCTGGGATTCCACGGCTGTGACAAATCTGTAGGCGAAGCTGTTCTCAAGGGCAAGGTGCCCCACCTTGAGACAAGTGCCAACGAGTACGACTGGCTGGGTGGAGGCATCTACTTCTGGGAGAACGATCCCCTCCGAGCCATGGAGTGGGCAATTGCTGGCATGAGCAAGCCAAACATTACCAAGGGAAAGATCACCAAGCCCTTCGTTATCGGCGCCGTCATAGAGCTTGGCCATTGTCTGAACCTGCTTTCGCGCAACAGCATCGAAGAGGTGAAGGTGTCGCACAGGGTGATGCTGAAGGCGATGGAAACCGCTCAGATTGAAGTACCGAAGAACACTGGCTATGGCGGGTTTCGGCGAAGCCTGGATCGAGCGGTGATCGAGTTTCTCCACGTGTCTCGTGGAAGGGAAGTGCCGCCGCTGCAGCCCTACGATACAGTCCGGGCGGCGTTTAGAGAGGGTGGTCCCGCCTATGGGGGAAAAGGTCCTCTCGAAAGCATGGCAGGTTTCGACAACCGAAGCCACATCCAGATCGCTGTTCGTGATAAGACCAAGATCAAGGGCTACTTTCGGCCCATTCACGACTGAGGCCATCGGCTATTTCCAGCAGGAAAAGCGCAACGCGTTGCGGGGCCGATGCGGAACAAGTCCAGGAATGTCAGCGAGCACTATCGTGTCTCGCTCTCCCAAACCGGGGCCGGAATCGGGATCCGGCTGCAGGCCGCATAGATACTGGACTCTTGACGGTGTCAGCCTTCAGTACCGACAAATCTCAAGTTGTCCCCCGTTGCGGCAGAAACTGGTGCGTTCATTCGGGGCGCCCCGGCCGGTATCGAGCAACCCGCTTTCACAATCGAACGCCCCGGACAGGGGCGGTTTCAGCGCAGGCAAGAACCAGATCGATATCGTGATGCGGTGAAGCTTGCAGCGCGTCGACCAAGACTTTGCCTGTTTGCGCTCCCTGCAGTCGCCGGAATTCCTCTGTCGCGCCGGCCACGATCTCGTCCCGACCATGAACGCTCACGTGCTGCGGCATCGCCAAGGGCGCGCCGTACAAGTTCACTGAAACGTGTGTGTCTTGGCATCCTGAAGCGGCCAGTACCCTGGTGGAAAGGGCTGGCCGCTTGGCTGGGGAATTGGGGGGCTCTGAAAATCTGCTCATGCCGATCAGATTGGCATCGCCGCCCGCGTGATGCAAGAAAAATCCGGTGCCACCATTTCTATGGCGTCCAAAGGCCGCGTATGCCCAAGCCTTTTGAGCTGGATGCAGGCTTCTGCGCGGCGCTTTGCCGGCGCAGGGAAAGCTTGCTTCGGCAAGCCGTTTCCCCCGACTCCTTCGCAGCGTTGTGGCCCCCCAAAAAAAGCATGTCTGGCCCACACCTTCCTGTGCCCCCTGCGGCCTTCGCAGAGGCCGCGATAAGCGCGGGCCTCTAGCCAAGGAGGGCGCCAGGATTTCCTCTCCAAGAGGCTGGATTACTGAGGAAATGCCCTCGGTGGCTGCAAAGCGCCCACTCATGGCCACCCAAACTGCTCCCTCCTGGCTGCGGTAATGCGCCATTGCGTCCCGTCTCGCTTCGCCTCGTGCGGGCCGGCGTAGAGGGACGTTTGGTTGGCCTCCTCGATGCGCCGGGCCTGGAGAACAGAGGCAGCGGGCTCCTACGTGACCTCTGTGCAGGGTGGGGGAGGGCTTGCCTGTGAGCCCTGAGGCTACCCCCTCGTTCTCGCGTTCAAGGCCCTGCGCGCGCACCGTGGGTGCGTGCTCGGCGCGTGCCGCGCGCCTGCGGCGGCCCTGAGCGCTGCGCTGCGACGGGGTGGCGGGGTCTCGCAGGCAATCCCGCCTGTGTCACCCACAGGAGTTCGTCATGAACGCTTCCTCTTTCTCTTCCTTCTCCTCTTCCTCCATGCCTTCCGCTTTCACGGCGCGCGAGCTCCAGGTGCTCGATGCGCTGCGTCCGTTCCTCGGTGCCGATACCGAGGGGCTGTACGCGGCGCAGGGCCGCTCGCTGCACCGGCTGGTGTGCTTCGCGCGGGACTCGTCGCTGCCGGGATGCGCGCAGCTGCTGTGCGGGCTGCGCCTGGCGCGGGAGCTGCTGGCCGAGGAACTGCGCCCCGGCGAGGCGTTCCGGTCGCTGTACGCGGTTTCCGACTACCTCAAGCTGCACTTCGCGGGGCAGGCGCACGAGAGCTTCGCGGTGCTGTTCCTCGATGCGCGCCACACGCTGCTGGCGTTCGAGGACCTGTTTCGCGGGACCGTGACGCAGACCGAGGTCTATCCGCGCGAACTGCTCAAGCGCGCGCTCCATCACAACGCCTCGGCCGTGATCCTGGCGCACAACCATCCATCGGGCGCGGTGGAGCCGTCGCGGGAGGACCTGGCCGTGACGCAGGCGCTGAAGTCGGCGCTCGCGCTGATCGACGTGCGGGTGCTCGACCACATCGTGGTGGGCGCGAACCGGGTGGCCTCGATGGCCGAGCGCGGCCTGCTCTGAGGGCGGCCGCGGGGGCGCTTCGGCGCCCCTGAAGCGATCCGGTCCGGGCGGCTCATGCGGTGCATGTGTCCGTCCTGCGCTGCGGGGATGCGGAGAGATGGAAGCCGAGAGATGGAAGCGGGGGGAAGGAGCAGGACGGGGAGGGCGGTCTTGCTATGGCCTTCAGCGTTGCACGGCGTTCTCGCCGTCAAGGGCTGCGCGCCGCGCTGCGGCGCTGGCGGCCTGGCGGCCGTCGTCGACCCCTGACTGCTGCGCTGCGCCGTGCGGGTTCCGGCCGCGGGCAATTCCGCCCGGACAACCGGAGATCGTCATGGACGAGAAATCACACGTTTCGCTGGAACAGCACCTCTGCCTGGTATGCGGCCTGAACTTCGATACCGGCGGCATCCTGCTCGAAAGGCGCCTGCGTCAGAGCATGCAGCGTCACACGGTGACAGGGTGGGGCCTGTGCGGCGAGCATCGCAGGCTCTTCGACGAGGGCTTCGTCGCACTCATCGAATGCGACCCCGAGCGCAGCGGTGTGCCGGCGGACCAGGACCACATGCGGCCCGAACAGGCTTGGCGTACAGGGCGGCTGGCGCACCTGAAGCGCGAGGCCCTCGCCAGGGTGACCCACGTTGCGCTGGCGCCCGACGTGCCCTGCGTCTTCGTGGAGCCGGGCGTGATCGAGCAGCTGCAGGCGATGGTCGGGCCCGAGGAGGACTGAGGATCCCTTGAGGTCCTCGGTGCGCCGTTTCGTGACTGCGAAGCGGCGCACTTTCTTTCCTGCCTGCCGTGTCTCGTTCCGGCGGCGCATGGCGGAACGTCGACGCCGGGGCGACGGGCGCGGTTGTCCGCTACGACCCGCCGGAGCCCCGGCATGCGCGCACGTGCGCCGGCAGGCGCATCAAGGCGCTCGATGCGTATGGCGTGTGGTCTCGTTGGCCGTGGCTGTGGCTGTGCCCGCTGTCGGTGGTCGGTCTGCGGTCGTCCCGCCTCTGGATCGACGCATGGCGCGGGTCGCTCCCCGCTCCAGGGTGAAGGCGCTGCCCCCGTCCTCGCCCGGTCCTCGCGACGCTCGGCTGCGGCCTGCGGGCGGGCCCCGGACCGTCTCGCTGGCCCCTTGCCGGCTTTGCGTCGAGGCGGCTCCGACAGCAGATTCCTTCCACCATCGCGGCATGCGCCGCAGAAAGGCTTCGCCATGGCCACGTCTTCTCGCACTTCTCGCTCTTCTCGTTGCGTCGTGCCCGCTCCGGCCGTGGTGCCGGATCCGAAGACCCCGGGCGTTCCCCCCGTGCCCCCCGAGGACTCTCCCACGGCAGGTGAATCAAATGAGGGGCGCGCCTGGCGGCGTTCGGGCAAGCGCGTGGGCATGGACATGGATGTCCGGCGCGTGATCACGGACCGGATCATGGCGATGCTGGCGCAGGGCGAACACGTGTGTCGTGCGCGCTGGGTCCAGGCCGCGACGCGCGGGGCGCCGCGCAATGCCGGCACCGGGCGGTCCTACCGGGGCGTGAACGCGCTGCTGCTGTGGGACGCGGCGATCGTGCAGGGTTACGAGGTGCCGCTGTGGCTGACCTACAGGCAGGCCAAGGCTCTTGGCGCCCAGGTGCGCAAGGGCGAGCGCGGCGTGCTGTGTGCGCAGTTCGAGCGGACGGGGGGCCGCGGCGATAGAGACCCGCACACCGAGTTACAGGACGGGCTCCTGCAATGCCGGCCATTCTGGTTGTTCAATGTCGCGCAGGTCGACGGGCTCCCGGCGAAGCGCCTCGATCCTCCGGCAGTCGCTGCCGCAGGCCCCTCGGCTGCGGAGCACGGGGCGATGGAAAGGGTGTTGCGGCTGGTCGGTGGCTGCAACGCAACGCTTCGCCATGGGTTCGAACGCGCAGCGTATGTGCCGGAGTTCGACGAGATCCGGTTGCCGTGGCCGAAGCGATTTGCAAGCGGCGAGAACTATGGGGCGACGCTGTTGCACGAACTGGTGCACTGGAGCGGACATCCGCAGCGGTTGCATCGCGAGTTCGGCACGCGCTTCGGCGACGCCGCTTGCGCGTTCGAGGCGCTCGTGGCCGAACTCGGTGCGGTCTTGCTGATGGGGCATTGCGGGCTTGTCGGCGCCGTCGTCGAAGGCCATGCGGACCCTCTCGCGGACTGGTTGGAGGTGCTGCGCCATGACCGCAGCGCGATCTTCACGGCCATGCGCTTTGCCGGCGAGGCCTGCGATTTCATCGTGGGACGGGAGATGCCGGTGCTCGCGCCACTCTCGTGACACGATCGCCTTCAGGCGAGCTGGCTTGCCGATCTTCGGCCGATGGATCCTGCGCCCAAGGCGCTCAGGATCCTGGTGACTTCGTTCGGCGATGCTCGAGCTCCTTATCGTCCTGTGCGACGGCGCGAGGACCTCGGGTATCTCGCTGGATGCCGCGCGGGCGCAGGCCGCCGGCCGCCTCGCTCCGTGCTGGACCTCCAGCCCGGAGGCCGGCCGTCACGCGCGTCCATGGCGCGCGTGCGTCGCGAACCTTCGGCTCTGGCCGAGACGGCTACCGATCGCCGGGCGGCGCGCCAGTCTTGCGCGTGTGCGATTTCTCGCACAACCGGTGCGAGAAATGCCGGCGCGTTGCAGACCGGATGGAATCGGCGTCTGCGCGCTGGCCCGCTATCGACAAGCCGCCGCCACGGGCTACGGGGTGCGAGGCGGTCCGGGTTGGCGGCGGGCTCAGCGACACCGACGGCCCGGCGTGTGCGAACGAGCGATCACCGGCGCGCACCGAAGCTGAGAAAGCGGGGAAGGCAGCATCAGGGAGAAAGAAGAAAGAGGCCGTGATGTGAGTGAGTGGCTGGCTAGCTGGCTCCTTCAGCGTGGCACACCGTTCTCGCCGTCAAGGTCTGCGCGCGCCGCTGGCGCGCTCGCGGCCTCTCGGCCGTCTTCGAACCTTGACTGCTGCGCTGCGGCGTGCCGGTGACGGTGCCGGGCCATCCCGCCCGCAACCGTTCAAGGAGAACGCCATGGCTGCTTCCAGTTTTCCCTTTCTCACCGATGCACAGTTCGACCAGCTGCTGGCCAACGGCCGGCAGTCACAGGTGCGGTGGGACTTCGATCCGTTGCCCGTGGTCAAGCTGTTCACGCCCGATGCCGGTGCCACCTGGCTGCTGGGCGGGATCGATCCCGATGCACCCGACATCGCCTTCGGCCTGTGCGACCTCGGGATGGGCTTTCCGGAGCTGGGCTGCGTGAGCCTCGCCGAGCTGTCCCAACTGCGCGGGATGCTGAATCTGCCGATCGAGCAGGACCTGCATTTCCGCGCCGACCGGCGCCTGAGCGTCTATGCGAGGGAGGCCCGCAGCGCGGGGCGGATCCAGGTCTGAAAGGGCTGCCGCTCGTTGAGCTTGGCCGCCAGCACGACTGGCGGTCACTTGGCGCGTGCGCAGGTGCGTTACTCGCGCTGTCTGGGCAAAGGCGTCGCAACCCGTCGCTTTGTGGTTGCCATTCAATCGAATGAGAGTGTTCTCATTCATTCTGCATAGACGGGGGCCTCTTCATGGTCGTAAGCGCACGGGTTCGGACTCCGGAGGTCAAGGAGCGGGCCACCGAGAGACTCGACAACATCGGCCTGAGCGTCTCCGATGTGATGAGGATCGTTCCGACGCGCGTGGCCAAGGAGGGCGCGCTGCCGGCAGGCTTGACTGTGGATGTCGCTGCGCGCGATGCCTGGTCCCGGGCCAAGGTGCAGGAGGCTCTGGACGATCCGCCCCGGGCGTACCTCATGAAGAAGTCGAGTCGTATTTCGCCGGGCGCCGCGCCGCGCCGCGGCGCGTGAGGCCGTGGAGTGGTCGCCGTTGGCGACGGAGGATCGGAGCGCATTCTCGATTTCATCGAGAAAGGCAATCCCCACGCCGCGATCTCGGTGGATGATCGCGCCGCCCGCGCAAATGCTGGTGCTGCTGCGGTTCCCGGAAGGGACGTCCGGGGTTCGGCAGTTCAGCCCGAGCGATTTGAGGCTGCTGAACATCTCTGTGGTTGCAGGCCGAAGGTCCGTCTGTTAGACTGATTAACGAAAACCTTAACGGATACTGCAATATGTCCTTGAGAGCTTCAGATATCGTTCCCATCAGTGAAGCGCGCGCCCGGCTGACGGAACTGGCTGAAGACGTGGTCGGCAACGGCTCGGAAAAAGTGCTGACCAAGAACGGCGCGAGCTATGTTGCGCTGGTCGATGCACGCAGGCTGGACTATTACCATGCCCTTGAGTCGGAACACGCCAATCTTGTGTTGGCCGAAGACGCCATCGCGGGCTTGCAGCAAGCCTCGGCGGGGCAGTTTGTGTCTGACGAGGACCTGGACCGGGCGCTCGGCATTCCACCGGCACCGTGAGCATTCCCGTCAACGCAAAGGTTCGAGCGGTTCCGAACTTTCTGACTTGTTTGCAAGCTGCGCGCGACTTCATGGAGAAGCAGGACGCTGCTTCTGCGTCGTTGCGCTTCAAGAAGTTGCAGGCCGAAGTGGTCAAGGCGCGGGCACTCCTGTCGTTCGCCCCCACAAGCGGACGACCTGCCCGGTTTCTTGACGCCAAGTCGGACTGGGGGCAGTTTCAAGCTCAACAGGCAAGGCAAAGTGCACGAGCCCTGGGGCTGCCTGAGTTGCGGGAATTGGTGCTAGCTCGTCACGTGGTGCTCTATGCGCATTCCGAGCGCGAGGTCGTATTGCTTTCAATGCGGCATGAGCGACAACTCGGTTACGGATTGCCCAGGCCATCCAACTGACCCGGGGTGGGACAGCTGCCCCCTGAGAGCAGTGGGTTCTTGCAGAGCTTGTAGCTATCCGCGGTGCAGGCAATGCGCTCGAAGGGGCTGTGAATCGTGCGCCCACGTCGCGCATCCAGCCGCAGTTGACGGCATGCCCCGGCCTCAGGAGGCATGAGGAGTCTGTCGAGAGCCCGGGACGCCGGCACCGCTGGTTTCGCTCAGGCTCTCTTGACTCCCGGCTCGCGCGGCGCAGGCGTGCCTGCCGGAGCATCCTGGGCCAACGGGCAAACCTTGCGCGGTGGTCGAGCACCGACGCCGCTGTCCTGCGCGTTCTCGGCGGCAGTAGCGCGCAGCTCATCGAGCACCTCGCCATAGTTTCCGTGCAAGGCTGGCCAGTCCGCGCCGGGCTGCAGGTGGACGGGGTCCAGCCGGTCGCGCATGACGCTCAGCCGCACGGCTGGGTGCCTATGCCCCACGGTCGCCAGCCATCCGGCGCAATGCACTTCGGCGCCGGGCCTGGACTGGTGGCAGGCGAACATGGCCGCTCCATGGTCGGGCCCCATGTTGCGCACATCCGGGCAGGTAGCTGCCAGCGCCTCCGCCAGGCCCAGGCTGAAATTCGGGATGCTGCGCGCGTCCTGGTCAAGGCGCCACGGACACGTGGGACAGGGCTGGCGAGGTGGCTTCGGGACGCGCATGCCGGGCATTGTTCCTGAGTGGGTGCAGGGCGACAGCGTGGGGTGCCGGGGCGGGGAGGGAACGCAATGAGAAGAAGGGACAGGCGGGGCGGGCTTGGCTTGCCTGTGTGCGCCCAGGGTGTCACGCGGTTCTCGCGTTCAAGGCCCTGCGCGCTCACCTGCGGTGCGCGCTCGGCGCGTGCCGCGCGCCTGCGGCGACCTTGAGCGCTGCGCTGCCGCGTGAGCCAGGAGCGACGCAGGCCATCCCGCCTGTGTCACTTCAGGAGTTCCTCATCATGACTGTCTTTCGTTCAGACCCGTCCTCTTCTTCTTTCGCATTTGCCGCGAAGGCCTCCCTGTCGCCACAGGAACTCGCGCGCAGCGCGCCTGCGGTCTTCGCCGAGCAGGCAGCGGCCTGCACCGGGCGAAGGTACGTCTTCATCAGCACGCGCGACGTCGTCGCCGCGCTCGCGCAGGCTGGCTTCGTACCGACCTGGGCCGTGCAGACGCGATCGCGCCGTGGTGGTGAGGACCGCGCAGGCCATGCGCTGCACATGCTGCGTTTCCAGCCTGTCGTGCAGTCGCTGTCGCTGGAGGACGTGCTCGGCGAGATCGTGCTGATCAACTCGCACGACGGGCGCAGCGCCTACGAGTTGCGCGCCGGACTGTTCCGTCCGGTGTGCACCAACGGGCTGCTCACAGCGATCGGCGACTTCGGGCTGGTGCATGTGAGCCATCGCGGCAACGTAGTGGCCCAGGTGGTGGAGGCCGCGCAGCGCATTGCCGGCGAGTTCGTCCGGGTGGGTGAGGCGGTCGAGGCGATGCGCGGTACCGTGCTTTCGGGCGCGCAGCAACTGGACTTCGCGCGCGAGGCGCTGGCGCTGCGCTATCCGGACCGGGGCGAGCCGCCGGTGCAGCCGGCGCAGTGGCTCGAGCGGCGGCGCCTGGCCGACGTCGGTGACGACGTCTGGCGGACCTTCAACGCGATCCAGGAGCACGCCTTGCGCGGCGGCGTGTGCGGCCGTACGGCCGCAGGACGCGCCATGCACACGCGCGGCATCCGCGCCATCCGTGAGACCGTGCGGCTGAATGCGGGCCTGTGGCGTCTCGCGCTCGCGCGCATCGGCCGCTGACGTGGCAGGCCGGGGCCTCGGCTCCGGCCTTTTCTTTTTCCTTCTCCTTTTTGCGTCTCGGCCCCGGCGGACAGCAGGCGCCGAGGCCTCTGGTTCATTTCTTGATGCAAGGGTGGTGGAATCTTTCAAGCGCCGTGCAGCGATCGCCCTCGGGGCGCAGCGCGGACCTCGTGGCTTCCTTCTTTCACATCCTCAGGAGCATGGACATCAGTACCCTGGAAAAAACCTGGCGGCTTCTCTCGCCCGCGCAGATGAGTGCACATTCGAACGCGCCGGCATGGGCCGGCAGTGCGCGCCATGCAGGCATCCTGGATGAGCGAGCGCGTGGCCCGGGCCCCGGTGCGCACGCGCCGGCGTGTCTCGCCATCGGCGCGGGCTCATGCCTGCCTGCGTCCCATGCTCGCAACTGACAACGACATGGCCCCTGCTGCCCGGGTCGTCCGGCGGGACATCCGCGGCCGGTGCACCCTCGATCTACCCACCCGCGAGGGGATCCTGCGTTCGGACGATGGCCATGCCATCGGGGCGTCCTGGGCCGCCCTCGCGGATGCCGGACTCGGCCGGTACCCGCATCGCCTGTCTGTGGGCGA
>Ga0102594_1002204_pt1 | contig 10347 bp, 9 predicted proteins | sample AraplaCol_mLB_r2_2_FD_76863 | JGI IMG/M metagenome (GOLD analysis project Ga0102594, IMG submission 76863) | Arabidopsis root microbial communities from North Carolina, USA - plate scrape MF_Col_mLB_r2 (SPADES assembly) (version 2) | ecosystem: Host-associated > Plants > Roots > Endosphere...
AGTGCCTGCAGCTTAAAAGCCGCCCGTGACGCTGGCATGACGCCCCTGCCCCTGCTGTAATCCCGCCGCTGCGCCCCCCCTGCTGCCGGGATTTAGTTCGCTTGCATTACTGTCACGCCCCGCTACAATCCCGCGCATAACAAGGCCCGGCGAGCACGCCGGCCAGGGAGGATGGCCATCGTGCCGGCCAGATCATCAGCTGCATCCGCGGCGCGTCCGGGCGTGAAGTCTGGCGCGAAGGGCGAACCGACCAAGAGCGATCCCGCCCGGGGCGAACGGCGGGCGAATGCCGCGCCGCGTGTCGATTACGGCACCCTGCCCAACCATGTCGGCTATCTACTCCGCCTGGCCCAGCTGCGGGTGTGGGAGGATTTCTACGGCCGTCTGAACGAGACCGGCATCAGCCCGGGACTGTTTTCAGCCTTGATGCTGATCGAGCGCAATCCCGGCCTGCAGCAGAGCCGGCTGGGCGAGGCTTTCGGCGTCGCCCGCTCGGGTGCGATGACCATGGTCGACCGCCTGGAGCGGCTCGGCCTGGTCGAACGCCGCGCCGATCCGCATGACCGCCGCGCCTATGGCCTGTTCCTGACCGGACCGGGCGAGCGCCGCATGCGCGAACTGGTCGAGCGCGTGCAGGCGCATGACAAGCTGATCAATGCCGTGCTGACGCCGGACGAGCATCGCACGCTGATGCAGCTCTTGCGCAAGTTCACCTCCGCGCCGGTGCCCTTTGCCGAAGAGCGCGGCAAAAAAGACAAAAGTAACCCAGTACTTTCCGATACCGAAACCGATCCTGTAGCATCGCGTACCAAGCGGGCCGCCCAGGGTGGGCGACGCCACAATCAATCGTGAGGGAGGACCAGTCATGAGCGTCAAGATTACACGCCGCAAGTTCACCGCCACCGCCGCCGGCGCGGCCCTGGTGGCCGGCACGGCGCCCTTCAATATCGTAAAGGCGCAGAGCAACACCCTGAAGATCGGCTCGATCCATCCGCGCTCGGGCTTCCAGGCCCAGCTCGGCATCGCCTGCCAGCGCGGCATCGACCTGGCGCCGCGCGTGCTGAAGGGCATGGGCATCGACGCCAATGTCGAGATCATGAACGCCGACACGGAATCCAACGTCGACGTGGCGCGCAGCCGCGCCGAGAAGCTGATCAACGACGGCGCCAATGTGCTGATCGGCGCCTTCGACAGCGGCCAGTCGGCCGCCATCGCCCAGGTCGCCGAGCAGAAGGGCGTGCCCTACATCATCAACGTGGCCGCCGCGCCGCAGATCACCGAACAGGGCTACAAGTTCGTCTTCCGCAACTTCCCCACCGCGCCGATGCTGGTGGGCGACGGCCTGAACCTGATGAAGGGCGTGTTCGAGAAGAGCGGCATCACGCCGAAGACCGCCGTATTCATGCATGTGAACGACACCTTCGGCCAGTCGATGGCCGGCGCGATCAAGGCGATGGCGCCGCGCTTCAACCTGCCGTTCCAGATCGTCGACACCATCGCCTACGACCCGCAGGCCAAGGACCTCTCGGTCGAGATCGCCAAGGCCAAGGCAACCGGCGCCGAGCTGCTGATGCCGGTGACCCGCCTGAACGACGCGATCATGATCATCCGCGAGATGGTGAAGCAGCGCTGGGAGCCGCCGATCGTCATGAGCCCCGGCGCGCCGGGCTTCTACGAAGGCCAGTTCTACAAGACGCTGGGCAAGTTCTCGAATTACCTGTTGACCAACGTGCCCTGGTATAATCCTCGTTCGAGCATCACCCAGAAACTGCTCGACGAGTTCACCAAGAGCTACAAGGGCGAACTGTTCGAGCTGAACGTAGGTTTCTCGTTTGAAGCCGTCATGGTCGCCGTCAGCGCCTTCAACGCCGCCAAGTCGACCAACGGCGCGGCGCTGGCCGATGCGATCCGCAAGACCAACATCACCGACCATGTGATGGCGGGCGGCCCGCTGCAGTTCGACGCCAAGGGCCAGAACGTCAACATCAAGTCGGTGACGCTGCAGAATCTGGAGCAGCGCCCGAAGGTGGTGCTGCCGCTGGAGATCGCGGAAGACAACCTGACCCTGCCGATGCCCAGCTGGAGCAAGCGGTAAGTCCATGAAAGCGACCACGCGTACCACTGGGATGACCGATGCCTGCTGAGTTGATTTTCAATGTTGCCATCCAGGGCATCCTGACCGGTCTGGTCTATGGCCTGATGGCGCTTGGCCTGTCGGTCATCTTCGGTGTGGTACGCGTGGTCAATTTCGCCCATGGCGAAATGATGACTATCGCGTCTTATGCGGCGATCATCGCCTTCGGCGCCTGGGGCATCGACCCCCTGGTGGCGATGGTGCCGATCGCGGTGGTGCTGTTCGCGCTCGGCTACATAATGCAGGCCGTGCTGATCAATCCCTTTATCAACCGTCCAGAGCACAGCCAGTTCATGCTGCTGGCCGCCGTCGCGCTGATCATGGTCAACGGCCTTCTCATGATCTTCGGGCCCGACGCCCGCAACGTCATGGTCGACTACGCGCTCGACTCCTTCGAGATCGGCCCGCTGCTGGTCGACAAGGTGCGCGTGATCACGGCTGCGCTGGCCATGGCGATCACCGCCGGGCTGTTCGCCTTCTTCAAGCTCAGCCGTACCGGCAAGGCGATCCGCGCCTGCGCCGACAATCACATGGGCGCGCTGGTCGTCGGCCTGAACGTCAAGCGGCTCTATGCACTGACCTTTGGCATCGGCTCGGCCTGCGTCGGCGCCGCCGGCGCCATGATGGCGCTGCTGATCGACACCACGCCCAATATCGGGCCGGCCTTCACCCTGCAGGCCTTTGTCATCGTCATCGTCGGCGGCCTGGGCTCGATGCCCGGCGCGCTGCTCGGCGGCGTGCTGATCGGCCTGTCCGAGGCCATGTCGGGCCTGTTCTTCGCCCCCTCGGCCAAGAGCATGTTCGCCATCGCCATCCTGATCCTGGTTCTTCTGTTCAGGCCGCAGGGCCTGCTGGGACGTAAAGCATGATTTCCCGCCTGATCGACGGCGTGCCGAAGCGCGCGCTCATTCTGCTTGGCCTGCTGTTCGCCGCCCTGCTGGTCGCCCCCCTGGTGGTCAGCGGCTATACCCTCTCGGTCCTGATCCTGGTGCTGTATTTCGCCTATACCGGCCAGGCCTGGAACGTGATGATGGGCTTCGCTGGCCAGCTCAGCCTGGGCCATTCACTCTATGTCGGCGTCGCCGCCTATACCGCCGCCGCGCTCTATGTGCATTTCGGCATCGGGCCCTGGGCCGGCGTCTGGCTCGCCATCCTCATCTCGATGGCCTGCGGCCTGGTGATCGGCTTCCTGGCCTTCCGCTTCGGCATCGGCGGTGTCTATTTCGCCCTGCTGACCATCGCCTTTTCGGAATTCACCCGTGTCGGCTTCGACCACTTCACCTGGGTGAACGGCTCGGGCGGCTTCTTCCTGCCGGTGGCGCAATACAGCGTGAACGATCCGCTGAACCTGCGCGGCTCGCCGGTGATGTTCTATTACATCCTGCTGGCGATCACCGCGCTGGCCTTCGTGTTCTGCCGCTGGCTGCTCACCGGCCGCATCGGCTATTACTGGCTGGCGATCCGCGAGGAGCCCGAGGCCGCGCAGACGTTGGGCATCAACATCTTCCGCTACAAGATGATCGCCGTGGCGATCTCGTCCGGCATGACAGCCTTGAGCGGCGTATTCTTCGCCTTCTATTACAATAACCTGTTCCCCGAGCAGATTTTCAGCATGAACCGCTCGATCGAACTGATCCTCGGCCCGATCATCGGCGGCATCGGCTCGCTGTTCGGCCCGATCCTCGGTGCCTTCGTGCTGACCGCGCTGGCCGACGGGCTGAACGAGTTCATGGTGCATTTCGGCTACGAGATGCCGGGCGTGAAACTGGTCTTCTACGGCCTCTGCCTGCTGGCGGTGATCATGTGGCTGCCCAATGGCATCTGGCCCCCGCTGCGCAAGAAACTCGGCTTGGGAGAGCGGCTATGAGCGCGACTCCCCTTCTGACCGTCGAGGGCATCTCGAAAAGCTTCCGTGGCCTGCGCGCCGTCTACCAGGCGTCGCTGACCGTGCCGCAGGGCAGCATCGTCAGCCTGATCGGCCCGAACGGCGCCGGCAAGACCACCTGCTTCAACATGATCGCCGGCGTCTTCGCGCCCGATGAAGGCAAGATCACCTTCGACGGCCGCAGCCTGACCGGGCTGCGTCCCGACCAGATCTGCCATGCCGGCATCGGCCGTACCTTCCAGATCGTGAAGCCCTTCAAGGAGCTGACCGCGCTGGAAAACGTGCTGGTCGGCGCCTTGCATAAAGAAGCCAGCACGCGGCAGGCGCGCAAAAAGGCCGAGGCCGTACTGGACCAGCTCGGCATGCTGGACAAGCGCAACCAGCCGGCCGCGCAACTGACTCTGCCTGAGCGCAAACGGCTGGAAGTGGCGCGCGCGCTGGCCACCGAGCCCAAGCTGCTGCTGCTGGATGAAGTGATGGCCGGCCTGCGCCCCACCGAGACCGACCAGATGGTCGCCGTCTTCCGCGAGCTGAATGCCAAACACGGCATGACCATCCTGCTGATCGAGCATGTGATGCGCGCCGTGATGGCGCTGTCGCAGCAGGTGGTGGTACTGCACCATGGCGAGGTGATCGCCCGCGGCGAGCCGGAAAATGTCGTGCGCGATCCGGCCGTGCTGGAATGCTATCTTGGCGAGGAGGCCGCGGTATGAGCCTGATCCTCGACAAGCTGGATGTCTTCTATGGCGATGCGCAGGCGCTGGACGGCGTCTCGCTCACCGTGCCGAAGAATTCGATCACGGCCATCGTCGGCGCCAACGGCGCCGGCAAGTCGACGCTGATCCGCACCATCGCCGGCATCGAACGTCCGCGCGGCGGCACCATCCGCTACGACGACGCCGAGATCGGCGGCCTGCCGAGCTACAAGGTCTGCAACCTCGGCATCGGCCAGGTGGCCGAGGGCCGGCAGATTTTCCCGACGCTCAGCGTGCTGGAAAACCTGCAGATGGGCGCGCTGCTGCCGCGTGCGCGCGGCAAGGAGAAGGCCACCATGGACGAGGTCCTCAGCCTCTTCCCGCGGCTGGCCGAACGCCGCGACCAGCTGGCCGGCACCATGTCGGGCGGCGAACAGCAGATGCTCGCGATCGGCCGCTGCCTGATGGGCCAGCCGGAACTGATCATGTTCGACGAGCCTTCGCTGGGTCTCGCCCCTGCAGTCGTGCAGGAGGTCTTCCGCATCATCAAGCTGCTGCACGAACGCGACATGACGGTGATCCTGGTCGAACAGAATGTCGCCGTATCGCTGAAACTGGCGGACCAAGCCTACGTGCTGGAGAACGGCCGCATCGTGATGCAGGGCAGCGGCGAGCAGCTGCTGCACGACGATCGCGTGCGACAGGCCTATATGGGGCTTTAGCCAACAAAAAAAGGCCGCCCTTGAGGCGGCCTTTTTCATGTCGGATCGTTCGCCCGATTACTTGATCGTGGCGAAGAAATCGTTGCCCTTGTCATCGACGATGATGAAGGCCGGGAAGTCTTCCACCTGGATTTTCCACACGGCTTCCATGCCGAGTTCGGGATATTCCAGCACCTCGACATGCTTGATCGAGTTCTTGGCCAGGATGGCGGCCGGGCCGCCGATCGAGCCGAGATAGAATCCGCCGAATTCCTTGCAGGCATCCGTCACCTGCTTGGAGCGGTTGCCCTTGGCCAGGCTGATGAAACCGCCGCCATTCTTCATCAGCTCGCCGACGTAAGAATCCATGCGGCCGGCGGTGGTCGGACCAAACGAGCCCGAGGCATAACCCTCCGGCGTCTTGGCCGGACCGGCGTAATAGATCATGTGGTTCTTCACATAGTCGGGCAGACCCTCGCCGCGCTCGATGCGCTCGGCGAATTTGGCATGCGCCAGATCGCGTGCCACGACCAGGGTCCCCGTAAGAGAAAGCCGCGTCTTCACCGGATACTGCGAGAGCTGCTTGCGGATTTCACTCATCGGCTTGTTGAGGTCGACCTTGACCACCTCGGCCGACAGCTTGTCCTCATGCTCGGGCAGATACTGCGCCGGGTTGGTTTCCAGCTGTTCGAGGAAAACGCCGTCGCGGGTGATCTTGCCGAGAATCTGGCGGTCGGCCGAGCAGGACACCGCCATGCCGACCGGCACGCTGGCGCCGTGGCGCGGCATGCGGATCACGCGCACGTCGTGGCAGAAATACTTGCCGCCGAACTGCGCGCCGATGCCGTTGGCGCGGGTCAGTTCGAGAATCTTCTGCTCGAATTCGACGTCGCGGAAGGCATGGCCCGAGGGGCTGCCCTTGGTCGGCAGGTTGTCGAGATAGCGGGCCGAGGCCAGCTTGGCGACCTTGAGGTTCAGCTCAGCGGAAAGTCCGCCAATCACGATGGCGAGGTGATAGGGCGGGCAGGCCGCCGTGCCCAGCGTCTTGATCTGGGTGTCGAGGAACTTGATCAGGTTGTCGCCGCGCAGAACGGCCGGGGTCTGCTGGAACAGATAGGTCTTGTTGGCCGAACCGCCGCCCTTGGCCATGAACAGGAACTTGTAGGCCTCGCCCTGCGTGGCATAGAGCTCGAGCTGGGCCGGAAGATTCGTGCCGGTGTTCTTTTCCTCGAACATTGAAAGCGGCGCCAGCTGCGAATAACGCAGGTTGGTCTCGGTATAGGTGCGGTAGATACCCTTCGAGATCGCCTCCTCGTCATTGCCCGAAGTCCAGACATACTGGCCCTTCTTGCCGATCACGATGGCTGTGCCGGTATCCTGGCAGCTCGGCAGGATCATGCCGGCCGAGATATTGGCGTTCTTCAGCAGCTCCAATGCTACGAAATGGTCGTTCGGCGAAGCATCCTTGTCGTCGAGGATGGCTTTCAGCTGCGCCAGATGGCCGGGGCGGAACAGATGCGCGATATCGCGCATGGCGTTGAAGGTCAGGTCGCTGAGCGCCTTGTCGCTGACCTGCAGCACCTCGCGGTCGCCCGCCTTGATCACCTTGACGTCGTCGGTGTCGATCTTGCGATAGGGCGTGGCGTCGGGGCCAAGCGGAAGCAGGTCCTCGTAACGGAACTCGGGCATTGCAGTCTCCGGGGCTTTGCTGGTCGGCCCGCGGCAGCAGGCCGTCTTAAAAATCAGGGCTGGAAATCAGGTCTTCTTCTTGCGGAAGGCGTCAAGCGCGACGACTTCGCCGGTCTTGGGTTCGGCCGAGTCATCGGCTGCGGCAGCCGGGGCATCGCCATCCGACGCGCCCTCGCCCAGCGGCACCTGGGTGACGACACCAGCACGCGGCGCATCGGCATTGGGCGCGACGCGGAACTGCAGGCCGAACTGCACGCTGGGATCGGCGAAAGCCGTGATCGCGTTATAGGCGATGACCAGACGCTCGGGCACCTTGTTGAAACTGAGCGTGACCTGGAAGGCATCCTCGCCCGGCTCCAGGCCCCAATACTGGTGCTGCAGCACGATGGTCATCTCTTCCGGATAGCGCTCGTGCAGATAGTCGGGCAGTTCCACGCCCGGCTGATCGGTGCGGAAGGTGATGTAGAAATGGTGATTGCCCGGCAAGCCGAACTCGGCCGCACGCTTGATCGCCTCGCGAACCGCGCCGCGCAGGGCGTTCTCTACCATCTGGTTGTAATCGAGCAGCTTGCCGGCCATTGCTTAATCTTCTCGGGAGCCTGAGGAGGTCATTTTACCCTTCCGTCACCGGCCATTCAATTTCCAAGCCGGGCCGTCCGCACAATCTTCCGCCGGCAGAACACCTGGCCAGGCCGACTTTTAGGGCCGGTTTCCGGGACGATAGCGTGCTGCAGGTAGTGGGGGGCTTCTGTTGCCCGGCGCCCCCCGAGCCGCGCTTACCGATTAGGCAGCGAGTGCAACGCTATTGTCGTTGGCACTTAGAGTTTGACCCGATAACGGCGGTATCATGCCGGGCAAAAACTGGACCTTTACCACGCATGTCAAATCTATTCGCCCCCATCATCAACCCAGCAGCCGGGACCGAAATCCGCAGGCCGGAAGGCCGTTTCCCGCCCTTATCCACAGGGCTGGGCTCATGGTGGAGGCGCCGGGTACTGCCCCCGGGTCCATTACGCTTATTCCGAACAGTGTTTATCGCCATAGTCGGTTTCCCGACGGGACTAATGTAGGGCTTCCAGGGCGGTTTTTGAAGGGTCGCCAAAGTGGCCTCTCCGGGGGCTTTTGGCGGTCCCGGAGGCTTGGGCAGACTCGGCCGGCCGGTCTATAACCACCTGCCTTTCGCCCGGCGGCCCGAGTCGCCGGTTTTTTGCCCGGAGATTGCCCGTATGACCATGACGCCGGAGCAGGCCGCCGAGATCGCCGCCCTGCGCAGCCAGAGCCAGACCACCCGCCGCGCCACCGTGCCGGCGCTGGAGGAGATCCTCTACGAGGCGATCCCGCTGCTCGACCACGGCTTCGTCCGCGTCATCGACTATATGGGCGACGACAGCGCCGTGGTGCAGGCCGCCCGCGTCTCCTACGGTCGCGGCACCAAGAAGGTCAGCGAGGATCGCGGCCTGATCAACTACCTGATGCGGCACCGCCACTCGACGCCGTTCGAGATGTGCGAGATCAAGTATCACGTCAAGCTGCCGATTTTCGTGGCGCGTCAGTGGATCCGTCATCGCACCGCCAATGTGAACGAGTATTCGGCGCGCTATTCTATCCTCGACAACGAATTCTACATCCCCGCGCCGGACCAGCTCGCCTCGCAGTCGAGCTCGAACCGCCAGGGCCGCGGCGACGTGCTGACCGGCCCGGAAGCCGCCCGCGTGCTGGAGCTGCTGAAGCGCGACGCGCTGCAGAGCTATTCGTCTTACGAAGAGATGCTCAACGAGCGTCCGGACGGCAGCAAGCGCGACGAGAGCAAGGAAGGCCTGGCGCGCGAACTGGCGCGCATGAACCTGACGGTCAACTTCTATACCCAGTGGTATTGGAAGACCGACCTGCTGAACCTGCTGCATTTCCTGTCGCTCCGCGCCGACAGCCATGCGCAGTATGAAATCCGCGTCTATGCGGAAGCCATGCTGGAAACGGTCAAGCGCTGGGTGCCGGCCTGCTACGACGCCTTCATGGAATACCGCATCGGCGGCGCGGCGCTTTCGGCCACCGGCATCAAGATCGTGCGCCGCATGCTGGCGGGCGAAAAGGTCGAGCAGGCCAATTCCGGCATGAGCGCCCGCGAATGGCGCGAACTGATGGCCGTGCTGAAGCCCGAGAGCTGAAGCAGCAGCGTCAGGCGGAGACCGAGCGCGCAGCGGCGCGCCGGTTCATCCACCAGATCACGGCGCAGAACAGCGCCGTCCAGACGAAGACCACGGCCAGCGAGGTATCGTCGCCGGCCGGGAACAGCGTGGTGACCGCCGAGCCAAGCCCGCCGCCGGCCGTCTGCAGGAACCCTGAGAGCGCCGCACCGGCGCCCAGCGTCGCGGGATTGACCCCGATCGCGGCCACCGCCGAATTGGGCAGCGCCAGGCCCATGCCCACAGCCCAGAGCACGCGCATGGCGATGATGACCAGGATGCTGTCGCCGAAAAGCTCGGCCCAGATCCACAATCCGCCCGCGCCGGCCAGCATGCAGAGCACGCCAAGATCGATCAGGCGCAGCAGGCCGAGACGGCTGCCCAGGCGGGCCGAGATCAGTGCACCGGCGAGGAAACCGGCGCTGCCCAGCGCGATGAGCATGCCGTAATTGAGCGGCGTCACGCCCATGCTGCCGATCAGCACGGCCGGCGCGCTGGCATTGAAACTGTGCAGCCCGGCGAAGATGCCGAGATTGAGCAGCCCAAGCGTGAGGAAAGCGCGGCTGCCGAGCAGGAAGGCATAGGAGCGCATGATGCCGCGCAGCAGCGATCCGGTTTCCCCGGTGGGGGGATGCGTTTCCGGCAGCCGGCGCAGCAGCAGCAGCGCGACCACCAGCGTGACGCCGCCACTGATCCAGAAATTCGCGCGCCAGCCGAGGTAATGCTCGACCAAGCCGCCAAGCATTGGCGCCACGATCGGCGCGACGGCCAGCGACGCGCTGACCATCGAGGTGGCGCGCGCCGCGTTAGTGCGGTCGTAGACGTCGTTGATGATGGCGCGGCCGGTGGCCATGGCGCTCGCCGCGCCCAGCCCCTGCATGGCGCGCGACCAGAGCAGGGCCGACAGGCTCTCGGCCAGCGCACAGGCCGCCGAGCCGGCGACCATGATCGCCAGCCCGCCCAGCAGCAGCGGCCGCCGGCCATACCGGTCGGAAAGCGGGCCATAGATCAGCTGGCCACCCGCAAAAGTGATGAAATAGACCGTAAGGGTGAGTGGCAG
>Ga0102594_1002209_pt1 | contig 10325 bp, 8 predicted proteins | sample AraplaCol_mLB_r2_2_FD_76863 | JGI IMG/M metagenome (GOLD analysis project Ga0102594, IMG submission 76863) | Arabidopsis root microbial communities from North Carolina, USA - plate scrape MF_Col_mLB_r2 (SPADES assembly) (version 2) | ecosystem: Host-associated > Plants > Roots > Endosphere...
GTAGGCGCGCAGCAGTTCGGGTGCGGATCTCATGGTGTGCTCTCCGGCTGCGGGTTCAGACCTGGGCCTGCCCGCCGTCGGCGAACAGCTCCACACCGTTGACGAAAGCCGAGTCGTCCGAAGCCAGGAAGACCGCGGCCTTGGCGATGTCCTCGGGCTGCCCCATGCGTCCCAGCGGCACCTGGGTCGTGAGGTAGTCGAGCAGGCCCTTCTGCTGCTCTGCATCCGGTCCGGCGAGCTCCACCAGGCCCGGCGTGTGAACGGGACCGGGCGACAGCGTGTTGACGCGGATCGCGCGGCCCTTGAGGTCGAGGATCCAGCTGCGCGCCAGGTTGCGCACCGCGGCCTTGGTCGCGCTGTAGATGCTGAAGTTGGCGGTGCCGAGCACGCTGGTCGTGGAGCCGGCAAGAATGACCGATGCGCCGGCCTTGGCCTTGTCCAGCAGCGGCAGCGCCTTCTGCACGGTGAACACGACGCCCTTCACATTGCGATCGAAGGTCTCGTCGAAGTGTTCTTCGGTGATGCTGCCCAGAGGCAGCATGCCGCCGCCGCCCGCGTTGGCGTAGAGAACGTCCAGGCGTCCCTGTTCGGCCTCGACCTGGGCGTACAGCCGGTCGAGGTCGCCCAGCTTGCTGGAGTCGGCCTGCACGCCGATCGCTGCGGATCCGATGGCCGCCACGGCAGCGTCCAGCTCGGCCTTGCGGCGGCCCGTGATGTAGACGGTGGCGCCTTCCGCGGCAAATGCCTTTGCTGCTGCAAAGCCGATACCGGTGGTTGCGCCGGTGACAACGGCAACTTTGCCTGCGAGCTTCTGAGCCATTTCTTTCTCCTGAGGTGTTTCGATGCCTCAAGGTTAAGCCGTTCATGCATGTGAATAAACAGCGAATCAGCTAGAACATAATTCCAGTACATGAACAATGAGGTTGCGCCGTGGATCAACTGCTGGCCCTGAAGGTCTTCGTTCGCATCGCCGAGACCAACGCCTTTTCTCGCGCCGCGGACGCGATGAACGTCCCGCGTCCGACAGTGACGAAGCTCATCCAGGACCTGGAGCATCACCTCGGCGTGCGACTGCTCCAGCGCACCACGAGAAAGGTCAGCGTCACGGCCGACGGTTCTGCCTACTACGAGCGCGCGAAGCGGCTCATTGCCGAGCTGGAAGACATGGACCAGCTGGCCAGCGGAGCCCGATCGCAACTGCGAGGGCGGCTGCGGGTGGATGTCGGCTCGGTGCTGGCCAATCGCATCCTCATTCCGGCCCTGGGGCATTTCCGCGATCTTTACCCGGACCTTCAGCTGGAACTCGGGGTGAGCGACCGGCCGGCCGACCTGATCGGCGAAGGCGTCGACTGCGCGATCAGGGGTGGCGAGATGCCTGATTCATCCATGGTGGCCCGGCATCTTGCGCATCTGGAATGGGTGACGTGTGCATCGAGCGCCTACATCGCCGCGAGAGGCATCCCGGAGCACCCTGACGACCTGCTGTCCGTGACCGGCGAAGGGCAGGGGGGCCGGCACACGATTTCCGGCTACTTCTCGTCATTGACCGGCCGCGCCTTCCCGCTCGAATTCAACCGGCACGGGGAGCGGGTCGCGGTCAAGCCAGGCGATGGCACGTCGTTCAACGAGAGCACGGCGCACGTCAACGCGCTGCTTCACGGGCTGGGGGTGGGACAGACCTTCCGCTTTGCGGTGGCGCCGTTTCTCGGTGATGGCAGCCTGGTGGAGATATTGCCGGACTGGAGCCGGCCTGCTCACACCATTCGGCTGGTGTACCCGAGCAATCGGCAGCTGAGTGCGAAGATCCGCGCGTTCGCGGACTGGGCCGTGGCGGTGTTTGCGCCTTTCGACTCGAGGCCCAGGGTGGATGGCGAGTGATGCGCCGACCTGCCTTTCGCCATGGTGAAGCAAGGCCGCGCGATGGCGCGCTGTGCCCGACAGGAACGCGACCTTGGGGCCTTTTCGCGACGCCGGTGCGACCGACTACAGTCGTCGCAACCGGTCAGCCGCTGCTCTGTCGGCGGTGACCGCTTCAGCTCGATGGCAGAGCCGTGGTCCTCACCACGGACAGCGTCAAGCATTAGCTTGAGAATAATCAAATGATGGATTGGGTCCCTGTAGTCTTCGTCACGTTCAAGGTGCTCGTGTTCGGCACGGGCATGTTCTTCGCCATCAAGTGGCACTATGAAAAAGGGAAGAAGGGGAAGGAAGGGAAGGAGAAGCAGAACGCGGTGCTGCGCGCGAGCGGCAAGGTGGCGGCCGTCTTCCTGCTGCTGCTTCTGGGCCTCTCGCTGCTCACCTTCGGCCTTGTCAGGATGCTTGGCCTGGACTTGACCTTCTCATGACGGCAGGGCGCAGCCCGTCGAAATCCGGTCAGGCGACTGCATTGCCGTGCGGCTCCAACCAGCCATTGGACGCCGGGCTCCGACCTCCAGCAACGGATTCGTCAAGGGCCTGGCGCGACCCTCAGGTCTCTGAGAAGGGCCGTCGCGCAGGCAGCTGCGCCACATGCGCACGGGAGAACTGCACCCCCTTGCGGCAAGCCTCGACGTCGCAGCCGAGGCTGCGCAAGCCCATGCCCACCGCCGCATCGATGTAGCGCTCCGGCTCGGCCACGCCACGGCGCACGGCCTGGATCGTGCCGGCGGAGGCACCCTTCAGGAAATCCGTTGCGGCCTCGACGTTGTCGATCTCGAACTGGCCCTCGTCGAGCCCTTTCTGCAGATCGGCGGACATGTACTTGTCGACCAGCGAACCATGGGGCCAGACATCCATGCGGATCAGGAATTCGGTGCGCTTCGGGTCTTCGAGCGAGCGCACGAGGTACAGCCGGAAGCCGACCGAAAAGCGTTGCCACGGCTCCTTCAGGAAATCGTAGAACGGCAGGATGCCGATCATGAGTTCGTCGCTGACCGCAATGCCGGCCGCCACCACGGCTTCGTCCAGCGACTCGAAGTAGCGGTAGAACGTGCCGCGCGAAATGTCCGCTGCGCGGGCGATGTCCTCGATGCCGGGCGTGGCGCTGACCCTGCCGGTGAAGGCGCGCGCGGTGGCTTCGAGGATGCGCGCGCGCATCAGCGCGCGGCGCTTCTCGGCCACTTCGGGGCGGTGATCGGGGCGGTGATCGGGGCGATGGTCGAAGCCTTCCATCGCGCGAATATAGGACCTTGCCATGGCGCGCGCCAAGCGTGCGAACACGAGGCATGCGCTTTCCTCAAGCTGACGTTTCGTCATTGGCAGGTAGGGAATGGGATGTGGCTGGCGTTGCGGGCCGGCGCTAAATTTCCTCCATCGATGCGCATCGATGCAACCGGCCCCACAGGGCTTCGGCCTTGCCGGCCCCATCCATCGTCATTCGAGGAAATCCCATGTCCCCCACCGCAACAGCCCATGCTTCCGTCGTCACCCGTCTCACGCCCCGCAGGCCGCCGGCCGTGCAGGTCGACGAATGGGTCAAGCCGAACCGCGAGATCATCGAACGCGCCACGCGGCTCGTGCCGCTGATCCGCGAACACGCCGCCCGCACCTCCGAAGAGCGCCAGGTCGTGCCCGAGGTGATGAAGGCCCTCGAGGAGGCGGGCCTGTTCAGGCTGCTGGTGCCCAAGCGCTATGGCGGCCTGGGCACCAACCTGCGCACGATGATGGAGACCGTGGCCGAAGTGGGCCGCGGCGACGGCTCGACCTCGTGGGCCGTGGCCCTGCTGAACGTGTGCACCTGGTTCGCCACCACCTATTCGCAGCAGGCGCAGGACGAAGTCTTCGGCGCCAACCCTAACGCCAGGTGCTGCGGCATCTTCACGCCCGGCAGCAAGGCCGAGCGTGTCGAAGGCGGCTACATGGTGAGCGGACGCTGGGGTTACGCGTCGGGCTCGTTCGCGGCCGACTGGGGCACGCTGGGCCTGTTCCTGCCGGACGGCAACGGCGGCTTCACGCCGGCGCTCGGTCTCATTCCGGCCACGGCCTGGACCATCGAGGACACATGGTTCGTCACCGGCATGAAGGGCTCGGGCAGCAACACGATCGTGGTCGTCGACCACTTCGTGCCGGACCACCGCATCCAGACCTTCGCGAAGCTGATGGAGGCGAAGTTCGCGACGCCGCACCAGGACACCGAGCCGCTCGCCAACATGGTGTTCGTGCCGGTGGCGGCGCTGGTGCTGGTGGGCGCGCAGCTCGGCCTGGGCCGCGCGATGATGGACCTCACGCTGGAGCGCCTGCCGAACAAGCCCGTGGCCTACACCACGTATGCGCAGTCGAAGAACTCGCCCACGCACCAGCTCGCCGCCGCTTCGGCGGCCATCAAGATCGACATGGCCTACCTGCTGATGCAGCGCGCCTGCGAGGACATCGACGGCGCGGCGGCGCGCGGCGAGGTGATGTCGCTGCTGCAGCGCGGGCGGGTGCGCAACGACACCGGCCACATCTTCGCGCTCGTCAAGGAGGCCTTCGACATCCTCATGACGGCCAACGGCGCGGGCTCCTTTGCCGAGCCCAACCTCATGAACAAGCTGTGGCGCGACAGCGAGATCGCCGGACGCCACGCCTATGTCACCACCGAGGTCGGCAAGGAAGCCTATGGGCGCCTGCTGCTCGGCGCGGACGGCGGCATTCCGCTGGTGGCGCTGTGACCGCCGCCGCGACCGCATGGCCGACCGCCGGCGGCAGCGACTTCAGGGCCGCCATGCGCCGGCTGGCGGCCGGCGTGTGCGTGATCACCACCGTCGACGAGGGCCGCTACCTCGGCTGCACGGCGACGGCGGTGACGTCGGTGTCGGCCGAGCCGCCGACATTGCTGGTGTGCCTGAACCGCAACTCGCGCACGCACGCGGCCGTGTTGCGCGCGGGCTTCTTCGGTGTGAGCGTGCTGGCGGCGGAAGATGCGCAGCTCGCGCGAGACTTCGCGGGCATGGGCACGGTGCCCGACCGCTTCTGGGATGACGGCTGGACCACGCTGCATTCGGGCGCACCGGTGCTCAGCAACCGCGCCGCCGCATTCGACTGCCGGGTGACGCAGTCCAGCGGCGTGGCGTCGCACACGGTGATCTTCGGCGAGGTGGCGTGGGCACGGCACCAGGCGGGGAGCCTGCTGGTGTATGCGGAAGGGAACTTTGCGCGGTTGTCCGCGCATTGATGCGGGCTTGTTGCGCGCCGGGCAACCCGCAGTTCGAGCGTGCAGGCAGCGTGATCACACGCCGGTGATCGTGGCGTCACGGTCTGGCCGCGCGCCGCACCCGGCGCCTTGCTGCATCGCCGCCGCAATGGATCGAAGGCGCTCGCCAGAGCATGGCGAGCGGCGAAGCAGACCCCTTCCATAGCGCTCCATCACGTGCATGCCTGTGCCAGGCATTGCACTGACCCATTGGCGCGCCGGGAAAGCGACAGACATGTTGATGCTGCATGCCCGAGCAGGACGGCGAACGGCATGCCAGCCGACATGCCGTAGACCGTAAGTCGTATCTGCGATCGAGGCGGACAAAGTTGTCACGCCGAGGTGACACGTCGCGTTGATCGTGAGCGAACTTCCTTTGATTGCACGCGCAGCCCCGTAGCTGAAAGAACTAGCGGTGCGCCAAAAATTGTCGGCCTTGGCGCGCGTTCAGCGGCGAGCTGCCCCGGTCTGTACTTTGCTTGCGCACGAGATCGACCGGAGCGATGCGGTCGAACGACGGCGGACCGGCCTGTCGTTTGAACTTGCGAATCTTCTTCCGCCTGTAAGAGCGTCCCGACGCGCAGTTTGCGCCGTCGTGGTTCTGATGGATGTGAACTGCGGATGAAGCGCCGGGGTGCCGACTGAGGGGTCGGCTGTGCAGTCTCATTGATAAAAAAGAGGAAAGTCCCATGAACAGAAAGCCGCGCGTGCACCGCTCCCATCTGGAGCGATTGCGCGCTGTGTTGACGCGAGGATTGCCGGTCGCCGTTGCGTTGCTCGTGGCCGCATGTGGCGGTGGCGGTGGCGGCGGTGATGCGGGCGTCGGTGGCGTCGGCCTCGGGAGTGCCGGTGCCAGCAAGTCCGAACCCGGTGGTGCCGGTGCCAGCGTTCCCGGTGCCGGGAGCGACAGCGTGCGGCGGGGCAGCGACGGTGTGGCCGGAGCCGTTGCAGTCGATGGCGCCGCAGGCGACGAGCCTGCGCTTGCCGTTGCCGCCGCCGATGGCATGCCGATGCGCATGCTCGCGAGAAAGGCTGCACTGGAAACCGCACTGACCCCGGTAGGCGCCAAAGCGAGTTCGCAAGAGCGCGGCGACCTCGGCGCTGCAGCGGCCATCGACCACGACGCAAACACGCGCTGGAGCAGCACCTTCACCGACAACGCGGACCTCACGCTGGATTTCGGGAAGACCGAACTCATCACCCGCGTGCGCATTGACTGGGAGAACGCGCACGCGAGCCGATACCTCTTGCAGGTGTCCAACGACGAAGCGAACTGGACCACGATCCGCGCGGTCGACAACAGCCAGGGCGGCACCGAAGACCTGGGCGATCTCGCGGGGCAGGGCCGCTACCTGCGCATGCAGGGTGTCAAGCGGTCGTCGCAGTATGGCTACTCGATCTTCGAGATCCAGGCCTTCGCCGGCACGCGCGCCGAGCCACCGCCCGAGCCTGCGCAGCCTCCCGCACCTGTCGACCCCGCCAAGCCGGGTACACCCGTCGTGCCGGTGTCGGCGACCTCTTCCGCATTGGAAAACCCGGGACTTCCGGCGACCATGGCGATCGACGGCAAGCTCAACACCCGATGGGCCAGCAGGTTCGAGGACGGGGCATGGATCCAGTTCGACTTCGGCGTGAAGACACAGGTCGGCTACATGCGCCTGCTGTGGGAGAACTCCTATGGCAAGGAGTACGCGCTGCTGGTGTCCGACGACGAAAAGAACTGGACGCAGGTGCGCTACGTGTCCAACGGGCGCGGGGGCACCGAGGAGTTCTTCAACCTCGGAATCGATGCGCGCTATGTCCGCCTGCAGGGCGTCGCCCGGGCAACGCAGTATGGGTACTCGCTGTTCGAGGTCGACTTCAAGAAGCCGGGCAGCGACAACACGCTGCCGAGCAGCCTGACATCGGCGTTGAAGTTTCCGGCCAACGGCAGCGGGCTCGTTCCGTTGCCTGCCTCGGCCCAGCCGCTGGAAACGCTTCAGTTCACGCTGCCCGACGGTTCGCTGGTCACACGCTTCGGCGCGCGCGGCCTGGCCCGCCATGGCCGCGAGCGGGGCGCGGAATGGAACGAGATCGGCTATGGGCCCAACGAAACGGTCGATCCGGTCACGGGCGCGCCGCTCGACGGCTCGCCGGGCAACTACCTGACCTTCGTTTCGCAGTACTTCAAGAACCGCACCTGGGGTGTGGAGATCATCGACAACAGCCGCGTGCCGGGCGTGACCAAGCCGACGCTGATCGTCAACCAGTACACCACGGTGGACTTCCTGAGCGGTGGCGTCGCGTTCTTCCGCGCGTTCGATCGCCCCGGTGTCACGGGCTACGGCTGGATGGCACCGGGCGAACTCGTGGACCGCAACGTTCCCGTGTGCAAGCCCGTGGCATATCCGCCGAATGCCGCGCTGACCACGCCCACCGGCATCAACAATGCCTGCACCTTGCTGGTCAAGGACTATCCCGGGCACGGCGACCTGGATGCCAACGGCTTCCCGAACGGCAAGACCATTCCTGCGCGTCCGCTCGTCGTCGGCGACGTCATCGAAGTGTCGCCCTCCATGTTCTCCACCACCGAGGCCATGGCGGCCAAGGGCGACAACGGCGGCATCCGCTACTACTCGTACGAATGGATCTATGTCGTGGGCAAGGGCCTGCAGCCCTGGTACGGCGTTCAGCCGCGCCTCAACTCGGTACCGCTTCCGGACGAGACGCTGTCGGGTGGCCTGGGCTCGGTGTCCTACAACTACTCGAACAACGGGCAGTTCATGTTCCAGCAGCCTCACAACAACATCGGCATGCAGAACATGCAGCGTTTCGTCGAAGGCCGCCGTCTGATCCACACGAATTTCACGACCGGCGATCACAACGAACCCGGCAACGACCGCTACCTGCCTGCGGTCGGTCTGCAGGGGCAGCGTTTCAACCAGTCGGCCTGTATCGGCTGCCACGTCAACAATGGCCGCAGCACGGTGCCGTCGTCGTTGAACCTGCGGCTCGACACCATGTCCGTACGGGTGGCGAAGGTCGACGAGGCCGGGCAGCAGACACCTCATCCGGTGTACGGCACGGCGGTACAGATGAACGTGCTGTCGACAACCGGAACGCCGCAGGACTGGGGCACCAGCGTCCGGGTCGGGAAATTCGAGACCAGCGTCGTGAAGCTCGCGGACGGCACGGCGGTCGAATTGCGCAAGCCCGTGCTCGCCTTCGAAGGCCCGACGCCGGAGATTTCATCGTTGCGGGCTGCGCAGCCCATGGTGGGACTCGGATTGCTCGAAGCCATACCGGAGGCCGACATCCTGTCGCGCGTGAGATCGAATCCGGACGAGGACGGCGTCAGGGGCACGGCCAACTTCGTCTTCGATCCCGAAGCCGGCGCTGTCCGCCTCGGACGCTTCGGCTGGAAAGCCTCCAAGGCGACGCTGCGCCACCAGGCCGCCGATGCGCTGCTGCTGGACATGGCGGTGACTTCCCCGGTCTACCCCAACCTCAGTTGCAGCACCGACCGCGCCGGCTGCGCCTCCGCCGGCGTGCGCAAAGGCATTTCCGAGTCGGACCTGCAGTCCATGTCCAACTACCTTGCACTGCTGGCCGTGCCCGCGCAACGCAGCCTGGCGAGTGGATTCCCCAAGGGTGTGGCGCCATTGCAGGAGCACCGGATCGATCCGCAACAGGTGAGCGCCGGCGCAAGGCTCTTCCAGGGCATGCGATGCACCGCTTGCCACACTGCAGAGATGAAGACGGGTGCGGGCCATCTGTTCGCGGAGTTGCGCAGCCAGACCATCCGTCCGTATTCCGACCTCCTGTTGCACGACATGGGCCCCGGCCTCGCGGACAAGTTCGTCGAAGGCCAGGCGAAGGGCAGCATGTGGCGCACGGCGCCGTTGTGGGGGCTGGGCTATACCGAGAAGGTCGTGGGTGACAAGGCCAAGGCGGGGTACCTGCACGACGGACGGGCACGCAACCTCACCGAGGCAATCCTGTGGCACGCAGGGGAAGCGGACCGCTCGCGGCAACGTTTCGAGGGCCTCTCCGCTGCAGACCGCGAAGCGCTTCTCGCGTTCCTGAAGTCGCTCTGAGCTTCCAAGTGCCTTGAAGCTGGGATCGGCCACCGAGGAAAGGTTTTCTTCGGTGGCCGATGACGCGCCGCGCGGCGTGGTCCGGGACTCTTTGAATCGCGGACGAAGCCCTCGAAACAGCGCACCATGGGTTGAGGTTCATCGGCAATGACGATGGGTCGATCGGTATCGAAGCCTGGACCGCGGGGCACGGCTGACAGCTGTAGACTGCGCGGCTTTTCTGTCTGTGCAGGAGTGATCCGCGATGGCTATATTGGACGGCGGCCCCTACTTTCATGGCACGCGGGCAGACCTCAGGGTGGGCGATCTGCTCAAGGCCGGCTTCCGATCGAATTACGACACCCGCGTCGTGATGAACCACATCTACTTCACCGCCTGGCCCAAGGGCGCCGGACTGGCTGCGGAAATGGCGAAGGGCGACGGCCGTGGCCGCGTGTACATCGTCGAGCCCACTGGGGCCTACGAAGACGATCCCAACGTCACCGACAAGAAATTCCCGGGCAACCCGACGCGCTCGTACCGGAGCAGGGAGCCGTTGCGAATCGTCGGCGAACTGGATACCTGGGAGCTCTTCGATCCGGAATACATCCGGCAGCTGAAGGAGCGTGTCAGCGCCGGCATGGGAGAGATCCTCAACTGATCCCGATGGCTGGCCTCTCGCGGGGCCTCATCCTGCAGTTGCACGTGCGCGAGCGCACCGCGAGCCAGTCAGTGGGTTGAGTTGGCGAAGCACTCAGGGCCACGGTCTGGAACCGCACCCGGCCCCAACCAGCCATCGAGCTGGTCGCTTGAATGAACCCCGAAGCCCCCCGTCGAGGGCAGGACTCGCCAGCTCAAGCGTTCCGCTGCCCGCCGGCTCGTTCCAGGTGCTCTACAAACCCGTCGAAGGCATCCAGCAGTGGCTGGAACCGCGCCGCATCGCCTTCCAGTTGGCCCAGGGCGTAGCAGGTCGCCTCCAGGGTGGACAGTTGGTCGGGCCGATGGGCTTTGCGGATACGGTAGTGCGAAGGCGGCAGGTTGCGCAGCGCCAAGCGGGGCAACTGTTGCAGTGGCGGGCTTTGGTGGAGCATCTTTCGACTTTTGCGCCAGGTGCCGTCCAG
>Ga0102594_1002211_pt1 | contig 10319 bp, 11 predicted proteins | sample AraplaCol_mLB_r2_2_FD_76863 | JGI IMG/M metagenome (GOLD analysis project Ga0102594, IMG submission 76863) | Arabidopsis root microbial communities from North Carolina, USA - plate scrape MF_Col_mLB_r2 (SPADES assembly) (version 2) | ecosystem: Host-associated > Plants > Roots > Endosphere...
CGAAAGGCGGGAAGGTCGCGACTGAAGTGATCAATTCCCATGCGAAAGTAACGGGGCACGTCGTCAATGGCGAACCGGAGATCCGTGTCAAAATCGAATTGGATCAGAATGTCGCTGACGTTGGATGCAATCTCGATCTAACGAAGCAGCAGACGATGCATGATCTGGATCAACGCACGAGCAAGAACGTGGCAGATCGCGTGAAGAAGGTCATTCAAACCGCGCAAGAGAAGTTCAAGGTCGATATGTTCGGCTTCGGTGATACGATAAGCCGGGATCAGCCAAAAGCATGGAAGAAATATGAATCGCGTTGGGAGAGTTATTTCCCGCGCATGAACGTTACTGTGGCTGTAAAGGTCAAAACTCGCCGTCTTGGTACCGTATCCAATTCGTTCTTGCAAGAGATAAAGGAGTAGTTACCGTGTGGGGGATTCTTGGGATCATTACCGTGGCTGCGATCATATTTGGCATCGATGGACCGAAGTTGATTCAGCAAGGGCATAAGAAGGAAATGTGGATTTTCTCAATTTTGCTGTGCATTGGAACGGGGCTTGGCATTGCGCTAGTTCGGCGTATCGATCTTCCGAGTCCTGTAGACTGGATTGAGGCTCTCTACAGGATTTTTTGAAATGCACAATCTACGGGATAAGGAGATGAGGATCCATGGACAATGTCAAAATTAGTATCCGACAGTTTACCATTCTCGTGATCTTGTTCACCATTGGAACAGCGATCCTTATCATTCCGGCACCGATCGCGTTGATTGCCAAACAGGATGCTTGGATCTCTGCTCTGATGGGAATCGGTATGGGGGTTCTGCTGATGCTGCTCTACTCAGCGCTCGGTAGCCAATATCCTGGACTTACGCTCGTAGAAATGAATGAACGATTGCTGGGTAAATGGATCGGTAAGATCGTGTCACTGGGATTCCTCTACTTCGCTTTTATTACATCCAGTGAACTGTTATATTTCGTCGGTGATTTTCTAGCTACGCAGATCATGCCGGACTCGCCGCTTCCTTCACTTAACGTTTTGTTTGCTGTCATTTTATTGATGGGTGTACGACTTGGCCTCGAAGTATTTGCCCGGGCAGCGGAAATATTATTTCCATTGTGTATTCTGTTGTTCCTCATCCTGGTGATTTTCATTGTACCTGAGATTGATATCAAAAATATGAAGCCGATGTTCAATGCCGGTGCGACGAATATCATACAAGCGGGGATGATGTTCACGAGCGTGGCTTCCGTTCCGGTGGTTTCTATGCTTATGATCGGGCCCGTCTGCGTGAATGAGCCGCAAAAAATACGCAAGGCTTTTGTCATGGGAACGTTGATTGGCGGAATTTTTTTATTCATTGTCATCATTCTGACGGTCTTGGTCTTAGGAGCGGACTTTACGGCAAGACAAGCATATCCAAGTTATGTGCTGGCCAAAAGAGTCAATGTAGGTCATTTCCTGCAGCGTATTGAAGCGATTGTTGCCATCATGTGGATTATCACGATTTATTTTCGAATGATGATCTACTACTATTCGGCTGTCGTTGGAATTGCACAAATATTTAAAATCAAAGATTATCGTTCACTAACGCTCCCGCTTGGGTTCATTGCCGTGATCTTTTCTCTAATCATCCATCCGAATGAGGCACACTCGATCCATTATAATGAGCGATATTGGCCGATGTTCGCCTCAACGTTTGGTATTTTCCTACCGCTGTTATTGTTGGTTGTCTCGTTCTACCGCAATAAAATGGCAGGTAAAGGGAATGCTTAATGCTTGTTCCTCTATGGACAAACATTCTATATTGTGGAATAGACGAAGGCACACCGGAACTATGTTCTGGTGTGCCTTAAGGTTATCCTGCTTGCGAAGCTTCTTGCAGCGCTTTCTCAGCTTGCGCGGTCTCTTGAGCAGAGATACTCATGGTTAGTCGCTATTCTTGACGTTCTTGTGCGCGATCCGAGGCGGGTTGCTCCGAGTCCTCAGAACCTGACGGCTCAGCGTCGGCAGATTTAATGTGCGCGGTATTTGTTTCCTCACTGGAGGATGGCGCTACAACGGTCGGCTTTTCCACATCATAGACCTCGTCAGCGAATGATCTGCCGCAATGACTGCAGAATTTTGCCTCATATGGAATGGATTCTCCGCAAGAACAGACTCTTTCCCCTTTAACGCGTGCGAGTTCTTGTTCAAGGGCTACGATTTGTGTCTCTAGTTCCGCGATCTCACGGCAGAGCCCCTTCATACGGACCTCCGCGTCATCCATCGAAGTGGATGCGATGGTACTGATTCCGGATGCCCGATAGACGATCTCGCCGAGCTGCTCATAGCGTTCCTGAATGTCTTTACGTTTGGACGAGATCTGGGTATACAACTTCGTATACTCCACCGTTTGCTGCGCTTTATCTTTCACTTGGTTCAGACCGGATTTCATTTTATCGAATATACTCATGGCTATTCCTCCTCTAAAAATATACAGATCGTGCATTTCCCTCATTATCCCATGCGGCAAAAATAAGGGCAATAGAAGGACAAGCGCGGGGCAACAAAAAAACTGCCGTTCACCGAAGGTGAATGGCAGTCTGTTGTGTATGCCTACATTATTCAGATCCCGTGCGGAGATGGCCTGACCGAGCGACCTTGGTCTCAAGGTAGCGTTCATTATACTCCGACACATCGCCCCAGAGCGGAACGCGTCCGGATAGGTTCGCACCGGATTGCTGCAAGGCTTGCAGCTTTCTCGGGTTGTTGGTAATGAGCGTCACCGGGTTCGAACGCAAGGATTGCAGCACAAGGATCGCTTCATCATAATTCCGTGCATCATCGGAGAAGCCAAGCTCAAGGTTCGCTTCCACCGTATCAAGTCCTTCTTCCTGCAGCAGGTACGCGAGCGCTTTGCTGAAGAGCCCAATGCCGCGTCCTTCATGGTTCGCGAGATAGAATAGCGCTCCTGCGCCCTGCTTCACGATCATTTGCATCGATTGACGGAGCTGGAAGCCGCAGTCGCAGCGTTTGCTTCCGAAGATATCGCCAGTATGGCATATGCTGTGGAATCGGATGACCGCATCACTTGCATGCTCGAAATCGCCGTAGACGAGCACGCTGGATTGCTGCATTTCTGCAAGTGAAGCCTGCGATAGCCGGGCTACCAAGGCATCAATCGGAAGCTCCTGCCCAGGGGTCGTATTCGGCAGTGCATCGCTAGGTACCCAGCAATACCACTGGAAAATATGCGTCTCCCCATGCAGATTCACTGGCAGCTTGATTGGACCAGCTAAGTAGAGGGATTGATTTGTATCTTCTATATAGCGAACTTTATGCTTCAACACATCTGTGATTTTTTTGGATATCGTCATATGGCGTCTCTCCTAATTATCATCTTACACTTTAGGTTACTTAATGTAAGTAAGTATATTATTAAAACCAAGTTGAGTCAATGGATTTAATGTTGGATGATTTTGTACAGCGACTCTACTTCGTTACCTCTTAGTATAGTGATATTTGTCACAACGAGCAAATAGGTGATTGGTGGTTCTTTTTCTGCCATTTGGGGTACGTTAATGCGAGTGGTGTTCAAATGAAATAAGTATGAGGAGGATTGCAGATGCAGAATTCGCATCCAGAGGACCGCGCTGCTGAGCGGCTTACAAGCCAGTCTTGGCTGCTGCTTGCCGTGCATGCATTATTTGTGATTGCGAGCAGCCTCTCGGGGACCTTCCTCGGTGTATACCTCTGGAAAGCAAGCCATAACTTCGCCGCGATCGGCTGGTTTACGCTCTTGACGCATCTATGTATGGCGCTGACATTCTGGATTGCGGGCTATTTCGTGAAGCAAGGCTATACATTGTTATGTTTTCGAATTGGGGTCGGCCTCTCCGCGGGATTCTATGCCATCGTCTTGCTCCTCGGGACATCTGCCGTTCACTATATATGGTTGTTAGGGCTTGTACAAGGGCTTGCAACGGGTCTATTCTGGCTTGTATTCAATGTCATCTATTTTGAAGTGACAGAACCTAATACGCGGGATCGCTTCAATGGGTGGATGGGGATATTCGGTGCGGTTGCTGGGATGGTTGCGCCATGGTGTTCAGGGCTTCTGATTTCGCATATGAATGCAGAACGTGGCTACCGTATGGTCTTCATGATCTCACTGGGGATATTCATCGCCGGGGCGATCGTCAGCTTCTGGCTGCGCCAGCGGCGAACAGAGGGCAGCTATGAATGGAGATTGCCCATCCGTATTCTGCAGACGAAGGGAACACCGTGGCGGACCATTCTTGGAGCACTGGTGGCGCAAGGTTTCCGCGAATCCGTATTTGGTGTCATGATTGGTCTGTTGGTATATATCCAGACAGGGAGTGAGATGAAGCTCGGTAACTTCACTCTGATGACATCGGCAGTTGCCTTCGTCAGCTTCTATCTCGCGGGCAAATGGATTAAGCCGTCCTGGCGAAGCCCAGCCATGCTCATAGGCACGTTAGCGCTGATCGTGGTCATTCTACCGTTCTTCTTAGGGATGAGTTACATGACGATGCTGATCTTCGGGATTGGCACGTCGCTCTTCATTCCGCTCTATACGGTACCTATGACCTCGGCAGTCTTTGACTTAATTGGTCAGAACGAAGAGAGTGTGCGGCAGCGGGAAGAGTATATCGTGCTTCGCGAATTGGCGCTGAACGCAGGGCGTATCGTCAGTATGCTGCTGTTCATTATGACCGTGTCTATTAGTAAAGATCCGTTCGTCTTGAACATACTGCTGCTTATCGTTGGCAGCGCTCCCTTCGTATGTTGGTTGTGCATGCGGGGATATCTTCGTTCTATGGCAGGGCAGCGAGCGAAGATGCCGCGTCGAGGAGTTACACGGTGAGATGGGGTTCTCACGTTCCTGGTTCTCTATTGCGGCTCGAAATCGTTCCGTGCTAGAATGGGTGCAATTAAAATTTGATAACAGTTATCAAGTTGTACAGGGTATATCATTTGCGGCTATGGGGGCCGCTTAGGTTGTCGAGAAGAGGAGACGTTCTATGGAACACAAAATGGATTTTACGCTCGTAAATACCTATTTTCATATTTCGCCGGAAGGGGCTGAACATCCGGTCTTCGAAGTGCCTGCACTGTCATTATTAGATAGGGGGATCTTGCCTGACCTGCTGGAGCAAGGCGGCAAGATGGTGCAAGCCATTGGGCCTGTGCTGCCGGCATCGTTCTTAGGGACTTCCTTTTGTAATTTGATTGCAACCACCATCATTTTCACGGCGCAGTATAATCGGCTGCTGGATCTAACACTCGAGAATATGTCGTTCCAAATCGAGCCGCATGATGACCATGCACATCTAGGTTATCGGATTAACGAGCTTCGCTGGACAGACGTGCCGGAGGAGAATCGTGAGGCATTCCTGTTAGCACATTGGAATGAGTATATCCCTCGTGTTGTGACCCCTGCCGTAGAGATCATCGCGCGTAGTGCTGGCGCCAAGCCTGATATGATCTGGCAGCAATTCGGCGGGCAAATCGCGATGATCCGGGATTACATATTGGAGCATGAGACAAGTGAAGCGATGATTCCGCGTTACGTGGGCGACTTTAGAATATTGAAGGAACTGGCTGCAGATTTATTCGGGCGCAGACGCAATCCATTCATTCATACGCCGCGTTATGTCGATAACCCGTATGAACCGGGAGCCAAATACATGCTGAGATCCTCTTGCTGTATGTATGACTGTCGTGAAGGCGGCGAGAAATGCTATGTCTGTCCGAAGCTCACACCTGCGGAGCGGGAGACGATGAGAGAACAGATTGTGACGAGTATGGCAAAGGCGCAGTAGTAGATAATTAAGAGGAGTGGGGCAATCGCCGCCACTCCTTTGTCTATCGGATGAATTTGATTATGGCTTGTCGACTACAGCTTTATCGTATAATCCGCGGCCAATGACGTTTGCCGTGATCGGTTTTCTTCCGATTTCGCGTGCCCAGACAGAGAGTTGGCCCATATGATGGATCTCATGCGCGATGATGTGGCGCGTGAGCTCACCCCAAGTAAACGTCTCGATCCGTCCGTCAGGACGCGTGTCTTGGAAGATTCGCTCCTCCATCTGTTCGTTCCATTCGCTTACGAATTCAATCACATCGGGGCGGAATGAGGCTTCCAGCTCACGTACACGCGCAATGCTCTGATAGCGATCGAAGCTTTCTTGGAAATCCGGTCTTCCTTGCATCGCGCGGATCCAGCTCCACTCGACGTCGATAATATGAAAGAGCGTATGTAGAATGCCTCCCACGCCGCCAGTCCGCACCTTCAGCAGTTCTTCTAGCGGAACGTCCTCGCACCAGCGGAACCAATCGTCTCGAACTTGCCAGTTGTATTCGAATAATGTTTTCAAGGATATCCCTCTTCTCTCGAAATCGTTCCAGTTCTATTCCTCTAGTATACGTCAATATTTCCTGAATGTGGTTATAATTTCATTTGAATGACTTGTAAAAAATCATCCTCCACCTTATCGGCGAGGGAAAATCAGGATATAATAATTGCGATGGGGAGGCCTGTCCAACCTATACAATACTGCGAAAAGAGGATGAGGAGTAGTATGAATATTGCACCTTATATCAATCTGGATGGTCAATGTGCGGATGCCGTTGCATTCTACGAGAAGGCATTGCAAGCGAAAGTCAAAGGAATTATGCGGTTTGGCGATATGCCAAACGAAGACCATCCCATCCCTGAAGATGCTAAAAATCGTGTCATGCATGCTGCGATAGAGATTGATGGCAATACGATTATGTTCTCGGATACGTTCCCGGGACAGCCATTCTCTTATGGAGATCAGCTGAGTATAGCGATCGTATCGAATGATATGGAACGTCTGAAGTCGATCTATCATGCGCTCGCAGATGGTGGGCAGGTGATCATGGAGCTGCAGAAGACGTTCTGGAGCCCGTTGTATGCCATGGTAAAGGACAAATTCGGTATCCAGTGGCAGCTTAACGGCGAAGAGTGTAAAGAATAGCAGCTTCAGATGATATAGAACAAGGAGAGGTGTCTCGCGCACAGCAGATACCTCTTTTTTGTGCGTGTACTACGAATTATCGACAAAAAGGGATGCCCGGCTGTAATGACCTTTACAGGTTTACAGGGGCATCCCTTTTGTATGCGGTGTGTTCCGTTTACACGTAAGTTCTCTTACGGAAGAAGAGAAGCGCTGCTCCACCAAGGATGAGCAGCATCGCGAGGACCGGCTGGCCGGTGGACAGCTTGCTCAGGATGGAGCCGATCGTGAAGACCACGAAGAAGATCAGAGATAGTGCGAGTAGAATGTTGATCGGAATGAGCAGATATTTGTTCCGGTTGCCCATCCAATAGAACTCGAACAACCCAACGGCTGGCGCGAGGATAAATCCTGGCCACATGATGCCCCAGCTGTCGAACAGCATGGAGATCTGGCAGACCACGCCGACGGTCATGAGAATCCCGCCCGGGATTAACAAGCCAACGCCCCGACGATCCGTTACGGAGAAATACAACCAATGCATCAATACCCCAACCGGAATGACGAACATGGTCGGCCAGAAATATTTGAATATCGTGCCGGTCCCCCAAGATTCGCCCCCGCTTGTTACGAGCAGAATCCCAAGAACAATGAAAATCCCGCCCACTAACCAATTTCGGTTCATGTTTCTTTCGCTCCTTATCATTTCGTACATGTCAGTAATTCTCATCTTAGCATGGAGGTCCCGTATTGTCCTCAGACTGGGGAGCGAAGAAGCACTGGACTAAAGTCTAGTTGGTTCGTGCTGAGGATTCTTGTGTCAATTTTCATTTAAGTGGCGGTGTCGAGGTTAGGTTCAATGGACAGTACAGCGATGACCGTTGCGACACTAAACATAATGCCGTAGAGCACGGTCTGGATGGAAAAACCGAACATAGCTACGCAAGCGCCCCACTCTAATGCGATTGCACTGAGACTTAGGATAAGCTTCGCTTTTTTATTCATGGAATCATACTCCTCTTCAATGTGATATTTACTTTATTTTAACAGAATTTAGGGTTTGGCGACAAGGAAATGTTCATAGAATGTTCAAGAAAAGAAGGGTTGAAATGACAAAAATCACTGGTTTATAATAGACTCATTCGAGACGAAAGTGAACGGGTGTTTACTAATGCAATATTTAAAAGACGACGTCAAAAACAATATACTAAACGCAGCCCTGTCCGAGTTTCTCGGGCATGGTTATATGAATGCGTCCATGCGCCAGATTGCAAATACGGCAGGTATTACACCGGGGAATATTTATCGATATTTCAAGAGCAAAGAAGATCTCTTGCACGAACTGCTGCAGTCTACATACGAGCAGTTCCTGCAATACCTTGCTGAGATTCGGCTCAATATTGAACGGACCTGCACCAAGGAAAATGCGGACCCATTCAGTTATCTGAATATGATCCAGAATACCCTGCTTGAGCTGATTAAGGAGTCGAGCAGCGAGTTCCGGATTATGTTGAATTTGAGCGCAGGATCGAAGTATGAGCACGTGAAGCAGGATCTAATCGAGTTCGTCATCCAGATTCTCGAGCAGTTCTTCTTAGCTGCACCGGACTTGTCAGGCCACATGCTTGCAGAAATGAAGGTGACGGTACGCATGGTATCCACGACGCTCGTGGAAGGGATGTGTATGATTCTGCGCGATCACGAAGACGGGGCTACGGTTCGTCGACTCGCGAATGAATTGCTGCATCTATACTCGGCTGGGATATGCCAGATACTCGGCCAGTAATTTTTTTGTTCTAAAAATGAACAGGTGTTCATTAACCTTTTAATGGATAGGAGTGGAGAGAGAAATGATGAACAAAATCATTAAATGGCGCTGGGGGATCCTGGCGGCATGGCTTGTTGTGACAGTGCTGCTCGTTGCGTTTCAGCCGGATGTCAACGCGATTCTGCGACAGAGAGGTCAAGATCCGCTAACCGATGACAGCCCATCGAAAGTAGCGGGCGCCCTGCTCAAAGAAATGAGTGGCGGCGGTACATCGCGGAGCAATATCATCGTCTTCCATACCGATCAGAAGATGACAGATGGGGAGATGAAGCAGGTTGAGAAAGGCGTTGCAGACCTGACGACGAAGAAAACGGAGCTAGGCCTGGAGAACATTCTAGATCCATTCTCGATGCCAGACGCGAAGTCATCCTTGATCTCCGAGAACGAGACGACGCTCATGGTGAGCTTCGAATTGGATCGTAAAGGACGGGAAATCGAAGATATTAAGAATGAATTTGATCAGGTGCTGAAGGGCATGGACGTCCCCTATTATCTGACGGGTGAGGATTTCATCCAAGAGGACTATATTAAGGCTTCAGAAGCTGGTGTGGAGAAGAGTGCTATTCTGACGGTGGCCTTCATTCTGATCGTCTTGATTGTGATGTTCCGATCCGTGTTGATCCCATTTATTTCACTCTTGCTCGTGGGTGTTTCCTACTTAGTCTCCATGGGGATCGCAGCGCAGGTCATTGATAAGATGAACTTCCCGGTGACGAGCATAACCCAGATGCTGCTCATCATGATCTTGTTCGGGATTGGTACGGACTATAATATTCTGTTGTTCAATCGGTTCAAGGAAGAATTGGGCCATGGCCGCTCGGTCGATGAAGCGATCGCCGTCTCTTATCAGACGGCAGGGAAGACGATTTTCTACAGTATTCTGACCGTATTCATAGCATTTGCCGGACTTAGCTTCTCGAACTTCGGGATCTATAAATCGGCTAACGTGGTCGCGATTGGGACGGCTGTGCTGGTACTTGAGATTATGACATTAACACCGTTCTTCATGAAGATGCTCGGGACCAAGTTGTTCTGGCCATCGAAGAATAAGGACGGACACAAGGAGAGTAAATTCTGGGCGACGTTAACCGGACTGTCGGTGCGGCATCCGATTATTACGACCTTGATCATTATTGTGATTATGATTCCAGTCATCCTAACTAGCGGGCAGAAGCTGTCCTTCGACCAGTTGAAGGAACTCGGTAATGGGTACCCTTCAACGCAAGGATTCAGTATTGTGGCAGAGAATTTCAGCCGTGGTCAGGCACTGCCGACGACCGTTGTTGTGAAGAGCGATCAGGCATTAGATAATAATGATAACCTTGCAGTGATCGATAAATTGACAGATAAAATTAAGGGCATTGACGGCGTGAAGAAGGTAGCAAGTGTGACGCAGCCGCAGTCCGAACCGATTGAAGAATTCTATATCAGTTCGCAGACGGAATCGGTAGCGGAAGGGATCTCGGCAACCAAAGACGGCGTTGATAAAATTCAAGACGGGATTCAGCAAA
>Ga0102594_1002213_pt1 | contig 10306 bp, 12 predicted proteins | sample AraplaCol_mLB_r2_2_FD_76863 | JGI IMG/M metagenome (GOLD analysis project Ga0102594, IMG submission 76863) | Arabidopsis root microbial communities from North Carolina, USA - plate scrape MF_Col_mLB_r2 (SPADES assembly) (version 2) | ecosystem: Host-associated > Plants > Roots > Endosphere...
ATCGGCGTCGACTTCGTGGCCAAGGCAGCGCCCGACGGCTACACGCTGGTGTTCGGCAACACCGGGCCCAATGCGGTGGTCGGACTGATGCGCAAGGTGCCCTACGACGAGCTGAAGGACCTGCGGCCCATCTCCACCGTGGCGATCACGCCGATGATCCTCGCCGTGCCGGCCGACAGCCCCGCGAAGACGATGAAGGAGTTCCTCGCCTACGCAAAGAAGAACGGCACGTCGCTGAACATCGGCTCGGTCGGCAACGGCTCCCTGTCGCACCTGTCGGCCGAATACTTCAACGACGCCGCGGGTCTGCGGCTGCAACACATTCCCTACAACGGTGGCGCACCGATGATGACCGCCTTCGCCGGCGGGCAGCTGCAAGCGGCCTTCGTCACCGGGCTCGACGGCGCAACGCTCGTCAACTCCGGCAAGGTGCGCTACCTCGCGGTGGGCACCCTCAAGCCGACCGACACCGTCCCCGGCCTGCCGGCCATCGCGGACGACGTGCCCGGCTTCCGCAGCTCAGCCTGGTTCGGCGTGCTCGCACCGAAGGACACGCCGAAGGACGTGGTCGACAGGCTGCAGGCCGCCGTCGCGACCGCGGTCGCGCGGCCCGAGGTGCAAAAGATGTTCGCCGACCGCAACGTGGAGGCGCGCAGCAGCACGCCGCAGGAACTCGACAAGCTCATTCGCGACGAGATGGCGCAGTGGGGCCCGGTCGTGCGCAAAGCCAACATCCAGATGTGAGACCCCGATCCATGCTCGACAACATCGCAAGCGATTTTCCCGAACACACGCCCCGCCCCGCCGGTGCGCCGAAGGCGCTCGACGGCATCAAGGTGGTCGATTTCACCCACTTCATCGCGGGGCCCTTCGCCACGATGATGCTGGGCGACCTGGGCGCCGACGTGCTCAAGATCGAGGCGCCGGGCCGCGGCGACGACTTCCGCCAGTACCCGCCGGTGCACCCCGACCTGGCGCAGGGTGCGCCGTTCCTCTGGTCGAACCGCAACAAGCGCAGCGTGGCGCTCGACCTGAAGACGCCCGAAGGCCTGGAGGTGGCGCGCGCGCTGGCCGCGTCGGCCGACGTGGTGGTCGAGAACTTCTCCAGCGGCGTGATGGCGCGCTTCGGGCTCGACTACGAGAGCATCCGCAAGACCAATCCCGAGGTCGTGTACTGCTCGGTGTCCGCGTATGGCCGCGACGGCGCGTTCGCCGACCGGCTCGGCTTCGATCCCATCGCGCAGGCCGAGAGCGGCTTCGTGTCGATGAACGGCTATGCCGACCGCCAGGGCGTGCGCGCGCTGTCGCCGGTGATGGACATCAGCACCGCGATGATGGCCTGCAACGCCATCCTGGGCGCACTGGTGGCGCGCGAGCGCACCGGCCGAGGCCAGTCGATGGAAGTGGCTCTGTTCGACAACGCGGTGCTGATGACGGGCTACGCCACGCTGCAGCATGTGTTCAGCGGCGCCGAGCCCCAGCGGCACGGCAACACCAGCCCGGACACCTGCCCGTCCGGCGTGTTCGAGGCGAAGGACCGGTCGTTCTACATCAACTGCGGCAACAACAAGATCTTCCAGCGGCTCATGACGCAGGTGATCGAGCGGCCCGACGTGGCGGCCGACCCGGCCTACGCCACGGGGCGCGAGCGCTCCGCACGCCGCGAGGCGCTGTTCGCGCTGCTCGGCGAAGCCTTTGCGCAGCAGCCGTGGACGCATTGGCAGGCCCGCATGCGCGCGGCCGGCGTGCCGTGCGGCGAGGTGCGCTCGGTCGGCGAGGCGATCCGTTCGCCGGAGGCGCGCGAGCGCCGGCTGGTCACGCGCATTCCGCACCCGGCCGTGGGTTGGGTGCCGAACATGGCGCTGCCCATCCGCTACGGGCGCACGCCCATCGCGGACCCGGTGGCGGCGCCGACCGTCGGGCAGCACACGCACGAGGTGCTGCGCGAAGCGCTCGGCTACGGCGACGAGCGGCTCGCGTCGCTGGCGCAGGCCGGCGCGTTCGGCCCGCCCGCCGCACGCCACGAGACCGCGGGCGCACCGGCATGAGCGTGCGATCGCTGCGAGGCCGGGTGGCGGTCGTCGGCATCGGCGAGACCCGCTACTACAAGCACAGCCAGTCGCCCGATGCGGAGTTCAAGCTCGCGCTGAAGGCCATCCTCGCGGCTTGCGAGGACGCGGGACTCGATCCGCGCGAGATCGACGGTTTCGCTTCCTACAGCGACGACCGCAGCGAGGCCTCGCGGCTCGCCGCGGCATTGGGCATCCGCCGCCTGCGCAGCGCCACCATGCAATGGGGTGGCGGTGGCGGCGGTTGCTGCGCGGCGGTGGCCAACGGCGCCGCCGCCATCGCGGCCGGCCTGGCCGATTGCGTGGTCGTTTTCCGCGCGCTGGCGCAAGGGCAGCACGGGCGCTTCGGCCAGGTGGCGGGCATCGACAGCGTGGCGGGCGAGAAGGCCTACCTGATGCCCTACGGCGTGCTGTCGCCACCGCAACGTTTCGCGATGCGCGTGCGCCGCTTCATGCATGAGCACGGCGTGCGCCAGGAGGCGATGCGCGCCATCGCGCTCGCGTCGTACCACCACGCGCAGGCCAACCCGCGCGCGGTGATGCACGGCAAGCCGCTGAGCGCCGAGACCTACGACGCCTCGCGCTGGATCGCCGAGCCCTTCCATCTCTACGACTGCTGCATGGAGAACGACGGCGCAGCGGCCATCGTGCTGGTGGCCGCGGAGCGCGCCCGCGACTTCGCACGCAAGCCCGCGTACGTCTTGGGTGCGGCGACGGGCTCGGGGCACCGCGCCGGCGCTGCGCCCCACAATGCGCCGCGCTACGGCAGCGCCGGCTTCGACACCGTGGCGCCCGATCTCTACGCCATGGCCGGTATCGCGCCCGCCGACGTGGGCGTGGTGCAGAGCTACGAGAACTTCACCGGCGGCGTGGCGATGGCACTGGCCGAGCATGGCTTCTTCGCGCCGGAGGAAGCGAACGAATTCCTCACGCTGGACAACCTCGTCGCGCCCTCGGGACGGCTGCCGCTGAACACCAGCGGCGGCAATCTTGCCGAGTGCTACATGCACGGCTTCGAACTCGTGCTGGAGGCCGTGCGCCAGGTGCGCGGCACCTCCACGAGCCAGGCGGCGCGCAGCGACGTGGCACTCGTGATCGGCGGGCCGATGGTGACGCCGGTGAGCGACCTCCTGCTGGCATCGGAGAACGTGCTGTGAACGACACGACACCCACCCGCTACCTTCCGCCCGGCCTGCCGGTTCCGGCGCCCGAGTCCGATGGGCTCTCCGCGCCTTACTGGTCGGGACTGCGCGAGGGCCGCCTGCGCGTGCAGCACTGCGCCGCGTGCGGCACCTGGCAGTTCGGACCCGAATGGATCTGCCACCACTGCCATGCCTTCGATCCGCCGTGGGAAGACGTGGCGCCGCGCGGCCGCATCTACAGCTGGGAGCGCGTCTGGCACCCGGCACATGCTGCGCTGAAGGGGCACGGCGCCTACCTCGTGGTGCTGGTGGAACTGCCCCACGCAGGCCTGGTGCGCATGGTCGGCAACCTGCTGGGCGACCCGATGCAGGAAGTGCGGATCGGCGCGGAGGTCGAAGGCGTGTACGAGCACCATGCCGGCGCGCAACCGCCTTTCTCGCTGCTGCAATGGCGGGTGCACACGGAGGACGCTCGATGAACGGACCGTTGAACGGACTGAAGGTGGTCGAGTTCGCCGGGCTCGGCCCCGGTCCCTTCGCCTGCATGCTGCTGTCCGACATGGGTGCCGACGTGGTCACCGTCGACCGGCCCGGCCGCAAGCTCGGCGATCGCACCGACATCACCGGGCGCGGCCGCACCGTGGTGCTGTCCGACCTGAAGAACCCGCAGGCACGCGAGGAGGTGCTGCACCTGCTCGAGCGTGCCGACGTGCTGGTCGAAGGCTTTCGCCCGGGCGTGATGGAACGCCTGGGCCTCGGGCCTGACGCGGTCGCGGCGCGCAACCCGCAGCTGGTGTACGGCCGCATGACCGGCTGGGGCCAGCACGGCCCGCTCGCACAGGCGGCCGGGCACGACATCAACTACATCGCGCTGACCGGCGCACTGCATGCCATCGGCCCGGCGGGCGGCGCGCCGGTGCCGCCGCTCAACCTGGTGGGCGACTACGGCGGCGGCAGCCTCTACCTGGTCGTCGGCATCCTCGCTGCGCTGCACGAAGCGCGGCGCTCGGGCCGCGGGCAGGTGGTGGATGCGGCCATCACCGACGGCGTGACCTCGCTGATGAGCCTGTTCGCGACCAGCGCGATGCGCGGCAGCTTCGCCGAGGCGCGCGGCAGCAATGCGCTGGACGGCGGAGCGCCCTACTACGGCACCTACGAGACGGCGGACGCGCGCCACGTATGCATCGGACCGATCGAGCCCCAGTTCTTCGCCGACCTGTGCGAACGCATTGGCGTCGACCCCGCGTTGCGAGGCGCGCAGCACGACCGCGCGCAATGGCCGGCGTTGCGCGCGGAGCTCGAGCGCATCTTCCGCACGCGCACCCGCAACGACTGGACCGCGCGGCTCGAAGGCAGCGACGCCTGCTTTGCGCCGGTGCTGGCGCTGAGCGAGGCGCCGGCGCATCCGCACCAGCGCGCACGCGAGGCCTTCGTCGATGTGGACGGCGTGGCACATCCTGCGCCCGCGCCGCGCTTCTCGCGCACGCCATCGGCGGTCCAGGGGCCTGCGCCGTCGCAGGCGACAGCCATGTCGGACGTGCTGGCGCGCTGGGACTGAGCGCGCTCAGGCGCGGATGGCCATGCAAATGCGCCGCGAGTGGATCTTCCAGCCGTCGGGCGTGCGCCTGAACCTGTCGTGGTACTCGACCACCGAGGGCGGCCCCGACAGCCGTGGCGCCCCACCGTCGGCATCATCCGCGCCCTGGAAGAAGAGCACGTAGCAGACGCCGCCGGCCTCTCCTTCGGGCTCGTCCTCGAAGCTCACGCGGATGTTCGAGCACACGTGGCGCGTGGTCACCTGCACGGGCCGCCCCGCCAGGAAGCGCGCGATCTCCGCGCGGCCCTGCGACACGCTGCCCATGCGGTCGAGCGCCGCATCTTCGGTGAAAAGGTCCAGCACCCGCTCGTAGCGCCTCGCATCGAGGTGGTTCGCGAAGTCGATGCACAGCCGCGCGCATGCAGCCTCGTCCTCGAGCCGGCTCGCCGGCATGGCTGGCATGTCCCGTTCCACGCGTTCAACCCATCATCGAGCCGCGCACGTCCGCCACCGGCAGGTGCGTGGTGCGCAGCAGCAGCGTGGCCACGTCCTCGCCGGCGTCCAGCCGCGCGCGCATCTCGTCGGGGTCGAACTCCACGCCGATGGGGTTGGTCTCGAAATGCGGGCCGTGCATGAACGCATTGGCGTCGTCGTTCGTGGTGTAGCTGTCGGTCTGGAATTCCATCTGGTTGCCGTCGGGGTCCGCGTAGTACAGCGACACAGTGATGCCGTGGTGCACGCACCAGTACGGCACGATGCCCTGGGCCTTGAGCTCGGCATGCTTGTCGAGCAGCTCGCGCAGCGAACCGAAGCCGTAGGCCACGTGATCGACGCCCGGCTGGCCGCGCGGAGCCGCGGCCTCGGAAGGGCCCTTCATCAGCCCGAGATTCAACAGCGCCACGCGATGGTGCTCGTCGTCGTAGGTGACGAAGGCGATCACCGGGTTCTGGTACTGCACCTTGGCGCAGAACACCGAGGTGTACCAGGCCAGCATCTGCTCGAAGCGGTACGTGCGGTAGACGATGTGCGCGAACGTGGTGGGGCGAATGCCGGCGGCCATGAATGTCACCTTTTATCGATAAAAGAGGATTGAACGACCTGATCTCTATTTTTATCGATAATATTTACGCATGCTGCCGACCCTGCTCGGTACAAACCCGAGCGGCACACCCGATGCCATGAGCCAGAACCCGCCATCGCCCACTGAAGAACTGCAAGGCGCCACGCGCGCGAGCATGGTGTTCGAACGCCTGCGCGAAGACATCCTCGAAGGCCGGCTGGCGCCGGGCGAGAAGCTGCGCATCGAGGCGCTCGAAGCGCGCTACGAGGTGGGCGCGAGCCCGATCCGCGAGGCGCTCAACCGGCTCATCTCGGTGCGGCTGGTCGAGCAGTTCGAGCGCCGGGGCTTCCGCGTGGCGGCGCTGTCGCGCGACGACCTCATCGACCTCGTGCGTGCGCGCCGGCTGCTCAATGAAGTGGTGGTGCGCGAATCGCTCCTGCATGGCGACCAGGCCTGGGAAGACGAGGTGGTGCTGGCCTACCACCGCATGTGGCGCTGCCCCATGACCTCGCCCACCGGCCAGACCCATCGCGAATGGGAGGTGCTGCACCGCAGGTTCCATGCATCGCTGATCGCGGCCTGCCCGTCGAAATGGCTGATCGATTTCCATGAACTGCTGTTCGACGCGTCCGACCGCTACCGCCGCCTCAACGTGCGCGAGCGCGACCTCGAACACACGCGCACGGAGCACCGCGAGATCATGGAGGCCGTGGTGAGCCGCGACGTGCCGCTCGCGGTTCAGCGGCTCAACGATTCGATCGACACGCTGCTGTCCCACGCGGACGCGCTCGGCATTGCGCCGCGCGGCTGACCGGTCGCTCTGCGCCCGAACCGCTGCGCCCTTGACAACGGCCGCGAACCTGCCGAATACTCAACCCGTCGGTTGACAATCAACAGGAGACGCGACATGAAGTACCAGGGAAGCTGCCATTGCGGCGCCATCCGCTTCGAGGCCGAAGGAGAAATCGGAACGGCCACCGCATGCAACTGCTCGATGTGCCAGCGCAAGGGCACGCTGATGTGGTTCGTGCCGCGCGACGCGCTGCATCTGCTCACGCCCGAACAGAACGCGTCGACATACCTGTTCAACAAGCACGTCATCAAGCACCGCTTCTGCCCGACCTGCGGCATCCATCCCTACGGCGAAGCCAGCACGCCCAAGGGCGAGCCCATGGCCGCCATCAACCTGCGCTGCATCGAAGGCATCGATCTTCAGGCCATCCCCGTGAAGCAGTTCGACGGCCGCTCGATGTGAGCGCCTGAAGGTGCCGCAGCCAGGCGCGGCGCACACCCGCAAGCGCTTCGCCATCGACGGCTGGGCCGCACCATCACGATGCCGGCCACGGCGCGCGAGGCCTGCCCATCGCGAGCGTGCGCATCACCGCCGCCGTGCGCGTCTCAACGCCCAGCTTCACGTAGATGTGCTCCAGATGCTTGTGGACCGTGCGCGGGCTTATCTCCAGCAAGGCGGCGATCTCGGCATCGGTCTTGCCGCGCGACACCCAGTGCATCACATCGACTTCTCGCGGCGTGAGGACGGTCGGAGCCACATCATCGGGCGCCGCAGGCAGCGGCAGTTCGACGTGACACGCCAGGCGGTAGAGGAAAGCCACCGCGACCGCGTGCTCGAGGCCCGCGCGGCGATAGTCGTCGGCGCGCATCGAACGACGGCTCCATCCGCGGCGGCCCGGCAGCGCATCGACCATGCGCATGCCCCTTCGCACCGGCGAGCATCCGGACTCCAGTTGCTCCAGCAAGCGCAGCGCGCTTGCACAGTCCTTGCGCGTCAAGTGCGTCATGGCATGTTCCTTTCACGACGCATACGCATTGCTGCGTATGGCGCCCGCGCGCATCGGGACGCAGGATGCTCGCAGGCCCTCGCCGCCGATCCAGTATAGGCACGCGAAGGCCGCGCATGGCGCCTGCGGGCGAAGGGGACACACATGGCCATCGACGAAACACGGCTTAACGCGTTCATGGGTAACTTCGTTCACGACCTGGGCGCCGTGATGCATGCCGCCACCGTCGTCGTGGGCGACCAGCTGGGCCTGTACAAGGCCTTGGCCGAAGGCCCGGCCAATGCCGAGACGCTCGCGCGCCGCACCGGGACCGATCCGCGCTACCTGCGCGAATGGCTCTGCGCCCAGGCCGCCAGCGGCTATGTGCAGTACGAGCCGCAGGGCGAGATGTTCTCGCTGTCGGAGGAGCAGGCCTTCGCCCTCGCACAGGAAGGCAGTCCGGCGTTCATACCCGGCGCCTTCCAGATCGCGGTCGCGCAGTTCAGGATCATTCCCAGGATGGTCCAAGCCATGCGCACCGGCCTGGGCATCGGCTGGCACGAGCACGATGCATCCCTCTTCCACGGTACCGAGCGATTCTTCCGGCCCGGCTACGCGGCCAACCTCGCGAGCCAGTGGATTCCCGCGCTGGAAGGCGTCGCGCCGCTGCTCGAGCGCGGTGCGCACGTGGCCGACGTGGGCTGCGGCCACGGCGCATCGACGCTGCTGATGGCGCAGGCCTATCCGAAGTCGAGCTTCATCGGCTTCGACTACCACGCGCCTTCCATCGAGCACGCACGCGAGACCGCGCGAAAGGCGGGTATCGACGACGCGCAGCGCCTGCGCTTCGAAGTGGCCAGCGCCAAGGACTTTCCCGGAGACGACTACGACATGGTCGCGGTGTTCGACTGCCTGCACGACATGGGCGACCCCGTCGGCGCAGCGACGCACGTGCGGCGCAGCCTCAAACCTCAAGGCACGTGGATGATCGTCGAGCCCTTTGCCAACGATCGGCTCGAGGACAACCTCAACCCCGTGGGGCGGGTGTTTTATTCGGCGTCGAACTTCATCTGCACACCGGCTTCGCGCTCGCAGGAGGTCGGCCTGTGCCTCGGTGCACAGGCAGGCGAGGCGCGCATCGCCGAGGTCGTCGCTCAAGGCGGCTTCACGCGCTTCCGCCGCGCGAGCCAGACCCCCTTCAACCTGATCTTCGAAGCCCGTCCTTGACGACACACCAGGAGCTGCCATGCCACGCCAATACATCGACTGCCGCGAGTTTCCGAGCACGATGAACTGCAGTGTCGCGCTCAGCGCCGACACCGAGGGCGAACTGCTCGAGGCCGCTGTCCAGCACGCCGTGGCCGTTCACGGACATGACGACACGCCCGAGCTTCGCCGGCAACTGGCGACCCTGTTCAGGAGCGGCACGCCGCCGCTGCAGGCGCCGGCCGCGCAGAAGGTGGCAGCCTGATCCGCAAACCGGTTCGCGCGCCGGGTGCCCGCTGCGCGGACGAGTACCTCCGGCTGTCCGCAACGGGCGCCGCCTGCTGAAACCCGAGCCGCGCGCCCGAGCGCCGCGGTGCCCGCCAAGCGCGCTTTGCAAAGACGCGCTATGGTTCGCTGCCACCCCACGGCGAACCCCAAAAAAGGCAGGCTCATGATCGACCTTCTCATCAACGGTCAGTCCGTCGCCGTCGACGCCCCCGACGACATGCCTCTGCTCTGGGCATTGCGCGACATCGTCGGACTCACCGGCACCAAGTTCGGTTGCGGCATCGCGCAGTGCGGCGCCTGCACCGTGCACCTCGACGGCCAGCCCGTGCGCTCGTGCGTGCTGCCCATCGGCAGCATCGGCAAGCGGGCCGTCACCACCATCGAAGCCATCTCGAAGACCCCCGCCGGCCAGCGCGTGCAGAAGGCCTGGCTCGAGGTGGACGTGGTGCAGTGCGGCTACTGCCAGTCGGGCCAGGTCATGTCGGCCGCGGCGCTCATCCAGCGCACGCCCAACCCGAGCGACGCCGACATCGACATGGCCATGTCGGGCAATGTCTGCCGGTGCTGCACCTATTCGCGCATCCGCGCGGCCATCAAGCAGGCTGCCACCGGCAAGCCCGAGGTGCTGCAGTCGGTGGTGGCGATGCCTGCAAGGAGCGCGTCGTGAAGCCCGCCGCCGGCACGGCCGGCATCAGCCGCCGCAGCGCACTCCAGGCCGGCGGCCTCGCGCTGGCCTTCACCTGGATCGGCGGCAGCAAGGCGTTCGCGGCCATCAGCCCGCGCCGGCAACCCGCCGATGCGGCCGTCGCGCTGGCGGACGGCAATCCGCCGTTCGCGCCGAATGCCTTCATCCGCATCGATGCCGACGGCGGCGTGCGCCTGGTGATGCCGATGGTCGAGATGGGCCAGGCGATCTACACCCAGGTGCGCGTTGAACATTCGCCGCCGAACGAAGCCCTTTACGGCATGCCGCTGCTGGGCGGCCAGATCACCGGCGGCTCGACCAGCACGCGCGGCACCTACGGCGTGCTGCGCGAAGCCGGCGCCGTGGCGCGCACGCTGCTGGTGAGCGCCGCGGCCATGCAATGGAAGGTCGAGCCGGCCAGCTGCACAGTGGCACGCGGAGTGGTGAGCCATGCGGGCTCGGGCCGGCAGCTCGGCTTCGGCGCGCTCGCCGCCAGCGCCGCGCAATTGCCGATGCCCGAGAAGGTCGCGCTGAAGGAGCA
>Ga0102594_1002214_pt1 | contig 10299 bp, 7 predicted proteins | sample AraplaCol_mLB_r2_2_FD_76863 | JGI IMG/M metagenome (GOLD analysis project Ga0102594, IMG submission 76863) | Arabidopsis root microbial communities from North Carolina, USA - plate scrape MF_Col_mLB_r2 (SPADES assembly) (version 2) | ecosystem: Host-associated > Plants > Roots > Endosphere...
ATCATGTACACCAGTGGCACCACCGGCCGCCAGAAGGGCGTGATGCATTCGCACGCCTCGGTGCATTCGGTGCTGCTGAGCAACATGGTCGAATGGGGCAGCAGCCCCGAGCGTGCCGACGTGTGGAGCAGCGTGCTGCCGCTCTTCCACTGCGGGCAGCACACCGTGCTGATGTCGGCGCTCGCGGTGGGCGGCGCGCTGGTGATCCTGCGCGGCTTCGACCCCGGCGCGGTGCTCGATGCCATCGAGCGCCACCGGATCAGCGTGATGGTCGGCCTGCCGATGATGTACGGCGCCCTCCTCGCCCATCCGCAGCGCGCCTCGCGCGATCTCTCGAGCCTGCGGCTGTGCGTTTACGCGATGGCGCCGATGTCGCGCACGCTGCTGATGCGGCTGCTCGACGAGTTCTGCCCCAGCTTCGCGCTGGTGTCCGGGCAGACCGAGATGTACCCGGGCGCCACCATCTTCGAGGCGCATGAGCAGCGCAGGCGCTTCGGCTCCTATTGGGGCGTGGGGACGCTGGTGAACGAGGTCGCGGTGATGGGCGAAGAAGGCGACCTGCTCGGGCCGGACGAGGTCGGCGAGATCGTGTTTCGCGGACCCAACGTGATGCTCGGCTACTACAAGGACCCGGAAGCCACCGCGCAGGCGCAGCGCTTCGGCTGGCACCACTCCGGCGACCTCGGCAGGATGGATGGTGACGGCCAGCTGATCTTTCTCGACCGCCTGAAGGACATGGTGAAGTCGGGCGGCGAGAACGTGCCGTCGATCAAGGTGGAAGAGGTGCTGCTGCGCCACCCCGCCGTGATGAACGCCGCGGTGGTCGGACTTCCGCATGCGCACTGGGGCGAGGCCATCACCGCCTTCGTCACGCGGCGTCCCGACGCGCCGGCCGATGTCACCGAGGCCATGCTCACCGCCCACTGCAAGGAGCACCTCGGCGGATTCGAGGTGCCGAAGAACATCGTGTTCCTGGCCGCGCTGCCGATGACCTCGACGGGCAAGATCCAGAAATTCGAGCTGCGCAAGGCGCACCAGGATCTGTACCGGTCCGCCTGACCCGCACGGCGGGTGCTACCCCGCCATCAGCGTCGATCGCACTTCCTTCTTCAGCACCTTGCCGACCTTGGAGCGCGGCAGGTCGAGCCAGACCTCGACCTGCTTGGGCGCCTTGACGCTGCCGATGCGGGCCGTCACGAAGCTTTTGATGTCCTCCAGGTCGACCTGGCGCCCGGCATGCAGCTGCAGCACCGCCACCACGCGCTCGCCCCATTTCTCGTCGGGCAGGCCGACCACCGCGCTGTCCTGCACGTCGGGGTGCTGCATCAGGGCCTGCTCCACTTCGGCGGAATAGACGTTGAAGCCGCCCGAAATGATCATGTCCTTGGCGCGGTCCACGATGTAGAGGAAGCCGTCGGCATCGAGCCGCCCGATGTCGCCGGTGTGATGCCAGCCGAAGCGCGAGGCCTCCTCGGTGGCGCGCGGGTCCTTGTAGTAGCCCATCATCACGAGCGAGCCGCGCACCACGATCTCGCCGCTCTCGCCGGTGGGCAGCAGTTCGCCCTCGGCGTTCATCACGCCCACCTGCACCAGCGCGCCCGGCCGCCCGGCCGACGACAGCCGATGCACCGCCACGCTGCCGTCGGCGTTGAAATGCTCGCGCGGCGACATCATCGAGATCATCATCGGCGCCTCGGTCTGGCCGAAGAGCTGTGCCATGACGGGACCGATCTTCTGCAACGCTTCCTCGAGCCGCGCGACCGACATCGGTGCCGCGCCGTACCAGAAGCACTGCAGCGAATCGAGGCGGGTGGCGGCCAGTTGCGGATGCTGCAGCAGCATGTAGATCAGCGTAGGCGGCAGGAAGGTGTGCGTGATGCGGTGTTCTTCGATGAGTTCGAGGAACTCGCCCAGGTCGGGCTTCGGCATGATCACGATCTGCCCGCCGAGCGCCATCACCGGCAGGCACAGCACGCCGGCCGCGTGCGTGAGCGGCGCCAGCGCGAGGTAGGACGGCCGGCCTTCGAACGGATAGCCCATCAGCGTCAGAGCCGACATCGCCTCGAGGTTTCGACCCGACAGCATCACGCCCTTGGGCTGCCCGGTGGTGCCGCCGGTGCCGGCGATCATGGCCACGTCGTCGATGGGCGCCACGTCGATCGGCGCGTCGCTCTCGCCGGCCAGCCATTGCGCCAGCGAAGGCGCGAAAGGCACCTCGCGGTCGAGGCAAACGAGCGTCTTCAGCTTCGGCAGGTCGCCGCGCATCTGCTCGACCAGCGGCGCGTAGTTGCTGTGGAAGATGAGGCAGCTGCAGTCGAAGGCGTCGAGCACATGGCGGTTCTCGGCGGCCTCGTTGCGCGGATTCACCGGGCACCACACCGCCGCGGCGCGCGACAGGCCGAAGACGCAGCCGAAGGCGATCGGGTCGTTGCCCGACAGCACCGCCACCTTGCTGCCCGGCGCGATGCCGCGGCGCTGCAGCCCGCGCGCGACGCGGCAGCTGAAGCGCTGCACGTCGCCGTACGAGAGCTGCACGGCCCCCATGCGCAGGCAGGGCGCGCCGGGCCCCAGCGATGCGCCCTTGTCCAGGTAGTCGATCAAGCGCATGGCAGCCTCCGGTGTCAGCGGTGCGCCGTCAGCACCGGCTCCATCACGAGGCCGAAGCTTCTCAGCACGCCCAGCAGTTCACGGTGGCCGAAGGCCTGGCAGCCCGATGCGAAGCCGACGCACTTGGGCGCCTGCTGCAGCAGCGAGACAGCCGCATAGGCCTGCAGCAGGCCGGTCTGCTTGTAGTTGCAGTTGCCGTAGATCACGCAGTGCACGCGGCCCAGGGGCCCGGAGGCATGCACCGAATCGACGGACTTGTTGATGCGCGGGTTCTCGCGCGGCGGCATGGTGTTCATCACACCGGACGCGGTCTGCGCCAGCGCCGCATAGCGGTCATCGTCGTTCATGCCCTCGGTGGCCTTGAGCGCGGCAGCCACGATCTGCGGCACGCCCTGCATCAGCGCCTTGTTGAAGACGCCGCCGAGCACCTTCACGTTGGCCACGCGCGGGTCGCGCTTGAACCACACCGGGTGCGAGGTGCCGCCCCAGGGCAATGCCAGCGCCGCTTCGTGCTGCCCGGGAATCGACAGGTGGTAGAGGCCCGCGTCGGGCTGCCATTCGACGTATTCGTTCTGCTCCAGGTAGTAGGCCTTCGAGGTGGCGGCATTGACCAGGATGGTCTGGGTGGATGCGATGGTCGGGCTGCCGCCCCAGAACACGGCGATGTCCAGCGTGTCGAGCCCCGGTGTCTCCAGGCACAGCTGCGCCGCGATCTCGCCGGTGGTGTACATGTGCGCCAGTCCGGGCGACAGCAGCAGGCCGGCAGCCGCGAACTTGCGGCCCCACTCCCGTTCGAGCGTGATGAGCCAGTCCTGCTCGCCGGTGGTGTCGGTGTAGTGGCAGCCGGCGGCCAGGCAGGCCTCGACCACCTCGGGGCCGAACCTGGCGAACGGCCCGACGGTGTTGAGCACGACCGACGCACCGGTGAAGAGCTCGGTGAGTGCCGCCACCGAATGCCCGACCTCCACCACCTCGTAGCTGGCAGTCTCGATGCCGGGCACGTTGGACTTCATGGCCTCTTCCACCTTCTGCGCGCTGCGGCCAGCGGCAACGAAGGGGATGTTGTACTCGCGCAGGTACTCGCAGACCAGGCGGCCGGTGTAGCCGGAGGCGCCGTAGACGACGACGGGTTTCTTCTTGCTGCTCATGTGCTTGTCTCCTTGATGCCGTGCGCTCACATGCCCATGCCGCCGTCCACCGCCACACCGGCGCCGGTGATGAACCGGGCCGCGTCGCTGCAGAGGAAGACCACCACGTCGGCCATGTCGCCGACCTCGCCAAGGCGCCCGAGCGGCGTCTGGCCGACCACGTCGCCCACGGCCGCTTCCACGCTGGGCGCGAGCCCGGCGGCCACGATGTCGTTGGCCAGCTTCATGCCCATGTCGGTGGGCACCAGCCCGGGGTAGATGCAGTTCACGCGCACGCCGTAGCCCAGCTTGCCGGACTCCATGGCCGCCACGCGCGTGGCGCGATCCACGGCGGACTTGGTGGCGGAGTAGCCCGCGATGGCCGGGAACGCGATGGTGGCCGCGACCGATGCGATGTTGACGACCGCCCCGCCGCCGCCCGCACTGCCGCCGGGACGCATCGTGCGGAACGCGTGCTTCATGCCGAGCAGCGTGCCGGCCACGTTCACGTCGAGCATGCGGCGCAGGTCGTCGCCGTCGACGTCGACCACCAGCGAGGTGATCTCTATGCCCGCGTTGTTCACGAGGATGTCGAAGCCGCCGAGTTCCTTCACCGTGGTCTCGGCGGCAGAGGCCCAGTCGGCGTCCTTCGTGACGTCGAGCGGAACGAAGCCCACCTTCGCTCCCGACGCCGACAGCCTCGAGGCGGTTTCCCGCCCGAGGTCGGCGAGCACGTCGCCGATCATCACCGAAGCGCCGGCGGCGGCCAGTGCTTCGGCGATGCTGGCGCCGATGCCGCGCGCGCCACCCGTCACGAGCGCCCTGCGCCCTTTCAAGTCGAACTTGGCCATCACTTGTCTCCTGTGGATCTGGTTATGAGATGGAAAGGCCATGCTAGAAATCGACTTGACGCATGTCAAGTTTTTGTTTGACGCACGTCAAGACTTTCCGAAAAGGTATCGGTGGCAGGCCGGATGCGGGTTCTCCCGCTTGCGTGCTATGGTTTCGAATCACGAAGAACACATTGGCCGGCACGCAGCGGCCCGGCTTTCAATGACGACACATCAACGGGTCAAGAAACACGCGGAACGGGTGCCCAAGGCACGGGTCGACAAGTTCTCGGAGCGCCGCGCCGAACTCGGCGAAGCGGCGCTCACCACGCTGGCCGCGCTCGGCTACGCACGCACCAGCCTGCGCGAGATCGCGCAGAACTCCGAGTTCTCGCATGGCGTCCTGCACTACTACTTCAGCGACAAGGTCGACCTGATCATCTGCAGCGTCAAGCAGTACAAGGCCCGCTGCGTCACGCGCTACGACCATGCCGTGGAAAGCGCCGCCACCTACGACGAACTCATGGAAGGCTTCCTGCAGAGCCTGGGCGACACGCTGCGCGCCGAAGGCCACGTGCACCGGCTCTGGTACGACCTGCGTTCGCAGGCGCTGTTCGAGGAGGCCTTCCGCGCCGACGTGGTGCAGATCGACAAGAGCCTCGAAGACATGATCTGGCGCATCATGAGCCGCTTCGCCGAGCTCTCGGGCCGCCCGGCCGGCATGCCGCCTTCGGCCACCTACGCGCTCTTCGACGGGCTCTTCCAGCAGGCGCTGCTGAAGCATCTCTCGGGCGACGCCCAGGCCGTGCCCGACATGCAGGCCCATGTGCGCCAGGCCATCTCGCACCTGTTCGCCGCCCCGGCCGCAGCCACGCCTTCGCGAAAGGCGAAGGCCGTCTAGGCTTTCGCCTTCTTCGGCGCAGCGACGGCACGCGCGCCTGCCCACTGCCCGCTCTCGCACAGGTCGCGCATGACCTCGCCGATCAGCGCGCACACCGCGCGCTTCGCGTTGGTGGTCGGCAGGTGGACCGACACGCACAGCCCCAGCGTGCGGAACATCGAAGGCGAATCGATACGGTGCGCCGCCAGGCGGCCCTCCTCCACCTCGCGCTGCGCGAGACCGAACGGCATGATGGTCGGCCCGAGGCCCGCTTCCACCGCTGCCTTCAGCGTATAGACCGAATTGATTTCCGCGGCCACCTGCGCCGCAGAATGCCCTGCGCCTTCGAGCACCGCATCCACCAGCCACCGCGTGCAGTGCCCGTGCGCATTGGCAGGCCACACCAGCGGACGCGCGGTGGCCTGCGCGATGCTCACGTCGCCGGCCGGCAGCGCATGCGCGCTTTGCGGCGACTCGAGGAACACGAAGTCCTCCTCCACCAGCGGTGTGAACGCGATGTCTTCCGCGGGCATGGTGGGCGAGAACACCGCCACGTCGACACGGCCGCGCAGCAGCTGGTCGGCCATGTTGCCGGTGAGTTCCTCGTTCAGGTGCAGCACCACGTCGGGATATCGACGCGCCGCGGCGCGCATCAGCGGCAGCGCGATCATGGGCGACACGCTCTGCGGCAGCGCCGCCACCACCGAGCCGGACACCGAATCGGCCGCCACCAGCACCGCCGCCTTGGCGTCGCTCACCTGCTTGGTGATGCCTTGCGCATATTCGTAGAAGACCTTGCCGGCCTCCGTCATGGCAACGCCGTTGCGGCTGCGCAGCAGCAGCTGCGAGCCGAGCTCCGACTCGAGCTCCGTCATCTGCTTGCTCAGGGCCGACTGTGCAATGAACAGTTGCTGCGCCGCGCGCGACAGGCTGCCGCAATCCACGATGGCAACGAAATACTTGAACTGGCGCAGTTCCATCGGCAGGTCTCCGGCCGCGCACCACGGGGCGTGGCGGCGGCCGGCCATTCTAGGTGGGGCCCTGGCGGGCGCAGGGTCGGACAATGCCGCGCAAGGCCCCTGGAAGCCTCAGTTCACGCAGTCGAAGCTGGCGGCATCGTTCACGTCGCCCGCGCCCTTGTAGCGCGGGTAGGCAGGGTACTTGCACATCGGCCGGGACAGCACCGTGGCGCCGCTGGCCGCGTCGACCTTGCGCTGCACCAGCTTCTGCGCCGACGCAGGCACGCCCTGCTCCACCCACGTCGACATCGCCTTCAGCAGGTCGACCTTGTCGGCTCCGGGCCCGCCGTAGCAGTGGCCCACGCCGGGCGCCAGGAACAGTTCCACCGTCTCGTCGGCCTTCTGCTGCCCCAGCGTTCCCACCACCTGGTCGTAGTAGTGCGAAGTGTCGCGCGCACTCACCGAGGTGTCGTTGGTGCCGTTCCACATGATCAGCTTCGCGCCGCGCGCATGCAGCCGGTTCAGGTCGGGGTCGGCCGCGCTGAACAGGCCGCCGATGACGCCCATGCGCGCCAGCCATTGGTCGGGGTTCCAGGCGAGCGTGTCGAACGTCGGGTCCTGCGTGATGAAGGAGCGCACGAAGCCATCGGAGAACATGCCCTGGATCGAGTTGCCGCCCAGCGCCGCCTGCGGCCAGATGTAGGAGCCCCAGCCTTCCGCGGTGTTCTCCAGCCCGAAGTTGTAGCCCGGGTGCGACCAGGTGTTGTCCGAAGTGGCCACCGCCGAGGTGATGGTGTTCACCGTGGCGAGCTGCGCGTGCGACAGGCAGGTGTCGCCGGTGTCGCCACCGCCCGCGCAGCGCAGCGGCGTGGGGTCGTAGTTGCAGGCCGCGGGCTTCGAAACGATGCCGTCGGCCACACCGTCGAGTGCGTCGCACTGCGCGAGCACCGCGTTGGCCAGCAGGGTTTGCTTGGCCGGGTTGAGCGTGTGGGCCGGCGTGCGCACCTGCTTCGAGATGCGGTTGAACTGCATGAACAGGCCCATGATGTTGCCCGCCGGTGCGCGCGCCACGATGCCGTCGAAGTCGTCGGGAAAGCGCTGCGCCTGCATCAGCGCATCGTGCCCGCCCATCGAGCAGCCTTCGAAGTAGCTGCGCGCGGGCGCGCTGCCGAAGAAGGCCGCGATCAGTTCCTTGCCCGGCGGCAGCGCGCGGTGCTCCGACTGCTGGGTGAAGTCGAGCAGCTTGGCCGGATCGGCAGCGAAGCGCGCCGCGAAGTAGCCCGCGTCGGCCGGACCGCCGTAGTCGTAGCCGCCATTGGTGCCGATGGTGGCGTAGCGCTCGCTGAAGATCGAGGGGCTGAACTGCGGATCGCTCGCCTTGGGCAGCTGCCCGTCGAAGCCGCCGCCGCCGATGAAGGCGAGCTTGCCGTTCCAGCCCGACGTGGGCAGGCGCGCTTCGAAGCGAAGGCTCGAGCCCTTGAAGCTGGCGGTGACCACGCAGTACTCCGGCTGCGGCGCCGCCGCGGACACCACCCTGGCATCGTCGATGACGACCGCGCCTGCGCCGAAACTCCCGCCCTTGAGCGTGGGGCACTTGTCACCGAGCGACATCGCCGGTGGCGGTGGTGCGGCGGGCGGCGGACTGGCCGGCGGGGGCGCGGAAGGCAACAGCGGAAGAAAGCCGCTTCCGCTGCCGCCACCGCCGCCGCATCCGGCTGCGAGCGCGGCGACGGCCACGGCGACCAGCGCACGGCGGGCGATCGAATTCATCGGGACGTTCCTCATTCTTCTGTCTCCTTGATGGGGTTCTGGATTCGCTCAGGCGCCGGCCGGCCCGACGACCTTGCCGGGGTTGAAGATGTCGTGCGGGTCCAGCGCCTGCTTCACGGCGCGCATCAGCGCCACGGTGTGCTCGCCGTGCTCCTCGGCCAGATACTTCATCTTGTGCAGTCCCACGCCGTGCTCGCCGGTCGAGGTGCCGCCATGGCGGATCGCGCGCTGCACCAGCCGATGGCTGAAGGCCTCCGCGGCCTCGTTCTCGATGGCGCTGGCCGCGTCCACCAACACCAGGCAATGGAAGTTGCCGTCGCCGACGTGGCCGAACACCGGTGCGAGCAGGCCGTGTGCGGCGATGTCGGCCTGCGTCTCGTCGATGCATTGCGCGAGTGCGGACAGCGGCACGCAGGCGTCGGTGGTCAGGCTGCGGCTGCCCGCCTTCAGCTGCAGGCACGCGAAGTAGGCGTGATGGCGCGGCGTCCACAGGCGCGAGCGCTCCTCGGGCCAGTTGGCCCACTGGAAAGCGCCGCCGCCATGGTTGCCCGCGATCTCGCGCACGATGTCCGCCTGCTCGTCGATCTGCGCCTTGCTTGCGCCGAACTCGAGGAACAGCGTCGGGTTCTCGCTCAGCGCGGTGCGGCTGTGCGCGTTCACGGCGCGGATGGTCAACGCATCGAGCATCTCGGCGCGCGCGAGCGGCACGCCCATCTGGATCGACTCGATCACGCAGTCGACCGCCGCGCGCACGGTGGGGAAATGCACCACCGCCGCCGCATACGCCTCGGGGTGCGGATGCAGCCGCACCGTGGCCTCGGTGATCAACCCCAGCGTGCCCTCGGAGCCGCAGTAGAGCTGCGTGAGGTTGTAGCCCGCCGAGCTCTTGCGCGCATGCGATGCGGTGCGCACGACGTCGCCGCTGGCGGATGCGTCCGCGCCGGGGTCGACCGAGAAGAAGAAGCCCGACTCCGACAGCGCGGCATTGAGCTGGCCGCGCGTCACGCCGGCCTCGACCGTGGCCGTGAGGTCGCCGGCGCGGATGGCCAGCACCTTGTTCATCTGCGAGAAGTCGACGCACACGCCGCCCTCGACGGCCAGCAGGTGCCCCTCGACCGAGGAGCCCACGCCGAAGCCGATGAGCGGCACGCGCTCGCGGGCGCAGGCGCGCACCACGAAGGCGACCTCGTCGGTGCTGCGCACGAACACCACCGCGTCGGGCGGCTGCGGCCGGTAGGCCGACTCGTCGGTGCCGTGCTGCAGCAGCACGGCCTGGCTGGTGGAGAAGCGCTCGGCGAACCTGCGCTGCAGCAGCGCAACCAGCTCGGGCGACGGGGATCGCCGGGCCACAGCGGGCGCGTTCGAACGCGCAGGGGTACTCACAACCGCATCCATGGGGTTCTTTCAAAAAGCGGGGGAAAGGCACCGTGGCGAACGCCGCGGCACGGGGACCGAATCGGCCGGCGCGTCAGTGCATCAGTGCATCAACGGTTCGGCGCGGCACGCTCGGGCCTGACGAACAGCACCAGCACGGCGCCGAGCACCAGGAGCCCTGCGAGCATGTGCAGGCCCGCATCGGTGCTTTGCGTCGCGTCCTTGATCAGGCCGATGAGGAACGGTGCGCTGAAGCCCGAGAGATTGCCGAAGGAGTTGATGAGCGCGATGCCCGCAGCCGCCGCCGCACCACCGAGGAACGCGGTCGGCATGCCCCAGAAGATGGGCAGCGTCGACATGATGCCCATGGTCGCGAGCGTGAGGCCGGCCATCGCAAGCGTCGCGTTGCCGTGGAAGGCCACGCTCAGCACCAGGCCCACGGCGCCGACCACGGCCGCCAGCGCACTGTGCCAGCGGTACTCGAGCCGGCGGTCGGCGCTGCGCGCCATGAGGTACATCGCGACGACGCCGAATGTCCAGGGGATGGCGCTGAGCAGGCCGATGTCGAGCGCGCCCTTCACGCCGATCGCCTTGATGATGCTGGGCAACCAGAAAGAGATGCCGTACAGCCCCGACGTGTAGGCGAAGTACACCAGCGCCAGCAGCCACACGCGGCCGTTGCCGAGCACGCTGAGGATGCGCGGCTCGGCCTTGCCCGCGCCGTCGGCGGCGATGTCGCGGGCAATGAGCTC
>Ga0102594_1002216_pt1 | contig 10297 bp, 8 predicted proteins | sample AraplaCol_mLB_r2_2_FD_76863 | JGI IMG/M metagenome (GOLD analysis project Ga0102594, IMG submission 76863) | Arabidopsis root microbial communities from North Carolina, USA - plate scrape MF_Col_mLB_r2 (SPADES assembly) (version 2) | ecosystem: Host-associated > Plants > Roots > Endosphere...
GGAACTGCGCGATGGTCGACGCATTGGCCGTGATGCTGACCACGCCGGCCACGCCGTTCTGGAAGTCGTCGAGCTCGGCGCCCAGCCGGTCCATGGCCGAGAGCACGGCGCGCGCATGCAGCAGCAGCCCGTGGCCCGCCGAGGTGAGCGTGACGCCGCGCGCATGGCGCACCAGCAGCGGCAGCCGCGCGCGGGCCTCGAGGTCGGAGATGCGCTTGCTGGCCGCCGCCAGCGCGATGTGGCAGCGCTTGGCGCCTTCGCTGATGCTGCCGTGGTCAGCAACGGCGACGAACAGGCGCAGCGACTTCAGGTCGGCCGACATGCGCCCCCGTCGTTCAGGTTTTTCGAGGAGCCGATGTATCGCCCACGATGCGCTCGCTCGCCACGGCCGAGGTCAGGAACACCGCGGAACCGGCTTTGCCGGGCCGCAGGTGTTGCCCCCTGCAAGGGGGTTGGCGAAGCGACACGAAGTGCGCGAAGCCTGGGGGTGAGCGTCATGACGCAACGAGGTGGTCGAAGAGCTCGCGCGCGGAGGCCGGCAGCTGCTCGCGGCTGCGCGCGATCAGCTTCAGCTCGCGCTCGGCCCAGGCGTCGCTGAGCGCCACGGTCGAGATGCGCATCGCCATCGAAAGCCGCTGCGCCGACGACGCCGGCAGCACTCCGACGCCCACGCCCGCCTCGATCATCAGGCAGATGGCCTCGAAGCTGCTGACCTGGATGCGCGGGTTGAAGCCGCGCCCCGCGAGCTCGGCCCTGCGCTGCAGGAAGCGATGGATGGCGCTGCCGTGGTGCAGGCCCACGTGCTGCTCGTCGAGCGTGTCGGCAAAGGCCACCGATGGCACGCCCGCGAGGCGGTGCTTGGTCGGCACCACCAGCACGAGCTGGTTGCTGCCGAAGGGCTGCGCATCGAAGTCGCCCGTGTGCACGTCGCCCGCGAGGATGCCGATGTCGGCCTCGCCGTCGGCCACCGCGCGCACGATCTCCTCGCTGAGGTATTCGCGCAGGTCGACCTGCACGGCCGGATGCTGCGTGAGGAAGCCCGCCAGCTTCTGGGGCAGGTATTCGGTGATGGAGGTGGTGTTGGCGAACACCCGCACGTGGCCCTTGATGCCCTTGCCGAAGTCCTGCATGTCGCAGCGCAGGTGCTCCATCTGCTGCATCACGCGCTTGGCGTGATAGAGCACGGCCTGCCCCGCCGCCGTGAGGCTCACGCCCTGCGCGCTGCGGTGCAGCAGCTTGCCGCCCACGGCCTCTTCCATCTGCTTGATGCGCGTGGAGGCGGCGGCCAGCGAGATGCAGGCCTTCTCCGCGCCGCGCGTGAGGCTGTGCGCGTCCGCCACGTAGACGAACAGTTTCAGGTCGAACAGGTCGAAGTGCAGGTTCACCGGGCGCCGGTATCAAGGAGAAGGCGAAACGCGCATTGTCCGGCGAATGATGCCGCTCGCCGCCCTGTGCGGGTTTGTCCTCAGACCGGGTCCCAGCTGAAAACGTCCGCCGAGCGGTCGAGATCGAAGAAGCTGGCGCGCATCGCGGGCATGGCGTGCTCGGCGATGCTCTGCGGCGTCCAGCCCTCGGAACGGTGGATGGAGCGCACCGGACGCGGCTGGCTGATGAGCGAGATCTCGTTGTTGCGCACCGAGAAGATCTGGCCGTTGACCGCAGCCGCGGCATCGCTCGCGAGGTAGACCGCCAGCGGCGCGACCTTGGCGGGCGTCATCTGCCTGATCTTGTCGACGCGGGCGCGCTGCTCGTCGGTGTCGGTGGGAATCGCGCCGATCATGCGGCTCCAGGCGAAGGGCGCGATGCAGTTGGAGCGCACGTTGAATTTCTGCATGTCCAGCGCGATCGACTTCGACAGCGCCACGATGCCCAGCTTCGCCGCCGCGTAGTTGGCCTGCCCGAAGTTGCCGATGAGGCCCGAGGTGGAAGTCATGTGCACCAGCGCGCCCGACTCCTGCTCCTTGAAGTGCGTGGCGGCCGCGCGGCTCACGTAGTACGCGCCGTACAGGTGCACCTTGAGCACCGAGTCCCACTCGTCGACCGACATCTTGTGGAAGAAGCGGTCGCGCAGGATGCCGGCGTTGTTCACCACCGCGTCGATGCGCCCGAAGCTGTCGATGGCGCACTGCACGATGCGCGCCGCGCTCGCGGCGTCGGCCACGCTGTCGGTGCTGGGCACGGCCTGCCCGCCGGCCGCGCGGATCTCGTCGACCACCTGCTGCGCGGGGCCGGCGCTGCCCCCTGCTCCGTCGAGCGCCGCGCCGATGTCGTTGACCACCACCTTCGCACCATGCGCCGCCATCGCCAGCGCGATGTCGCGCCCGATGCCGCCGCCCGCGCCGGTGACGACGACCACTTTTCCTTCAACCATGCTTGCCTCTGCTGTGGATGTTCGTTCGCCCGCGGATCGCGGGCGAAATCCAGAATGCCACACGGAGGGCGACAGCGGGTTTGGGGTTTCCGAAGAGGGGCTTCAGGAGACCACGCGTCGAATCGCCTGGCGGCCTACGTCGTCCAACGCAAGGTAGGCCCGATAGCTGTCACAGCGAGCTGCGTCATGGCCTCTTGCAGAGACTCATAAGCTCCGCTGCCTGAACTAAACACTCCACGCTCGGTCGTCGAACCGTACAGCACATAGAAAACGATCTGCTCGACGTCGTCCCTGACATCCGGCTCGTCTTCATGGTCTCCCGTTCCGAAGCGAACGGACGAACGAATGATCCGGATATCACACTCAACCTCGCCGTCGTAAAGAAAGACGCCTTCCTTCACGATCTCCTGCCCGGGATACAACATTGGGGGGTGGCTCGCTATGCCCTTACTGCCTTGCCGTGCGGATGTTCGACGGCAGCGCCTGCGGCCAGCTCGTGCGGAAGGGGTTGATGTCGAGCCCGCCGCGGCGCGTGTAGCGCGCGTACACCGCGAGCTTGTTCGGCTTGCAGCGGGTCCAGATGTCCGTGAACATGCGCTCGGCGCAGGGTTCGTGGAACTCGTTGTGGTTGCGGAAGCTGACGATGTACGCGAGCAGGCCGGCCTGGTCGATGGGCGGGCCGCTGTAGCGGATCTGCACGCTGCCCCAGTCGGGCTGGCCGGTGACGAGGCAGTTGCTCTTGAGCAGCCGGCTGGTGAGCGTTTCGTTGACGGGCGCCTGCGTGGCGTCGCTGCTCAGCAGCTCGGGCGCGGGCTGGTAGTGGCTGCACTCGATGTCGAGGCGGTCGAGGTCGAGGCCGTCGAGCTCGTGCACCGGCTCGCGGTCGAACATGTCGGGTGCGAGCAGCGTCACGCCGATGGTGGCCTGCTGGTCGCTGCCGCGCCATGCGGCCTCCGACAGGTCGGCGCGCAGGCGCTCGCGCACCGCGTCGACGCTCGCGAACTGGCTGTTGTTGAAGCTGTTGAGGTAGAGCTTGAAGCTCTTGCTCTCGATGATGTTGGGCGTCTCGCAGGGGATGGTGAAGTGCGCGATGGCCAGCTGCGGCTTGCCGCGCAGGTTGAGCCAGCTCACTTCGAAGGCGCTCCAGAGGTCGGCGCCGAAGAAGGGCAGCGCGCCAGCATTGATGCCCATGGCCTCGCGCTGCGTGGCGCGCGCGATGGGAAAGAGCAGCGTCGGGTCGTAGTGGTCGGCGTAGGCCGAGGCGCGGCCCAGCTGCGACTGCTCGGGCGTGTTCGGGTTGTGTGGGGTGTGCGGATCGTGGCTCATGGTCTTGCTGTGTCTCGGGCATCGGCCGCGTGTGCGAACGGTGCGATGTGGCGGGCGACGATGTCGCACACCTCGGGCGGCAGGTCGTGGCCCATGCCGGGAACGGAAACGAACTTCGAGCCCGGGATGCGCCGGGCCGTGTCTTCGCCGCAGGCGATGGGCACGAGCGCGTCGGCCTCGCCGTGCAGCACCAGCGTGGGCGACTGGATGCGCGGCAGCAGCGCGGGGCGCTCGTCGTCGGCGCCGATGGCGAGCATCTGCCGCATCAGGCCGGCCGGGTGATAGGAGCGGCGCATGCTGAAGACGAGCCGCTCGGAGAGCTCTTCGTCGGTCTGCGGATAGGCCGGGCTCTGGATGAGCCGCAGCAGCCGGATGCTGTGTGCGACCAGCGCCGCCTCGTCGCGGCCCGCCGGGCGGCGCATGAGCATGGAGGTGACCTCGCGGCGCGGGCCGGGCAGGCCGCGCGCCCCGCTGGAGCTCATGATGCTCACGAGGCTGGCGGTGCGCTGTGGTGCGAAGGCCGCGATGCGCTGGGCGATCATGCCGCCCATGGAGGCACCGACGATGTGGGCTCTTTCGATGCCCAGCTCGTCGAGCACGCCGAGCGAATCGAGGGCCATGTCCTGCAGCGTGTAGGGCGAGCGCACCTTCAGGCCGAGGCGGTGGCGGATCGTCTCCCACACGATGTTGCCCACGCCCGCGTGGTCGAAGCCCTGGCTCAGGCCGATGTCGCGGTTGTCGTGGCGCACCACGCGAAAGCCCGCGTCCACCAGTTGCTGCACGAAGGCCGTCGGCCACGCGACGAGCTGCATGCCCAGGCCCATGATGAGCAGGATGACGGGGCGGCCTTCGCCCCCGGTGTCGTCGACTTCGATCTGCAGCCCGTTGGCGGTGACTTTCATCCGGGAACTGCCTGCTACTTGAATTCGCGCTCGCGAAGCCACTTGGTGGCGACCCACTTCTCGCCCGCCAGCACCGGCGCGCCGCCGTGCAGGGTGCGGGTGACGGGGTCGGGCCGGTCGTAGCTGAAGAACACGCCGCAGCCGCGCGCCGGGGCCACTTCGAGGCCCACGTCGGGGAAGGTGGTGGCGCCGCCGCCCTCTGGCTCCTGCAGGTACATCACCAGCGTGGCGACGCGCTGGCCGCCGCGCTTGAGGATGGTGGGCGTGCCGGGCTCGTTGGGGTCGAAGTAGTCGTAGTGCGGGCGGTACTGCGCGCCGGGCGCGTAGCGCAGTATCTGCAGGCCCTCGCCGAATTCGAGCGGCCAGCGCAGCAGCGCGGCGATGCGCTGCTCGACGCGGGCGACGATCTCGTTCTCGCCGCGTTCGAAGAACATGCCGTCGCTGGTGCGGTCGACGTTGAGCACCTCGCCGCCGGTACGCGTCTCGACCGTGAGCGAGCGCGCAAGCCGCACGCGCGCGGCGGCGATCAGCCCTTCGCACTCCTCCGTCGACAGCAGGTTGCCGAAGACCACCACGCGCGGGTGCCGCATGGTCTGCAGCACCTGCACGCGGCGATCGCCCGCATCGATGTACAGCGGCGCGCCGTCGAGGTCGGGCCCGGGCATCTTCGCCTGCACGGAGGGCAGCGCGACTTCCACGTTCGGGAAGCCGGCTTCGAGCTGGGCCAGCGCCACGTCGGCGGCGGCGTCGTGCCAGCCCGCCGCGCGCATGGAAGCGCGCAGCGCCGGCACCGAATGCCCGGCTGCGAGCTGGGCTACCAGCCACTCGCGCAGTTCCGGACTGATCGCTTGGGACATCTCAATACTCCTGCACGTTGCGGCACCCCCGCAACGCATGAAAAAACCGCCACGCCCCCAATGCCAGGAACACCGCGGAACCGGCTTTGCCGGGCCGCCGGTGTTGCCCCCTGCAAGGGGGTTGGCGCAGCGACACGAAGTGCGCGAAGACTGGGGGTCAGTCCAACCTTCTCCTGAACACCAATCTGTCTGGTTTGGACACATCGGCGTCGAAACCATAACCCTCGAGATCGAACTTTTCCAGTGCCTTGGGCGTGGCCGCCTTGTGCTGCGCGGCCCAGCGCGCCATCAGGCCGCGGGCGCGCTTGGCGAAGAAGCTCACGATCTTGTAACGGTCGCCCTTCCACTCCTCGAACACGCATTCGACCACACGGGCCTTGAGCACTTTCCGGTCCACCGACTTGAAGTACTCGTTCGATGCGACGTTGATCACCACCGGCGAGCTGTCGGCCGCGAGGCGCTGGTTCAGGTGCTCGGCGATGCGCGAGCCCCAGAAGGCGTAGAGGTCCTTGCCATGGCGGTTGGCGAGCTGGGTGCCCATCTCGAGGCGGTAGGGCTGCAGCAGGTCGAGCGGGCGCAGCAGGCCGTAGAGGCCGCTGAGGATGCAGACGTGGTCCTGCGCCCAGGCCAGCTGGGCCTTGGTGAGGGTGCGGGCGTCGAGGCCGCCGTAGACGTCGCCGTCGAAGGCGAAGGCGGCCTGGCGGGCGTTCTTCGGGCTGCTCTTGCTGGACCAGGCCTCGTAGCGGGCCACGTTCAGCGCCGCGAGCTTGTCCGACAGGCTCATGAGCTCGGAGATCTGCTGGGGCGACTTCTCGCGCAGCAGCTTGATGAGTTCGACCGAAGGGCCGCGGGGCGATTCGAAATGGGGCTGGGTGGCAGGGATTTCGGAGGGGACGGGGGTTTCGTAGTCGAGCGACTTCGCAGGGGAAAGCAGGAACAGCATGCCGGAATTATCAGTGGCGGCCATGACAGGGGCGGCCCCGGTAAAATCGCCGGCTACCTCCCTGTGTCCCCGACGGCCCCCGAAGGGCCGTTCCTGCATTTCCCATGAGCGAACCCACCACCCCTCCCGCCCAGCCTGGTCTGGACAGCCTTTCCAAATCGTTCGAGCCCGCCGCCATCGAGGCGCACTGGGGCCCCGAATGGGAGAAGCGCGGCTACGCCAAGGCCGGCTTCCGCGGCACGCAGCAACCCAAGGAAGGCGCCGAGTCGTTCGCGATCCAGCTGCCGCCGCCCAACGTGACGGGCACGCTGCACATGGGCCATGCGTTCAACCAGACGATCATGGACAGCCTCGCGCGGTATCACCGCATGAAGGGCGACAACACGCTGTGGGTGCCCGGCACCGACCACGCCGGCATCGCGACGCAGATCGTGGTGGAGCGCCAGCTGCAGGATCAGAAGGTCAGCCGCCACGACCTGGGCCGCAAGAACTTCGTGGCGCGCGTGTGGGAGTGGAAGGAGAAGTCGGGCAACACCATCACCCAGCAGATGCGCCGCATGGGCGACACGGTGGACTGGAGCCGCGAGTACTTCACCATGGACGACGACCTCTCCAAGGTCGTGACCCACACCTTCGTGAAGCTGTACGAAGAAGGCCTGATCTACCGCGGCAAGCGCCTGGGCAACTGGGACCCGGTGCTCAAGACCTCGGTGAGCGACCTTGAGGTCGAGAGCGAGGAGGAAGACGGCTCGCTCTGGCACATCGCCTATCCGCTGGAAGACGGCAGCGGCACGCTGACCGTGGCGACCACCCGGCCCGAAACCATGCTCGGCGACACGGCCGTGATGGTCCACCCCGAGGACGAGCGCTACAAGCACCTGATCGGCAAGCGCGTGAAGCTGCCGCTGGTGGAACGGCTGATTCCGATCATTGCCGACGACTACGTCGACAAGGAGTTCGGCACCGGCGTCGTGAAGGTCACGCCCGCGCACGACTACAACGACTACGCCGTCGGCCAGCGCCACAAGCTGGACATGATCGGCGTGCTCACGCTCGACGCCACCATCAACGACAACGCCCCCGAGAAGTACCGCGGCCTCGACCGCTTCGTGGCGCGCAAGGCCATCGTGGCCGACCTCGACGCGCTGGGCCTGCTGGTCGAGGTAAAGAAGCACAAGCTGATGGTGCCGCGCTGCGCGCGCTCGGGCGCCATCGTCGAGCCGATGCTCACCGACCAGTGGTACGTGGCCATGACGCGCCCCGGCGCGGACGGCCAGTCGATCGCGCAGAAGGCCATCGACGTGGTCAAGTCGGGCGAGGTGCGCTTCGTGCCCGAGAACTGGGTCAACACCTACAACCACTGGATGGAGAACATCCAGGACTGGACCATCTCGCGCCAGCTCTGGTGGGGCCACCAGATTCCCGCCTGGTACGACGAGGAAGGCAACGTGTACGTGGCGGAAGACGAAGCCGCAGCGCAGGCCAAGGCGCCCGGCAGGAAGCTGACGCGCGACGAGGACGTGCTCGACACCTGGTATTCGTCGGCGCTGGTGCCCTTCTCGTCGCTGGGCTGGCCCGGGAAGACGCAGGACCTCGACCTGTACCTGCCCTCCACCGTGCTGGTGACCGGCTACGACATCATCTTCTTCTGGGTCGCCCGGATGATCATGATGACCAAGCACTTCATCGGCAAGGTGCCGTTCAAGCACGTGTACATCCACGGCCTGGTGCGCGACGCCCAGGGCAAGAAGATGAGCAAGTCGGAAGGCAACGTGCTCGACCCGGTGGACCTGATCGACGGCATCGAACTGCCCGCGCTCCTGGACAAGCGCACGCAGGGCCTGCGCAAGCCCGAGACGGCGCCGGCTGTTCGCAAGAACACGCAAAAAGAGTTTCCGGACGGCATTCCGGCCTTCGGCGCCGACGCGCTGCGCTTCACCTTCGCATCGCTGGCCTCGCTGGGCCGCAGCATCAATTTCGACTCGAAGCGCTGCGAGGGCTATCGCAACTTCTGCAACAAGCTGTGGAACGCCACGCGCTTCGTGCTGATGAACTGCGAGGGCCAGGACTGCGGCCTGCTGGAGCACAGCAAGGAAGACTGCAAGGTCGGCGGCAAGGCCCACGGCTACCTGAAGTTCAGCCGCGCCGACTACTGGATCGTGTCGAAGCTGCAGCGCGTGGAGGCCGAGGTGGCCCAGGGCTTCGAGGAATACCGCCTCGACAACGTGGCCACCGCGATCTACCAGTTCGCCTGGGACGAGTTCTGCGACTGGTACCTCGAAATCGCCAAGGTGCAGATCCAGACCGGCGACGACGCGCAGAAGCGCGCCACGCGCCGCACGCTCATCCGCGTGCTCGAGACGCTGCTGCGCCTGGCGCACCCGGTGATTCCGTTCATCACGGAAGAGCTGTGGCAGAAGGTTTCGAAGGTTGCAGGACGTGAGGGCGAATCGATCATGATCGCCGCGTATCCGAAGAGCCAGCCCGAGAAGATCGACGAGGCGGCCGAGGCTCATGTGGCGCGGCTGAAGGCGCTGGTGGATGCGTGCCGCACACTGCGCGGCGAGATGAACGTGTCGCCCGCCACGCGCCTGCCGCTGTACGCGGTGGCCGACGATGCCGAGGGCGCGGCCTTCCTGCGCGAATCGGCGCCGGTGCTGCAAGCGCTCGCCAAGCTCAAGGAAGTGAAGGTCTTCGACGACGAGGCCTCGTGGTCGGCCGCAGCCGAAGCCGCGCCCGTGGCCGTGGTTGGCGCGGCGCGCCTGTGCCTGCACATGGAAATCGACAAGGCCGCGGAGAAGCTTCGCATCGGCAAGGAAGTGGCGCGCGTCGAAGGCGAGATCGCCAAGGTGCACTCGAAATTGGGTAACGAAGCGTTCGTCGCGAAGGCCCCGCCGGCCGTGATCGAGCAGGAACGTAAACGTCTGACTGACTTCACGGCCACTCTGGAGCGCCTGCGCGACCAGCTTGTACGCCTCGGCTGACAGACTCCGGGTTTCGAAGGCGTTTAGGATGCTTGGAGCGGCTGCGCGCCGTTTCGCATCCTGCCATCCCCCTCTTTGACGAAAGACGCTGAACCGCCCATGTCCACATCCGCGACCCGCATCCGCAAGGCCGTATTTCCCGTTGCAGGCTTCGGCACTCGCTTCCTGCCGGCCACGAAGGCGCAACCCAAGGAAATGCTGCCGGTGGTCGACAAGCCGCTGATCCAGTACGCCGTCGAGGAAGCGTACGCAGCCGGCATCCGCGACATGATCTTCGTGACCGGCCGCAACAAGCGCGCCATCGAAGACCACTACGACACCGCCTACGAACTCGAGAGCCAGCTCGAGGCCAGCGGCAAGACCGCGCTGCTGAACATTGCCCGCTCGGTCATGCCCGACGACATGACCTGCTCGTATGTGCGCCAGCCGCGCATGCTGGGCCTGGGCCACGCGGTGCTGTGCGCCGAGCACCTGGTCGGCAACGAACCCTTCGCCGTACTGCTGGCGGACGACCTGATGGTCGGCCCCGACGGCGGCCAGCCCGTGCTGGCGCAGATGACCGAAGCCTTCGGCCGCCTCGGCGGCTCGCTGCTGGCGGTGCAGGAAGTTCCGCTCGAACACGTCAAGCGCTACGGCATCGTGGCCGGCGACGCGATCGAGGAAGGCCTGGTGAAGGTCAGCCGCATGATCGAGAAGCCGAAGCCCGAAGAGGCTCCCTCGCGCCTGGGCGTGGCCGGCCGCTATATCCTCACGCCGGGCGTGTTCGACGAGATCCGCAACCAGCCCAAGGGCGCGGGCGGCGAGATCCAGCTGACCGACGGCATCGCGGCGCTGATGAAGAAGGAATCGGTCTACGCCTACTCGTACAAGGGCATCCGCTACGACTGCGGCAGCAAGGAAGGCTTCCTGCAGGC
>Ga0102594_1002221_pt1 | contig 10280 bp, 12 predicted proteins | sample AraplaCol_mLB_r2_2_FD_76863 | JGI IMG/M metagenome (GOLD analysis project Ga0102594, IMG submission 76863) | Arabidopsis root microbial communities from North Carolina, USA - plate scrape MF_Col_mLB_r2 (SPADES assembly) (version 2) | ecosystem: Host-associated > Plants > Roots > Endosphere...
TTCCTCGGGAATCACCGGTGCGGCATCGGCGGCCGCGGCATCGGGATAAAGATCGGGGCGAAGCGCGTGGCGGGTGACCTCGCCGCCGGTGGCCTTCTCGATGGCGAGAACATATTCGCCCGGAACGCGTTCGGCCTTCTTGAGCCAGTGCCAGACATTGGCCTGTTTGACATCGAGCAGGCGGGCCAGCTGTGTCTGGCCGCCGACGATGGCTATGGCTCTCTCAAGTGCTGCGGTCACGATTCCCCTCACCCAGCGGCACCCTACAAAATACTTTGTTGAACGCCAATAAAAATCGCGATAACTCACTGATTTGTCAGGGATTTTATTGCACCTGCGAAATTTTGAGAGCGACTCTTATTAGCAATGGTTTTACGTGATTTTTACAGCTAAATCAGCCGCGTTAACCACCTGCCAACCTATTGGCCGCACAACGGTTCATCTGGTTCGCGTATCAGTGATGAGGATTTTCCACCGCCATGCCGCATGACACCCCGTTGATCACCATGCTGGCGCTGGCCTTCGTCATCGCCTTCGCCTTCGGCATGATCGCGCAGAAATTCCGCCTCTCCCCGCTGGTCGGCTACCTGCTGGCCGGCATCGCGGTCGGTCCCTACACACCCGGCTATGTCGCCGATACCGTATTGGCGCAGCAGCTGGCCGAGATCGGCGTCATTCTTCTCATGTTCGGCGTCGGCCTGCATTTCTCGCCCAAGGACCTGGTGGCCGTGCGCTGGATCGCGATCCCCGGTGCGCTGGCGCAGATCCTGGTCGCCACCGTCTTCGGCCTGCTCGCGGCCCGCACCTTTGGCTGGGGCCTGGGCGGCGGCATCGTCTTCGGCCTGGCGCTGTCGGTCGCCAGCACCGTGGTGCTGCTGCGCGCGCTGGAGGCGCGTGACGACGTCAACACGGATCACGGTCGCATCGCGGTCGGCTGGCTGCTGGTGGAAGACATCTTCATGATCGCCGCCCTGCTGCTGCTGCCGCCGCTGGCCGACCTGCTGGGCGGACGGCCGAGCAGCACGTCCGACAGCCTGGCGCTGACCCTGCTGATGACGGTGGTCAAGATCGCGCTGTTCGCCGCCCTGGCGCTGGTGGTGGGCAAACGCGTCATTCCCTGGCTGCTGCAGCATGTCGCCGCCACCGGCTCGCGCGAGCTGTTCACCTTGTCGGTGCTGGCCTGCGCGCTGGGCATCGCCTTCGGCGCCGCGCTTCTGTTCGACGTCTCGTTTGCGCTCGGCGCCTTCTTCGCCGGCGTGATCATGAATGAATCCGATCTGAGCCACGATGCCGCGCAGCGCTCGCTGCCATTCCAGGATGCCTTTGCAGTGCTGTTCTTCGTCGCCATCGGCATGCTGTTCGACCCGCGCATCATCTTCGACGCGCCCTGGGCCCTGCTGGCCACGGTGCTGATCATCATCGTCGGCAAGTCGCTCGCCGCCTTCCTGATCGTGCTGGCCTTCCGCCGGCCGCTGACCACGGCGCTCACCGTCGCCGCAAGCCTGGCGCAGATCGGCGAATTCTCCTTCATCCTCGCAGGGCTGGGCGTGTCTTTCGGGCTACTGCCGCCGGAAGGCCGCGACCTGATCCTGGCCGGCGCCTTCATCTCGATCACGCTGAACCCGCTGCTGTTCCGGATGCTGGAGCCGGTGGAGAACTGGCTGCGCGACCGGCCTGATCTGCTGCGCAAGCTCGGCGCGCGCGAGCAGACGAACCGCGACTAGCTCGGCAATGCGCCGCCATGGCGACGGCGCGGCAAGGGTTGCTCTGACGGTTGCGCTTCCGGTTCGGGCGCCGGCGTCACGTCCTGCTGCGCCACAAGCGGCTGCTCTTCAGGCGCCGGCAATGCCTCGGGCGATGCCGGCACTTCCGCTGACGCTTCGGTTTCCACCCGCTTCGGTGCCTGGCTGAAGCCGGAAAAGACCTGCTGCGCCATCTTGGCGATATCGTCGGTGGGCAGCAGCTCGCCATAGCCCGGCGCGGTGAAATCCCAGTTGTATTCGACCAGCGGCTGGTAATTCACCACGCTTGGCTCGACCAGCCAGAGTTTGCGCAAGGCCGCGGCGCGCAAGGCCGGTGGCACACCCTTCTTCAGGAACAGGCTGAAATCGCTCTCGGCGGTCAGATCGTCGATCGACGGCAAGGTCGCCGGATCGAAGACCTCTTCCTCCATCGGCTCGACGGCAGGCGGCTCGGCAACAGATGGCGCGGCCTGCGCCTCGCGCGCCTCGGCCTTGCGGCGCGACCAGCGCGACAGGAAGCTGCCGCCGTCTTCGCTCTCGGTCTCCGGTTTATCCGGTTTACTCATCTTCGGGCACCTGGCGCAGCGGATCGCTGTCGTAAAGCCGGGTGCGGCGCGCCAGCGCTTCCGGATCGGCACGATCGCGCTTGCGCTTGTAATGTTCCTTGGTCGGCGGATGGCGCTGCACGTAATCCGTCACCCATTCCAGGATGGCCTCGGGCATCGGCACGAAATCGACGATGTCGTCGCCGGTATCGTTATGCGCATGCGCCTCGCCCGGGTCGACCGACGCGCCATGCAGCGCGATGCCCGGCGCCGCATCGCTGTTACGCAGGAAAACCCACACCGACGGCTGCGCGCTTTCGATATTGTAGGCGTAGGTTTCGGATTCATGGCGATACAGCACCAGCTCGGCGACGCCGGCGTAAAATCGCTCCCAGCCATCACCCTCGGCCAATTTGGTCCAGGGTTCCGATCCCGGCACGCCGGCCAGCACCTGCACCGGCCGCCAGCTGTGATCCACCCAGGGATTGTCCAGCTTGCGCCGTTCCAGGATCACACCGACCTGGCGGCTTTCGGTCTCCGGCGGCCTGACGACGGTCATGCTTCAGCGTCCCGCATGCTCAGCTTCCAGTGTTGAGCGGCAAGTTTACCACAAGATTGTGCGGCTTCAGCCGCAGCGTGCCGTGATGATCGACAGCCACGCCCAGATAGACCGGTCGGCCGGCTACGCGCGGCAGCATCAGCGAGGGATCGCGGAATTCCAGGCGGAACAGCGCCAGAATCTGCCGCAGATGATCGTCATCCACCGCCTCGCCTTCATAGAGCGCGTTCATGATCCGGGTGGAACTGGTGTCCAGGCCGATATGCCAGACCCATTTTTCATCGCGGATGGTCTGCACCGGCGTCACCTGCACGGCCGCGCCGGTCAGACGCTCGACCCAGAGCTCGATCACGCGCGCGAAGGCGTCATGTCCCGGCCGGGTGAAGCTGAAATCCAGCACGAAATCGTGGCGATCGCTGCGCTGCCAGTATTGCGGCGCATTCTCCCGCGTCAGGATGTCCATATCGACGCTGCGCAGCGCGGTGCCCGCCTGCTGCACCAGCGCACCCAGCGATCCAAAACTGTCCTTCGCCGCCAGCATCTCGACGGTCTCTTCGTCTGCCAGCAGGATGGCGCCGTCGCGGATGGTCACTTTCTGCACGCGGAAAAACAGTTCGGCGGCGCGCAGACGGAAAGCGTCTTCGCTACCATCCAGCAGGTCGCGCAGGATCGCGGCGGCGAGATGGTCCATGAACATCGCCGGCACGGCCGGCGCGCCGTCGCGGAACAGGCCCATATAGGCGGATTCCACCGTCCCGCTGCGCAGCAGGTGATCGCGGAAGCGCAGGAAGATTTCGTAATTCTGCCGCGCATCGGCATCGGCCAGCGCCGCTAGATCGCCCTTGCCCACCTTGCGCAGCGGATCGGCCAGCAGGGTAGCGTGCAACGCGCGTTCGGCGTCGCAGGCCTCATCGGGCGGCGACATTTCCGGCCGGCTGAGATAGGCGCGGATGAAATCCTCGCCGATGCCCAGACGGCCGCCGTCGGTGCGATCCAGCAGGTCGTAGCCGCTGCTGATCCAGAAATTACTCATCGGGGGAAATCTCCCAGATCTTGGTATGCGGCTTGTCGCCCGGCGGCTGCACGATGCGGAACTGCTCCCGGATCGCATCGCCATCCATGAAGCGGCTGAGACTCAACAGCGTGTTGACCGGATGGTCGGCCAGCGAGGCTGCATAGCCGATCTCTTCCGCCGCCGCCGCCTCGGCCTCGGCCATCGAGGGCGCGCCATATTCATCGAACAGATGCTGCGCCAGCGCCGCGATGGCGGCGGCGTAATCATCCTCCGTCGCCGTGGACACCGTCACCAGCGTGGACCAGCCGAAACTGTCCAGACCGAGGAAGCCGTTGGCGAAAGCCTGCCGTTCCTGCCGGCCGAGACCTTCCGGATCGGCATCGGCAAAAACGAAAGTGCCGGGCACCGCCCATTCTCCGGGTGTGGCGGCACTGGCAAAGACGCGGGTGTCTGATTCATCGAAACGGATGCTGCGTAGCAGTTTCATGACGACTGCACCGCTGATGTCGGCTCGGGCAATGTCCAGCTCGGTTGCCTCAAGGCATCCCGCAGGGCATGCCAGCGCTTCACGCCACCCTCTTCGTGCCAGGCATCGCCATTCGCCTCAATCTTCAGCGCCTTGTCGTCGAGATCGTGCAGGAAGGCCTTGCGCACCGGCTCGAAGCCGTCTTCCTGCCAGCGGTCCAGCCAGTGCAGCGCATGACGGCTGAAGGATTCAACCAGCCTGGCCACGGTGACCTCGCCGCAGCCCTCTTCATGCAGGTTGGTGTAGACCAGGTCGGCGCCGGGCCTGTCGTCATTCTCGTCCAGCGGCAGCATCTGCACGGTCAGGCCGATCACCAGCCAGTCGGGCACATCGGCCATGCCCTGCTTGTCCACCAGCGGACCATGCGCCACCTGGATGCCGCCGACACAGGCATCGTTGACCAGCAGGCGATCCGGCCATGAGACATTGGCCGGCGTTTCCGCCGGCGCGATGGCCGCCAGGCCGTCATGCAGGCCGAGCAGGCCGACATAGCCAAGCGTCAGCGCCGCCTGGACGGGATCGAGCGGCCGCAGCAGCAGTGCAGCCTCGCAGCGATCCTGGCGATCGACCCAGAGCAGCAGGCCATCCCCGGCGCCATCCGCACCGGCCTTGCAGGCCGTGGCAAAGGCGTCGCCAGCGCAGAGCCGCAGCGTGTAGCCCGGCGGGATATTCGGCCAGTCAGCCGGATTCATGCGGCATCCCCTAACTCATGCAGCAGCCGTTCGGCTTCGGCCAGTTCTTCAGGCGTGTTGGCGTTGAAGAACGGGTCCACCGGCTGCGTCGGGAAGGCAACCTGCACCAGATGGTGCCGCGCCGTCCAGCGATCCACCTTGCGGATATCCTCATCCACCACGGCGCAGCGCAGGTTCTCGAACAGGCGCACCGGCCAGAGGCCGATCACCGGATAGGCCTGGCCGGCCGACAGCGCACAGGCCAGGTCGGCACCGGCCGCGCTGCGTTCAGCGGCCATGCGCGCAACCAGGTCGCGCGGCAGGAAAGGACCATCCCCTGGCACGGTGACGATATCGGTTACATCGGCGCGGTTCTCGCGCGCCCAGGCCAGCCCGGCCAGCACGCCGGCCAGCGGCCCGACGAAACCCGGTACGGCATCGCCGGCAACGGGCAGACCGAACGGCACGAACCGCGCCGGATCGCCATTGGCGTTCAAGATCACGCCATCCACCTGCGGCGCGAAACGATCCAGGATATGCGACAGGAGCGGACGCCCGCCCAGCGGCTGCAGGCTCTTGTCGCCGCCGCCCATCCGGCTCGACAGGCCGCCGGCCAGCACCACACCGAGAATTGTCGCCATCACGCCGCCTCGTCGTCGCGGCCGCCCTTGCGCTGGCTTTTTGCGCCTTCCTCCGCCACGGCGGCAGGATCGGCATCGAACCGCAGCCGCTCGGCGCCCGCAAGTGCAACGAACCGCTTGCCCTTGGCACGGCCGATCAGGGTCATGCCGATCTGGCGGGCGAGCTGCACACCCCAGGCGGTGAAACCCGAGCGGCTGATCAGGATCGGAATCCCCATCTGCGCCGTCTTGATCACCATTTCCGAGGTCAGGCGGCCGGTGGTGTACATGGTCTTGCCGGCAGCCGTGATGCCATGCACGCGCATGTAGCCGGCGATCTTGTCGATCGCGTTGTGCCGGCCGACATCCTCCATGTAGATCAGCGGCCGGTCTTCCTCGCAGAGCACGCAGCCATGGATGGCGCCAGCTTCCAGATACAGCGAGGGACGCAGGTTGATCTTCTTCGACAGTGCGTAGATCCACGAGGTGCGCAACTCGGCCTGCGGGTCAAGCGAGATGGTCTCCAGCGAGTCCATCATGTTGCCGAAGACCGTGCCCATGGCGCAGCCCGAGGTCTGGATTTTCTTCTTCAGCCGCTCTTCGTAGTCGGTGCGGCGGGCGGTGCGCACCACGATGGTCTCGATTTCCGGTTCGAGATTGATTTCCGTGACCTCGTCTTCCGGCATCAGCATGCGCTGGTTGGCCAGATAGCCGAGCGCCAGATATTCGGGATGATCGCCGATCGTCATCATGGTGACGATCTCCTGCCCGTTCAGATACAGGGTCAACGGCCGCTCGACCGGCACCTTGGTCTCGACCGGCCTGCCGTCATGATCGATGCCCTGCACGGTTTCGGTCAGGGCGGGATTCTGCGGGTCGGGGGCGACCAGGAATTCGGAAAGCTGGCGGGTCATGGCTCCCTATATAAGGCAGAGTTCAGCCGGTGGCGATGTATTGCCGCAGGGCTTCGGCTTCCATCTGGGTGTCGGCGATGCGGCGCTTGACCACGTCGCCGATGGAAATCATGCCAGTCAGCCGGCCGCCATCCACCACCGGCAGGTGGCGGATGCGCCGCTTGGTCATCAGATGCATGACATCCTCGATGGTGTCGCGGCTGGAGCAGACCATCACATTCTTGGTCATGATGGTGTCGACGCTTTGCTGCATCAGGTCGGTGCCGATCATGGCCAGGCCGCGCACGATGTCGCGTTCCGACAGGATGCCGGCGATGCCACCATCCTGGCGCAGCACCAGCACGGCGCCGATCCCCTTGTCCGCCAGGATCTGGCAGACCGATTCGATGGTGTCGCCGGGTTTGGCGTGGATCACGCCTCCGGACTTGTCCTTGAGGATATGGGCAACGGTCATGCTGGTCTCCTCCATCTTTGGCGCCTTATGGGGATGGCGCGGTTTTTTCAGGTCGTGACGGTCAACTCTCCTTGGCAACTGTCCTTGGGTAGAGCGGCAGAAATATGGAAGCGGCCGCAGGGGCCGGCAGTTCCAGCGCGCGGGCCGGAGCGATAAAACGGGCGGATGCTGAAGCCAGAACGCATGGCGACCTCCCGGATGCGGGCCTTCGGCGCTGCGGGATTCACGCCATGAATCCGCCGGCCCGGCCACTGTGTTTGCGCCAGTCTCGGCCAAGCCCGCGGGGATGACAAGACAGAACCCTCCGCCGTCCCGTAAACCCTTGACGAATCATTGCCTTCCAGACGACCCCGGGGCCTTGCGGGCGGGGGACGCATCGGTTATGGTCCGCGCCGTTTTCGACCCCCGGCGGCGGTTTGCACCCCCACCGGACCCTCGCGGAGAGGTGCCAGAGTGGTCGATCGGGGCGGTCTCGAAAACCGTTGTGCGTGCAAGCGTACCGTGGGTTCGAATCCCACCCTCTCCGCCAAAACTCACCATAACTCATTGAAATTATTGGATAATTCTGAAGATGACAGAATTATCCCACACCCAGTCCCACAAACGAAATTCGCCTAAATACCTCGATCCGCAAGAAGAGCCATGCGGTTGCTCGGCAAACATACACTCTACTTCGGGACATGAATGCATTCACGAGAAGGGAGGATTTGAGTCCATGGCTGACAATAACATCTCACCGCGCGTCACCGCTCTTGAAGAGCGCATCGCATACCAAGATGAGACGATCGAAACTTTAAACCAGACCATCACCAAGCAGTGGACTCAGATCGACAAACTCACGCGGATGGTTGAGGTACTCACTGATCGACTACGCGAAACAGAAGTCAAAGCAGCCCAAGGCCCTGTCGCTGAGCGCCCGCCACATTACTGATCAATTTCTTACCTAAATGCATTGTAAGCGCCGCTTTAAACGAGGAGCTGTTTGCGCTGACCAGCACTAGACATTCAGAAATTTGCATCGCGAAGAAAAAGGCCCGGTCATGCGACCGGGCCTTCAAGTTAGTAGTCCATACCCCCAGCAGGTATGGACTGGGCGTTGTCCTTCTTGGGTTTCTCGGCCACCAGGGCCTCGGTCGTGATGAGCAGCGAGGCAACGGATGCCGCATCCTGCAACGCGGTGCGTACAACCTTGGCCGGGTCGATCACGCCGGCCGCCACCATGTCCTGGTACTCGCCGGTGGCAGCGTTGAAGCCCCAATTGTAGTCATCCTTCTCCAACAGCTTGCCGACGATGAGGGAGCCATCCTCACCGGCATTGATGGCAATCTGCTTGGCCGGGACCTGCAAGGCGCGGCGGATGACATCAACGCCGTGCTTCTGGTCATCGTTGGCGGGCTTGACCTTGTCGAGAGCCTTGAGCGCACGAAGCAAGGCCACACCGCCGCCAGGCAGGATGCCTTCCTCGACGGCCGCACGGGTAGCATGCAGGGCGTCGTCCACGCGGTCCTTGCGCTCCTTGACCTCGACCTCGGTAGCACCGCCGACCTTGATGACGGCCACGCCGCCCGACAGCTTGGCGAGCCGCTCCTGCAGCTTTTCGCGGTCGTAGTCTGAAGTCGTCTCCTCGATCTGCGCCTTGATTTGCTGCACGCGGGCCTGCAGGTCGCTCTTGCTGCCCGCGCCCTGGACGATGGTGGTGTTCTCCTTGTCGATGGTCACCTTCTTGGCGCGGCCGAGCATCTGAAGGGTCACGTTCTCCAGCTTCACGCCGAGGTCTTCCGAAATCAGCGTGCCGCCCGTCAGGATGGCGATGTCTTCCAGCATGGCCTTGCGCCGGTCGCCGAAGCCCGGTGCCTTGACGGCAGAAACCTTCAGGCCGCCGCGCAGCTTATTGACCACCAGGGTCGCCAGAGCCTCGCCTTCGACTTCCTCGGCGATGATCAGCAGCGGCTTGCCGGTTTTGACGACGCCTTCCAGTACCGGCAGCATGCTCTGGAGACCCGAGAGCTTCTTCTCATGGATGAGGATGTAGGGGTCCTCCAGCTCCACGAGCATCTTGTCCGGATTGGTGACGAAATACGGCGACGAGTAGCCGCGGTCGAACTGCATGCCTTCGACGATCTGCAGCTCGGTCTCCAGGCTCTTGGCTTCCTCGACGGTAATCACGCCGTCATTGCCGACCTTCTCCATCGCCTGGGCGAGATACCGACCGATTTCGGCATCGCCGTTGGCCGAGATGGTGCCGACCTGGGCGATTTCATCATTGCGGGTGACCTTGCGCGCCTTGCTCTTCAACTCGGTAACCACCGCATCGACGGCCAGATCAATGCCGCGCTTCAGATCCATCGGGTTCATACCGGCAGCCACGGCGCGCGCGCCTTCCTTGACGATGGCCTGGGCCAGCACGGTTGCCGTCGTGGTGCCATCGCCCGCCAGGTCATTCGTTTTGCTGGCGACCTCGCGCACCATCTGGGCGCCCATATTCTCGAACTTGTCTTCCAGCTCGATTTCCTTGGCGACCGAGACGCCGTCCTTGGTGATGCGCGGCGCGCCGAAGCTTTTCTCCAGCACGACGTTGCGGCCCTTCGGACCGAGAGTCACCTTGACGGCATTCGCCAGAATATCCACGCCGCGCAGCATCTTCTCGCGGGCTTCGGACGAGAATTTGACTTCCTTTGCAGCCATTGCAGTTTCTCCTCAAACTTCCGCTGTTATGCCGCCTTCCGGGCCGACTGGGCACCTTCGATGATGCCCATGATGTCGGACTCCTTCATGATCAGCAGCTCTTCGCCATCGACCTTGATTTCGGTCCCAGACCACTTGCCGAACAGGACTTTGTCCCCGGCCTTGACGTCCAGCGGGACAATTTCGCCACGCTCGTTTCGGGCGCCAGGCCCGACGGCCACGACCTCGCCCTGCTGCGGCTTTTCCTTGGCAGTGTCGGGGATGATGATGCCGCCGGTGGTCTTTTCTTCGGCATCAATGCGGCGCACGACGACGCGGTCGTGCAGGGGCAGAAGCTTCATAGCCTTCCTCCATATGCAGGACTTGGAATGTCATGCTTGCCGGTCCAACGGACCGGAGCGCTGGCGAGGTATGTGCAGGATTTTTCCGGTTCAAGACCGTCTGCTGAAAAATTTTTAACGACCCATCCCGCCTCCTTGTGAAGACTGGCGGCGCCACATAAATCCCCCGGCAAAGGCCCAACTTAAGGGCCAGTCAGGAGGACAAAAT
>Ga0102594_1002222_pt1 | contig 10280 bp, 8 predicted proteins | sample AraplaCol_mLB_r2_2_FD_76863 | JGI IMG/M metagenome (GOLD analysis project Ga0102594, IMG submission 76863) | Arabidopsis root microbial communities from North Carolina, USA - plate scrape MF_Col_mLB_r2 (SPADES assembly) (version 2) | ecosystem: Host-associated > Plants > Roots > Endosphere...
AATAGCGATACGTACCTTCGGTATTATTCATCATCTCGTGTGCGACACCTGACTTGAAGAGCATCCATTCTCCTGCGCGAAGCGTTGTCTCATGATCGCCAATCAATTGGATCGTGGACCCTTCGATACAGTGCAAAATTTCGAATAAAAAATGATGATGCCGTTCATAGCGCCACCCTGGCGGTTTCGTACCGAAATGGCAGCCAACAATCTGCATCGTGCTGGTCAGGTTCGGCAAATGGAGTTCCATATCCCGTCATCTCCTTGGGCAAGACGATTTACGAATGATTTCTAATCCAAGTATAAGATTGCTAGAAAAAAAGGTCAAATAATGGGCGGGTTTGGCTATGTGGGTGCCGCTAGATTTCATTTAGTATGAGGATATGCGTTAACTATCATGAATATTGAGGTGGCATAATGGGAGAGTTTCTCGTAAAAAAAGATGATTTCGTGCTGAACGGCGAGCCGATTCGCCTGATATCTGGAGCCATTCACTACTTCCGCGTCGTGCCGGAGTACTGGCGCGATCGGTTACTTAAATTGAAAGCCTGCGGCTTCAACACCGTAGAGACGTATATTCCTTGGAATTTCCATGAGCCGAAAAAGGGACAATTCCGGTTCGAAGGCATGGCGGATATCGCCGAATTTATCCGTACGGCAGGCGATGTAGGACTGCACGTAATCGTTCGCCCTAGCCCGTATATTTGCGCTGAGTGGGAATTCGGTGGATTGCCGGCATGGCTGCTTGCAGATCCAGGCATGAAAATCCGCTGCAATCATAAGCCTTTCCTCGATCACGTGGATGCGTATTATGATGTCCTGCTTCCGATCTTGAAGCCGCTCCTCATTACGAATGGCGGACCGATCATCGCGATGCAAATCGAAAATGAATACGGCAGCTATGGCAATGATACCTCATATCTTGTACACCTTCAGCAGTCGATGGTTCAGCGTGGCATGGATGTGCTGCTGTTCACGTCCGACGGTCCTGGCGACTTCATGCTGCAAGGCGGTATGGTTCCAGGAGTTCTGGAGACAGTCAACTTCGGTTCCCGTTCGAAGGAAGCGTTCGAGGAGCTTCGTAAATATCAACCGGAAGGACCGCTCATGTGCATGGAGTATTGGAATGGCTGGTTCGACCATTGGGGCGAAGAGCATCATACGCGCGATGCGGATGATGCGGCTGCGAATTTCGATGAAATGTTAAGTCTCGGCGCGTCTGTCAATTTCTATATGTTCCATGGCGGGACTAATTTCGGTTATATGAGCGGCGCGAACTGCTTCGGTGACGACAGCCGATACGAACCGACGATTACGAGCTACGACTATGATGTATCGCTTAATGAGTCGGGTGAGCCAACGGAGAAATTTTTCAAAGTAAGAGAAGTTGTCGGGAAGTATATCGATCTTCCTGAGCTTGAACTGCCTGCTCCAATTGCGAAGGCGGCTTACGGCAAAGTTGCGATTCAAGAGACAGCTGGCTTATTCGAACAGCTGAACCGGATCTCGACACCGATTCAGACCGCAGCGCCAGAGACGATGGAAGCGTTAGGCCAAAATGATGGCTTTATCGTCTATGAGACTTTCATTTCCGGGCCACGCAGCGAGAGCGAGCTCACAATTCAAGATTGTCATGACCGTGCGATCGTCTTCCTGGATGATCAATATTTGGGCGTCATCGAACGCTGGGATGCATCGAAAAAGGTTGCATTCTCAGTACCCGAAGGCGGAGCGAAGCTGCGAATCATCCTCGAGAATATGGGACGGATCAATTACGGGCCGTTCATGATGGATCGTAAAGGGATTACAGAAGGCGTACGTCACGGCAATGCATTCTTGTTCGGATGGACGACATACTGCTTACCATTGGATAACGCGGAAGGCGTTGCTTACGGTACGGCGTCGCTGCCGCATGAGCCGTCCTTCAACCGCGCAGTGTTGAACATTGAAGGCACGCCAGCAGATACGTTTTTGTTAATGGAAGACTGGAAGAAAGGCGTCGTGTATGTGAATGGCTTCAACATTGGCCGCTATTGGAATCGCGGACCGCAGCAGACGCTCTATATTCCTGCTCCGCTATTGCGCCAAGGTGAAAATGAAATCGTCGTGCTCGAACTTCATCCTTCTGGACAATCGGAGCTTGTGTTCACAGATCAGCCTATTTTAGCATCGACAAAAAATTAATTCTACGAAGCGCTTCCAGCCCTGTAAGTAAGGGCGAGAAGCGCTTCGCTGCGTTCTGAGAAGGATCTGGCTTTGTGCGAATAGTCACAGTGAAAATCTATATCTCGTAGTAAAATCCGTAAATATCAACTATATCTTGTATGGATAGATGTTTACGATTTAGATCAGAGGGCATTCTCTCTCTTCGTTATCGTAGAGTAGAAATGCTTTTTTTTGTGCGCCTTGGCAGTGCTAAGAGCGATAGACAGGATCAATTGAAAGGGTGGATACCGTTGAAATCACATCATTTAGATAACCATTTTGAAGCCATTTTCGGGGAAGAGAACAGCGATATTTTGCAGGAGAATGCGAATATGGATGGACGCTCACCGATGGGGCAGATGGCGAAGCTCGCCTCAGAGAGCAGTAAATGGTATATGAAGCAGCATTTATTATCTGCTGAGGCACGCGCAATGGTAGATGAGAATCTCCTCTATGTTCATGATGCGGATTTCATGGCAACGGGAACCACGACATGCTGTCAGATCCCACTCGGGCAGTTATTGGCATCCGGCTTCAATACGGGACATGGTCATATGCGTTCGCCTCAGGACATTAAGAGCGCGATGGCCTTATCCTCGATTATTCTGCAGTCGAATCAGAATATGCAGCATGGCGGTCAAGCTTATCCAATGTTCGATTACGATCTGGCGCCATACATAACGAGAACCTACGAACGGAATCTAGCGCGGATTCAGAGCTACCCGACGACCTTTACGATAGAGCAATGCGAGGAGCAGGCCTGGATCGAGACGGAGCGGGATACGTATCAAGCCTGCGAGGCCTTCGTACATAATGCGAATAGTATGCATTCACGCGGGGGCGGGCAAGTACCGTTCATTTCAGTTAATTATGGCACCGATATATCGCGAGAAGGGCGTATGCTGACACGAAGCTTGCTGCGCGCAACCAAGGCAGGACTTGGACATGGCGAGACCCCGATCTTCCCGATCCAAGTGTTCAAGGTGAAGGAAGGAATTAATTTTAATCCAGGTGATCCGAACTATGATCTGTATCAACTAGCGCTGGAGACGACGAGTGAGCGGTTATTTCCGAATTTCAGCTTCCTCGACGCACCGTTCAATGCGCAATATCTGAATGGAACGCCGGAAAGTGAAGTGGCTTACATGGGATGCCGTACCCGGGTGATGGGAAACCTCCATGGTGAAGAGAACAGCATTGGACGAGGAAATCTCTCGTTCTCAACAGTGAATTTGGTTCGTCTCGCGCTCCTCAGTACGGATCTGGAAGATTTCTGGCGCCGACTGGACCAAGTGATGCAAGTTGGGGTTGAACAGCTCTATGACCGCTACCTTTATCAGTGCAAGAAAAAAGCGGTGAACTTCCGCTTCCTATATGCCCAAGGCGTCTGGCGCGGTGGCGAGCAGCTTCAAATGGACGATACGCTGGAGCAGGTGCTCAAGCAAGGGACATTGAGCTTGGGATTCATTGGACTAGCGGAAGCACTCGTTGCGCTGTGCGGACGGCATCATGGTGAGAGTGATGAAGCATGGGAGCTAGGACTTACAATCGTTCGTTATATGCGTGAAAAGATGGATCAAGCGATGGAGCAATATCAGTTGAATTATTCACTTCTTGCGACACCTGCCGAAGGGTTGTCCGGGAAGTTCGTCGGACAGGATCGGGAACAATTCGGCGAGCTGACAGGCATTACCGATCGGTCATATTACACGAACAGCTTCCATGTGCCGGTCTATTACAAATTGAAGGCGATTGATAAAATTCACAAAGAAGCGCCGTTCCATGCGGCATGTAATGCCGGGCATATTACGTATGTGGAATGCGACGGGTCGCTGCGTCACAATACCGCAGCCATTGATGCGCTCGTTCGTACGATGCACCGGGAAGGGATCGGATACGGCTCGATCAATCATCCGGTTGACCGTTGCAAACCGTGCGGTTACTCGGGGATTATCCATGACGCATGTCCATCATGCGGCACGAAGGATGAGGCGGATATTGAACGGATTCGCCGGATTACCGGGTATCTGGTGGGTGCCTTGTCCCGCTGGAATTCAGCGAAGAAGGCCGAAGAGTCCGACCGGGTGAAACACACATGAAAATGATGAATATCATCCATGATTCTGTCGTGGATGGCGAAGGGCTGCGAACCGTGCTGTTCTTCGCAGGCTGTCCGCATTTTTGCCGCGGATGCCACAATCCCCAGAGCTGGCGCATGGAGAATGGAACGGAGATGAGTATTGCCGAAGCGCTGGAGGAGATTGCAAGCAATCCGATTTCGGATGTGACCTTCTCGGGCGGCGATCCTTTCGCACAGGCGGAAGAAGCCTATCAGCTAGCACGCGAAGTGAGACGAATGGGCAAGAACTTATGGGTCTATACCGGTTACACGCTGGAACAGCTGCTTGCGCACGGAACGGCGGAACAGCGATGGCTCTTAGCGGAATGCGACATGCTGGTGGATGGTCCTTTTGTCCTCGCGGAGCGTGATATTACGCTCGCTTTCCGAGGGAGCCGGAATCAGCGGTTGATTCCGAGAGCGGCATTGCTGGATGCGCTGAAGGCGAATGTGATGATAGGATGCTAGGAACGGAGAACGTAAGATAGAGATTAGGCTGAGAAAAAGCCCTCCCGTGTCACAACATGTCTGTGTTGTAACAGCGGGAGGGCTTTCATTTGCGTTCGCGTTAGATGAGGATATGTTTGCGAATGATATGCGCTACACCATCTTCATTGTTCGAGAGGGTGATTTCATCGGCGATTTCTTTGAGGGATGGAACGGCATTGCCCATGGCAACGCCAAGTCCTGCCACTTCGAGCATTTCGCGGTCATTCCACGCATCGCCAATCGCCATCACTTCGGAGAGATCACAGCCAAAATGCTCGGCGAGATAGGTCAGCGCATGGCCTTTCGTACCTTCGCTGTGCATGATCTCTAGGAAATGCGGCTTGGATTTCGTAATATGCACGCCATCGCCTAAGATCTTGCGGAGCTCAACGGCGACTTCATCCAAATAATCGGGCTCATCGATGATGAGCATTTTGGTGGATGGCTGATCGATCAGTTTGCTAAAGTCAGGTTCGACGATGTAAGGGATTTTGGAGAGGCCCGCATACGATTGCGTCTTCTCATTATCCACTTGTACATAAAGCTGGTCATCAATATAGAGCTGCAAATGCAGGCCGTGTTCTTCGGAATATTGCAAAATGCGGCGCGCGGCATCTTGTGGTACGCTCCGCTCATAGAGTACGTGACCGTCCAATAAGTTTTTGACCAAGGAACCTTGATACGTAATCAAAGGGACGTTCATCCCGATTTGACGGGCAATGGCTTGTGCGGACGCATACATGCGCCCTGTTGCAAGCGTGACCGTGACGCCTTTGGCAATCGCTTGCTCCAATGCTTGCTGGGTTGCTTCGGTAACGATTTTATCATCATTGATGAGCGTATCATCCACATCGATTGCGATTAATTTGTACATGATGGTGCCTCCTAAACTGAATCTCCCACGGTCAGTTTTCAGCAGACCGTAAGTCCGCAATGCGGACTGTGGGGTTTGGTTATGTTATTCCGGATGATGCGTTAATGCGTCCGTTCTAGCGGTTCGATCGTTGGGTCAGAGACATGTTTCTCAGAGGGCCGCAGTTCAGCGATCAACATACTGACGAACATTAGCACGCATCCGATGATGGCTGTGACACCGAGCTTCTCATTGCCCCAGATTACTCCTGTAATGCCTGCAAATACGGGCTCCATCACGAAAATAATCGCGACGCGCGTTGGCGACGTGTATTTCTGACAGTAGGTCTGCGCCCAGAACGCGAAGGCGGTACCGAACAGCAGTGTAATAGCAAGTGCCATCAATACTTCCGGCTCAGAGGCAAGGTGAACCCAATCCTGCATCGTCCCAGCGTCCTCGAGGAGAATCGATCCGACAATGCCGAGAAATCCTACCGTACCCAGTTGAATCGTCACGAGCAGCAGGGTCGGATGCTCCGGCGCATACCGCCCGGTCGCGACGATCTGCAGTGCGAAGCAAATTGCGCAGAGAAGAACAAGCAGATCGCCAACATTAATCGATAGCGATGATCCTCCGGTAGAGAGCAGGAATAGTCCCACGAGCGCAATCGCTGCGCTGAGCCACGCGATCCAGTTCAGACGCTGGCGCAAGAACCACATCGCGAAGAAGGGAACCAAGACGACCGAGAGCCCGGTGATGAATCCTGCATTGGACGATGTCGTATACAAGAGGCCATACGTCTGGAACGCGTATCCACCGAATAGAAGTATGCCGAGTACGAATCCGTGCCAGAGCAATCTTCTATTCACGCGCTTCAACCAATCACGGTGCACGAAGATTAAAATAATAAAGAACAAGAGTGCGGCTCCTGTAAACCGGATACCATTAAAGGCAAGCGGCGGCAGGGCCTGAATAGCATGCTGCACAATAAGAAAGGTTGTCCCCCAGATGAGGGCAACCAGGAGTAAGATCAGATCTGCGATGAACGAGCGTTTCATGGAGCGGAGTTAAGCCTCCAAGAAGAGCAGTCCCACGAAGGCATCGAATTCGAGATTGCCGAAAAATTGTGTAATGTCTGTACCCTCCAACTTGGCGCGAACAGAGGACTCTTCGTAGCGGGTTCCGCGAAGCAGGTCTTCAAGCTCAGCAATATCGCGTTTGGCGAAGAAGTCGCCATAAATTTTGATGTCGTGAATGTTGCCATCTTCCACGTCAAGACGCAGATCGACGATCCCGACCGGGAAACGCTTGGAGTTGCGAATATTGAATTTCGGCGAATTGCCGTAGTTCCAATCCCAATTGCGGTAGCGTTCGTCCGCGAGCTGGCGAATTTTGCCCCAATCTTCTTCTGTTAGACGGTATTGCGGCACTTGATCCGGCTCCATACCGAATATGCTGCGCAGTACTTCAGCTCGGAATTGCTCGATCGTCATCGGCTCTTGGAGGAATTCGGAAATGTTGGCGACGCGGCTGCGAACTGATTTGGTGCCTTTGGATGCGATTTTCACGGCGTTCACTTTGAGTGCGGAAGCGACATTCTCCATTTCGGAGTTGAACAGCAGTGTGCCGTGGCTGAACATACGCCCGCGGGAGCTGAATTGTGCATTTCCGGAGATTTTGCGTTCGCCGATTTGGATATCATTACGGCCTGTTAATTCAGATTCAACCCCAAGCTTGCGAAGGGCATCGACGACAGGCTCGGTGAATTTCTTGAAATTGTTGAAGGATTGTCCATCGTCCTTGGTCAAGAAGCTGAAGTTCAGGTTGCCAAGGTCGTGATACACGGCTCCGCCGCCGGATAAACGGCGTACGATGTGAATGCCATGTTCTTTGACGTATTCCGCATTAATCTCTTCAATCGTATTCTGATGCTTACCGATGATAATGGACGGTTCATTAATATAGAACAGCAAGTAGCTGTCATCCATTGGGAGATGCCGAAGCGCATATTCTTCAATGGCTAGATTGAGTGTCGGGTCGGTAATCCCTTGGTTGTCGATAAATAACATATGTATCCCTCCAGCATGGCTTGTTTTCTGAAAATATTGCTAGTTTATCCGTTTTGCCGATAAACAGGTCTTGTATTTCTCGCTTAAACGCTTCCCGTCACAAGAGGAAGGGCGCAGTCGTTTATGCTTGTTTCAACTATTCATTGTAATCTATTTCACTCAAATCTACAAAGGAGTAAGGCACAATGCGTGTTGACGTCTAGGCGTTTTCATGCCCATAATCGAAATACCTCACCAATAGGGGGATGTCTTACGGATTGCGGAGAGGTATCATTTTAGTGAGATGAGATCGAATCCGTCTCCGGTACAGGAGAAGAACGGTTGTTGGAACGAAATACATAGATATGCTTGATGGGGAAAGGAAGATTGTTATCATGATTGAAAGGTTTGGTCATGGGGGAGATTTGGAGACGGCGCAAGCGGCCTTTGGTGTGGATCGCTCGGCGATTATCGATTATAGTGCGAATATTAATCCGCTTGGCCCGCCGCCGCATGTGCTGACGAGGGTACAACAAGAGCTGAAGGATGTCGTGCATTACCCGGACCCGGATCACCGGCGGCTAAGGGCAATGCTCGCAGAAGCACTGCAAGTGGATGCGTCAATGATCTGCATTGGAAATGGTGCGGCAGAATGTATGGCGCTCGCTTTGCTAGCGATGGCGCCGAAGCGCGTTGGGGTGATCTATCCGTGTTTCTCGGAATATGCGGAGCTGTCCCGCAAATTTGGGGCGGATGTGATTGGCATCTATGGGCATGCAGAACAAGCTTTCCGTGCGGGGGTAGATGAAATTATCGGCTTGATGCGGAAGGTGGATCTGCTCTTCCTGGGGCAACCGAACAATCCGACAGGCGTTCAGTACAATCTCGAAGAGCTGGAGAAACTTGCAGCGATTGCAGCCGAATCAGATACGATGCTAATCGTCGATGAAGCGTTCATAGATTTCATTGCACCGGATAAGCAGGCGACCCTATTGCCCGTTGTGGAGCGATATTCGCATGTTATTCTCATTCGTTCGATGACGAAATTCTATGCGATTCCGGGATTACGGTTAGGATATGCGGTGGCTGGCCCCACGCTTATTCAACGGCTCAAATCAAAACAAGTCACCTGGAGCGTGAATCGGCTTGCGTTAGCGGCTGGGGAAGCTTGTATGGTGGATTGTGAGTCGTATGAGGAAGTAACGAGAGAGCAGACCGTGATGGAACGGGAATATATGATCGAGCGGTTAGAGCGTGAATTTGGCTGCCAGACTTGGCCGAGCCTTGCGAATTTCATCCTCGTGCGGCTGCCGAAGCCTTGGACTGCGGAGTGGCTTCAGACGATGCTTGGACGGAGAGGGATCTTGATACGGAATTGTGCCATGTATGAAGGATTAAGCGAAGCAGATATTCGATTGGCTGTAAAGGATCGCGAGCGTAGTGTGATCCTGTTCGAGCAGCTAGCCGATGTGTGGCAGGAAGGGGTGTAAGGGGACGATGGTACAGCCTTTTCGTACGGGCGAAGCGCTAATGATCTATGACAGTGCATGCTGGGCGGGACTTACGTTCCGCTATGATCGGGAGCGGCATCATATTCGGATGTTGGCTCCTGAGCCGCTGCAGATGCTGAGCAGCGCACCCTATGCAGGCGGCAGCACCGTTGCAGATCATATCGTGAACGTCTACGTCACGAAAGATTATAACCGCCCAGATCCGATTCAGCATCTCGAATCGGAGATTATAGCTTGGGGCTATCCGCTCGATCAGACGGTAGGCCTGTTGACCGCAGCGAAGCTGACGCATGCTTCGCTTGCGGAGGCGGAGGGCGATCAAGCCCGCATCGTCGTGTGCACGACGGCGGGCACATCCAATGCCGCGCGCGCCGGACGAGCGCGCGAGACCTTCGCCGCCTACGCGCCGGGCACGATCAATACGATCGTGGCCGTTGACGGGCGGCTCGCGCCGGCTGCGCTGGTCGGCGCGATCATTACCGCGACGGAGGCGAAGGCCGCCGCGCTGCAAGATTTGGGCATCACCGATCCGCAGGACGGTGATGTGGCGACGGGCACGACGACGGACACTGTCGTGCTCGCCGTGAGCCAGAGCGCCCGCTATGGTGCGGAGCACCTGTACGCGGGCAGCGCGACGACGCTCGGCAATCTGCTCGGGCGTCTCGTGTACGACACCGTCTACGAAGCGGTACGAACGCAAGGAGAGGCTTAATGATGCTAGAACATGCTTATTTCATTATTCTTGCTTACATTGTCGATTGCATCATTGGTGATCCGCGCTGGATTCCGCATCCGGTGATCTTCATGGGCAGAGCGATTACGCAATTGGAACGCTTCGTTCGTCGTATTGCGCATACACCGAAGCAATTGAAGGCAGGAGGCTTCCTGCTTCCACTTATTCTCGTGGGGGGCGTGTTCTTGCTCACCTGGGGAGTTCTCTACTCGTTGGCGTTAATTCACCCATGGCTCGCATGGTCGGTCGAGGTCCTGCTGATCGCGACGACGATTGCGACGAAAGGTTTGAAAGACGCCGGGATGGAGGTATACCGCCATCT
>Ga0102594_1002225_pt1 | contig 10272 bp, 19 predicted proteins | sample AraplaCol_mLB_r2_2_FD_76863 | JGI IMG/M metagenome (GOLD analysis project Ga0102594, IMG submission 76863) | Arabidopsis root microbial communities from North Carolina, USA - plate scrape MF_Col_mLB_r2 (SPADES assembly) (version 2) | ecosystem: Host-associated > Plants > Roots > Endosphere...
CGAGACTACTTCGGTGCTATACGACCTACTTTTCCCTTCGCCTCATCTTGGTGTTCCGCTGAGCGAATGAGTTTCCACCCCGAGACCGCTGGCCATCATCAAGTCATGCCGCTTGTCCTTAGCGCAAACGGCAAGCCCATTCAAGACTATACGAATCATGCCTTTTTACACCTTCGCAAAGTCGCTCCGGAGCGTGGCGCTTGCCATGTTTGGGTTCATCGGCGCCAGTGCATCACTGGCGTCCTCGGGCGACGGGACGTTCCAAGTTCATCCCATTACCGACTCCGTGCTGATCAATCGAAGCCGATTGTCGATACAGCAGATACCATTGGGGCAGTAGTTGGTGGAATACTGCCCAACCCGCTAAAGATTGTTGAAGGACTCGGGGCGATCTTCAGTAGCGGGAATGACGCACCCAAGTACGCGCCGAGCCCGAAACACGACGTTGGCGGATGGGGTATGCCCATGGATCTAGAGGATTCAGCAGCACAGCAAGTGCTGAATAATTCCGTGCAAGGCGGAAAGCAGCGTTACGGCGTTTCCGATGGGAGAGTGTATGAATTCCAGCCTGATAATGTTGGAGGATGGCATGGCTATCCAGTTCCGGGCAATGAAGTTCCGGCAAGTGTGTTGAGAGCGCTATTGCAGCGCGGTGATATTAATAAAGCCGAATATGGAAAACTTATCAAGGGAAAGTGATGAGCGAACTGAATCTTGAATTCTTCCTGTCGCAAAATAAATCCGCAACAGATTTGGGATTCCCAGCAGGAAACCGCGTGGGTCAGATTGTGCTATCTGTTCTCGACAGTGGGAAAAGTGATGTCATTTTGGACGTCGAATGGAATCTTGATGAACTGGTAGGTTGGTTTAAGGACAATAAGTCCCACATGGAAAAAGAATCTCTTCCAACGTTTGTTCAATGGTGTGGATCAATTCACAGGTCCATTGAGACTACGTATGAGAACTTCGATGCCTATCTAGATGAGCAACTGGACGAGCTGTTCGAATACAGGCGCCGTCACGAAATCTGCTTTGGAATGCGGGGAGTGAAAATTCCAGCAATCTACATAGGGATTGGCGAATTAGGTTCGGAAGTGTCGGGTGAGCGCAACGGCGTTCCGTTTTGCTATGCTGTAGATCTGAAAGCTTTCTTAGGAAGGCTGGCGAATTGACTATCGAAGAACACAATGCCCTGTGTCCGTATCCGTACGATATGTTCGAATTCTTGAAGCCTCTTGTCCGCATCCCTTCGTCAACCTTGCGTTTTGGATTGTTCGAAAATGTTTTTTTCCAGTCAATAATGACCTGATATTTGAAGCCGAAAGGAAGCTCGACTATGCGTTCCCAAACGAATTGCGCACTTTCTACCTTGAAATCGGCGAGGGACGATTGCAGTCAGGGGAAGAAGCCCGCTTTGTTTCACATTCACATAATTCCGTGATTCACCCGACGGATATACCGAAGTTGCTCGACGGAACATGTGAATGGATGATGCCGTACACTGAAATCCAACCTGACGTTCTCCCATTTTTCGATCGGGACCTCGATTTGTTTTTGTGTCTCCGACCCCGCAGTGGCAACCCAAATGCCGTCTACTGGATGTGGGGTGACAGAATCTGCGACTCGCTAATTGAGTTTTTTCAGCGGCTGATGGTGGATCCAGATTGGTTTAATCCGCCAAAAAGCCGATCGACAGAGCATTGACCGCAGCCAAGCCTGCCAAGGCTACGGCCGAGTAATCTTATCACCCTAATCATTCGTATGCTGCAATGGGCATGACTAACCCAGGTTCGACCGAATTCAGGAGGAATTAGCGATGTCATCGCGCGTTGGGATTTACGGGGGCGGCTCAATTTTCGAACTCTGGTCGATTCGCTTGGCAAGGGCACTTCCGAAACCGAGAGCGCGAGAGCCGCACTTCATGCAATCGTAGTTCACTCCGCCGAAAATGATATCCGGCGGCTTAATAAAGTTGCAGTGAATATGACTACATTGAATAACTTAATTTTGCTTCAAGTTGTGAGCGTAGAGGAGCTTATCCGGCCGGCGGCTGGAGAGGACGCGCAGCTTAAGGAATTGTATGAAGTCATTTTGGCTCCTGTCCTTGATGGAATAAGAAGTGGCGCCGTTGCTCCTCCCAGTGATGCATTTACCGGGTATTGGTATTACTTTTCTCCAGAAGGTCCTTGGGATTTGTGGTCGAAATTTCCATCGATATCTGAGGCGGTAGCGAAATTAATCAATCTCCTTGAGATTGATGGTGACGATCAATTTCGCGCGTATCTTCTTCGGAGAAATATGAAACATGATGATGAGTACTGAAGACATTACGCGCCGGCTACTTCTCGCCATGCAGACAGCCTTGCTAGGAAGGATCAGCCCCAACATACGCGCCATAAGCTGCGAATTTGAAGGTGGGGACGTCAAAATGAAGGCCGTCTTTGATGGTCCGATCTCGGATGTCGATCGTGAGATGATGGACGAGGTCGGGACAGAGGTGGCTTCGCACTTTGAAGAGGCATCCGTTGAGGCGGAGTGCGTAAGACTCGATGCCCCGCAAACTTATCGAGACTGTATGCTTGCTTGGTACGTGTATTTGCGTAAGGAGTAGCCAATACACTGCTGACTTGGCATCCATTGGCCTGCAGCATAGGCCTGTGGCACACATGCATGCAAAGATCCGAACCCGGCCGTGTGAAGCCGGGTTCGTCGTTAGAAGTTGGCGGACTTGCAGCGTGGTAAGAGCCAGGAAGAGCAGCAGCGCCTAGATGACCCTAGCTATGCAGAAAAGCAGCGTGGCCAGCAATACACGGCTGAACAGGCGCAGCTGAAATCCACGGGGATGTATCAGTATGACCCGGTAGCTCACACCGTGCGGGATCTTCAGACACGCGAGCTGAACTACGTTGGCAACGAGTTGAAGAGTGCTGGTCGAGGCGCGAAGAACTTTCACGCAGGCACAGAAGGCGAAAATTTACCAGCAGAACCTAGAAAGAAAAAAACGGTGGAGTGCTAAGATCAGATCTTGACGGCCAAGAATTGGTGACGCCAGAGAAAAGTCAGGCGGGGGTTACTCCTCCCCAAAATGCTGCACAGATCGACCATATTGTGCCGAAGAGTCCGGCTGATCCCGATGTTGCCAGAGGCAGTAATCGCTACAGCAATGCGCAAGTGCTCTCTCGTGAGTAAAACCGAGCGAAGTCAAATAAATAGCCCATGAGCCTAGAAAGCTGGCCCTTTGGCGATCAGCCAAACGTAGCGGTCATCGTCAATCGAACGATTGTCACGGAGCACGCTTGGATTGCGTACGTGTCGCATGATAGCGATGATGGGGCATGGCAGTTTTACACCAGTCAGACAGAGCCAGTAAGCGAGTCCGATGCGATGCTCGTTAGTCTGCGATGCGTTGTAGAGATTGATCCAACTGTGCAGCAGCTTTCTGATCTGCCATTGGGGTGGCATGCTTGGCGCGACTCTGCTAGCGCCCCGTGGACAAGGGCGAAAATAGCAAGCTAACAACCTGAACCCGGCCTCGCTGCCGGGTTCTTCGTTTCTATGGCTGCTGTTGCGGTCCTGCCCGCCACGCGAGGCCTGCGGCGATGGCTTCCTCGCGCGTGGGGTAAGTCTCGCTGGGGCCGCTGGTGATGTTGTCAATGCGAACCCACGACTCCCACCGGCCGTCCTTGCGCCAACTGGGCACAGCGGCAACGCCGTTGCGGCGGCGAGCGCATGTGCTGCCAATCCTGTTCTTTGTCTCAACAACGCAGGCATTACTACCGGAGAGATTGTCGCTGGCGGAGCTATGCCGGCCGGAACGGGAGCGGTAGTGACCGCAAGTGCAGTCGGCTCGCTCGTGGAGGGAGAGGCCGCCGCTCTAAGGCGCCTGGCGCAGAATCCAGCGGGGCCGACGTTGACGGGCAAGGGGTCGAGGACAATCCTTCAATTGCAATCTCAAAGGAGGATTGACGAACTTGCCTGCACAGTTCAACAATCCCGCAGTCCAACCAAAGGATCTTCAAATAAAGTTTGGATGGAAAGGTATTGAAAGCGGACCCGGAGGTCAGCTTGGGCGCGCCAGTCTATGCGGGAGCCACAACCGCCGACGTGATGAGCTACTTCAGAAAACTGGCTGGTGTCGACGAGATGCCAACAGTAAGAACGGTGGCGGAAAAAGGCGATGTTTTTTCGGCAACCACGGAATCCGGTGCAAAGATAACGCTACGTAATTTTTCGACATCTGGCCAGCAGAGTGGTGCATCGTGGACCATTGATGTAATCGATGCATCGATAAATAGCGAGCGTCGGGTGGGGATCAAATTTAAATGAAGAATGATGAACTGATTGAACGCGTCCGTCGTAGTGCATTTGGGCTTTCGATGGGTGCCATCTGGCAACATATGACGGTTGGTCTAGAGTCCGAGGGGATCTGTGTGGACAGGACTGCGATGTTTTTTTCCATACTGCGAAGCCTCATGTCGGCAGGAGTTGTGAGGCTCGGCAGTGGTGGCATCATGCTTGCCGGAAGCGAGGAGGATCAGCTTGCCCTGCTCAGGGCTTCGTGGCCCACGGAACCCAACGAGGATGATCTTGATGGCTTTGGCATGTGGTTTCTAGCTGATGCGCCGGCTGGCGTTGTCTGGGTTGACGCGAACGGAGCGGAGGTATGGACTTAGATGGTCCATGAACATCTTAACTTTCCCAACTGAGCGATCGCCATGTGCGAGCTGTTCCAAGCTTATAAAAATGTTTGGTGATAAATATCAAAATAAGCGTTTACGACAATAATGGTGCGATTGTGCGCCGTCGATGAGGTTGGAGATGGAAGACAGGACAAGTTACTGTGAAATGAAAGCTTGGCTTCTCGAAGCTTGCCGTTATCCGTGATGGCGCAGGTCCCGTTGCCTTCAGGTCAAGCCGCCGCCCTGACCAACGCCGAGCAAGACCAGCGCAACCGCCAGCAATGGGAAGCCCGCGAACGCGCCGCAGCGGTGAATGCCCCTACAGTCCGCGCCGAGGCAATCGCGCGCGCTGAGTGGAGGTCCGCCGGAAGATCTGTGGGGACTTCCAGTGCGAAGTGGTCAACGCGGAAACATGGAGTTTCCGTTGTCAGCGCCGGATACAGTCGGCTGGCGCGTCCACTTTTTTTGCCGATGGACCCCTTTGCATTTGCGAGGCAGTGGCTAGAACACTATCAAGGCCAGTGCGTTGGCAAACAGGGCGTTGAAACATTGGTGAAGGGCCTCTCGCAAACGATCCTGTCGAAAGGCTACGTCACCACCTGCGTACTGGTGCCCGAGCAAGACCTGTCATCGGGCACGCTGAAACTCGCGCTGATTCCCGGCGTCATCGGCGATATCCGTTTCAGTGATCCTGATTTGTGGGGCACGTGGAAGACGGCTTTCCCGACGGCGCCAGGCGAACTGCTGAACCTGCGCGATCTTGAGCAAGGGCTGGAGCAGATGAAGCGTGTGGCGAGTCAGGATGCTACGCCAACGTGAGGGGGTAATCCGGGATTCTCGCGGGCGATGGTAGCTTCGACATTCACGTCAAAGGACACAAGCGGTGTCAGTCCGATGATTCCGCAGCATGAGATTGCCGGGCTGGGCGGTGGCAATGCTCATGCGGGTGCGGTCGGGGCGGGCTTGTCTTCGCTGGCGGCCGACAAACTGGCGTCAGTGGGCCCCGGAGTTAGTTCGACGAGTGGGACGATTATCAAACTAAAGTGAGTCTGTCGTGGAAAATGAACTCTTGAAAACCAAACTTCGCGGACTCCATTTTGCGATGGATCATATGTCTGACGTCGTCAAGAAGATTCGTCACAACCGTGACAAGATTGATTTGTCAGCGTGTTACGGTAGTCTTGCCGCCGATAACTTGATAATTGGATTATTTAGGTATTTTGTCGAGGGAAACGTTGATGATTTCAAACAACATCTCTACACGGCTTGCCAACTAAAATTGGCGGAATTTGCAATCAATAGTCATCAGCGATTCGAAATCGGATATGAGATACTTTTTGCACTTTTTTCTGATTCGCCTGCCATGATCAAGGCCGTGGCAAACTTTGAATCGAAGGAATTTGTTGATTCGTGTGAGAACCCTATTCGTCCGCAATTTAGAGTGCATATGTGGCAGCTGGCACTGCGAGGGGAATATGTCGCACTGGAAGATAAGATACGCCGGCTTGCGAAGAATGGCCGCAATCCGGAGCGAACGCTTGCTTCGGAAGGAAGTGACTTTTTTTCATTGCTAATCAAGAATAGCAAACCGGACCTGGAAGCGCGCATAAAAGAGGGTGCCAATGCCCAGAATGCGGACGCCATTACAGAGGGCTATATCTCGTTTCCGGCTGCCTTGGAGGCGAAGCTGTGCTGGTATCGAGGTATCCAGGTAGGAGTTGATCATCCTTTGGTGCCGATGGAATTGATGCCAATCCTTCCACTCGAACATTATGCGGAAGTCTACGATTTTCTCTCGCCTAACTATGTGCCGTCATCCCGTGGTCTTATTGGAAGGCTGTCTGATTTTTTAAAAATCTGACTCGCCGTTAGGTAGAAAACATGTTGCTCGATAGTGGCTATCGTCTGGTGGATGACGTGGCGACCAAAGGGTCAAGCGGTGATAGGTATGCTGTCGCGTATATCAGCCAGAATGCGGATAATCTGTTCACGGTAACGGTGCCTGAGCGGTGTGGACAGTCTCCGAATAGCATTATCGATGCATGCGACCAACTTGGCATGAGCCCCGATATCGCTCAGCGTGGAGTGAGCCGTGCATACTCGCAGATTCTAAATCTGGCGTGAAAATCCAGAGTATTACGATTATTACTTCCCAGGGAGGCGTGTACGTTCCGAGGTTACCACAATGACAGCAATGAAGACTGGCTATCCGACGGAAAGCGAGTTGCGTGAAAGAATGGTACGTCAACTTGCAAGGCGGGGAGCAACGGAGAATGTTGCACTGCTGTGGCATGGATATTTATCTGGCTTATTGGAATGGGGGCTAATTGAATTAGTCGTATTTGATCGACTTAGCTCCTTGCTTCCAAAAGTCGGTCGTAAGGAGATCGTAGAATTGTCGATGGATGAGTGTATTTCGCCCGAACTTGAACGCGAAATCGAGGAATCAATGCGCAAGCCTCAGTAACGCCGAATCAGGTTAAGAAGTCGGGCGCGGTATCGCGGGGGGGGCGTATCGGATCATTCGGGTCGATTTCCGGGCAATCCGGCAACCAAAGACGTTATTTTCGCGATCTATGGCACATGACAAGCGCGGTCAAGTGGTGCTTGGTTTGGTGGCACCAACTATTGCGACTGGCTGGGTTTACTTGTTAGCAACGTTGGATTCTCTGGAGCACAGATAAATACAACTAGGCAAGGGAATGGTCAGTTCACAGAGCTAAATTATCTGCTGCGGGGTGGTGCATCCCAAGCTGAATTTTTGATTCCTCCGGCTGAGCGCCTGGAATATTTGAAGACCACTACGCGGCCGCGGCAACTTGGATATTAATCATGGAAAAAGTATGCAGCGTCCTTGAGATATGGGACACAGGTGCAACCTCCTCTAAGGAAGAGCGTGAAGCGGCCAGCGATAGGATGCAGTGGCGGGATGACTTCTATGCTCGGACTGGTGCGAGAAAGATCGTAGGGACACGATGGACTTATAAAGGGATAACATACGAAGATAAAAATCGTCCAGTACCGGTCCCCGACATGTCTGGGCTGGTTTACGCTGCTCCCGACTTGAAGAGTTGGACCGTTTTAAATCCGGACGGTACACGAAGATTTTGTATTGCCGTCCCAAAGCTCAGTGAAAATTCTGTTCCGCAGAACGGCGAACTTGGCATTCCGAAGCACATGAAAGGAGACCCGACTAACGTAATGTATGGAGAGGGTAGCGACGGTGATAGATGTGATTGCCGATTCATGTTTGATATGAACAACGGGGAATTAGTCAAGGTTGAATTCCTGGGTAAGCACTGGTGAAAATAAACTTCCATCTGCGCCAGCGCGCTCTTCCCTATCACGGGTGACTCAGGCTCCATCCTCTCCAATGTTCTAAGGAGTGCAAGCGGCGCACCCTGCGTTTCCTTGTTTGAAGCAGACGAATGTCGATGCAGCGTCTGTATTCGGTACTAACAAATGAAGCTTAAATCTATCCTAATTATCGCGAGAGGCATTCTCTCACCCTGGATACTTTACGCCATCGCTTGGTCGCCAAAGATCTTGGGATTCAACGTGGATGCGAAGCAACTGCATCTCGTATTTCTATTTTGTCTCTACTTCATGCTGGGGCTAATCGCAATTGGATTCGTAGGTTTCGTACTGAGGGTGTTGCATCGCGCTAATTGTAAACGTTGAAATTTTTCCTTGGCATCCTCTCATTCTCCATAATGCCGATGTCAAAAAAAGCCGGGCGATGGCAGGCGTACCTATTACCATTCTCATTCCGGCAATCCGGGGCAGGGCTGCATGCGTAGAAAAGGACAGGCAACGTAGCTATGAAATTGAAAAAACAAAACTTAGAAATTTCATGCGACGGAAAGTCAATTTGTTATTCTGATAAAGAAAATAATTTAATATGGAGAAATACTGCGCCGAGTCTTGAAAAATGGAAGTCGCTTAATCGTAGCTCGCAACCCATTGAATCTTTAGAGAAGGGAGTCTATCTCTGGTTGAACGGAATAAGCGCGGAAGAAGTAATCGTCGTATTTCGTCCATATAAAGGGTTGGACTTCAATTTAGTGTATTCGGCATTGACCGGAGAGTTGGTGGGAATCCACGAGGCGCGCTAATAAATTCAACGTGCCATGGCTGGGATCGGCGCGCTGAAATCCGGGACGTTGAAGCGGAAATGGAATATCACCTGCTTCCAATTGGTCGAGTTTCCGTGCAGAGATCATCATCCCTCGCCCCATGACCCCCCGGCATGCCTGCCATGAATGCCAGTCCATGGCGTCCGACGCATCTGCCTTCCATACTGCGTAGTTTCCAAAAACTACAAAACACATACCGTGAAGCGCAATTTAATTCGGATGGGTCTGATGGCCGCCGCATGCATCCTTACCTCCATGGCTCACGGGGAGGTTATCAAGCCCATCAAGGACTCGCGTGCCGACATCGGCGGTGCGATATTCAGGCAGCCGGAAGTGAAGGTGGAGCGTGCGCCGGATGGCTCGGTGTCGGCGGATGCGCAGCGCTATACCTCGGCGGATGGTGCCTTTCAGACGGGCATGTACAAGTCCGGACCGTTCCGGGAAGAGATCGCTGCGAACCCCGGTTTTCCGTATGACGAGTTCCTGTATTTCGTCTCGGGAAGCGTCAAGCTGACATCGTCGGATGGATCGTCGATGACGGTTCGCGCGGGCGAGTCCGTGACGATCCCGAAGGGATGGAGCGGGGTATTCGAGACCCAGGGCTATACCAAGATCTACGTGGTGTACGATGCCGCCGCGGTGAGCGAAGCAGCCAAAAAGTAGCGCAAGAAGTCAGTCAGCAACGCCGCCGTTTGCCACGACCCGGATCAGCATCTGGCGGAACGTGGCGATCTCTTCGGGGCTGAATCCCGCAAAGCCCCTGTGTGTGACGTCGATGAACACCGACGGAAGCCTCTGGACGATTGCATGGCCTTCATCGGTCAGCGTGAGATGCACCATGCGGCGGTCGGCCTCGCCGCGGCTACGCGTGATGAGGCCGCGCCGCTCCATGCGATCGACCAGGCGCGTCACGGCGCCGGCATCGATGTCCAGCCGCCGGGAGAGTTCGGTAGGTGTCGTGGAGTGGCCATTTGCCAGCATCATGAGGCAGCATGCCTGCGCATGCGTCAATCCCATATGGCTGGCACCCTGTTCCACGTATTGGGACAGGGTGTTCTTCGCGCGAACGAGCAGATAGGCGATATTGCCGCTCAGGTCAAAGTCACCGGCATCGATCAGGCTGCGCGGGACAGTGGGCAAATCCATCAATGCGTGGCCTTTGCGCAAGTGGCCTGTTCATGGGGCTGCGATGCCGTGGCGTTGGCCTGCCGCGCGGCTGCCCGGGCGCGCTCGATCACTGTCCAGTCCGGGCCGGCGAAGGCCGAGATCGACAAGCTGGTGAACGCCAGTGCAATGAGAACCTTCATGAGTCGCATATCCGGAATGTTGAGGGTGCCGTTGTGAGGCGAGATTGTGGCGTCCGTAGAGATTGCGAGCCACCCACGGACGTTCATAGCTGTTATTGCGTTTCTACATATCCTGCCGGGCGCAAAGCATCTGGACGCTTCGACGCGTTG
>Ga0102594_1002228_pt1 | contig 10230 bp, 6 predicted proteins | sample AraplaCol_mLB_r2_2_FD_76863 | JGI IMG/M metagenome (GOLD analysis project Ga0102594, IMG submission 76863) | Arabidopsis root microbial communities from North Carolina, USA - plate scrape MF_Col_mLB_r2 (SPADES assembly) (version 2) | ecosystem: Host-associated > Plants > Roots > Endosphere...
TGGGCGGCATGGGCGGAAGGTTTCATCGACGACGCGCAGCGCGCCGCGGACACGCTGTCGTGGGTGGATGCCAATCCCCTCGGCAGCGCCGCCGGTTACGGCGTGAACCTGCCGCTCGCGCGCGACCACACCACGCAGGCGCTCGGCTTCGGCCGCCTGCAGGTGTCGGCCGCGTACGCGCAGCTGTCGCGCGGCAAGTTCGAGATGGCGGCGATCGAAGCGCTGACCTCCGCGCTGCTCGACCTGCGCCGCCTGGCATGGGACCTGAGCCTGTTCACCAGCGCCGAGTTCGCGTTCGTTTCGCTGCCGTCGCAGTACACCACCGGCAGTTCGATCATGCCGAACAAGCGCAATCCGGACGTGATCGAACTGATGCGCGCGAGCTACTCCGCCGCCGCGGCGGCGCGCACGGAAATCGAACAGTTGCTCTCGCTGCCGTCGGGCTACCACCGCGATCTGCAGTTCTCCAAGGGCGCGATCTTCCACGCCTTCGGCCGCGGCCTCGACGCGCTGGAACTGCTGCCCGACCTGCTGCGCAACCTGGAATGGAAGACCGAGCGCATGCGCGAGGCGCTGGACCCGTCGATGTACGCGACCGACCTCGCCGTCGACATGGCGCGCCAGGGGCTTCCGTTCCGCGAGGCGTACCGGCTCGCGGCCGATCCGGCGCGCTGGGCGGAAGGCGATCCGGAGGCGAGCCTGAAAGCACGCGTTTCGCCCGGTGCTTCGGCCGAGCTCCGACTGGACGCGTTGAAGGAACGGCTGGGCCGGTCGGGCGGTTGACCGTCGGCGCGTGCCGCGTGCACGTGCCAGGATGGAGTGGTTCAAACGCAGTAGAAGCAGTTGCAGTCGCAGTTCCGCATCACCGGTTCGTCCGTCCATGATGAAAGGAGCGCCATGCGCCGTTGGGTCATCGCACTACTTGCGTTCGCGTCGCCGCTGGCGGCGCATGAAATCCCGAAGCCGGCCGCCATCGACGCCGAGGTCGCGCGCGTCATGCGCGACACCGGCTCGAAGGGCCTCGCCATCGCGGTCATAGACGACGGAAGGCCCGTACACGTCGCCGCACACGGCGTGCGCAACGAAGCGGGCGATCCGCTCACCGTCGACACGATCATGTACGGCGCATCGCTGACCAAGACCGTGTTCGCCTACACGGTGCTGCGGCAGGTCGATGCGGGTCGATTCACGCTCGACACGTCCATCGCCGACATGCTGCCGCAGCCGTTGCCGTCGTATGCGTCGGCGGACATCGCCAACCGCTACGCGGACTGGACCGCGCTCGACGAGCGCTGGGGCCGCATCACGCCGCGCATCGTGCTGACGCATTCGACGGGCTTCGCGAACTTCGGTTTCCTCGAGCCCGACGAGAAGCTGCATTTCCACTTCGATCCCGGCGCGCGTTATGCGTACTCCGGCGACGGTCTGAACACGCTGCAGTTCGCGATGGAGACCGGCAAGGGCATCGATGTCGGCACCGAAACGGCGAAGGTCTTCAAAGCGTTGGACATGCCGCGCACGAGCCTGATCTGGCGCGCGGACTTTGCCGGCAACCTCGCCGACGGCTGGGACGAGAACGGCAAGGTCGAGCCGCACGACGAGCGTTCGAAGGTGCGCGCGGCCGGCTCGATGGACACCACGATCGGCGATTTCGCGAAGTTCGCCGCCGCCCTGGTGCGCGGCGACGGCCTCACGCCCGAGAGCCGTGCGCAGCTGGCGAAGCCGCAGATGGCGATCACCACGAAGTCGCAGTTCCCGTCGCTGCAACCGGAACTGCCGCCGAAGGAACGTCGCAAGGATCTGGCTGCGGGCCTCGGCGTGGTCGTGTTCGACGGCCCGCAAGGTCGCGGCTTCTTCAAGGGCGGCCATAACGAAACCACCGGCAACACGCTGGTCTGCGTCGAGCAGGGCAGGCGCTGCGTGGCGATCCTGTCGAACGATGTGCGCAGCGAATCCGGCTTCCCGCGGCTGGTGCGCTTCGTGCTGGGCGAGACGGGCGTGCCGTTCGACTGGGAATACGGCACGAAGTAAGGCGCGGAGACATGTCGATGGGTGCATCCGATTTTCCCGCGCAAACCCTGCCGCCCTGGCGTCGCGCCGTGCTGAAGGTCGGCAGCAGCCTGTTGTCGGGCGAGGGCGGCCTGGATCCGCGCCATGCGGGCGCGCTGGCGCGTTTCATCGAACACGCCCGCACGCAGATGCGCGAAGTCGTGCTCGTATCGTCCGGCGCGGTCGCGGCGGGGCGGCATCGCGTGGGTGCCGGCGGCGATGGCCTCGTGTTGCGGCAGGCGCTCGCGTCGCTGGGGCAGGCGTCGCTGGTGACGTTCTGGCAGCAGCTGGTCGATCAGCCCGTCGCGCAGGTGCTGCTCACGCACGACGACCTGCGCAACCGCCGCCGTTACCTCAATGCGCGCGCGACATTGCGCGAACTGCTGCGCCTGGGCGCGCTGCCGGTGATCAACGAGAACGACGCCGTCGCCGTCGACGAACTCAAGCTCGGCGACAACGACAATCTTGCCGCCGCTGTCGCATCGCTGGTCGATGCCGATCTGTTGCTGATCGCCACCGACATCGGCGGCCTCTACAGCGCACATCCGCGCGATCCATCGGCGCGGCCGATCATGCGCGTGGAAAACATCACGCCGGAACTGCTGCAGGCCGCCAGCGGTGGTGCCGGCGCGCTGGGCACCGGCGGCATGCGCACGAAACTCGACGCCGCGGCGAAGGCGGGCGCGGCCGGCATCGCGACGGCGCTGTTCTGCGGCCGCGACGCGGATGTGGTGCGTGCGCTCCATGACGACCGCCTGCACGGCACGCTGGTGGCCGCGCAGGGCGATCGGTTGCGCGCGCGCAAGCAATGGTTGCGGCACGCGCCGTCTTCCGGCCGCCTGCGCGTGGATGCAGGGGCGTTCGCCGCGCTGCATCGGCAGGGCGCGTCGCTGTTGCCGGGGGGCGTGGTGTCGGTCGATGGCGAATTCCGTCGCGGCGATGTCGTCGAGATCTCGGTCGGCGACGAAGCAGCCTTCGCGCGCGGGCTGGCGCAGTACGGTTCGAACGAGATCGTCCGCATCGCGCGACACCACAGCAACGAGATCGAAGGCATCCTCGGCTTCCGCTACGGCGAATCGGTGGTGCATCGCGACGACCTGGTGCTGCTGGACGCCACGCACAGGGAAACCACGTCATGAGCGGTTACGTACGACATCTCGCCGAACGTGCGCGCGAGGCCGCGACGGTCATCGCGCGACTCGATGGCGACGCGCGTCGTCGCCTGATCGAACGCATGGCCGACACGCTTTCGCATCGTCGTGCCGACTTGCTCGCCGCGAATGGGCAGGACATGGAACGCGGCCGCGCGAACGGACTGGGCGATGCGGTGCTGGACCGCTTGAAACTGGACGATGCGCGGATCGATGCGATGACGCAGGGGCTGCGTGAAGTCGCGGCCCAGGACGATCCGCTCGGTGTTGTCATCCGTCGCGATGTGCGCCCGAACGGCGTGGTGATCGAGCGCCAGCGGATTCCGCTCGGCCTGATCGCGATGATCTACGAAGCGCGTCCGAACGTGACCGCCGATGCCGCCGCGCTGTGCCTGAAGGCCGGCAATGCCGTGCTGCTGCGTGGCGGCTCGGAAGCGCGCGCGAGCAACGCCGCCATCGCCGCCTGCCTGCACGCGGCGCTGCGCGAGGAAGGCTTGCCGGAAGCGGCTGTATCGCTGGTGGCCGATCCCGCGCGCGAGCATGTGCTCGAGCTTTTGCAGCTGTCGGACCTGATCGACCTGGCGATCCCGCGCGGCGGCGAAAGCCTGATCCGTTTCGTTGCCGAACACGCTCGCGTTCCGGTGATCAAGCATTACAAGGGCGTGTGCCATCTGTACGTCGATGCGTCCGCCGATGTCGCGCTGGCGCTGGATCTGCTGGTCGATGGAAAGGCGTCGCGGCCGGGCGTGTGCAATGCGCTGGAGACGCTGCTGGTGCATCGCGATGTGGCCGGGGCGTTCCTGCCGCGCGCGATGGAGCGGCTGGCGGCCCGCAGTGTCGAGGTGCGTGGTTGCGAGCGGTCGCGTGCTCTCGTGCCGCCGATGGGCGAGGCGACGGAAGCCGATTACGCCGCCGAGTACCTGGACCTGGTGATCGCCGTGCGCGTGGTCGACGATCTCGATGCGGCGCTGGCGCATATCGCGCGGTTCGGCTCGGACCACACCGAGGTCATTGCGACGACCGATGCCTCAGTGGCCGAAGCCTTCGTGCGCGGCACGCGCAGCTCGGCGGTGATGGTCAATACGTCGTCGCGTTTCAACGATGGCGGGCAGCTCGGCCTGGGCGCGGAGATCGGCATCTCGACGACGCGGCTGCACGCGTATGGGCCGATGGGCGCGGAATCGCTGACGATCGAGCGGTTCGTGGTGCGGGGGGAAGGGCAGGTGAGGCATCCGGAGTCGCGGGACGTCTAGGGCTACCCGCAGGAGCTGCAGCTCACTCCCCCAACCGCTGCACTCCCAGCCACCGCTCGCCCGGCGCCAGCGTCACCGGTTCCACCACCGTGCCCGCTTCCACGCACACGAAGCGCAGATGCTCGCCCGCGCCGAGATCGCCCATGGACGCCGCCAGCGTCGCGCCGGGATTCCACACGACCGTATCGCGGAATCCTTCGGCCTCGATGCGCAGCGTCGATTCGCCATCGCGCAGGCGCAGCAAACGTGGCGTGGCGGCGTAGATGCGGTCCAGTTCGCCCTCGAAGCGGATCGGCGCGTTCGACGCCGGCATCGGCGCGCTCTTGCGGGCGCTGTCTTCGTAGGGCGTGGACTCCAGTCCCTCCAGTTCCACCGACCCGAGCTTCGCCACGCGCAGATAGGTGTGCAGGGCTGCGGTGAAGGCGAACGGCGAATCGTCGCGATTGAGGATTTCCAGTCCGACCTGCAACGCATCGGCCGAGAGCGCCACGTGCAGGCGCGCGCCGAAACGGTGCGGCCACAGCGAGCGGGTGTGTTCGTCGTCGTCCAGCTCGAACACGGCGGATTCGCCAAAGACAGTCGCGTCCTGCAGGCCGGCGAACCGCCATTCCAGCAGTCGCGCGAATCCGTGCTTCACCAGCGGGCCGCGCCCGGCGAACTGCGGAAAGATCACGGGAATCCCCCCTCGGATCGCGCTGCCCGGCTGGTGGCTGGCGTTCGGGCTCAGGTACAGGCGTTCACGGGCCGGTTCCGGCTTCCACGACAGCACATGCGCACCGTGCAGGCTGATGTCGGCGGTGGCGCCGCGCGGATGGCGCAGGCGCACGCAGGCGCGGTCGTGCTGTTCGAAGGGCTCGATGGTCAGGGGCATGGCGGCGCGCGCGTAGGGACTGCGCCGAATGATGCCCGAGCGGGGGCCGCCCAAACGAAAAACGCCGGCATTGGCCGGCGTTTTCTGTGTCAGCAACCGCATCGCTGCGGAGTTGGTCGGGGAGACAGGATTTGAACCTGCGACTTCTACGTCCCGAACGTAGCGCTCTACCAGGCTGAGCTACACCCCGACTGCTGAGCCGCAAATTCTAGTCAGTTCGGTGGGGGCGAGGCAAGGGGGGAAATGCAATTTCCTTCAGATCGCGTGCAGCGCGCTGGGGGAAGACCGGGCGCAACCGCTAAACTGTGGCGGTTTCCACCCCCTTCAGCGACCCGCCGTGCAGGCGCGGCCGCCCGATCCACTGGAGTCCCGCTTGATCAAGCCGCGTACCCCGCCCGGGGTCATGGAGCTGCTGCCTCCTGACCAGATCGCCTTCCAGCGCATGCTGGACACGATCCGCCGAAATTTCGAACGCTTCGGCTTCCTGCCGGTGGAAACGCCGGTGATGGAATTGTCCGAAGTGCTGCTGACCAAGTCCGGCGGCGAGACCGAGCGGCAGGTGTATTTCGTGCAGTCCACCGGCGCGCTCGGCAAGTCGGCCGAAGGCGGTGCGGGCGAGGGCATGCCGGAACTCGCGCTGCGCTTCGACCTGACCGTGCCGCTGGCGCGCTTCGTCGCCGAACACGAGCATGAACTCGCGTTCCCGTTCCGTCGCTACCAGATGCAGCGCGTGTATCGCGGCGAGCGCGCCCAGCGCGGCCGCTTCCGCGAGTTCTACCAGTGCGACATCGACGTGATCGGCAAGGACGCGCTCAGCGTGCGCTTCGACGCCGAACTGCCGGCGGTGATCCACTCGGTGTTCAGCGAGCTGGACATCGGTGCGTTCACCATCCAGCTCAACAACCGCAAGCTGATGCGCGGCTTCTTCGAGGCGCAGGGCGTCGCCGATGGCGAGCTGCAGGCGCTGGTGCTGCGCGAAGTCGACAAGCTCGACAAGCGCGGCGAGGACTACGTGCGCGAAACGCTCACCGGTGAAGGCTTCAACCTGCCGGCCGATGGCGTCGAGAAGATCCTGGACTTCGTGAAGGTGCGTTCGACCTCGCACGCCGATGCCATGGCCAAGCTCGATGCGCTGGGCGAAGGCAGCGACTCGTTGCGCATCGGGGTGGCCGAACTGCGCGAAGTGCTGGAACTGGTGCGCGCGCTCGGCGTGCCGGAAACGCATTACGCGCTGAACTTCTCCATCGCGCGCGGCCTGGATTACTACACCGGCACCGTCTACGAGACCACGCTCAACGATTACCCGCAGATCGGTTCGATCTGCTCGGGCGGCCGTTACGAGAACCTCGCCAGCCACTACACCAAGTCGAAGCTGCCGGGCGTGGGCATTTCGATCGGCCTGACGCGCCTGTTCTGGCAGCTGCGCGAGGCGGGCCTGCTCGGCAAGGCGACCGGCAGCACGGTGCAGGCGATGGTCGCGCTGATGGATGCCGATTCGCTCACCGACGCGCTCGACATCGCGCGTCGCCTGCGTGCCGCCGGCATCAACACCGAGATGCAGATGGAAGCGCGCAAGATCGGCAAGCAGTTCCAGTACGCCTCGCGCGCCGGCATCCGTTTCGTGGTGCTCACCGGCGAGGACGAGCGCGCGCGTGGCGTGGTCGCGGTGAAGGACCTGCTGCGCGAGGAGCAGTTCGAAGTCGCACGCGATGAACTCGCGAGCACGCTGCGCGTGGAGCTGGAGCAGGCGCAGGTATTAGCGGGGGTGAGGTAGGTCGCTTACGCGGCACTGCCGCGTGACCTGCCGAACCGACCGGCCAGGGATGGCCGGGCCGGGCGATCCGAAGCCGACTACGTGACGCCACGGACGGCTGCGGATCATGCCCTTTAAGCCTTTCCCTGCATTGACAGGGGAGGGGTTCAGAACCCAAACGGATCATCCATGAAACCCATCCGACTCGACGGCCGTTCCCTCACCCGAGCACAACTGGTCGATGTCGCCTACGGCGCGCACGTCGAGCTGGCGCACGAACAGCTTCCGACCGTGGCGCGCGCCGCGGCGTTCCTGGCCGAACAGGTCGGGCGCGAAGAGCCGATCTACGGTGTTTCCACCGGTTTCGGCAGCAACGCCGACCGCCTGCTCGGCAACCATCGCCTGCGCGACGAACTGCCCGGCAGCACGCCGTCGAAGGAAACGCTGCACGAGGAACTGCAGCGCAACCTCATCGTCACCCACGCGGTGTGCGTGGGCGAACCGTTCGCGCCGGAGATCGTCCGCGCGATGCTGTGCATCCGCATCAATACGCTGATGCGCGGGCACTCGGGCATCCGCGTGGAAACCCTGCAGGCGCTGACGTCGATGCTCAACGCCGGCATCGTGCCGGTCGTCCCGCAGCTGGGTTCGGTGGGTGCGTCGGGCGATCTCGCGCCGCTGTCGCATCTGGCGATCGTGCTGCTCGGCGGCGGCGAAGCGTTCTTCGAAGGCCAGCGTCTGCCGGGCGCCGAAGCGCTTTCGCGCGCGGGCCTTGCGCCGATCACGCTGTCGTACAAGGAAGGCCTCGCGCTCAACAACGGCACCGCGCAGATGCTCGCCTGCGGCGTGCTTGCGCTGGACAAGCTCGAAGACCTGCTCGATACGGCCGACCTTGCCGCGGCGATGACCATCGATGCCTTCGCCGGACGCCTGGGCGCGTTCGCCGAGGAAGTGCACGCGCTGCGTCCGCATCCGGGCCAGGTGCACAGCGCGGCGAACCTGCGCATCCTGCTGCAGGGGTCGACGCTGGCCGATATTCCGTACCACCTCGTGCCGAAGTTCCGCGCATGGCAGCCGGGCAGCTGGGAAGGCGAACAGCAGGCGCTGCGTTTCGACATCGGCTGGGACTGGGTGCCGATGGCGCAGCGTCATGGCCGCGAGAAGTTCTATCGCCGCTTCCGCCCATTCCGCGGCGGCAAGAAGCACCAGCCGCAGGACAGCTACTCGCTGCGCTGCATCCCGCAGGTGCACGGCGCGGTGCGCGATGCGATCGCGCAGGCCGCACGCGTGCTCGACATCGAACTCAATGCGCTGACCGACAACCCCATCGTGTTCCCTGACGCGAAGGCGGAGTTCGTCGAACAGCAGGTGATTTCCGCCGGCCATTTCCACGGCATGCCGCTGGCGCTGGCGATGAGCTACGTGAAGGCGGCGATTCCGGTGCTTGCGAGCATCTCCGAACGCCGCCTCAACAAGCTGGTCGATCCGGCCACGAACGACGGCCTGCCGGGCTTCCTCATCGGCAATGAGGACTCCACCGAATCCGGCCACATGATCGTGCAGTACACGGCCGCGGCGATCGTCAACGATCTGGCGAGCCGCGCGCATCCGGCGTCGGTGTATTCGATTCCGACCAGCGCCAACGCCGAGGACCATGTGTCGATGGGCGCGAACGAGGCGCGCCATGTGCTGGCGATGGCCGACGACCTGGGCAAGGTCATCGCGCTGGAGCTGTACACCGCCGCGCAGGCGCTGGACCTGCGCCGCGACATGATCAACGCCGCGCGCGATCTCGCCAGCCACGCCGACGCGGCCGCGCTTGCGGCCAAGGTCGCTGGCGGCCCGACGCCGGGCACGCTTGAGTACGACGCGTTCCTCGACGAAGTCGAAGCCTTGCGCGTGGAGCTGGCGAGCGCGGCGGAATTCCAGCCGGGTCGCGCGGTGGCCGCGGCGCATGAAGCGATCCGTCGCGAGATTCCGTTCCTCGATCGCGACCGCGCACTCGATGGCGAAGTCGCGACGGCGGTGCGGCTGGTGAAGGAAGGCGCGATTCTGGGTGCGGCGAGGGGGTGAGGCAGGCCGCCCACGCGGCACTGCCGCGTGGCCTGCCGAACGCGCGGCCATGGATGTCCTTGCCGGGCTATCCGGAGCCTGATGCGCAACGCCATGGACGGCATCTCGACGCGGAGCACTCCGCAGTCGTAGCCCGGGTAAGCGAAGCGCACCAGAACAGTTCGATCCCTATGGCGATGAACGCGCCACCGCGCGTTGCACCGCAAACGTGCGTCGTTCTATGAATGGGTGGCGGCACCCCGGGTGCGCTTGCGCTTACCCGGGCTACAAACACTCGATGTCCGACGCGCTCAAACCACTTCCCCCTGCGAAGTCCGTACGCAATTACGTCCATCCGCCTTCGCGCGATACAGCGCCTGGTCGGCCAGCTGCAGCAGCGGATCGATGCCGTCGAATGCTGACGCCCCGACCGCATGCACGCCGATGCTGCCGGTCACCGTGATTTCGTAGGAACCGCTGCGGAACGGCGCATCGCGAAGGTGCTGGAGCAGGTCCTCCGCGACCTGCGTCGCCGCGGCAAGGTTGAGGCCCGGCAGCACCACCACGAATTCCTCGCCGCCAAAGCGCGCCAGCAGCGCATCCTGGTGCGGACGAAGAGCATGCCCCAGCGTGCGCGCCGCCCAGCGCAGGCATTCATCGCCGATGAGGTGTCCGTAGCGGTCGTTGATCGACTTGAAGTTGTCCAGGTCGATCATCAGCAGCGACAGCGGGCGATGGTGCTCGCGCGCCTGCCGCAGCAAAGCATCGAAACGGTCGCGGAAATGGCTGCGGTTGTGCAGTCCCGTCAACGCATCGCGCTGGCTGGATTCGCGCAATCGCGCGTGTGCGTCTTCCAGCTGCACGAGCGCGCTGCGAAGTTCGGCGGTTCGCTGTTCGACCTTCTGTTCAAGTTGTTCCTTGGCATCGCCCGCTATGCGTTCGTTCTCGCTGCGGAACTGCGCATAGCGGTGGCCGAGCGCGATAGACAACAGGAGCATCTCCAGCGCCGATCCGATCTGCACGCCGTATTCGGTGAAGAAGTTCTTCGGCGCCAGGCCGAAGGCGACGGCGACGAACAATCCCGTGCCCAGCAGGAACATC
>Ga0102594_1002233_pt1 | contig 10215 bp, 12 predicted proteins | sample AraplaCol_mLB_r2_2_FD_76863 | JGI IMG/M metagenome (GOLD analysis project Ga0102594, IMG submission 76863) | Arabidopsis root microbial communities from North Carolina, USA - plate scrape MF_Col_mLB_r2 (SPADES assembly) (version 2) | ecosystem: Host-associated > Plants > Roots > Endosphere...
TTTCGGTTTCTGAATCGTATAAAAAGGCATAAAATAACATTTCGATTACTATCCATATTTTCCCTGCTAAAGCACATTTGATTCTCCAAAAAACTTGCCGTTCTTGTGATACGGTTGACCAAGTATGATCTTAACTAACCTGCCCGTTAGCGCAACGCGGCTGCCGATCCATGCCGGCAGCCGCGTCTTAGTTTTTATTAAGCTATAGTGTCCCGTTAGCTCAATCATCCAATATTATATTTTGATTATGCTTCAAAACGCATATTGCCTTTACCCGCTAGTCAATACAAACCCATTCTGAACCCATTCAAGTAATGATGATTCTGAATCAAAATACACAGCTTGAGATATCTGAGTACACAGCACCTGATAGTTTTCGTACCCGGTCACTGGAATTTCATCTTCCGAATCCACGAAACGTTCCTCAAATTCATCAGTTGTATTAAACCCAATTAATAAATCGTTAAGTCCTCCTTGAACAAAAGGAGAGGTAAATCCAAACAACAGATACTTACATCCAAACCTTGCTTCTTCAAGTTGCATTAATATTCCTCCATAAATATATTATGATATCTACCATCGCAACACATCTTGTTGCTTCCACAACCTTCTATAATTTAATAATACTATCATCCCTTTAGTTCAACAAAAATAGCAGCCTCTTTATTATCGGCTGCTGCACTGTCTTTATTAAGCTATCGTGTCCCGTTAGTTTAATGCAAATCATTAAGCCGATGCATTTAATAGATTTGATGGTTTAGCCCCATGCCCATCAACCTAAGAAAACAGGTCACCCCCAAAACGAAAAAATGAGCTTTTTTATTACAAATTAGCACAAAATCATATAATATATTCGGATTGGGTATTTATCCAGGCTCGTACTTCTATGGGGAATTCTTTAGGAGTATTGATACCTCCATAGTGATTTTTATATTTGTATGCATTTCATCAATCATTCCCTTGACTCTCCATTTGTAGTACTGTATAGTACTAATATGAAAAAAAATACACTTAGTAATAAAGATATTGCTCTGCAATCCGCTTTTACATTGTTTCTTACTAAAGGTTTTCTGGCAACAAGCATGGACGACATAGTCGCACGTAGCAAAGTTTCAAAAACGAACATTTATTATTATTTTAAGAGCAAGGAGGAGCTGCTGCTCGCTATTGTTAATCAGTTGATAGCACATTACGAGCAGCGAATTAATTATATTGTGTCTCAAACTGAGCTCACCGTTCAGGAGAAATTAGAAGCGGTACTCCACATTTTAAGCGATACTATTGAACAAAATAACTACCTTGGCGGTTGTCCTTTCCTGACTCTGTATACACAGACGCCTATTGACGCGGTTGAAATTAGAGATAGAATCAAGAGTTTTTTTGAAAAACAGCTGCATGGTGTTGAATTGATTTTAGCCCAAGGGATTGCACGACAAGAACTAAAGGAAGAGCTGCCCGTTAAACAAACAGCTATGTTGATTGTCTCCTCTATTGAGGGTGCTCTCTTCTTGGCTCAAGCTTCTAACAACCAAGATATGATCAAAAATTTATTTCCTGCTTTAGCTTCCATGCTAAAGTAATATTTTTAGATATATTAGTACTAGTTGGTACTATAAAATAATAAAGGAGTGTTTTTATTATGAATATCTTCATTACCGGCGGAACTGGTTATATTGGACGTCATTTAATCGCTGAGTTAGCTTCTCAGCATCAGATTTATGCACTTGTACGTCAAAAAAATCGTCTTCTTACCATCATCAATCAACTGGCACCCGATCAACAGAACAACATTTTCCCTGTTATCGGTGATCTAACGCAGCCTCGATTAGGTTTAAGTGATGACAGCTACAAACAATTACTTGCAACTGATCTAATTATTCATGCAGGAGGTCCAATGAATATTGAGTTGAACCTCCGTGAAGCTGAGCAGTCTTTCCTCACCCCTGCAAAATCCCTTGCTCGGCTAGCACAGGATATCCACGCTGCAAAAGAATTAAAGCATTTTATCCATGTCGCAGGCTTTATGAGTCCCTATCATGAACAAAATGCATTGTTGGATCTAGATCATTTGCTGGACAATCAACCGCCTTATGAAAAAATGAAGTTTTTAGCCGACTCTTATATACGAAAATCTCTTCATAACATGAGCATTCCCTTATCTACTGTTAATCCTAGTGTAATCGTCGGAGACTCCTTCTCAGGGAAAACAGAACAGATTGGAGGCCTTAGTATCTTAGACGATGCCGTAAGGCGAAATCTTATGCCGCTTGTTCCAGGTGGCGACGATTATTGGTTACCAATGGTTCATATTGATCATGTGGCTTCGTTTATTTCAAAACTTGCTAATACAGAAGGGTTATCAAGCAATACCTACTATCTTTTAGATTCTAAGCAAGAGAGTCCGTCGATCCGAACTTTCATCAAACTCATGGCACACGAATTGCAGACAACAAAGCCGTTAGGAACTATATCGCTTCCGTTATTGAAAACTGTGCTTAGAATGGGTGCTGGTAAGATGCTTGGTATTCCTAAAGAATCCATGAGTTTTCTTGTTAAGTCGGAATTCCCTGTTAACAGTAAATTAGAAATAGAACAAAGGAACGGCAGAAATTCATTCGTGGTTCCGTCCACGCTCCCTTTTATCATTAGTGATTTGGATTATCGGTTAAATCATTTAGGCCTGAATCAAAATGAGCAGAAAGATTTTAGTCAACGAAGAAGGGCTAACTTAGTTTCGCTAGAGAAAGATAGGAACGAAACGCCTATTATTTTTCTTCATGGAACGTTCAGCAATGCTGATGCCCTTTTGCCCCTCTCACAATTTTTAAGCAGTTTAAATACTTGGTTCATAGATTTACCTGGATTTGGGCGTACCCCTTATCACCATAATCCTTCTGTGATAGAAGGCTATGTAGAGAGCATTTCCACTATGATCACTGAGTTGAACAGACCCGTTATATTAGTGGGGCATTCATTTGGCGGATTGATTGCGGCTCAAGTGATGGAACGGCTGCCCTCACTGATCAAACAACTCATTTTATTGCAGCCAGTACTGCATCCTATCCAACCTAAATATAGATTTCGACGTATTACAAGTTTCGTTCTAAAATATATGGAGCCCGCCCGTTTGGAAAAAGAGCTACTTCAAGCCAATAGCTTCAGTACATCCAGTCAGTTATTGAGTAATTACGCTCATTCTGTGGTCCGTGATTTAAAATCCCCCCGTATACGCAAAACTAACGCTACGGTCATGTCTTGCTTAACTATATCAAAATCCATTCAGTTAAATCCCGAGACATGGGATAAGAGGAAAATTAAGATACTATGGGGAGCTTTGGACAAAGATCATCATGTCCCAAAGCAGTTTGAACACTTGGATATTACACGTATTCAGTACGGTCATCAGTTTCCTGTTGAATCTCCTGAACTAACTGCTCAATGGATTTCTCAAGCTGTAACAGTATAAAGGTTCTTTTGTACGGGGCTGTCCCGGAAAGGCCGAATAAAAGATAATAATTCGCTTCATCCTCGATTTTAATATCGAGATAGGTATTGGTCGGCGTAATCTTGATATGTTCTAGCGTCATTTCCCGCAAATCCGGGTCCCCCGCCACCTTGGCGGTCTGATGAAGCGGAATGAGCTGATCCTCCAGCCAGTCCGTATGATAAAAAGGTACACCTATCTTGAGTGTATCTGTTGTTTGTTGGCCGTCTTCATTAATGTGGGGTTGAATTCTAATTTCAAATTGCAGTTCTTTAGGGTTTTGGTTTAAAAATGTTTTGACATCCTCCGGTTTTACTTCACCGATCCGGCTAATAACCAGGATCGGATCCTTTGCGTCATCGCCTGACTCGATCACGGCGCCAGCACTGCTGCCGCCATCGGCAAGTTCAGGAATAAACGGAATAGACCGGTGCTTCCTTGTTAAGATCCAAACTGCCGTCCTGTCTTTTAAAGACATGTTGCTTCAAACTTTCGGATTTGATGAACACCTTGTATGACAGCTTATCGCTCGTCAAATACACATCGCTGATGCTTACCGTCACCCCATCAAACTGCTTCACAACCGGTTCAAACGGACTGTAGCCATGGGTTTGGGCGTTCTCGACGCCGTCATGTCCACGCAGCGTGTCAAGCCAATCTGAAACGATGGAGAACCCGGGAATCCCTTTGACCATAGCCGCAATAGCCGGAGACTTTTGCAAGGCGAAAACTTAAGATAAAGTCAATACCACGCAGGCAGCAGCGATTACAACCCTTTTTCTGCCGCTCTGGTGTCGGGGCATGGTAACCACCATGTCCTCCAACGGTTGATGATAGCGTTGTGGTATCTCCTTGGCAAATTGAATTAATGAATCGGGAAGCGGAATTTCATCTAATGATTGCTGTATATTTTTCTTCAGCTGTCGTTCATCCTGGTTTAACATTCGATCAGCTGCTCCATATTTAGTCAAATTGCCGCTTGGCTCAGCTTCAATCTGGCGGCATGAAGCCGCGATTTGACCGTCCCGGCCTTGATGTCCAGAACGTCGGCAATCTCATCGATGGATAGCTCCTGGTAGTAATACAGAGCAATGACGGACCGATGGTGAATATTTAGCGACATGACGCATTCCAGTAGTTCGGACCCCCTCTCTTTTTTCAATACTGCTTCCAGCGGTGTTTCGTGTTCGTCAGGAAGCTCTAGCTCGTCTATATTTCCCGAAACATTGGCGTACCGGGACCTTTGTCTGACCAGATCCAATGCACGACAGGCCGCCAAATGATTGAACCAGGATTTGAAATTTCTTATTTTTTTTCCTTTGATAATGGCTTGATAAGCTTCGATCAGCGTGTTCTGTACTGCATCCTCAGCCAAATGATTTGAGCGAAAATAGCAGCGGATGTGCTATAAACTCGGCTCAGTAGAGGTTCCACCAGCTTGAAAAAAGCATCTTTATCGCCTTTCCGGCACAACTCAAACAATCGTTCTTCACTTTCCATTCTTTCAACTCCCAATAGTACTATACTATATAGGTGAACAGAGTGGAGGTTCGGTTCAGTGTTTGCGCAAAAAAACAGAAACGGCTCTTATGACCGTTCCTGTTTCCTGCACATGGTGGTTATTACTGGAGCTTAACCTTCATCTCCAGCTCGTTCAAAAACGTAACGGGCGTCATTCGCTTGGTCATCACCTGAAGCGGCACTTTGCGGTCAACCGCCGGGAATTCAAGCTCGTAGTGGTAAACGCCGTTTTTCACGCTGATCAATTCCTTGCGGCTGTAATCCATGGCCTTCCCATTTTCCAGAAGCCATGTTCCGACGTTTTGAATTGAGGCCGTCTTCCCTTCGATCGACAACGTAAGAACGGTCCGTTTCTTTTCGAATTTAACGTCCGTTACAGTCATGGTGCCGATCTTGCCTTGATCCAACTTAACCGGATAATTGTCCGATAGCTTCGCCGTTACGCTGGCTTTGTCCGAATACTTCGTACTTTTATCATCATAATTGCCTCCTACATAGGGCAAAATGATAAGTTCCTTCGGTTTGCCTTTTAAGGCGCCCAGTTTCTCTTTATAATAACGGTCAAACGTGCCGTCCGGCTTTTCTCGTCCTTTGTCTTCCGCCTGAATCCGATCGTAAATCCATCCGTTGCTGTCCATGACGAGATAGTTCATGACCATCAAATTGCGGTCAATTTCTGGATCCAGAGTCTCGGGCATGATCCGTGAAATGAGATATTCCGTCGACTGCGGCGTGGTCGTTAAAGATTCCAGTTCAAATACGGCTCCCCCGTATTCTTTTGTTATTGCCGGATTCAGCTTGAAGCCGGAGCTCACGGCACTTTGCCCGGCTTCCACTTGGGAAGCTGCTTGAACGGCCTGCGACGACCAAGTTCCTCCGATTATAAATGCTGCACTTAATAATGCGATGGTTGTTTTTTTCATGACCATTTCCTCCTTTATCTGATGAGACGAAATACACATCTTGCTGCACTTAGGAAGCGGACCGGGCCCGGAATAGATGCGCTTGTTTCTTACACTTTATAGGCGAAACTAAAAGCTATGAGGTTCATTTATGAGGGATTAGTACCTGGTATGTGGAAGAAAAAAACGGGTATTTCACTTGATATGCAAAAAAGAAACGGCCCTTGGGACCGTTTCTTCTTCCTCCGATATTTCAAATGATGCCTATAGCGGTAGCTTAACCCTCATCTCCAGTTCGTTCAAAAACGTAACGGGTGTCATACGCTTGGTCATCACCTTCAGTGGCGATTTACGGTCAACCGCCGAGAATTCAAGCTCGTAATGGTATACGCCGTTTTTCACGCTGATCAATTCCTTACGGCTGTAATCCATGGCCTTTCCATTTGCTACAAGCCATGTTACAACACTCTGAATCGAAGCCGTCTCCCCTTTGATCGACAACGTAAGAATAGTCCGCTTCTTCTCAAATTTTACGCCCGTTACGGTCATGGTGCCGATCTTCCCTTGATCCAGGGTCACCGGAAATTTATTCGTCAGCTTGGCCGTCACGTCATCTTTTCCCGCCGACTTTATGCTTGTGCCTCCCACATAGGGCTTAAGAATGAGTTCCTTCGGTTTGCCCTTTAATGGCCCCAGTTTCTCTTTATAATAACGGTCGAACGTGCCATCCGGCTTTTCGCGCATTTTGTCTTCCGCCTGAATACGGTCGTAAATCCATCCGTTGCTGTCCATGACGAGATAGTTCATTTCCATCATATTGCGGTCAATTTCTGGATCCAGTGTCTCGGGCATGTTCCGTGAAATGAGATATTCCGTCGACTGCGGCGTGGTCGTTAAATTTTCCAGTTCAAATACGGCTCCCCCGTATTCTTTTGTTATTGCCGGATTCATCTTGAAGCCGGAGCTCACGGCGCTTTGGTCAGCTTCCGATTTGGAAGCCGCCTGAATAGCCGGTGACGATAAGGCTCCTCCCAACAATAACGCTGCGCTTAATATCGCAATGGTCGTTTTTTTCATCATCATTTCCCCCTTATTTGATGAAACAGATACACATCTTAGGCCCCGTTATATATTCGCACCGGGACGATGTGTTTTTTTGTTTCTACACTTTATAGGCGAAGAAAATAATTAGAAGGTTCATATATGAAACCAACGACATGGTAAAAAATGAAATCGTATTGACGACTTTACCATTGAACTTGCCAAAAAAGTTAAGCTATCCTGCCCATTCGTATTATGAGGTCACCAGAACTTTCTGGTCGACCTCCTTTTTGTGTGGTCATAAGATTAAGGTAGCTGGGATCGAACGTTTCTGCCCGTGGGACTCGGATCCCGAGTGCTATTCCGTTCATCCCCCCTACTTGTTAAACCATGATTAAGCTAGTTGGGGCTTTGATCCCGTATCACATGCGATAATGTGGACGACAAGAAGGTTAGGGGTTACTGGCGAATATAGAACAAGGAGTGGTTATATGAATCCTGTTATTGGACTTGATGTTTCCAAAGGAGAAAGCCATGCTCAAGCATTTACGGATCGAGGTGTTCCGTACGGAAAGGTCCTTCGATTTGAGCATAATCTGGAGGGTCTGGCGACTTTTCTAATCCTTTTACAGGATCTTGAATCCTTTGCCGGACAACGTCCGGCTGGGTGTTAGAAGCAACTGGACATTAACATAGCCCAGTCATTCAGTTTCTAGATAAGCATCAGTATTTGTATATTGTCATGAATCCGTTAATTTCACATCAGGCCAAAAAAACCAACTTGCGTAAGGTGAAAACGGATATTGCTGACGCCTACCAACTAGGGGAATTATTCTACAAAGAAGAGTTAGAGCCATGCAAAAAACGGGGACAATTCATGATGAATAGTTCAACAAAAAAGGAGCTGCCTCCAAGCAAGCTCCTCAACTCTCGTGTCCCGTTAGTTGAATGATTAAATGCCCTATACAAATTTTTCAACGAGTTGATAGAATCTTATCTTCTTGTAATCAATATCATCAATGCCATAGTGAACAAAAAATAACTCAACATATTCCTTACCAAAATTTTGAAATACACAATTCCCGGATGTTACATTTTGATAGGGCAGTAAAGTCACTACTAAAAATGGAAAGAAGGATGACAATATGGCAATGCGTGGATATTACTTTGCTATGGATGACAACCTGGTGCAGCAAATCGCATCAGGCGACATAGCATTGAAGAGTATGAAAATAGACGATTATCCCGGACTGGGCATTGATAGATCCTGGGAGGCGATTCACTACTTGCTTTGTGGAGATATTTCTGATGGAGAACCTCCTCTTGGCTATGTTGTTCCACTGACGTCAGACAAAGGCATCGATTTGGGCTCATTCGGGGCGTTTTCCTTACGCGCCGTACAAGTTGCAGAAGCGCTTCAGGCTATGTCTGAGCTGGATGAAGAGCAGCTCCGCTTGCGGTATGATTTCTTGGCCATGGTCAAGAACGAGGTATATCCACTTGAGCCTGACACTGTTTCAATCGAGGATGAGGACGAGTTCTTTGCCTACATGCTTCAGAATTTTAATGAAATCCGGCGTTTCTATAGCCAAACTGTAGACGAGGGCAAAGGTCTCATTTTCTATATTTTCTGATTTCATTAATTTGAATCAATCAAGGACCCATATAACAAAAAGTGGCTAAACACCTCCTATGAAAATAAAAACGCAAAAAGGCAAAAGAAAGCGGGTTTAAAAAAAGCTGTGCCTATGCTAAATATCAAATTAGTCTGTTCTAAAATTGCGAGTTCCTTCAACATAAGAAATAGGCTGGGCTGGTGCAACAAACTTAATGGTCCCGTCTGCGAAGTCCTATATCAAGCCGTCTTCAAGTTGCTCAAGTACGCAGCTCCACCAATGGTTTTCGTCTGCCAGGCTGGACGCGTCCTTCTCTTCAAACAAAGCCCGCATCTGGGTCAACTCCGCCTTGCGGTCGAAGGTCTGCCGTTTCGGACGCTGCGGGACGATCTCACCGCGGCGGAAGGCGGCCAGTCGTTCACGCATTTCCTCCGCCGTCCATATTGTCACTTGATCACCTTCGGAGTGACTTGCTGTAAACGATCGAACGCAGGATAAGAATAACAGAAACAGACGGATATCCGAGTTAACGAAACCTGATTGTCCGGAGTCCGGGTGGAAGGAATATAGATGCCCCGAACCTTGAGCAAGCCCCAGAATGGCGCTTTCCGGCTCCCATTCGTATCCGATGGGCAGTAGCTTGCGTTCCTCAACGTGCAGAAGACCCATATCCGCGAACGATTGAAAGCGAACGCCTAAGACGGCATCCGCAGGCTCGATAAGAGGAAGCCCTTCCTTAAGCAAGCATGCTTCTACCTTCTCAGGCAAATTGACGGATCTGACGAGATCCGGATCATAGACGACAACACGTTTCAAGGATCCATTCCCTCCTCTTATTTCAGCTCATTAAATTTTATTATAAATAATATTTCTTTTATTTACTCCACAATCCTGACCGTTACTTCAATGAAAACGGCAGCTGATCGTTTGACCAGCTGCCTCTATATCATGATTCAACAATAGTGTCCCGTTAGTTCAATGCACGACAGCCTTGTTTATCCGTGCCGTTCGGATCGTGCAGGGATACGTCTTTCCGCATCTTCTTCAGCTTCTTACAGTCGCTATAGATCACTCTAATTTTTGAACAGAATGTCGCCTACCTGCGTGGAAATGTTGAGTGTTGCACTTTCGGATTGAGCCTTACCAACATATCCATGGAGTTCTTTGGAAACAACCTTTGTGGTATTTGTTGTTTTTTCAAGAGGAACCTGATTATAGATTTTTCCTATTGTTGTTGATAGATTTACATTTAGAGGTGCTGGTTGATCAGGTAGAGCGAATTCGACGTTACCAACGTTATTAGATATGTTACTGCTCTCCACACCAATGACATCCGTTACAGTAATGTCGCCGGCACTGCTGCTCACATTTAAGTGTTGGACCCACAATTCTGACGCAACGGAAATGTTGCCCATTTTATTTTCTATCTCAAGGGATTTGAATTCTTTATACGGAAGACGAATCGTTAAGGATGGCAATGGTCCCGTATTTATGATTTTTTGTTTATTTTCAAGTATAATCTGTAATGTTCCATCTTGGGTCGACGTAGTCACGTTGGTATCCATTCCATATGAGTCGCCCTTGAATAATTCCAATTCTGCTTGATTGATTTGTTTGTCGCCTATGACTGTAACTATAGCAGCGTTACTCT
>Ga0102594_1002238_pt1 | contig 10193 bp, 7 predicted proteins | sample AraplaCol_mLB_r2_2_FD_76863 | JGI IMG/M metagenome (GOLD analysis project Ga0102594, IMG submission 76863) | Arabidopsis root microbial communities from North Carolina, USA - plate scrape MF_Col_mLB_r2 (SPADES assembly) (version 2) | ecosystem: Host-associated > Plants > Roots > Endosphere...
GGGATGGCATTGGACTTAGCAAATGGGAGATTACCTCGATCTTCTCCATTGCGCTCTTGTTGAATATGATTACGACCATCGTGGTTGGATTAATCAGTGATCGGATGAAGCGTAAGAAGACATTACCCGTTATCGCGAGTGTATTATGTATCATCGGCCTAACGATTTATATGCAAGCTGCGGCATACGGCATGGCCTTGACAGGCATGATCTTCATCGTCGCACCTTCGGGACTTATTATGGGGCAGCTCTTCGCCATGGCTCGGAATCACTTCATGAAACATGCAGCTGACTTTTTTGAGATGGCGCAAATCTGGCTTCGGACGACGTATAGTGTAGGATTCTTTACGGGGCTTTTAGTCGGCGCGAATGTCTATTTGTTCGCTGATTTCATAGGGATCTTGTGGGGGAATTTACTCGGATATGTATTGTTATTCGCTTTGCTGCTCGTATTCCGAGAAGAAGAAGTGAGCCAGACGGCACAGAAGGGGATGGGGGAACCGCTCTCGATCGCCATGCTGATTGCACTCTTATTGTTATCCTGCGGGGATGCGCTGCGAGGTCTTTATTTGCCGCTGGTTGTCGTTCAAAAGTTCAAGGAGCCACAGTTGATGTCTTATCTATGGAGTGCGCAGGCGGTGTTCGAGCTGCTATTCATGACCTTAGCGGGTTATTGGGCTGCGCGATATGGCAGTAAAAAGGTGATTTTTATCGCCAGCCTCTGTGCGCTGATCGTCTACGCGACGTACGCGCTATCTCCGCCGCTCATTATATTCTTTATGGTCCAACCCTTGTATTCCTTCTTCGTATCCGTCTTATACGGCGTAGCGATGGGGTACGTACAGCGGATGTTCCATACAAGGGTCGGCTTTGGATCAAGTCTATATGTTTTCCTATCACAGACAGCTTCCTTGGTTGGCTACATCCTGCCATTCCTTATTCCGGGATACCAACCGGCCATCTTCATCATCCCGGCGGTGCTGGTGATGACATCACTAGCCATGATGACGTTTATCTTACTGCGTGAGAAGCGTATATCGCACAATAGCCCCCTGAAGCACCTTAGTTAGGTGCTTAGGGGGCTATTTTCGGTTGTTATTGAATGATGGAACAGCCGATTCGATCGCCAGAGTTGCCGGCAGGATTCGTGTGCATGTCATCCGGATCTGCGTGAATGACGAGCGAAGTGCCGCCTTCCTTGAGCAACGAGTTCGATTCGCCTTTCCGCAGTGTTATCGCGGTATTGACGAACTGGACCTCACCTTTACCATTCGATCCGACGATAAGGTTCGCAAGGTCTCCTGCGTGTTCTCCATTCGGGTTGTTGAATCCATGTTCCTTACTGGTAGGATTAAAGTGTCCGCCAGCCGACTTGAAGTCCGGCGCTTCACATTTGCCCATCTCGTGGATATGGATACCGTGCAATCCTTTTTTAAGCCCGGACGCAGATACATCGATTTGGACACCCTTTGCGAGCTGGGTGAATGTCGCTGTTCCGATTTTTTTGCCTTTGCTATTGATAATATCGGATGTTACAGGTTGTACATGCGCTGCGGGCTCATGGGCTGCAGATACATGGATCGCGGATGGCTGTACGTCACAACCTGTCAATGCTAGGATCATGCTACCACCCGCAAGCCATATCCAAGATATTTTCCTCAATTTCATACGCCTCCAATTGATCGTTCTTAAGCATCAAGCATTCATCTATTTTTCCCAATAACGGCAAATGCAAACCTATCGTAGTGAGAATGGATGTATGCTTATTCGTACGAACGATGAATCGAAAGACATTTTACTATGGATGATTCCCCTATTCTTTAACGGCCCCAATGACAATCCCTTTAACAAAATAACGTTGTAGGAACGGATAGACCAGCAAGATCGGTAGTGCACCGATAAAGATCTGGGAAGCGCGAATGGTGCGCTGCGATAGGTTAGCGACGAAAGTAGGATCGAACTTGGTCATATCCGCTTGAACAATAATCGTCTGCATGAAGCTCGCGAGCGGCAGATTCTCCGATTCCTTGATGTAGATCAATCCATCAAAATAGGCATTCCAATGTCCTACCATAATGAATAACGAGACGGTAGCGATCGCAGGCAGCGATATCGGAAGATAGATCGAAATAAATGATCGCAAATATCCAGCACCGTCCATAAAAGCAGCTTCTTCAAGATCTTTGGGAACTGCACGGAAAAAATTAAGCAGCAGGATGACGTTGTAGACCCCGACTAAGCCCGGAAGAATGAGTGCTGCTAGGGTATTTATGAGTCCTAGCTTCAAGATTAAAATATAACTCGGAATAAGTCCGCCGGTGAACAACATCGTAATGACGAAATACCACATGTAAATATTACGCGCGCGGAACGTATGCGCTTCTTTGGATAACGCATAGGCAGCGGCAGTATTAATGACCATCGCAAGCGCTGTTCCGAGCACCGTACGTTCAACCGATACCCATAAGGACGAGAGGAAATTGGCGTTGCCGAAGGTCTTGGTATAAGCTTCTAATGTAAATCCGATAGGCCAGAGTTTCACCAGACCCGCATTGGCTGGTGCTTGCGAGCTGAGGGATACCATTAATAGGTGCAGCATCGGCAACACGCAGAGTACGGAAATAATGGCCAAAAAAGCATAATTAAAGATGGAGAAGATCCGGTAAGGCAGCGTTTTGTGATACATTGGATGTCACCCTTTCTAGAAAATCCGATACCCTGCGAATTTGTATGCAAGTCGATATGAGACCACGATTAAGATCAAGCTAATGACGGATTTGAATAGACTGACGGCGGTTCCGAAGCTGAATTGCCCCGTCAGCAGACCCTCACGATAGACGAACGTGTCGATAATATCGCCTTGTTGGTAGATTAGCGGGTTGTATAGGTTGAAGATCTGGTCGAAATTCGCGTTCAATACATTACCGAGTGCGAGTGTCGCAACAACGATCGTAATCGGAATGAGCGAAGGGATCGTAATATATAGCGTCTGTTTGAACCGACCGGCGCCATCGACTTCAGCCGCTTCGTACAGCGCAGGGTTAATACCTGCTAGGGCTGCTAGGAAGATGATTGTGTTGAATCCGAATTCTTTCCAGACGTCACTGAAGATGATGGTGAGCCGGAACCAGAAGCCATCACCAAGGAAGAAGATCGGTTTAGTCCCGAAGATCGACGTTAGGAACTGATTGATAATGCCGGTCTGTGCGAGCATGTCGATTAGAATCCCGCCGAGTGTAACCCAGGACAAGAAGTGAGGCAGATAGACAAAGGTCTGGATCGATCGCTTGAATCCCATATGCCGCACTTCATTCAGCAGTAAGGCGAAAATAAATGGGACGACCAAGTTCATAACGATCTTGGAGCAGGCGAAGAATAATGTATTCCACGTAATCTGCAAGAAGTATTCATTCTGGAACATGTACTGAAAATGTTTCAGGCCAACCCATGGAGAGCCTGTAATACCAAGTGCGGCTTTATAATCCTGAAATGCCATAACTATGCCTGACATCGGAAGATAAGAGAATATAAAAACTAGAATGGCCGCAGGCAAGACCATTAGATGTAGTATCCAAGTGGGCTTGTTGCGGCGTTTTGTCATCTTGTGACTGCCGGTGTTAAGGGCTGTTTGTTGCGTCGTATTCATTTCCATGGCGCTCTCCCGTTTCTGTCAAATTGGCGATTCAAAAGGTATAAGTGAACAATGAATCGTCCTTAGAAAATTAAATTGTGTAAAAAGAAGATCTCTGCTATTAATAGTAGCAAGCGGCGATGTCGCGAGACTATATGACAATGTTAGGCTCGATAGGGTTTTGTTAGGGATCATGAAATAGGGGGATTCGGGCATGGGACTACGGATGGGATGGCAAAGAGGGATCGAGTACATGAGGAGAAGGCTGTTCGGATCAAGGCAGAGTTTGTTCGCCAAAATGAACCTGCTGCTATTGATCCTGTTCATCCCAATCATTCTGATGTATTCCTATTCGAATGATGTTGCACTGAATGTCGTTAGCAAGGAACTGCAGATGTCGAATACAAGGCAGCTTGCCTTTTTATCGGGTCAGATTGAATCACGAATCAAGCAAATGATGGACTTTACGATCTCCTTCTCGAAGGATCCCAATGTGAAGACGTTTAACGGTCTGCAGATCTGGGGGGACCGATATGATCGCATGCAGACGCGATATGCTGTACAGGAGAAAATGGTGCTGCAATCGGGGCTTGTCAACATTTGGCCTGCGAGGTATACGGTATATTCGCAGCAGAATCAAGATTTGATATCTAACTTTAGCAATGAGAGCAAATATGACAATGATTATCTCTTAGGAAATGTGAGCAGCAGCTGGGTATATCGGCATGGGCAGTCACCTGAGAAGACGGGCGACCCGAAAGCGTTCTATTGGCTCTACACGGATAACTTCGGTCAGCAAGGCGTCATTCGCGGCAGTAATCTGGTTATTGAGGCGAGCTTCAGCCGCGAGAATATTCAGAATATGCTAGATTCCTATAAAGCTGGCGGGCAGCGAGAGACGGCATTCTATCACAAGGGAGAAGCACCCATCTTGAACCGAACAGCGAATCAGAAGCTGATTCATGAGCTGATACCGGTCTTGGACGAGATGACGCTAGGGGATACGAATCAGCAAGTGATCCAGTTGGATGGCAAGTCCTATCTGCTCAGCTCTATTAAGTCGCCCAATCTCAATTGGCAGCTGGTCGATGTCGTAGCACTTGAACAAGTACTCGGTCCAATTTCCTATAGCCGTAATATATTCTATTTCACAATGGTTTTGTTATTTGTCGTGGGCATCACAGCTTCGATTCTGCTATATCGAAATGTACAGCGTCCGATTAAGCAATTGATTGGTGGATTGCAGCGCGTGAAGCGAGGGGATTTCACCGTTCGCATTTATTCAAAGGATAACAATGAATTCTCATTCTTGTTCCATCGATTCAATGAGATGTCGCGTCAGATTCAAGACCTCATCGAGAATGTATTGAACGAGAAGCTAAGAGCCCGCGAAGCGACGCTCAAGCAGCTCCAAGCTCAGATTAATCCGCACTTTCTCTATAATTGTCTTGGGTATATTATTAATATGGCCCAAATGAAAGAGGAGGAAGCGGTCGTATCGATGGCGCATAATCTAAGCGCCTATTATCGGTATACAACGCGTATGGAGAAGGAGACAGCCACATTAAGTGAGGAAGTGAAGCTGCTCGGGAACTATCTGGACATTCAGAAATTGAGGAATGGTCGAATCGATTATCATATCGATATCCCTGAACCGATGCTTGCTCAGCATGTTCCGCGGCTGCTGCTGCAGCCGATTGTTGAGAATGCGGTCATTCACGGCATCGGTAAAACATATTCATCTGGTGCCATTCGCATCGTCGGGGAACTCTCGGAGCGTTACTGCACGATCTATGTGGATGATGACGGACCAGGGATGACGCCGGAAGCCGAAGAAGCCTTGAATCGTAAAATGGGGGAGCCGCTCCAAGAAGAGATGGGCTGCGGCTTATGGAACACCAACCAGCGCGTAATGCATCAATTCGGGGGTTCTTCATCCCTTCATTTTACCCAGTCCCCTCTTGGGGGATTTCGCACCGTGATACAATGGGAGCTTCCTCCAGATGAACAGCATCGTCTGAGGAAAGCCGAAAAAGGAGATAATTAACATGCAGATGATCATTGTAGACGATGAAGCGCATTGGGTAGATAATTTATCGATGTTCAAGCCATGGCATACCCTAGGTATTGAACAAGTACATCGAGCGTATTCCGCTCAGGAAGCGCTGGAGATCATAGCGACCCATCCCATTGACATCGTTATTTCGGATATTATTATGCCGGAGATGACAGGACTTGAGTTGATAGAGCGGATAAGAGCAGTAGATCGACGCATCAAATGTATTATTCTATCAGGTCATTCAGATTTTGAATTTACGAAGAAGGCGCTGCAGAATCAAGCGATTGATTATCTGCTCAAACCGCCAACCGACGAGGAATTGTTCGGCGCTGTGCGAATCGCGATCGACCAGTTGAATCGGGAATGGGAGCAGGTTAGCTCTATCGAACGAACGGTTCATACGCTCCGCGAGAACTTGCCGCTGCTGCAAGGGCAGCTTCTGCTTGATGCCTTCCGAGGTCAACCGATGGCTGATGATGAATGGGAGCGCAAATTGGAGAACTACCTTCTTCCCTTCCATGAAGGGGAAGCGGTGCTTCTTCTTGTTCGAATAGAAGAAGCCACTGACTTTACGAAGAAGATGGGGCTGCAGCTATTAGAATATGCCATGATGAACATGGCGCAAGAAATTATCGGTGAATCTTGTGAGGTGTGGGGTGTCAAGGAAGAGCACGGTTACTTAGCCTTTGTCCTTCAATTCAAAGGGAACTGCCCGGTGGCAGGTCGAGGGGCGAAGCTTGAGAAATTAGCGACACAACTGCAATATAAAGTCAAACAGTTCCTGAAGGCATCCATATCGATCGTTATGACCGATGGATTCCGATTTCCTCGGCAGCTGCCAGAGCGTTATCTGCAGGCCACGTCTTATTTTCGGCAAATTGTTGGGGATGAACGTGAATTCGTCACACGTGTCGTAGATGTAGATCAGAGTGCATTCCAGCGACCGCTCGACGCGTTGTATCTGCCCCCTTCATTTATGAACCTGCTGGAAGCTGGGCGATGGGAAGCTGCAAGAGAAAAGATCGGTGCGGTATGCGCGGAATTGGACCGGAACTGGGCGGAATCATTGGAGCATTGCATGGAAGCGGGATTCGTGATCGGTTCTTCTTTCGCGTATTTGGCGCATCGGAATGGTCAGAGTCTAACACGTCTTATCGGTCCTGATATGGAGATAATGCAGAATGGGGAGGCCTTCTCCACCATTAGCAAGCTGCGGAATTGGTCGCTTCGTGTTCTTGCGAAGCTGCAGGAAGCGAATAAAGATCATGCATCAGACAGCCGATCGACTTACGTGTTGAAGCTTCAAGCCTTTGCGGAGAAAAATTTGCACTTAGACGTATCTTTGCGCGCACTTGCGGATCATGTGAATCTGCATCCGACGCATTTGTCCAAAATATACAAGATAGAGACAGGGGAAGGCATCAGTGATTATGTATCTAGACTTCGGATGGAGCGGGCGTGTCACAAGCTGAAGACAACCGATAAGAAGATCTATGAAATCAGTCAGGAAATCGGCTATTTGGACCCGGCGTATTTCATCAAAGTGTTCAAGCGTCAATTCGGGGTGACGCCGCAAGAATACCGAGACGGACAAGAAACACATGATAGAGTCCTATGAAAACTAACAAAGTCATATAGATGTCCTCCTGGTCCGTTGGTAAAGTTACAGATGTAGCTATCTTACACAGTAGGGGGAATACAGAATGGGTAAATTCAGAAAATCATTCCTGCTTCTTACGGTCTCAGCTCTGCTCGTGATCTCAGCCTGCGGCGGGAAAACGGACAACAGCACGCAGCCAGCAGCGGAGAAGCCGGCAGATACAAATACGGTCTCTGCGGCGGATGAAGCATTTGCAAAAGGAAAATATGACCCACCAATTGAGATTAGCACTAGTCTCATGCCGACGAAGAAATTTACAAAGGGCGACACAAAAGAAAACAACGTTCATGACCGCTGGATGCTAGAGACGTTGGGGATTAAGCATAAGGACACGTGGTATCCGGCGGGAGACGCGCAGTATCGTCAGAAGCTGCAGCTTGCAGTCACTTCCGGCGAGAAGCTGCCTGATTTCGTGCCCGTTCCTACGGATCGCGTTCTGACGAACCAATTGATCGACTCCGGGCAGTTCATCGCGATCGACGAGTTGTTCGATAAATATGCCAATAAAATCTGGAAAGACCATGCGGAGCAGCATCCAGAGTTATGGTACCCATTCACGCGTGATGGCAAAAAGTACAACCTGCCAATCATGGAATATACGGATAATGATGATACACTCCTATGGCTTCGCGAAGATTGGATGGAGAAGCTGAACCTTCAAGCGCCTAAGACAATCGCGGATCTAGAGAACATTATGGATAAGTTCAAGAATCAGAATCCAGACGGTCTGCCGGCGAAGAATGTCTTCCCACTAGCTTTGTCGTTGAAAGGTAATACAAATACATGGATGGCTTCGCTCGATTGGTTATTTGGCGCTTATGGAACGATCGAAGAACAGTGGAATAAAGATGCCGATGGTAACTTGATCTACGGTTCGGTTCACCCAGGCGCGAAGCAAGCGCTTGCGAAGCTTAAAGAATGGATGGATAAAGGTTACATCCACGTCGATGCGGCACTATGGGATGAAGGCAAAGCCTCTGAGAGTTGGACAAAAGGTGAAGCAGGCATCTTGGCAGGTGCGAACTGGGTTCCAGATTGGCCAGCACCAGACTTGTTGAAGAACGTTAAAGGATCGAAATATAAAGCATACCCTGTACCTGCGGGTCCAGATGGATTGATGGGTACGAAATGGCAGAATTCCGGTGTGAACAGCAGTATCATGATCAATAAAGATGCGAAGCATCCGGAAGCGATTATTCTCTATTACAACTACCTGCTTGAGAATCTTGCAAATCCAAAGGCAGGCAGCCCGTATGAGTACGGTTTTGCCAAAGGCTACGACTGGGATGTCGTCGATGGCCAACCAACGAGCAGTAAAGATAAAATCAAAGATTTCAACAACGACTTCCCATTCTTAACAGGTCCTGCACGTATTCCGGATCTGTATATGAAAACGCTTGTGAAACTCGCGGATGGCAACAAGCCTGAGACACCATATGAGAAACAAATAGCAGAATTCCGTAAGCCAGAGAACTGGTATGCGGCGAAGATTGTAATGTCTCAAATGGATATTCGGAAGCAAAATTACTTTACAGGTGCTGCGACACCAACGATGATCACAAAGTGGAACTTGCTGCGTCAATCCGAGATGGAGACGTTCAATAAGATTATCTACGGTAAGTTGCCAGTGGATGCGTTTGATCAATTTGTTGCGAGCTGGAAAGCAAATGGCGGCGATCAAATTACGAAAGAAGTCAATGACTGGTTTAAAGCAGCATCGGCAAAATAATAAGGTTAACGCCCATGAAGGCTGGTTTGTCAGATCATTTCGATCTGCACAAGCCGGCCTTTTTGTTGCCGTTAACATTGACAACAGTAAATTACTATAATACACTTACTTACTATAAGTAATTTGAATTGTAATTTGTAAAAAATGGCGCAGTGCTTATGACGAAGCGTACAGGAAAAACGAGAGATTGTGAGCATACTTTAAATATCGGAGTGTACGACTTAACTGCGTTCATGGATCTTTACATGCGTATAGGATTCATGTCATCTAGGGGAGGGAACCATGAATATGAAAGATGAAGGAGTACAACCTAAATTTGAATTTGGTCTTTATACGTTAGGCGATTTATCGACAGATATACAGACAGGTCATAAGATGAGTCCAGCACAGCGATTGCATGAGATTGTGGAAGCTGCAAAGCTTGCGGATGAAGCGGGCATTGATGTGTTCGGCGTCGGCGAACATCACCGGCTGGACTTTGCGATATCATCTCCGCCCGTCGTATTAGCTGCCATCGCGCAAGCGACGAAGCGTATTCGATTAACCAGTGCAACCACCGTGCTTAGCACTGCGGACCCGGTACGTGTCTTCGAAGATTTTGCAACGCTTGATTTGCTCTCGAACGGTCGTGCCGAGATCATCTCGGGTCGCGGAGCTTTCCTGGAGTCGTTCCCATTATTCGGTTATGCATTAGAAGATTATCATGCCTTGTTCCAGGAAAATATAACATTACTTCAAGAGCTCAATCGTCATGCCAATTTAACCTGGGATGGCGCATTCCGAAGCAATCTCCAAGATGCTGAAATTGCACCAAGACCAATCCAAACCGAGCTCCCGCTCTGGATTGGCGTAGGCGGGACGCCTGCAAGTGCTGCGCTTGCAGGGACTTATGGAACTGGGATGGCCCTTGCCATTCTGGGAGGAGACCCGTCCAAGCTGCGGCATCTGGTTGATACCTATCGACAAGCAGGGGAGAAAGCGGGGCATAACCCTCAGCATTTGCAAGTCGGAATCACCAGTCACGGTTATATTGCCAAGACGATGGAACAGGCCTTCGACGAATTCTACCCTTATTACGCGAACTACACCTCGCACTTCAACGGGAATCGCTTAG
>Ga0102594_1002245_pt1 | contig 10168 bp, 8 predicted proteins | sample AraplaCol_mLB_r2_2_FD_76863 | JGI IMG/M metagenome (GOLD analysis project Ga0102594, IMG submission 76863) | Arabidopsis root microbial communities from North Carolina, USA - plate scrape MF_Col_mLB_r2 (SPADES assembly) (version 2) | ecosystem: Host-associated > Plants > Roots > Endosphere...
GCCGCTGCACGGCGAGATCAAGCTGCCCGGCATGGCCAACCACTTCTACCGCGAGCGCGTGGAGCAGCACCTGCGCATCGGCATGCGGGCCATCGACATCCTGCGCGAGGAGGGCTCGAGCCGGCTGCACAGCCGCAAGCTGCGCAGCTTCGCGGAAGTGGCGTTCCAGTAAGAAGAAGGGCTCCAGACGGGGCTTCGAGCCCGTTGGCGGATGCGCCGCGGCGCACGCTCACCATCAGGGTTTGTCCTGCCGCCGCGGCACGCTGATCGCGGCGTTTCGCGGACATCATCCGGTTTCCCCCACAGAAACCGGAAAGAAGATGACCCAGTCGCGTTCCGTACCTCTCACCCGCCGCAGCTTCTCGGCATGGATCGCGGCCTCGGCCGCGGCCGTCGGCGGGGGGCAAGCAGCCCTGTGGCCGCGCGCGGCGCACGCCGCCGACGCACCGCTGAGCAGCAGGCTTCGCATCGTGATTCCCGCCAACGAAGGCGGCGGCTGGGACCAGACGGGCCGCGCGCTCGGCGCCGCGATGCTGGCCTCCGGCGCGGTCGGCAGCGTGGTGTACGAGAACGTCGGCGGCAAGGGCGGCACCATCGGCCTGGCGAAGTACGCCGAGAAATACGATGCCGATCCCGACACGATCCTGATGAGCGGCATGGTCATGGTCGGCGCGGTGGCGCTGCAGAAGCCCACCGTCACGATGGCCAGCATGACGCCCATCGCCCGCCTCACCAGCGACTACGAGGTGGTGGCCGTGAAGGCCGACTCCCCGCTCAAGACACCGAAGGACCTGATCGCGCAACTGCGCAGCGACGCGGCCAACACCGTGATCGCGGGCGGCTCGGCCGGCGGCGTGGACCACATGTACGCCGGCATGCTGGCCCGCGTGGCCGAAGCCTCGCAGTCGCTGGTCTACCAGGCCCATCCAGGCGGCGCGGAAGTCGTCGAGGCGCTCGACAGCGGCAAGGCCGCCGCGGGCATCTCGGGCTACAGCGAATTCAGCGAAGGCCTGGCCAGCGGCAGGCTGCGCGCCATCGGCGTGTCGTCGAAGCGGCCGTTCCAGGGCATCGCGTCGGTGCGCGAGCAGGGCGTGGACGCCGACCTCGCCAACTGGCGCGGCGTGCTCACCGGCCGCAAGGTGCCCCCGTACCGCAAGGCGGCGCTGCTGACCGTGGTGCGGCGCGCCACCGCCACGGACCTGTGGCAGAAAACCATCAAGCAGAACAGCTGGGACCCGTTCTGGATGGAGGGCAAGGACTTCGAGAATTTCCTCGAAACCGACACGGCGATGGCTGGGCCGCTGATCTATCTGCTCAAGCTCAAGGCCTGAAAAACCGCCCGCTGCCGGGCGTTGACTCGGGTTTTCCCTAAGTGGAAAACCCGAGGTGTTGACACGTTTTTCGGACATCATCCGGTTACTTTTAAAGACAACTGGAAACAAAATGCCGCATCCCGTGCCAGCCGGCCTCTCCCGTCGCCACCTCGCTGCATGGATGGCATCGGCCGCCGCCGCAGGCGCGATGCCTGCGCTTTGGCCTCGCCTGGCCGGTGCGGCCGAGCCGCAACTGGTGCCCAAGCTGCGCATCGTGATTCCCGCCAACGAGGGCGGCGGCTGGGACCAGACCGGCCGCGCGCTCGGCGCGGCGATGGTGGCCTCCGGCGCGGTCGGCGAGATCGGCTACGAAAACATCGGCGGCAAGGGCGGCACCATCGGCCTGGCGAAGTACGTCGAGAAGTACGACGCCGATCCCGACACGATCCTGATGAGCGGCATGGTCATGGTCGGCGCGGTCGCGCTGCAGAAGCCGCCGGTCACCATCGCGCAGGTCGCGCCGGTGGCCCGCCTCACGAGCGACTACGAAGTGGTGGCGGTCAAGGCCGACTCGCCCATCAGGACGCCGAAGGACCTGATCGCCCAGCTGCGCGCCGACGCGTCGAAGACGGTGATCGCCGGCGGCTCGGCCGGCGGCGTGGACCACATGTATGCAGGCATGCTGGCGCGCGTGGCAGGCAACACGGCAGGCCTGGTCTACCAGGCGCACCCCGGCGGCGCGCAGGTGGTGGAAGCGCTCGAAGCCGGCAAGGCGGCCGCGGGCATCTCGGGCTACAGCGAGTTCAGCGACCACCTCGCCAACGGCAAGCTGCGCGCCATCGGCGTGTCGTCCAAGCGGCCGTTCCTGGGCATTCCGTCGGTGCGCGAGCAGGGCGTGGACGCCGACCTCGCCAACTGGCGCGGCGTGCTCACCGGCAAGAAGGTGCCCGCCGAGCGCCGTGCCGTGCTGCTGGAAGCCGTGCGCCGCGCCACCGCGGCGGACCTCTGGCAGAAGACCATCAAGCGCAACAACTGGGATTCGTACTGGATGGCGGGCAAGGACTTCGAGAGCTTCCTCGACCTCGACACCGCCATGGCCGGTCCGCTGATCTACCTGCTGAAGCTCAAAGCCTGAACTGGGCTCGCCCCCAGGATTCGCGCACTTCGTGTCGCTACTCCTTCCCCCTACCGGGGGCAACACCAGAGGCCCGGCAAAGCCGGTTCCTCGGTGTTTCTGGACTCGCCCCCAGGATGCGCGCACTTCGTGTCGCTGCTCCTTCCCCCACCGGGGGCAACACCGGAGGCCCGGCAAAGCCGGTTCCTCGGTGTTTCTGGACTCACCCCCAGGATGCGCGCACTTCGTGTCGCTTCGCCTTCCCCCTACCGGGGGCGACACCGACGGCCCGGCGAAGCCGGTTCCGTGGTGTCCCTGGCTCGCCCCCAGGATTCGCGCACTTCGTGTCGCTTCTCCTTCCCCCTACCGGGGGCGACACCGACGGCCCGGCGAAGCCGGTTCCGTGGTGTCCCTGGCCTTGACCAGGCTGGCTTCGCGCATTGCGGGGACGTGTTCGCGGCGCACCGGCACACCGGCGTGCCACCGTCGGGGCCGCCATAGCCAGTTTCCGCAAGCCGCGCTTCCATGGCGCGGGCATGGTGCGGGAAGATCGAGCGACATTCGCTCGACCCCTCCCGGAGACTCCATGCTGCATCCCCAGGCGCGTGCCTTGCTCGACTTCATCGAGGCGCGCGGCATACCGCCGACCCATACCCTCTCGCCTGCGGACGCGCGCGCGTTCTATCGCGAGCGCCGTGCCACCACGCAACCGCTGCCCGCCGAAGTGGCGGAGGTGCGCGACCTGGCTGCCGAAGGCCCGCAGGGTCCCATTCCGGTGCGGCTCTACCGGCCGCTGGGTTCGGGCGCCGGCCCGCTGCCGGTGCTGGTGTACTACCACGGCGGCGGCTGGGTCATCGGTGACCTCGACACGCACGACGTGCTGTGCCGTGAGCTGGCCAACGACGCCGGCTGCGCGGTGGTGGCGGTCGACTACCGCATGGGGCCGGAACACCGCTTCCCGGCCGCAGTGGACGACGTGCTCGCCGCCACGCGCTGGGTGCGCCGCGAATCCGCGGGGCTGGGGCTCGACGCGAGCCGCATGGCCGTGGGCGGCGACAGCGCCGGTGGCAATCTCGCGGCCGTGGTGGCGATCGCCGCGCGCGATGCGGGCGACCTGCCCCTCGTTTACCAGCTGCTGATCTACCCCGCCACCGACATGCGCCGCGGCCACCCGTCGCACCAGGCCAACGGGCAGGGCTACCTGCTGACGCGCGACACGATGGCCTACTTCCACGACCACTACATCACCGACGCCGCGCACGATCTCGACTGGCGCGCCTCGCCGCTGCTGCATACCGACCTGTCGAGGCTGCCGCCCGCACTGGTCGTCACCGCCGGCTACGACCCGCTGCGCGACGAAGGCGCGGCCTATGCCGAGGCGCTCACCACCGCCGGCAACAGGGCGGCGTACGTGTGCTTCGAGCGGCAGATCCATGGCTTCATCACCATGGGCAAGGTGCTCGACGAGGCCGGCACCGCGGTCGCGCTGTGCGCCAGTGAATTGCGCCGCGCGTTCGCGCAGGCCTAGGGAAAGTCCCCGCGCAAATCGATGTCGCGCGAGCGGCCCGCGCCGCTACGATCCAGCCAACAAAAAGACGCCACCGCAGAGTGGCGGTCCACCGATTGCAGGAGACAAGCACCATGCAGCGAACGAGGACGACGACGCCGCCCCCGGGTGGTGCCGCACGGCAGGGCGAACGGCTGATGTGGCTCACGCCGCACCGGGTGTTCTATGCCGGCCTGCTCGGCGCCGCGGCCGAGCGCACGATGGGTGGGCACGGCGTGTGCGTGTCGCCCGCCGGTGCGCCGCCCAACCGCATCCGCATCGGTGGCGGCGCGTGGCAGTCCGGAGAGCTCATCGTGGTGCCGCCGCACGTGCCGCACCAGGTGGAGAGCGAGCATCCGCTGATCTTCAGCCTGCTGATCGAGTCGGAGTCGGTCGACCCCGCGCGCATGCCGGCCTTCCTGCAGCACTGCGGCCCGGTGGAGGCGCCGGCGTTCGTGCAGCGCGTGCGCGATGCCCATGCGCGGCTGCTGGCCGCCTCTCAGCGCGGCACGGACTTCGATGGCTTCGACTTCGACAGGCTGTTCTTCGGCGAAGCGCTGGCGCCGCGCGCGCTCGACCCGCGCATCCGCAAGGTGGCCGAGGCCATCAACGCCGACCCCGCCGCGCCCACGTCGGCGGAAGACTGCGCGGCCTCGGTGCACCTGTCGTTCTCGCGCTTCCTGCACCTGTTCAAGCAGGAAACCGGCATGGCCTTTCGCGCATTCCGCGCCTGGAAGCGCGCGCGCAGCCTGCTGCGCTACGTGCGCCAGGCCTCCACGCTCACCGACATCGCGCTCGACACGGGTTACCCCGATTCGACGCACTTCAGCCATTCGATCCGCCAGGTCTACGGCCTCAAGCCCAGCGACATCCTGGCCGGCTCGCGCCGCCTCGCGCTGCACGACGCGGCAGGCGGCTTCCGGCACTGAGCACGAGGCGAAGGACCCATGCAGATCCTTCAACTCCTGCTGTCGGGCATCGCGCAAGGTTGCATCTACGGGCTGATCGCGCTGGGCTTCGTGCTCATCTACAAGGCCACCGAGACGGTGAGCTTCGCGCAGGGCGACCTGATGATGCTGGGCGCCTTCGGTGCGTTCGCGGGCATGTCGCTGTTCGGCATGCCGTTCTGGCTCGCCGCCATTCTTGCGGTGGTGGCCATGGCCGCCTTCGGCGTGCTGCTCGAGCTGGTGGTGATCCGGCCGATCCTGGGGCAGCCGCAGTTCTCGATCGTGATGCTGACCATCGGCATCGCCTACGTGGCGCGCGGGCTCGTCACCATGGTGCCGGGCATCGGCACCGAGACGCACACGCTGGCCGTGCCCTACAAGGACCAGATCTGGAAGCTGGGCGAACTGGTGGTGAACCTGGAGCAGTTCGTGATCATCGTGGCCACCGCCATCCTGTGCGGCCTGCTGTTCGCGATGTTCCGCTACAGCAAGCTGGGCATCGCGATGCAGGCCTCGTCGCAGAACCAGCTCGCGGCCTACTACATGGGCATTCCGGTGAAGCGGCTCAACGGGCTGGTGTGGGGACTGGCGGCGGCTGTGGCGGCCATTGCGGGCATGCTGCTGGCGCCCATCACCTTCGTGCACGCGAACATGGGCTTCATCGGGCTCAAGGCCTTTCCGGCGGCGGTGGTGGGGGGCTTCGGCAGCCTGCCGGGGGCGATCGTCGGCGGGCTGGTGATCGGCATCGTCGAATCGTTCGCGGGCTTCTACCTGCCCGACGGGTTCAAGGACACGGCGCCGTACATCGTGGTGCTGCTGATGCTCATGATCAAGCCGAACGGGCTGTTCGGCGAGAAGCTGCGCAAGAAGGTGTAGATCTCAGATGCGCTTCATCTTCAAAACGACCTACGACCAGGACATCCGCCTCGCCAAACATGGCGGCCACGTGTTCTGGTACGGCCTGCTGGTGGCCTTCCTGCTCGCGGCGCCGTGGATCATCGACGAGTACTGGCTCGCTCAGCTCACCTTCGTGCTGATCTACGGCATCGTCGGCCTGGGGTTGATGCTGCTGGCGGGTTTCACGGGGCAGTTCTCCATTGGGCACGCGGCGTTCCTCGGCGCGGGGGCGTACACGCAGGGCGTGCTGACGAACATCGGCGTGCCGTTTCCGCTCGCGTTGATTGCGGCTGCTGCGCTGTCGGCGGCGGTGGGCGTGGTGGTGGCCTTGCCGGCCTTGCGCGTGAAGGGTATCTACCTTGGCATCGCGACGCTGTCCTTCGGCTTCATCGTCGAGGAGGTGTTCGCGCGCTGGGAGAGCATGACGGGCGGCAACGCAGGGCTGCACGTGAAGTCGCCGCAGCTCTTCGGCTGGTCGCTGGGTTCGGGCGATGGCTTCTACTTCCTCTGCCTGGTGGTGGCGGTGCTGGCGACGCTGGGCATCCTGAACCTGCTGCGCTCGCCGACGGGGCGGGCCTTCGTCGCGATCCGTGATTCGGAGATCTCGGCGCAGAGCATGGGCATCCACCTGGCGCGCTACAAGACGATGTCGTTCGCGATATCGGCCGCGCTCGCGGGGCTGGGCGGGGCGCTGTATGCGCACAAGCTGAGCTTCATCTCGCCGGACCAGTTCAGCATCCTGCAGTCGATCGACCTGCTGCTGATGGTGGTGATCGGTGGGCTGGGCTCGGTACACGGCGCGTTTCTGGGCGCGATCTTCCTGATCGCGATGCCGCAGCTGATCTCCATCGGCAAGGACTGGCTGCCGGCGGCCATCGGGCAGGCGCCGGGGCTGCAGGGGCTGGTGTACGGGCTGGTGCTGATCGCCTTCGTGCTGTTCGAGCCGCTGGGGCTGTACGGGCGCTGGCTGAAGATCCGCACCTGGCTGCAGCTCTTTCCGTTCTACCGCAAGGGCCTGTTCAAGCGGCAGAAGTCTTTCACCAAGTCGGATCGTCTGAGATGAGCGGCGACGTTCTTCTCTCCGCGAAGGAGCTGAGCGTCCGCTTCGGCGGCGTGCTCGCGGTCAACAAGGTGAGCTTCGACGTGCGGCGCGGCGAGGTGTTCACGCTGATCGGGCCGAACGGTGCGGGCAAGACGACGGTGTTCAACCTCATCAGCCGCATCTACACGCCGACCACGGGCGAGATCACGTGGCATGGCGAGGCCGGCGGCCCGCTGGCGCTGACGCAGCAGGCGCCGCATGCCATTGCGGCGCTGGGCATCGCGCGCACCTTCCAGAACATCGAGCTTTTCGAGCACGCGACGGTGCTGCACAACCTGCTGATCGGCCGCCATACGCACCGGCAGACGGGTTTCTGGAGCGAGGTGTTCTTCACGCCGGCCACACGGCGCGCGGAGATCGCGGCGCGCGAGAAGGCGGAGCAGGTGATCGACCTGCTGGACCTGCAGCACCATCGCGACTCGATGGTGGCGGGGCTGCCTTATGGCGTTCGCAAGGTGGTGGAGCTGGCGCGTGCGTTGTGCACGGAGCCGAAGCTGCTGCTGCTCGACGAGCCTTCGTCCGGCCTCAACGTGGAGGAGACGGCGGACATGGCGTTCTGGATCCAGGACATCCAGCATGAGCTGGGCGTGTCGGTGCTGATGGTCGAGCACGACATGTCGCTCGTTTCGAAAGTGTCGGACCGGGTGCTGGCTATGAACCAGGGCGAGGTGCTGGCTACTGGCTCTCCCGGCGAAGTGCAGGCTGATCCTCGTGTTGTCGAGGCCTATCTGGGGACCGTGGACGACGTGAGCAGTTTGAGGAGGGTGGCGGCGTGAATGCTTCGTTCGTTGCCCCTTTGGGAGCGCCCGGCATGCGGCACGGCGCGGCCGCCCCCGCTATGCCGGCCGCTTCGCGGCTTCCCTGCGGTGCTCGCGTTTCGCGGGGTCTCGCAGAACTCGCTTCGCTCAAACAGCTGCGAGCCCTTGTCCGCGAAACGCTGCGCTCCTCGGCGGCACAGAGGGGGCGGCCGCGCCGTGCCGCACACCGGGCTTGGCTGGGTGGTGGAGGGCGGATATGAGCGACACAGTCCTCCAGCTCATGAACGTCGAAAGCGCCTACGGCCCGATCAAGGCCATCAGGGGCGTGAGCCTCAGGGTCCGCAAGGGCGAGATCGTGACGGTGCTCGGCTCGAATGGCGCGGGCAAGACGACGATCCTCAAGACCATCTCCGGGATCATCGATCCGCGCAAGGGCAGCATCGAGTTCCAGGGTGCGGACATCACCGCAAAGGACCCGGCCTACATCGTCCAGCAGGGGCTGAGCCACGTGCCCGAGGGGCGCGAGGTGTTCCCGCTGCTGTCGGTGAAGGACAACCTCCTGATGGGCGCCTACACCCGCAAGGACCGCGACGGCGTGGCGCGCGACATCGAGACGGTCTACGGCTACTTTCCGATCCTGCGCGAGCGGGCCGCGCAGGACGCGGGCCTGCTGTCGGGCGGGCAGCAGCAGATGCTGGCGATCTCGCGCGCGATCATGGCGGCGCCGCATCTCATTCTTCTGGACGAGCCCAGCCTCGGCCTGAGCCCGAAGCTGACGAAGGAGATCTTCGAGATCGTGGTGCGCATCAACCGCGAACGCGGCACCACGATCCTGCTGGTGGAGCAGAACGCCAACATGGCGCTCAACGCAGCCGACCACGGCTACGTGCTGGAGAACGGCCGCATCGTGATGGAAGACTCCTGCGAACGCCTGAGGGAGAAGGAGGACATCAAGGAGTTCTACCTCGGCATGAAGGACGACGGCGTGCGCGGCGAGCGGCGCTGGAAAAAGAAGAAGACCTGGAGATAGCGGCCATGCAGCAAGGACTCTGGGACCTGAACACCTTCGCGCCCAAGCTCGACGTGGTCGTGCCCGGCGACACCATTCCCGCGATGTTCTGGAACGCGGTGAAGCAGCGCGGCGACAACATCTGGATGCGGCAGAAGAAGCTGGGCATCTGGCGCAGCTGGAGCTGGCACCAGACGGCCGACGCGGTGCGCGAGATCGCGGCGGGGCTGCAGGCCATCGGCTTCGCGCCGAGCGAGTGCGCGTCGATCCTGTCGAACACCGTCATCGAATGGGTGCTGGCCGACCTGGCGGTGCTCAGCTGCGGCGGCGTGTCCAACGGCATCTACCCGACAGATGCGGCCTCGCAGGTGCACTACCTCTGCGAGGACTCGCGCACCACCGTGCTCTTCGTGGAAGACGACGAGCAGCTCGACAAGGCGCTCGAGGTACGCGCCGGGCTGCCGGGGCTGCGCCGCGTGATCGTGTTCGACATGGAGGGGCTGCGCGAGCTCGACGACGCCGGCGTGATGAGCCTCGACGCGCTGCGCGCCCTCGGCCGCGAACGCCTGGGCGCCGACCCGCAGGCGGTGGAGCGCACGGTCACGGCCTGCCGACCGGAAGACCTGGCCATCCTCGTCTACACCTCGGGCACCACGGGCAAGCCCAAGGGCGCGATGCACAGCCACGCGGGGCTCGTTTACACCGCGCGCGGCTACAACACGCTGGTGGCGCAGGACGACAAGGACGAGCGCATGTGTTTCCTGCCGCTGTGCCACATCGCCGAGCGAATGGGCGGCGAGTATTTCGCGATGTACACCGGCTCTATCCTCAACTTTGTCGAGAACCCGGAGACGGTGCCCGAGAACGTGCGCGAGATCGCGCCCACCGTGTTCACCGCGGTGCCGCGCGTGTGGGAGAAGTTCTATTCGGGCGTGATGATCGCGCTGAAGGAAGCGAGTCCGCTGCAGCAGGCGGCCTACAGGTGGAGCATCGGCGTGGGCGAACGGATCGCCGAGCGCGTGCTGGCGGGCCAGCCGGTGGGCACCGGGCTGAAGCTCAAGTTCAGGCTGGCGCGCGCGCTCGCGCTGGACAACGCGCGCAAGCTCATCGGCATCCACCGCTCGCGCTTCCTCGTGACGGGCGCGGCGCCCATCTCGCCGGAGCTGGTGAAGTGGTACCTGGCGCTGGGCGTGCCGATGCTGGAGGTGTGGGGCATGACGGAGTCGTGCGGCGCCTCCACCGCGGTGCCGGCCGCGCGGATCAAGCCGGGCTCGATCGGGCCGGCCACCAGCTACAACGAGGTGCGCGTGGACCCGGCCACCGGCGAGATCCTGGTGCGCGGCCCCAATGTGTTCATGGGCTACCTCAATCTGCCGGAGAAGACGGCCGAAACCATCGACGCCGATGGCTGGCTGCACACCGGCGACGTGGGCGTGATGGACGAGGACGGGTATTTCCGCATCACCGACCGCATGAAAGACA
>Ga0102594_1000783_pt1 | contig 10147 bp, 11 predicted proteins | sample AraplaCol_mLB_r2_2_FD_76863 | JGI IMG/M metagenome (GOLD analysis project Ga0102594, IMG submission 76863) | Arabidopsis root microbial communities from North Carolina, USA - plate scrape MF_Col_mLB_r2 (SPADES assembly) (version 2) | ecosystem: Host-associated > Plants > Roots > Endosphere...
ATCGCGCTGTATGACGCCAGCGACAAGCGCCTGCCGGGCAAGAAAGGAAAGCGCCTGGAAGTGCCGCGCAGCCTGGGAGAGGTGAACGTGGTGGTCGATGCCTTCGACCAGATGGATGGCAATCTTGCACGGCGCCGCCTGGGGCTGTACAAGCTGGGCTATCAATTGCTGCAAGCCGACGGCAGCCCGGTCGCGGGTTACGAACAGCCCCGCATCATGCAGACCTATGACCAGTTGCCGAAACAGCGTGAGGCGGTGAAGGTCGTGTACTCCGCCGACAGCGGGATTACGGTCTACGGCAGCAAGTCCACCCGCTTCACCTATTCGCTGTTAAGCAACCTGTCGCAAGGCGAAGCCGTCCCCGGCCGCTGGCATGTCAGCGAGCTGGCGCCAGGCGACTACACCTTGCGCATTTACGCGGCCGACTACGCGGGCAATACCGCCACCGCCGGCCGCGATCTTGCACTGACGATCAACTGAGGAACAATTTACCTTCAGGACTTGATGAAGGCCAGCAGGTCGGCGTTCACCTTGTCCTTGTGGGTGTCGGTCAGGCCATGCGGTGCACCCGGATAGACCAGGAGTTTGGCCTGCTTGACGATACGTGCCGAGGCACGTCCGGCGGCATCGATCGGCACGATCTGGTCGTCGTCGCCGTGGATGATCAGGGTCGGCTTGTCGAACTTCGTCAAGTCGGTGCGGAAGTCCGTTTCCGAGAATGCCTTGATCGAATCGTAGGTGTTCTTGTGGCCGCCCATCATGCCCTGCATCCACCAAGAGTTGATGATGCCCTGCGAAGGCTTGGCGCCCGGGCGGTTGTAGCCATAGAACGGGCCTGAAGCGATATCGAAGTACAGCTGCGAGCGGTCCTTGACCGAGCCGGCACGGATGCCGTCGAATACTTCCAGCGGCAAGCCGCCAGGGTTGTCGGCGGTTTTCACCATAATTGGAGGCACCGCCGAGACCAGGGCCAGCTTGGCGACCCGTTTGGTGCCATGGCGTCCCACATAGCGCGCCACCTCGCCGCCGCCGGTTGAAAAGCCGATCAGCACCGCATTCTTCAGGTCCAGCGCCTCGATCACCTGGGCCAGGTCATCGGCGTAGTGGTCCATGTCGTTGCCCTCCCAGGGCTGGCTGGAACGGCCATGCCCGCGGCGGTCATGCGCAATCACGCGGTAACCCTGGTTGGCCAGGAAGAACATCTGCGATTCCCAGCTATCCGAGCTCAGTGGCCAGCCGTGGCTGAACACGATGGGCTGGCCGTTGCGCGGGCCCCAATCCTTGTAATAGATGTCCACGCCGTCACGGGTGGTGATGAAGGCAGCGGTCTTTTTCATGCTGGCGCCGGGAGCGGCGGTGGCGCTGGCGGCGGGCAGGGCGGCGGCAGCGGCGGCAGCAGCAAGGCTTGCGCTGCCAACCAGGGCGGAACGGCGGGAAGAATCGAAGTCTTTCATGGCTGTAGTCCTTTCAGGGTATGTTACATTGCAAGTTGCTGGGTGAAGAAAGCGTCGGTGCGGCCATTGGCCAGTGCGGCATCGCCGGCATGGAAATGGTGGCCGCCAGGGCGTGCGAATGCATGGTTGCGGCCGGGGTAGTTGAACACCTGGATGTTCGGATTGGCGGATAGCGCTTCGTTGATTTTGGCTTGCGCCGCCTTGTCGATGTATTCGTCCTCATTGGCCTGGTGGTAGATCATCGGGCGCTTGATGTTCACTGCCTCGTCGACATACTGGTCGGTGCCGCCGCCGTAGTAGGCGACAAAGGCATCGGCGTCGCTGCGTGCGGCGGCCAGGAAGGTCAGCAGGCCGCCGAGGCAATAGCCAGTGACGCCAACCTTGCCGTTTGCCCCCGGCATGCTGCGGGCAGCGGCAACGGTGGCTGCGATGTCCTGTACGCCTTTGTCGCGGTCGTATGCGCTGTAGAGTGCGAAGCCCTTGGCCCAATCGCCTTCCTTGGCCTCCGACATGTCCAGGCCGGGTTCGGCGCGCCAGAACAGGTCAGGGCATACCGCGATGAAGCCTTTGGCCGCATAGTCGGCAGCGATACTGCGGATGCCGGCGTTGACGCCGAAGATTTCCTGCAGCACGACCACGACGGGGTGCGGGCCCGGCGCGGCTGGGCGCGCAACATGGCAGTTGAAGCTTCCGTCGTCGACCTGGATGGTGAGCGTCATGGCGTTTCCTCTTTTGAGAGTGGTTGGTGATGGAAGCCATGTTAGGCAGACATGGCGTGTTAGGGAACGCACAAGCTTGCAAAGCCGCTTTGCAGTTCTGCATGGATAGGGACAATGTGAACTCTTTCGACTGGAATGACATACCTTTGATCCTGGCGCTTGCCCGTTGCGGCAGCATGAGCGCAGCGGCGCGCGAGCTTGGCGTGGATGCTTCGACCATCAGCCGGCGTGTCGCTGCGGCTGAAAAGGAACTGGACCTCAGGCTGTTCCTGCGCGATACCACCGGCTACCAGCTGACGGCGGCAGGCCGCACCTTCGTCGAATATGGCCATACCGTGGCGGGCAATGTGCAGGCGATGCTGCTGGCCTCATCGCGGGAATCGCAGGCGGCAGTCGGCGTGGTGCGCATCAGCGCCATCGACTTCCTGTTCGACTTCTGGCTTGCGGAGCACGTGACGGCGCTGCGTGCGGAACACCCGGGCCTGGAACTGCACCTGCTGGCCGACAACAGCAATGTCTCGTTTGCGCGCGGCGAAACCGACTTTGCCCTGCGCCTCGCGCGGCCGGTGGAAGACGCGGCGCTGGTCATGCGCAAGCTGGGCGAGTTGCCAATGGCCGTGTTCGGGGCGCCGCAATACGCCGGCACAGATAGCGCTAACTGGTGCACTCAGCCGTGGATCGGCTATGACGCCACGCTGGCCCGCCTGCCCGAAACGCGCTGGCTGGACCGGGTCGTGCCGCGCGGCCAGGTGGCGTTGCGCGTAAATGGCCTGGGAAGCATGGTGCAAGTCTGCCGCGCCGGCGTCGGCCTGGCGCTATTGCCCTGCATGATGGAGAAGATGCCCGGCCTGGTACGGCTGGGGGGAGTCGAGGTGACGCGTGAAGTCTGGCTGCTGAGCCATCGCGACGCCGTCGGCATCGGGCGCATCAAGGCAGTGTCGGAATGGCTGACTGCAAGCTTCGCGATGACTAGTGCATGTTGAAAGTCGGGCCAGCCCCGACTTTGATCATTGGATCGAGGTGTTGCGGCCGTACAGGCTGCGTTGGGATGGGTTGCCGGTGACGGCGATCCGGCCCGATCCGTTGGCGCGGGCTTCGACTTTGTGCTGCACCCAGGCTTGCACTCCGCCGGAACCGTTGCTGGTGATATTGGCTTCGTCGGCGCGCAGGTCGTTCAGTTGGGCGCTGCCCGAGCCTTGGGTCTGCACCTCGAGCATACGGACGATGCCGCGCGCATAGAAACTGCCGGAGCCGGACGACGACACGCGCAGGAAGTCGCCGCGCACCGAGCCGATGTTCACGCGGCCGGAACCCACCATGTCCACAACGGCCGATTTGCTATCGAGTCCGTCTGCATACAACTGGCCCGAGCCGGTGTGGCGCATGTCAAGCCGGTCCACCTGGCCCCGCAATTCGAGGTAGCCGGAGCCGGTGTGCGATACCGTGAACGGACCGCCAGCCAGGCCATGTACCTCGGTGTGCACGGAGCCGGTCGATTCCAGGGTGTCCAGGCGCTGCACCGTGTAGCGCACGTGGATCGGCTTGCGGCTGTCAATGCGCTCCTCGGTCCACACGCGCAGCGTGTCGCCACGCACTTCGGTATGCACCAGCGGCACCAGGTTGCTGTCGCCTTCGATCACCAGCGATGGAGCGCCGCCTACCTTCACTTCGACGTCCATGTCCACGCGATGGCGATTCTCTACGCGCAGCCCGGTGGCGCTGGCAATGCTGCGGGTTTCAGTGGTAGTCGTTCCATTGCCCTTGACGTAATCGCTGCTGTCATTCAGTACGACGACGCAGCCGGCCAGGCTGAGGGAGAGCAGGGCTGCGAGGGTGAGCTTGGTGCGCATGGTTGTGTCCTTATTGTGCATGCCAGGAGGGATGCGTACATCCTATCGGGCATCGCGCGCGCGTATGGCGTGAATGCGACGAATTGCAGAAATTGAGTGCTGAGTTGTAAAAATTGATAATATGAAAGTGTCGGCGTTCCGCCGGCCCGGCAGCTCTGCTGCTGAGAACAATCTAGTTACATACCCCTTGTTTACGCCGCGGATAGGCCATCTGCGGCGTTTCTTTTGCATGGCCGGGCCGCCACTAGCCTTCCATGTGCGCAGGCGCAATCCGGAGTGACTATATTTCGGAAAGGTAATGAACGCCGTCGAGGTCGCTAAACCGCTAAAGTGAAGTGGCAGTCTTCACTTCAACAAGGGGAATCGGAATGGAACCAATTGCAAAGAAGTTTGCATTGGCCGCCAGTAGTATGCTCCTGGCGGCAAGTGCCTTTGGCGCTACAACCATCGGTAATACCTCTGCAGACGACGTTACGCTCGACGCCCAAAGTGCCGACGCCTTCGTCTTCACCTCGGGCTGGAATCCGCAAGCAGGCCTGAGCGGCAATACCAGCGGCATGGGCAGCACTTTCAACAGCTACGGTAGCGGCGACTGGACCTTGCTGGGCAAGCACGAGGGTGGCTCCGGCACAGGCTTCAGCCTCTTCAATACGCTGGACTTCAGCTTCGACGTTGGGGACGGCAAGACCGGCACCTGGACCATCACCAATACCAGCGCAAGCGCGAACGTGTCGCTGGACCTGGTGCTTTCGCTAAAGGCTGCAAACGGTGCCGCAGCCTTCCTGTTCGATAACCAGGCTATCAATGCGGGCCAGACCCTGAGCGGCACCTGGAATATCGAATGGTTCACCGGCAATAACCAGGCCAATCCCGGCTTCTCCAACCTGACCATTTTCGGGCGTGAGATGGACGGTATCACTTCCCCTGTGCCCGAACCTGGGCATTACGCCATGTTGCTCGCCGGCCTGGGGCTGATTGGCTTTGTGGCGCGGAGGCGCAAAGCGCTGTAGACTCTTTGAAACGGTCGTGCTATTTTGTTGGCGCGACCAATCAAGGAGACAGCATGGACTTGAACTACTCTGCCAGGGATGAGGCCTTCCGCGCTGAGGTGAGGGCTTTCCTGGCAGCCAGCCTGCCGCCCGACCTGCAATCCAAAGTCCGCAAGCACCTGCGCCTGAAGCGCGAAGACTATGTGCGCTGGCATAAAATCGTCGCCAAACAGGGCTGGGCTGCGCCGGCATGGCCAAGCGAATTCGGCGGCCCGGGCTGGGATGCCACGCAACGGCATATCTGGGAAGAGGAGTGCGCCCTTGCCGGCACCCCGCCCATCCTTCCGTTCGGCATCAATATGGTGGCGCCGGTCATCATGGCCTTCGGCAGTCCCGAACAAAAAGCTTACTACCTCCCGCGCATCCTCGATTGCACCGACTGGTGGTGCCAGGGCTATTCCGAGCCCGGCGCCGGCTCCGACCTGGCTTCGCTGAAAACCACGGCGGTGCGCGACGGCGATCACTACATCGTTAACGGGCAAAAGACCTGGACCACGCTGGGCCAGCACGCCGACATGATCTTTTGCCTGGTGCGCACCGACCAGAACGTGCGCAAGCAGGAGGGTATTTCCTTCCTGCTGATCGACATGAAAACGCCTGGCATCACCGTCCGGCCCATCATCATGCTGGATGAAGAGCACGAGGTAAACGAAGTCTTCTTCGATAACGTGCGTGTCCCGGTCGCGAACCTGGTCGGCAAGGAAAACAAGGGATGGACCTACGCCAAGTACCTGCTTGGCCACGAGCGCACCGGCATTGCGGCGGCAGGACGCTCCAAGCGCGAACTGCAGTTCCTGAAGAAGATCGCGAACCAGCAGCAGAAGAACGGCAAGCCCTTGCTGGAAGATCCGCTGTTTGCTGCCCGCGTGGCGAACCTGGAAATCGAGCTGATGGCGCTGGAAGTGACCGTGCTGCGCACCATTGCGCAGGAAGCGCACGGCCCGGGCCCGCAGGCTTCGGTGCTGAAGGTGCGCGGATCGGAGATCCAGCAGCAGCTGACCGAATTGATGGTTGAGGCGCTGGGCCCGCAGGCCTTGCCGTTTGATCCCGCTTACCTGGACGGCGAGCGTGAGCACGCCCTGGCCGGTGACGACGACGCGGCTCCATTGGCAGGCTATTACTTCAATTTCCGCAAGACCTCGATCTACGGCGGTTCGAACGAAATCCAGAAGAACATCATCACCCAGATGATCCTGGGACTGTAAGGAGGCGGCATGGACTTCGCATTCAAGGAAGAGCAGCAGCAATTCGCCGATGCACTGCGCCGCTGGGTCGACAAAGACTACAGCTTCGAAGCGCGCAAGAAGATCATCCATTCGGAGAGCGGTGTTTCCGGTGAGGCCTGGGCGACACTGGTGGAGCTGGGCATGCTGGCGCTGCCGGTGCCGGAGGAGCAGGGCGGCTTCAACGGCAGCGCGGTCGACATGATGGTCGTGATGCAGGAACTGGGACGCGGCCTGGTGGTCGAACCTTACTTCGCCACGGTGCTCGGGGTGCAATTCCTCAAGCTCGCCGGAGGCCAGGAGGGCTTGCTGGAGCGTGTCGCGGTGGGCGAATTGAAGCTGGCATGCGCGCTGGGCGAGCAGCAGTCCCGCCACGCGCTCAATGACGTGCTGGCCACCGACAACGCCGGCGCCGGGCGGCTCTCAGGCCGCAAGACGGTCGTCCTGCACGGCGGCCAGGCGGGGGCGTTTATCGTCTCGGCACGCAGCAGCGGCGGCCAGCGCGATACCGGCGGCATTTCGCTGTATGTGGTGCCGCATGACGCCGTGGGCGTGCAAGTCACGGACTATCGAACCATTGACGGCCAGCGTGCCGCAACGATTGAATTCAACAACGTCCAGGGCACGCTGCTCGGCGAACAGGGCAAGGGCTGGCCGATACTGGAAGCAGCAAGCGATTATGGCGCAGCGCTGCTGTGCGCGGAAGCCATCGGCGCCATGGATGCCATTTTCGCCGCCACGCTCGAATACCTGAAAACCCGCCAGCAGTTCGGCGCGCCAATCGGGAAATTCCAGGCCCTGCAGCACCGCATGGCCGACATGTTCATCCACCTGGAGCAGGCACGTTCAATGGCCATGCTGGCCGCGGTCAAGGTGGGCTCGGGTGACGGCGAGGAGCGCCGCCGCGTGGTTTCCGCCGCCAAAGTGCGGGTCGGCCAGGCGGCGCGCTTCGTTGGGCAGCAGGCGGTGCAACTGCACGGCGGCATGGGCGTGACGGACGAGCTGCCGGCCGCCCACTATTTCAAGCGCCTGGCGATGATCGAGGTCACGCTGGGCGATGCAGATCATCACCTGGAGCGTTTCATCGCGCAGCCAGGATTCAAGGAGGCAGCTTAATGGCGCGTTTGGTCCGCAACGTAGCAGAACTGGAAGCATTGGTGGGACAGGAGGTCGGCGTTTCGGACTGGGTCGACATCACGCAGGAACGTGTCAATATATTCGGTGCTTCGACCAACGACGAACAGTGGATCCACACCGACCCGGAGCGCGCCGCTGCGGAATCGCCCTATGGCGGGACGGTGGCGCACGGCTTCCTGACGCTGTCGCTGTTGCCGGGCCTGCTGCAGGACGCGGTATTGATGGAAGACATGCGCATGGGCGTCAACTACGGCCTGGACAAGGTGCGCTTTCCGGCGCCGGTGCCGGTCGGCAGCCGCGTGCGCGGCCATGTAGTCCTGCGCAGCATCACGCCGGTAGCGGGCGGCCACCAGCTGGCGTGGGACGTGACTGTCGAATGCGAGGGCAGTGAAAAGCCGGCCTGCGTGGCGGAATTCCTGATGCGCCGCTATTCCTGATCGCAATCGTCAACGCAGAAGCGGTTGCGGCCTTCTTCCTTGGCCCGGTACAGGGCATTGTCGGCGCAGCTGACCAGCATTCCCGGATCGCTGCCCATGTCCGGCAGGAGTGTGGCCACGCCGATGCTGACGGTCACCGTGTTGCCGGCCGATGACATGCGGTGGGGGATGGCCAGCGCGCGCACGCTCTCGAGGATGCGTTCGGCCACCGTTGCCGCACCCTGTGCGTCGACCTGGGGCAGCAGGATGACGAACTCCTCCCCGCCGTAGCGCGCCAGCAGGTCCGGCGAACGGCCGGCGCATTGCAGCATGGCGCCGGCCACCTGTTTCAGGCAGGCGTCGCCGGCCTGGTGTCCATACGCGTCGTTATAGAGCTTGAAGTGGTCGATGTCGATCATGACAACCGACAGCAGCGTGACTGAACGGGCGCAGCGCCGCCATTCGTTCTGGATCGCGTCATTGAAACTGCGCCGGTTGGCAACGCCGGTCAGTGCATCGGTCAGCGTCATTTCACGCATGGCGTCGGACTGGCGCTTGAGCGTAAGGTGGGTGCGCACGCGGGCGCGCACGACGGCGACATTGAATGGCTTGGTGATGAAGTCGACCGCGCCCGCTTCCAGCGCCCGGGTCTCATCCTCGGGCGTAGTCAGGGCGGTGACGAAGATAATCGGGATATCGCGCACATCGGACGAGGCGCGCAAGGCGGCGCAGACTTCGTAGCCGTCCATCCCCGGCATGACCGCGTCCAGCAGGATCAGGTCGGGCTGGTGCTGGTGCGCCAGCTCCAGGGCCTTTTCGCCGTTCATGGCAAACAGCACTTCATGCTCCTCGCCCAGCACGTGGTTGAGGATCTGGATATTCTCCATTGCGTCATCGACAATCAGCAGGCGTCCATTGCGCGCCTGGTCGGTCCACGTCATGCGGTTTCCTCCCGTTTCATGATTTCCTGCAGGCGCTGTTCGGCACTGGTGAAATCAAGGGTTTCAATGGCATTGGCCAGGCCGGGGAGCAGGTCTGGACAACGTTGTTCGAGCACAGGGCTGAGCGCCTTGAAGGCGGCCAGCGCGCGCATATTGCTGTTCCTGAGCAGCATCTGCAAGTCGCCCAGGGCTTGCGGCAGGTTGGACACGACCGTGCCGCTGGCGGCAGCCGGCACGGGGACCGGCAACTCGCGTGCGGCGTTGATCACCACGGCCAGCGCTTCTTCCAGCGACAGCAGCAGGGCGGCAGCGGAACTGTCCTGGCCTTCCGCGACGGCGGTTTCGGCCTGGGCGCTGAGGCGGGCGACTTCGGTTGCGCCAAGGTTGGCCGCTACGCCCTTCAGGCGGTGCAGCACGCGCGTGGCGGCATAGCGTTTGTCCTGCGCCAGGCAATCGCGCACTTCCTGCACGGCGTCGCCTTGCGAGTTTTCGAAGCGCTTGAGCAGGCCGGCGAAGGCGGCATAGTTACCTGCCACCCTGCGCAGCGCAGCCTCCAGGTCGATGCCGGGCACCATGGCCGGGCAGCCGTCGCCGCGCTGCTCGCCACGCGCCAGGCCCGGTTGCACGTTGGCCGATCCCGGGTGCAGGGGCGCGAGGCGGGTCAGGGTGGCGATCATTTCATCGACGTCGATCGGTTTGGCGATATGCGCGTCGACGCCGGCTTCAATGGCGCGAATGCGGTCTTCCGGCATGACATTGGCCGTCATCGCGATGATGGGCAAGGTGCGCAGGCCCATGGAGCGGATCGATTCGGTGGCGCGGTAGCCGTCCATCACGGGCATCTGCAGGTCCATCAGCACCGCGTCGAAGCGCTGCGGGTCGTCGCGCAGCATGTCCAGCGCAATTTCACCGTTGGATGCCACTTCCACCAGCGCGCCGCAGTGGAGCAGGATGTAGCGCGCCATTTCCTGGTTGATTTCGTTGTCCTCCACCAGGAGCACATGCATCCCGGCCAGGCTGCCCGATAGCGGGGCATGGCTGCTGCGATGTTCCGGCTGGTTGGCGCCGGTCAGCGCCGCGCCGGCCGCGTCGCGCAGTTGGGAAGGCGTAAAAGGCTTGGCCAGCACGGCATCGATTTGCAGGCTATCGGCCAGTTGCTGCAGGTCGTCGCTGGAGCGTTCCGGCGCCATCATCACGACTTTGGGTACAGCAACGCCGTCGTCGCGCGCTTGCACCAGCATCGCGATGCCGTCGGTGCGCGGCATGGCGCTGTCCAGCAACAGCAGCTCGAAGCGCTGGTTGCGCAACGCCTGCAAGCCCTCGGCGGCGCTGGCGACGGCGGTCATCGTCCATTGCCA
>Ga0102594_1002251_pt1 | contig 10126 bp, 9 predicted proteins | sample AraplaCol_mLB_r2_2_FD_76863 | JGI IMG/M metagenome (GOLD analysis project Ga0102594, IMG submission 76863) | Arabidopsis root microbial communities from North Carolina, USA - plate scrape MF_Col_mLB_r2 (SPADES assembly) (version 2) | ecosystem: Host-associated > Plants > Roots > Endosphere...
ACCTTCAACTCAGTCGATTTATCACGTCCCATGCTCAGCCCACGCGCTCTTCTTTGGGGGATCAACCATCAAAAGAGCGGCCCGATAGGCTTCGCGACCCGCCTCCTTGGTGAGCTCAATCAACCGCTTCCAGTCTTCGAATTCCTGAGGCGAACCACCTTCATCGGGCCGGTTCATCAGCAAGTGGGTGACCCGAAGCAGGGCGCAAGCCGACGCAATGCAGGAATGGACGGCGATCCGCTCGGTCTCGTTGCAGCGCTCGATCTCCTTGCGCAACGATGCACACGACACATCGGCTTGAACGGGCAAGCGACGACACGTTTGTTCGCCTCTTACTGAAGAGTCAATATCCGAAAGCAATCTTTCGATCGCATCCACCGCGCGCGCAATGACCGCGCCTTTAAAGCTGTCGGGGGTACTGTCAATCGCAAACAAGAGATGCGAGAAAGCAGCAGGCACGCAAGACTCTTGTGAGTGTGCGAAGTCCATTGATTTACTCCTATCGTCGCGTCGCGACGCCCATGAGACAAAGACACAGCAACGTCAAAATTGATTGCTTTCGTGTGCATGGACTCTATGAACACCGGACTCACACCCCATCTGTACAAAGGTATATGAGTCCAAGGTTGTGCGCGGCGGCGATGAGCGAAGTCATCGCGAATGTCTGACGAGGCACATCGGGACCTGCCATTCACGTCCATCTTGCTGCACTGCCGTCGATACGCCGTATGGCATATGCCGGTGATGCGGTTCGCCGGCTTTGTCATGACATTTCCAAGATCCCCCGATTCGAATCACGTGTTCCGTGCCAGATCTTCGACCGCTCGAAAGAGCTATATCCCAGGTCGATATATACCTGCGCATAGGTCGCCTGCAGCGAAGCCAGACCTAGCATTCACTGAAAAATGCACGTGTTCTTTCAGTGGAAAGCAAGATCATGAGACTCCCTCCCTTTGCGTTGACCGTGGCGACAACGCTGTGCCTTCTGGGCTGTCTGGCGGCGACCATTTCGTTTGCAGCCTTGATCTCCAACGGCAAGAGAGCAGATGCCGTTGCTACTGCGTCGATGCCGCCCACATCGCTTCTTCTTTGGGACGTGGCATCGGCCAATGCGCTGCTGGAAGGTAAACGTCCCGAGCCTGACTGCACGGCGACAGGGGGCGGGCGTCGCTTCATCGTGGGATCACAGATGTTTCCGTCGCTCAACCAGGTTCCCTGGGACGAGTTGCAGCCTGACGATGTAGTCTGTATCCCGTTTCGCGAAGAGCCTTACCGGCATAAAATCCACGTCATGGCGCGCGGCGCCGAGGGGCATCCCATTCGCGTCGTGGGTTTGCGTGGGCCGAACGGAGAGCGTCCGGTCATCGACGCCGACGGAGCGACCTCCTCATCCCGTCTTTTGCAACTGCACACACCCGCGCCGCGCGAAGATCTCGGGGTCATCACGCTGCACGGTCGTCAAGCGATGAGCGGGCGGCCTCCGCGCCCTTGGCAGCCAGGTTTCATCACGATCTCGGGGCTCAAGATCAAGGGAGCCCGACCTGATGTCTACTTCACCAACGCAAACGGCAAAAGAGTTCGCTATGACACAATGGCTGCTGGCATCCACATCGACCCAGCCGACAACGTGGTGATCGAAGACTGCGAGATCACGGACAACTCCATCGGGATCTTCGCGGGTTCGCACGAGGGCGACAAAGGCACCGCCGATCGTGCCACGCAGCATCTCACCATTCGGGGCAACTACATCCATGACAACGGTGATCCGCTCCACCGCGGCCAGCACAACGTCAGCATCGAAGCCTATGGCTGCAATGTGATCGGCAACTACTTGGCACTGACTCCTCGCCATCTCGGTGCCAACTACAAGAGCCGCTGTACGGGGGAATCGTTCCAAGCAAATTATCTTCGAGGAGGAAGAGACGGACTTGCATTCTTCGACTTCCCGCTCGCGGACCTCGACCCACTGCGGCAAATGCCATCAACCACCACGCTGGTCGCGGGCAATACCCTCGACTTGCGGTTGGACGTTGGATCCGCAAGGTCCTCACCTTGCACCGCAATCCGCCTCGGCGCCTCTGCAACGTCACAGCGTGCGCATCATCGTGGAACACTTGCTGTGGCGCGCAACATGGTACTCGCTGCATCCAGAGCCGATCAGGTCGACGTCATGGCTCGCGCAGATCTGGCGGCACTGGGATCTAGCGTAAACATTCTGGAGGGCGGCAACTTGGTGCTGGAGGCCGGACTCGAGGAGGCTGAGGCGCTGTCAGGCGGGCTGCAGCAACAGTTTCCGCTACAGCCAGCTGCCAAAGGCCTCGATAGCGCGCGATCATGGCATTCCACGGTTGCGCGCGTAGGGCCCAAATTCTGGAGCGACCCTGCCTGCTCGGGGGCAAGACGAGATGCAGGCGAATACAACGCTTTCGAGGCCACGGCCGACAGCAGCGCAGGACGTCTGGCTCGGCTCGATCAGACGTACGAATTCATGAGCACCGCGACTGGCCCTTGGTTTCGCGCTGCGCCGCCGTACACCTGGGCGTCACCCGACGGCGCGGTCTGACGACCAGGCGCATCCAGTCGGCGTCTTCAAAGGAATGGCCCGCCCCGCGGGCGCTCGGCGCAATTACAAACGCGACAGAACGGTAGAGGACCACACATGGCCGGAAATGAGGAGAAACTTGTCGTTGCGATTGCCCAGCAGTTGCTCAAAGGCTGGCCCACTGCAGGCACAGGCGCAGTGGTCGCCAGCATGCTGGCGTACACCCACCGGCACGTTGTTCCTTCCGGCTTACTGACAGCCTGGGTTGGCACCTTCGTGATTCTGAGTGTGGCTCTGGGTCTGAGGTGGCTGGGCAAGAAGGCTGTGCAGCTCGACCGAGCGCAGGCCCGACGCGTGATCTTCGAAAACATGATCGCGGTCAGCGCCTTCGGCATTGTCTGGGGGATCGGATCGTCGATGCTGCTGGCACACGGCGATGCCTCCCAGCAACTGATCGTGCTGCTGGCACTGTTCGCATTGTCGATCGTCATTCTCTTCAGCAACACATATCACTTCCCAACGTTCATGACGTTCTTCATGCTGAGCGTAGCGCCTTCGGTGCCGACGCTGCTGATGCAGAGCGTGCCTGGCGACCGTGGACTGGCTGTCCTGATGCTTTCATTCATCGTCACGATGTGCATCCTCGGGCGCAATCTCAACAAAATGGTCCGGCAGTCTCTCAACCTTCGCTTCGAGAACTTGGCGCTGGTCGAACAGCTGACCGTTCAAAAGGAAATCGCCGAAGAGGCCAACATTTCCAAGTCCCGCTTCCTTGCGGCCGCCAGTCACGACCTGCGCCAACCCGTCCATGCCTTCAGCCTCTATTTGGGGGCTTTGGGCGCACTCGAGTTACCGGCACAGGCGCGATTGTTGTCAAGCAAGCTGTACCAGTGCATGCACAGTATGGAAGGTCTCTTTCGCGCGTTGCTCGATGTCTCCCAGCTCGATGCCGGTGCCGTGCGCCCTGAACTCGATGTATTCGACGCGTCGACCCTGCTCGACCGGCTGCGGGTCGAGTTCGAACCGCAAGCGCAAGCCAAGGGACTGACTCTGCGCGTCGCACGCTGCTCTGCTTGGGTTGCGGGGGACAGAGCGTTAACGGAACGCATACTGCGCAATCTGTTGACCAATGCGGTGCGCTACTCCGAGCGTGGGAAGATCCTGCTGGGCTGCCGCCGCCGCGGCGACCGGCTGCGAATGGCTGTGTACGACACCGGCATTGGTATTCCCCTGGAAGACCAGCAAAGAGTCTTCGAAGAGTTCCTGCAGCTGGGCAATCCGCAACGCGATCGAAGCCGGGGCCTCGGCTTGGGCCTTTCCATCGTGAAACGCCTCGCACGGCTCTTGGATCTTCCGCTGGGACTGCAGTCAGAACCAGGGCGTGGTTCGGTCTTCAGTATCGACCTGCCAATGGCCGAGCAAGCTCCAAGGTCCTCATCGTCCGCTCCAAAGTCCACCGTTGACTCTGATGAACTCGCCGGGCTCACCGTCGTAGTCGTTGATGATGAATTGGCGATTCTGGATGCAACCCGAAGCCTCATGGAGGCTTGGGGGTGCGAAGTCGTGACGGCCAGCTCCGGAGACGAGGCCATCACGTGCCTGGCCGGCTTTTCCAAGCCGCCTGATCTCGTCCTGTGCGATTACCGTCTGGCTGGGACAATGAACGGCCTGGAGGTTATCGAAAAGCTGCGGGAAGAATTCAACATGGAATTCCCCGCTATCCTCGTCACTGGGGATACCGCGCCTGAGCGCCTGCAGCAGCTCGAAGCTGGCGGTCTTCCGGTCCTGCACAAGCCGATTGAAGCGCAGGCCTTGCGCCTGGCGCTTCTCTCAGCAATCAGGTGAAGTGGGGATCGTTGGCATCGGCCGTGTAGAGGCCCCAGCGGTGAGCGATAGCCACGGCTTGCGTCCGGTTTGCCACACCCAACGCGCGGAAAACCAACGAGACATGCATCTTCACGGTGACCTCGGCCAATTCCAAGCGCAAGCAGATTTCCTTGTTCGAATGGCCTTTGCAGAGCAGCGCCAGGATCTCCCGCTGGCGCGGGGTCAGCGGAATCGCAGTCTGATCTGTCACCAGACCCGCGCCAGCGCGGGTGATCCAGGTGCCGGCAGTCAGCGTGCCCTCAAGCAGCTTTCCGAGCGTTTCGATCAGGATTTCGGTCGACACCTCCTTCGACACGAAGGCCTTCGCGCCGGCGCGCAGCGCCGAGGCAGCCTCGCGGCGGTCTTCGCTCGCCGAAAGTGCCAGCACCGGCACTTTTTCGCATGCCGCGCAGAACAAGGAAATGGCCTGTGCCCCGTGCAAACCCCTCAACCCCGGATCCACGATGATCAGCTTGAGGTTGTCGGCTTGACGGGCAATGCGGATGCCGGTTTCTGCGGATTCCGCAGTCAGGATCCGCAAGGTGGAAAAAACTTTGTCGTTGGTGAGCAGTTGGACCAACCCATCCCTGTACAGGGGGTGGTCTTCTACGATCAACAGGCTTGCGTCGGTGGGCATAAATGGATGCTAAGGGCAGACCTTCGAAGGGCCACCAGTACAGAGGTATAGGATCGCGCTCCTTGGCCGGCGATGCCCCCAATATCACGGGGTGGCAGAGGAAGGTCAAGCAATTTTGCCGGAGCGGCATTCCGCTCCGTGCGCGGGGCGCTCCGCAGGTTCAGGCCAATCCTGTCCAGACATGTCACCAGCCCACCTCAATCGCGTTCGCATTGAAGACGAACGATAGTCGCCGCCCTCGAGGCGGCTGCCTATACGATGGTATAGGTCAAAAATGCCTCACAGCCGTAGCCTCGGGTCCTGGCCGGGCCTTTCCAGCGCCGCATCATCCAGCCAAAGAGGTTGCTTTGGCATCAAATTGTGCAACCACGAGGACCCACGCTCAAATGGTTTGCGTCGGTCGATCGGATGCCATGGTGCCTCCCAGAATCCCCTCTATCCGAGCCTTGAGTTGCCTGGATTTCTCATCCGCGGGGAATTGGATTCCGACGCCCGCTGCGCGACCTTCCGCGGCGCGAAGTGGGGTGATCCATGCAACCCTCCCAGCCACTGGGTAGCGCTGGGGATCGTCAGGAAGCGTCAGCAGTACGTATACCTCGTCGCCCAGGCGGTATTCACGCGCTGTTGGAACAAAGATGCCGCCCTCCGCAAACAGCGGAATGTAAGCGGCGTACAAGGCCCCCTTCTCTCGGATCGCAAGTTGCAGCACTGTCGGCCGCACGGGCGACATCGAGGAAGGCGCAGAGGAGGCCTGCAATGGAAGAGTGTCAGACATGGAAAACCCCTTGCGGCTGTTACGCGACGCCCATCGATGACGGGTGGCTCCCGCCTTGACTGGCAACTCGCGTCCTGAGCTTTCCATTGACGTAGATCTCAGTAAAGACGTACGCGCGCATAGGTACGTACTTCTGAGGCGCAGTGTTGCCCAGTGCACCGAAAGCAACGTCTGAAGCGCCTGCACAACCATGAAGGTAGACGTCGAACGAGGTTCATCGCGCGAGTGCCGCAGGTTCTAACTCTCGGGCGCGCTTGGCGCAGCGCGACCCTGTACGCGCGTATAGGCCAGCGCTCGTTTGCTGGAATTTGACCGCTTTATCAACGACGATTCTTCATCCAAACGGCCTACAGCACATCAGTCCGGTCAGCACCGGCGCCCACCCGCATGTCCATCGCACAACATGATGAACCACCTGAACGCGTCGAACCGCGCAAGCGAATGAATTCCGTATTCTGGCTGCTGGTGGGCTTGAACGTCACGGTTCTGGTGATTGCACTCGCCTCCAGTTTCCGCCCTGCGACGTGGGCGGTCGGAGATGGGAGGCTAGGTTTGTCCCTTCTCGTCCTCACGCCAATCGTCGCAAGCTGCCTGTTGATCTCGCTGTCCATGGCCAACCCTTCCCTACCTTGGCAGTGGATTGCCATCGCAGGGATGGCGGCGCCCTCCTTCATCCTGGCAGGTACAAGAGTTCGTGAAAGATTTCCGACGCCCCGCGCCGGCCATCCGGGCTCTGCTCACTTCAGGACACGTAAGCTCCAAAGGCTGGCCAGCGCCGTGTGCCAACTCGATGTGCAGGCCGTGCGTCACCTAGGGCCAGACACGGATGTGAACACCGTCGGCCGGTCAGGCGCAACTTTGCTATGCCTTGCTATCGGTGAAATCGCTGCCGCGGGCCACAGACCGGAAGTGGCCGCCCGCGGCTTGATGACCGTCAAGGCACTGTTGGCATTCGGTGCTGATCCGTCCGCTGGACTTGAAGCGGCCATCGAACTGCGCGATCCGTCGATCCTTCGTGAATTGGTCACCTCCGGCGGCAATCCGAACCTGGTCCTTGAGAACGGGCAGGCTTTGGTCTTCAAATCGCTGGGGACCATGCCTCTTGAAAGCCTGCGAATACTTCAAATACACGGTCTGAATTTGAACGCATGTATTTTTGGCGAACCGCTCGTTGTGGTCGTTGCTCGCCTGCGTCGTTGGGATCTGCTCGCCTTTCTCGCCCAACAGGGCGCGGATGTTGAGCGCATCGGTCGAGACGGCCGTCGCGCCGTGGACGAAGTCAACGCGCAGATGACGCGAGAGTTCAAAGCCACGCGCACTGTCTCGTCGGCGCTGCTTGAAGTCGCCGCGCTGCTGCACATGAAAAGCGCCACAGGCTCCGCCCGCTGAGGCTTCGCAGTCCTGCTCTGCTATTCCCCATTTGGCCTTTCTCGAGCTCTTCCGGCATGCCCACGATGTTTCCCGAACCAGACGTCACCTACGAGGGCGTCGTCAAAGTTGAACTCGTCTCCACCAAGGGCGCGCCTCCAAGCATCGGCATTCCCCGTGTTGAGGCTTTCGAGGCGGACGAACTCAGTCAATTGGTGATCGTATTGCCTCAGTCCGCCAATTCAGGCTACCAGGACGTTGTCGTCCGGAATTCGAGCTACGGAATCGTTTGTCAGGAACAGGTGCAAGACCGGGTGCAAGCTTCCGCGTTGATCACGTTCAATACACGTGCGTGGCCGCCAGGGCGCTATCAGCTCTTCATTCGGCATCGGGATGCGTGGCTGCACGAGATCGCGTTGCGCAAAGCGACACTTGGTTCAAGCGTTTCCTACAGGAGCTCGGAAGAGACGTATCGAAACGGGCGCGGTGGACGCAGTCTCGAAGCTGGCTATGCGGGGTATGCGTCGAAGGCCACCGTGGAGATTGCCGGGACGATTCGTAGCGGCACGATCACCTACCGAGAAGAGGGCCTCCAGATCAATTTCAGACACGAGATGGGCAACGGCTCATGCCTTTTTTTCGTCAAGCTGCCCAGACAGGACCATTGGCAGATGGCCACAGGCGCCGAGCTTGCACGTCGCGATGAGATCGTTGACTTTGTGGCTGAAACTGTGTGCCGACAGCATGCGCCTGGCGTCAAGTACTCGATTGCCCAGACCCAGATCACCTACCACGCTCGTCCATGATTGTTCCGAAACTTCTTCTGGCGCTGTTCTCCTCCGTCGCAGTCCTTCTTACGGGGTGCGGAAATTCCGGGTATCGCGAAAAGGGCTTGGCCTGGGCCCACGACGGCATTCCCTTCACGCCGCTCGACCCAAAGACATTCAAACCGCTGGACGATAACTTTGCACGTGACGCGAAGTCAGGCTACTACATGGGAACGTCCGTGCTCAACAGCGACGGGCCCACGTTTGAGGCACTGTCGGATCATGAAGCGCGGGATCGCAATTCCGTTTACTACTGCGACACGTACCGAAAGGCGCAGGAATACTGGGCGTTCAAGCGATTGAACATTTTCCGCATCCCTTCTGCGGAACCTGCGACCTACAAGGTGCTCACGCACGGCTATGCCCGGGATGCCGACCACGTGTTCTACGAAGGACTGCCATTCGAGGTTCGCAGCGTCGCAACCTTCGAGCCGTTGAACCGGCGTTTTGCTCGAGATGAAAAACGCGCCTACTTCGAGAAGGTCGAAATTGCCGGCAGCGATGGCGCCACGTTTGCCATGGTCAGTGACACCGATCTCGAATACGCACGCGACAAAAACGCGGCCTACCACGCCCGCACAGAGACGACCGAACCGAATCGCCCCAAGCTGATTGTCAAGACGCTCCGGGGCGCAAGTGTTGCGAGTCTTCGGACGCTGGGGCGGGGATACGCTTCGGATGGGAAGCATGTCTGGTATCGCGGCGAGCCGATGAACGATGCAGAGGCGTCCAGTTTTGTTGTCGAACAAAGCAGCACCGTGAGCGAGGACGCGCACGATCGGTTGGGCGCGTGGCAAGGCGGACGCCGCAAGCTTGCGAACTAAGATGCGTGGGTCGCACGCGACTTGTGTAGGGTGGTACTTCGCTCCCACGAGATCAGTCATTCATTCGCGTGGACCTGCCGCCGCAAGGGAATCCGATGACCCCTAGGCCGCCATGTTCTACCCTTGCGCCAACGACAGCAGGCTTCCCTGCTAACGAAGCCTAGAAACGAACGTTCAGCGTGGCCTTCACACCGTGATCCCGCGTGCCGGAGCCGAACTGCCCGCCATAGGAAATACTGAGCTTCGAGTTTCTGGACAAAGCGAAATCCATGGCGGCCTCAACCACTGCCACATTCTTCGCGATGGGGACGCCTGACACGGTGTAAGGGGAGCCACCAGCCAACGCCATCGAACTCTGGGGCACAAGTTGGCCGAATGCGCGGCCCCATCCAACGCTGGCGCTCAGGGTGACATTGGATGCGTTTCCAAGATTCAGTCGGGTGGCGCCGCGAAGGCCGAGCGTGGAAAAAGTCACGCCAGTACTCCCTGCGAGGCCCGTCAGTGCTGCCTGACCTCCTCGTTCGTTGAAACGGCCACTCGAAACGTTCACGTGAGCCACATTCGCAAACGGCTCGAGGACGCCACGTTCGCCCTGCAGCTTGTAACCCAGTTCCGCGAAGACCTGGCTCGTGCTTGCGTTCCAATGGCCCTCGACGGGGTCGAAGAAGTCCTGAAAAGCGACCTGGCGCCGTGTCTCAAGCTTGTGGTGTGTATAGGCGGCGCCCGTGCGCAGGCCCCATGCGCCCCAATTCGCACCGCCATACATTCCCAAGTGGAAGCTGTTTGCCTTCACGGAGGAGTTGCGGCTATCGATCTTCATGTCGGACTGGCTCAGGCCGCCGACGACGCCGACACGCCAGACATCTCCCAGGTCGACGTCCGCACCGACAAGCATGCCCGTCAGGTCGCGGTCGACTGCAGCGGTACCGGCGCTCAAGTTCGAAGAACGGTCGCCGCGGTGCGCGTTGAATGCGCCAGATGTACCGATCGCCCTGCTCCAGACATCCACACCTTCTTCTGTCCGCGTGTTCCTGCGTCCGTAGCTGGTGCCTGGCAAACGCATCCGGTCCATCGCAGCCTCACGCACAAACCGGCTGTCATCGATCAATACGCCACGCGCGGACGCGTAGGCTTCACCAGATAGTTGGTCGAAGGCCAGACGTGCATTGACGGCATCCATCGTCAGCACACGATCGTACAAGCTGATGCCGGCCGGACGAGGCCCGCCGGCCGTGCCTGTGCTCTCCACGCCCGCCCCTGTGCTCCCCTGATTGGGTGTCTCGGACA